>Ga0194112_10008519_pt1 | contig 13177 bp, 13 predicted proteins | sample TA2MahC400mmetaG_FD_146191 | JGI IMG/M metagenome (GOLD analysis project Ga0194112, IMG submission 146191) | Freshwater microbial communities from Lake Tanganyika, Tanzania - TA2015016 Mahale Deep Cast 400m | ecosystem: Environmental > Aquatic > Freshwater > Lake | place: Tanzania: Lake...
CACCAGCTCCTCTATGCTGTAGGTGCTAAGACTGTAGATGCCAGGGAGGTCAACGACATCGATCTCCCTGCCCTCGAAGAACAGGGTGCCCTCAGCCCGCTCCACAGTCTTGCCGGGCCAGTTGCCGACGTGCTGGTGGAGACCCGTCAACTCGTTGAATATGACGCTCTTCCCCACGTTCGCATTACCGGCTAACGCTACGACAATCTTCTTCCCGGACAACGCCTGACCCTCAGCTTTCCTGCCTTGGCGCGTGGTGTGGGCCGTGGGGGTGGCTACGCTCCCAGGGCCTCCCCTTATCCTCAACCTGTACGAAGACCTGCGCTGCGAGGTGCCGACCCAAGGCCAGACTTGTGCCCCTTATCTCAATCTCTACAGGCCCCTTGAAGGGTGCAGCGTTCACCATCTTGACTTGGGTGTTTGGGGTCAGCCCCATGTCTGTTAGGCGCTGGCACGCCTGTTTTCCGCCTCTCATGAAGGCGACTCTACCCTTTTCACCGGGCTTCAGGTTGGAGAGCTGGGTGATGAGGGGGTACTCCTCCCCCGCCTCCACCCTCCTCTCCTCGCACTCGCTACAGCTCTGAACATCTAAGTGGCACGGAGGGATAGGGTCGTCGTCGGGGCAGGTCTCAGGGTTGTTGAGGGCCTTACAGAGGGCCGACGTGGTCTCGTCGCTCATCCCGTGCTCCATCTTGCAGGCTTCGCCGTGTACCTTGCTGCGGGGTAGCCCCAGGAAGTCGTGGAGGAACCTCTCCAGAAGCCTGTGTTTCCTCACCACTTTCTGGGCGAGAGCCATCCCCTTCCCTGTCAACGTGGCCCCCTTGTATGGCTTGTATTCCACGAGGCCCTCGTCTGAGAGGCGTTTGATCATCTGGGTGACGCTGGGGGGACTCACGTTTAGCTTGTCTGAGAGGTCCTGGTTCTTAGCTAGGCTTCCTTTCTCGTTGAAGCTGTAGATGGCTTCCAGGTACTCCTCGACGCTCTCACTGCTCAAACAGATCAGAAATTTAGGTGAGCCTAAATTATTTAAATGTTTGTCTCTATCCCAGAACGTAGCTGTATCTGGGGACGTTTTCTATGCCGCCCTCGGTGCGGGGGTCGATGGATTCGTCTATGTCCTCGTCTTCGGTCATGGCTTCCAGTAGCTCGAAGTAGGGGTTCATGATGTATACGCCGGCTTTTCTGTGGGTCATCCACTCGTTGCTGAGGGTGTTGTGGACGCTGGCCCAGCCTTCCGGGTGGAGCTCCTGGTAGAGTTGGCGGATGTCTTTGCGGCCTTCTTCTCGTAGCGTCTCCATGATCATTCGTCTGGCCTGGAAAACGTTCATGTGTAGCTGTGGGACGTTGCGGTCCTGGTCCATGGGGTGGGTCTCGACTGCTGTGCGGGTTAGGCGTATGACGCTGTTCTTGGGTGGCTGGTATATTCGGTCCATGTATACTTGCATGTCGCGTAGGCCCCGGCGGCTGCTGACGAACATGGCCTCGTTCTCGCCCAGAGCCAGGTAGCAGGGCTGGTGCCAGTTGCAGATGTAGACGGTCTCCGGCTCGTCGACGTGTATGGCGGCCAGGAGGAAGAAGCCTTCGAGCTTGGGTGCGATGCTCTGGAAGGCCTGCACCATGTTCTTGCCGGCGGCCAGGGCGTCGCTCAGCATGTGGACGGTCACCTCGCTGTCCGTGATGTCGTCCACCTTCAGGCTGTGGCTCTTGAACTTGTGGGTCTTCTCCAGCTCCTTCCAGAGTTCCCGGTAGTTGGTGATGGTGCCGTTGTGCATCAGCGCCAGTTTGCCGTCGTCGCTGGTGAAGGGGTGGGCGTTCTCGTCGGTGTTGTAGTCGGGGTTGTCCCGGGCGTTGTCGCTGTACCTACTGTGGGCGATGGCGCAGCTTCCCTTGACCTTGGCTATGTTGGGCTTGGTCTTCATGACGTGGGCGACGGGGCCAGCGCCCTTGACCACCGTGAGTTTGCCTCCGTTGACGGCGGCGATGCCTGTGGCGTGGCCCCCGTAGAGGGGCTCCTGATACTCCAACGCGTCTAGGAGGAGGGGGGCGACGGGTCTCTTGCCTGTGTAGGCTGCTAGCTGGCACATGTCGGGTATCTCCTATGGTTGGCTGGGTATAGACTTTGCGGGGGGGTGACAACTGCACGGAAGAACGTGAACTTTTTCCGGGTTAGATTTAGCTATTATTTAGCTAATGAGCTGTTACTCGGGTTAAGCATTAGCCCATAATGATCTGGATCAGCTTGTCTGAGCCCGAGAAAATGTATCGCATCGTCATCTGCTCTAGCCATAGGAAAACAGGTGGTCGTTGACCCTGCTGTTCACCAGCTGGGGCGTGATGTCCATCATCATGGTGACATCGCCCGAGTCCACCGAGACGGTCCTATACCCCAGGCTCTCCCATATCTGGCGCAGGGGCCTCCCCGCCTGGTCGTACTCCTCCGTGGTGAACTTCACGGCCCTGTACCCGGCCTCCAGCAGGTACACCATCTCCAGGACCGCCAGCACCGTGCCCACCCCCTTCCTCTCCACGAGGGTAGCCGAGCTGTCCGAGAAGTAGACCCCCGGCTCCTCGTCCCCGTACCCGAAGTCGTAGGCCACGGGCTCCCCTTCCAGCTCCACCAGCAGGCAGAAGAAGCCGGACCTGCCAACCCTGGCCCGAAGCTCCTCGCCGGTGTACCAGAGCTCCCTCCTGAACTTGGCGTGGTCGATGGCCGCGATCTTCTCGAACAGGTCCTCGTCCAGTTGGGTGTGGGTGGAGACGCGTACGCTGCCGCCCATGGAGCCGCTGAGCCTCCTCTCAGCGTAGCCTATCATGTCCCGGAGGGAAGGAGCCTGCATGTGTGGTATCTGCGCGACTGATGATAATAATTTAACTAGTGGCGAGAACCATACCAGAGGGCGTCTCCTGCCTAGATGAAAAAAGAAAGGGGGGTTAGATGCGCTCCACCTTGAAGATGACCGGCCTCACCCCGTCGGCGCAGCACGTCACCGAGGTCCCCTTCTCCGAGAAGAAGGGCAGGTCGCCCCCGTACCAGAGGGTCCGGAGGTTGGGGTAGATGGTCTGCCACGCGGAGCCGCAGAAGCCCTCAGGCATGGCCAGGCTGTCCAGGACGTACGTCTGGCCGTCCGTGTACATGTCGCAGGGCTCCATCCAGTCTTGGCGCTCCACGGGGAGCTCGTCGAATATCTCGTCGGGGTCAAGGCGTTTGACTACTGTTATCTTCAGCTTTGTCATGGCACGTGTTTATGGGCGTGTACACATAATAAATATTGACTCCCCCAAGTATCCCCCATGAGGTTCATAATCTTAATCGACGTACCCCGCGAGGGGCTCAAGGGCTTCGTTGACGGGTGGAGGACCCGGAGACCCGAGGGCGTCAAGGTCCTTCTCAGGCCCCACATCTCGTATGAGACCCTCAGGGGCGCCAGGTGCCTCACGGTGGTGGAGGCCGAGAGGATGGGCGCTGTCACCCGCTACTGCAGGAAGCTGGAGGCGGAGGGCGCCAGGGTGCAGCTGGTTCCAGCCGTCGACGACAAGTCCACGTCGCGGGAGCTGGACAAGTTCGGCAAGGCCAAGAAGCGGGCCGAGAGGCACAACAGGAAGAGGGTCCGGAGACTGAAGAACCTGGGCTCGACCCGGAAGCTGGAGGTGCTGCCCCTGGTCGACTGGCGTGCGTCCGACGAGGGACTGAAAGTAGAGACGGGGGTCTCCTACCTGGTGAGAACCGACGGCAACACCATCCTCTTCGACACCGGGCTCAACGACAACGACGAGGACCCTTCCCCACTGCTCCAGAACATGGGGAGGCTGGGCGTCTCCCTGAGCGACGTGGACACCGTCTTCATCACCCACAACCACGGCGACCACGTGGGCGGAGGCAAGTGGGCCGAGAAGAGGACCTTCAGCGTCACCGGCCGCCAGGCGCCCCTTGGCGACGTGAAGGTATACACGCCCACGGAGATGACGTACCCGGGCCTGAAGCCCGTCCACGCCAGGGACCCCGTGGTCATCGGGGAGGGCGTCGCCTCCACGGGCACAATAGCCAGCGGCCTATTCTTCTTCGGGTTCACCGAGGAGCAGAGCCTGGCCGTGAACGTGGAGAGGAAGGGCGTAGTGCTCATAGTGGGCTGCGGCCACCACACCGTCCCCAGGCTCCTGGAGCGGGCCGAGGCCCTCTTCGATGAGCCCATTTACGGGCTGGTGGGAGGCCTCCACTACCCGGTCATGGGCGGCCCCGTGGAGGTGTACGGGTGCGCCATGCACAAGTACGCTGGCACCGGTAAGCCCCCGTGGGAAAACATAACGGTGGACGAGCTTCAGGCCAACATCCAGCTGCTGAAGGGCTTAAACCTGAAGCTGGTGGCGTTGTCGCCTCACGACAGCAGCGACTTGAGCATGGAGGCCTTCAGGGACGCGTTCCCGGAGGCTTACAGGGAGCTGAGGGTGGGCGACCCGATAATAGTCGAGTGACCCCTCACGGGCGAAGCTTAGAGGCTCCACATTACCCGGGGGACGGTGACGCCGCCCTCCGCCCTGTGCTTTACGGTACGCCTGATCCTTCCCCACCCTGCCAGCTGCTCCAGGGGCTCGAAAAGATCGTTGGTGTCGCCGTAGCCCAGCCGGACCAGCCTCCTCCACTCATCCTGCTCGACACTATAGGCCTCTCCATACCCTCTCTTAAGGAGGGGGATGAGAAGGTCATAGCTGTCCAGCTCCCCCTTCTCCCCGAGGAGCCTCTTGACGTAGCCCTCGAAGATTCCTATGTCCAGGGTGAGGTCGGGAAAGCTTCTGGCCGCGTCCAGCCTGGTGATCTCGGCTTCGCCTGGGGTCAGCTTTATGAGGCTGTTGCTGGGGGCCCTGAACACGTTGAACGCGTCTTTTATGTGGTCGAAGCCGATCTTGCTGCTGGCGAACATGGACTCCCCGTCGCCGACTCCCAGGTAGCAGGGCTGGTTCCAGTTAGCTATGTATATGGTCTGTGGCTCGGCGCTTGTTATGGCTCCGAGGAGCACCATGCCGGTGAGGCTGTTGGCCGTGGAGCGGAGCGCGTCGGCGATAGGTGCGCCCCCTTTCAATTCGTCGCCTAGCATGTGGACGGCCACCTCCGAGTCGGTTATGTAGTTCAGGTTCTCCACGAGGCTCTGGAAGACGTGGGTCTTCTCCAGCCGCCTCCAGTGCTCCTCGTAGTTGAAGATGATGCCGTTGTGCATCAGGGCGGCCGACCCGTCCTCGGTGAGCCAGGGATGGGCGTTCCGGGGCCGGTTGCAGCGGGTGTCCTTGATGACGGCCTCACTGTGCCTGCTGTGGGCGATGCCCGTGTGGCCCCTAAGTGAGGCTATCCCGGTCTTCTTGGTGACCTCGTCCACGGGGCCGTTGTCCTTAACAAGGTGTATTCTGCCGCCGTGGACTGTGGTCATGCCTGTGGCGTGGGCCCCCAGGTACCCCTCCTGAAGCCTGAGGGACTCTAGGAGGATGGGGGCCGCGTCCCTGCCGCCAACGTAGGCCGCTAGCTGACACATAGCGAAAATCACTCAAAGAGTTATATATAGCCCCTATGCCATGGTTTTTAGCATCACTTTTTTAAAATGTTACTTACTAGTTTAAACCATTGAGGCTCATGGTTGATATATTTTCTAAGAAAAAAAGAAGTGAAATAATGAGTAAAATTAGATCAAAAGATACTAAACCTGAGTTATTAATTAGGAAATTTTTACATTCAAGAGGCTTTAGGTATCGGCTTCATTCAAGTGCGTTACCTGGGCGACCAGATATTGTAATGCCTAAATATAAGACAATAATTTTAGTGAATGGCTGTTTTTGGCATGGGCATAACTGTAAAATAGGCAGTGGTTCGCGCACACCTAAATCGAATTCTAAATATTGGAGTAAAAAGATATCAAAAAATATTGAAAGAGATAAAAAAAATCGAGAGCTGTTAAATAAAGAAGGATGGAAAATAATTACTATTTGGGAATGTGAAATAAACGATAAGGAAATCATTAACAATAAATTAATGCCTTTATTTCGAGCCAAAGAAGATGCATTGCAACTAAATCAAATAGGTGATGTTTAAGAATGAAAGTGGCCTCATTTTTCAGTGGAATAGGTGGCTTTGATTTAGGCTTTGAAAATGTAGGAATGGAAGTTGTTTTTCAATGTGACATCGACGATTTTTGTCGGAACGTGCTGAAGGCGCATTGGCCAAATGTAAAATTAATGGGTGATATTAACGAAGTAAAACCGGATGATATTCCGGACTCGGACCTATGGTGTGGGGGGTTCCCGTGTCAGGATATATCATATGCAAACCAAGGTAAGAGAAAAGGGTTGAATGGTGAAAGAAGTGGGCTTTTCTTCAAATTCTCAGAACTTATCTCCAAAAAAAATCCTCGTTGGATTGTTATCGAAACTGTTCCCGGGATACTCAATAGCGCCGGTGGAAACGATTTCAAACTTCTCCTCCAAACGCTGGATGAACTCGGGTATGGCATTTCGTGGAGAGTACTGGATGCAAAATACTTTGGAACACCACAAAGAAGACGCAGAGTCTTCATTGTCGGAAGTCTTGGAAGCCTCTGCTCTGCCGAGGTTCTTTTTGAACAAGGAGGAACTCGAATCGTTAGTAAAGCGCGCCTCGGACAGAGGGAACTCGTTACCAAAAGCTCTGAAGGAAGCATACGAGAAACAGATATCTACTCTATCCAGCACGCCTCAATTAACAGAAAGCATACAGCAGGACCGCAAGGAAAAGGATATAGAAACGATGGAGAGACTTGGACACTGGATTCGAGAGGCGGAGCCGATGCTGTTTGTTCGACGAATAACTCCTTTAGAGTACGAGAAATTGCAGGGATTCCCCGAAAATTGGACAAATATAGATATAGATCAGTAGGAAACGCTGTGGCAATTCCTATTATCGAATGGCTAGGAAATAGAATACTGTTAGTAGAAAATAATTTAGGATAAAAAGTACTTTTTTTAACAGGTGGATGGCTGTTGGAAGCGAAACCCATTTTTAAAAATTTACCTAAATATTATAATATTAAACAATTAAGATTGGATAATTTAAATCCTCGATTACCGCTAGAACGCAGAAACGATACTCAAATAGATTTATTATTATACATGGAAAAATATTTTGATTTATTACCAATAGCGCGTTCGATGTCTGATAATGGTTATTTCGATGAAGAGCCTTTAATAGTCATTCCAAAAAATGATGAACCAGATGCATATATTGTAATTGAAGGTAACCGAAGATTAGCTGCATTAAAATTTTTAACAGATTCTGAACTTAGAGCCCGTTCAATTTATAAAGATACATATGAAAAACTAGCTGAAAGTGCAGTTGAAAATTTAAATGAAGTGCCAGCTATTAGATATGAAACACGTGCTTTAACTCAATCCATGCTAGGATTTCGACATATTTCAGGTATTATGAAATGGTCCGCCTTCAATAAAGCTAGATTTATTCATGATTTTGTTAGAGATAAAAGGGAACTTGATTATTCTCAAATTGCCCGGATATTAGGAGTCCAAACTTCAGTAATTAGACGTAACTATACAATTTATAGAGTCTATCTTCAAGCCCAATCTTTAGAATATGATACCTCTAGATTGGAACGTAATTTCTCTATTTTTTTTACAGCTTTAGGATATTTACCAATACAAAATTATATTGGTATTAAAATTGCTAATAGTACTGTAGATGATTTTGAAGAACCAGTTAGTGAAAGGCATCATGATAATTTAAATCAACTTATTTTGTGGGTTCATGGTAGTGAAACTGAAAGACCGATAATATCTGAATCACGTGATTTAAAATATCTTTCACTTATTTTAAAAAGTTCTGACGCATTAAAGTATTTAGAGGCAGGGGGCAGATTGCTCGATGCTTACTCATTAACCGAATCAGAAGAAAATTCAGTTATTGACTCTCTTACTAAAGCAAGTTATAATATAGATGAATCATTGCGATTTTTGCACAGACATAAAGATAATCAAAAAGTTCAACAAGTAGTAGATCGGTGTGCAGGATCTTTGTTACAAGCATTACAACATTTCCCTGATATCTTAGTTAAATATTTCCCAAAAGAGTGAATTGTATGTTGGAACTTTTTAGAGAACCTGATGCTAATAAAGGGGCTGATTGGCTTGAATTATCTTCTCTTCATCAATTTCCTCAACCAATTTCAAAATCAGTTGTTGTAGAATATCTTAGCCAAAATTTTGACGAATATGAATTGCATGTATCAGATATTTTTAAAAATATTGAATGGAGAAGTGCAATAAATCCGCAATATCCTTTCGAAATTGGTGAAAATTTTATTATAGCGAAGTCCAGTTTTCAGGACTCTTTAGAATATTCTTTTCCTTTATTATTATCGACGCATGATTTTTTTCCTGAAACAGAAATTTTTGATTGGAATATTGTAGGTGATCTTTTTGAATTATATTGTGCATCATCTCTACAGCAACAGATTGGTAATTCCATTTTAATAGGTAATAATTTTGGGGGGCTTCCTAGCGATTTTGATGTATGTTTAACAACTGTTTGTGAAATAATGAATGAAAGAAAAGGGCCAAAACATATGAAAGCATCCGACTTTCAAGATGCTGGTGTTGATATTATTGCATATAAAAATTTTGATCAAAGGAAAGGCCAAATCGTATTACTAGTTCAATGTGCATCAGGTAAAAATTGGTATAAAAAAGGGGGAGATATAAAACCAAAACTATGGAGTGAGTTAATTTTTTGGAATGTCGATCCAATAAAGTCATTAACTTTTCCATTCGCATATGATTTCGATTCTCCTCGTGCAGAAGTTGAGTGGATTTATTCAGCTTATGATGCGGGATTGTTATTGGACAGACTCAGGCTCTCTTTTTTTAGTTCCGCAATCTCAAGATATGATTTATCGCCTATACATAATTGGATTAAAACCCAATTGAATTATTTAGATAGTTATATTTTATAGAATATTAAAATTTTTTTCTATAATAATAATTAAATCAGATGTTATAATATTTACATATCGTTGCCCTCGAGGGTTATCCAGCCCTTCTCGATGGCCGTGATGCCTGTGCGGGCCGCCTCTATGATGCCTATGTGCTTGACCTCAGCCATGAACTCGGTGACCTCGTTCACGGAGCCGGTGACCTCAGCTATGATGGTGTCAGGTTTGATGTCCAGTATCTGGCCCTTGTACCGGTTAATGGTGTCCAGGGCCTCCTCCTGGGCCATGGGGTCCGCGGTGCTCAGCTTCACCAGGGCCAGGTCCCGCTGGACCGTCCTCAGGGGGTCCAGGCGCTTCACCTTGATGACGTCCACCATCTTCTCTATCTGCTCGACCAGCTTGGTGATCTCGTGGGCGTCTCCGCGCACCGTGATGGTGATCCGGGTTGTGTCCATGTCCTCGCCGGCTATGGCGGTGATGCTGTGGATGTTGAAGCCCTTGCGCCTGAAGTTGTTGCTAATGTTGAAGAGCACACCCGGCTTGTTCTCCACCATGAGGCTGATAACGTTCAGAGGCGTCACGGTAGATCATCCGTCAATATGTCCTTTAAACCCATCCCCGGCGGGATCATGGGGTACACATTCTCCTCGGGGTCCATGGGCACCTCTATCACCGTCGTGTAGTCCGCGGCCACTGCTCGTCTCAGCTCCGTGTTCAACTCGTCCATGGATTCCGCCTTGACTCCGTGGGCGCCGTAGGTCTTGACCAGCTCCGTGAAGTCCAGGGTGTACTCCCTCTTCACGGCCGAGTATCTGCCCCCCATGAAGAGGCGCTGCCACTGGGCCACCATGCCCAGCATGTGGTTGTTGAGCACCACCACCACTACAGGGAGCTCCTCGTCCACGGCCACAGCCAGGTTGTTCTCCGTCATGGCGAAGCTGCCGTCCCCACTGATGTTAAGCACCACCCTGTCGGGCCTGGCCGCCTTGGCTCCTATGGCGGCTGGGGTCCCCCACCCCATGGTACCCAGGCCGCCGCTGGTCAGGAAGGTCCCCGGCTCGTAGACGTCGTAGTGGAGGGCAGCCAGCATCTGGTGCTGGCCCACGTCGGTGGTCACCAGGGCGTCCCCAGGTAGGGCGTGTCTGATGGCCTTGATGACGGCGGGGCCCGTGATCCCGTTGGGGGTCTCAGGCGCCTCGTAGCTGCGCCTGAACTCATCTATCTTGTGGACCCACTCGCCGTTGCCGCTCCCGGCTCTGTGGGCTCTGATCTGGTCCACTAGGCCCTTGATGCAGGGCTTGGCGTCGCCCCAGACCTTGATGACGCTCTCCACGTTCTTGTCTATCTCGCTGCGGTCGATGTCCATGTGGATGATCCTGGCGCCCGGGGCGAACCCTGCCAGGGCGCCGGTGGTCCTGTCGCTGAACCTGCTGCCTACTACCAGGAGCACGTCCGCGTCGGGGACCAGGTAGTTGGCCTCCTCCCTGCCATGCATCCCCAGGAGCCCCAGGCTCAGAGGGTGGTTGCTGGGTATGGAGCCCTTGCCCATGAGGCTGGTGGCCGTGGGCGCCATGAGCAGCTCAGCCAGCTCTGTCAGCTCCCGGCCAGCCCCGGCGCTCACCACGCCGCCCCCCGCCACTATGACGGGCTGACTGGCCTCCGAGAGCACCCTGGCGGCCCACTCCAGCTCCGCGGGGTCCGGTTGGAGCCTTGGCCTGTAGCCGGGGAAGCTCACCTCGGCGTTGAAGTCCATCTCAGCTGACTCTGTTGTGACGTTCTTGGGGAGGTCCACAAGGACGGCCCCCTTCCTGCCCGTGTTGGCCACGTACATGGCCGCCTTCACGGCCCAGGGTATCCGGCCCGGCTCCCGGACCTGGTGGTTCCACTTGGTGATGCTGGCGGTGACGCCTATGATGTCCACCTCCTGGAAGGCGTCTGTGCCCACCATGCTCATGCTCACCTGGCCGGTGAAGGCCACCAGGGGGCTGCTGTCCAGCTGGGCCGTGGCCACGCCGGTGACTATATTGGTGGCGCCCGGCCCGCTGGTCACCTGGACCACGCCGGGCCTGCCTGAGGCCCTGGCGTAGCCGTCGGCCATGTGAGCGCTTCCCTGCTCGTGGACGCCCGGCACGTACCTGATGTCTGTGTCCAGCATCTCGTCGCATATGGGTATCAGGGCCGCGCCCGTGATACCGAAGACGTGTGTAACTCCCTCCTTCTCTAGGGCCCTGACGTAGGCCCTGGCTCCCGTCATCTCAGTCATGTCTCGCCGCCTCCCACACCCGCCCAACCTTGAAGGGCCGGGCTGGAATGTTTGTAGAATTTTTTTGGTTGGCTTCTCTGCTGGGTCTACCTAAGAATGCGATTCCCCATTCAGCTCTGCCCCCGCGCCGGGGGCCCGACAAAACGATACCCCATTTTCAGTCTCCTCGTACCGTTCGTAAGGTGTGATGAAGGCTCACCTAATAAAAAGGTTGTCAGTAACCACCGTTGCATACGGGGGCTAGGGCGGGAACAGGGGCACGTACTTGTAGGTCTCGCTGAAGTTTATGCGGTTGTCCCCCAGCACGGTCTCTATCCTCATGGCGCCCCGGAACTCCCACTCCCAGGTGTGGGCCGTCCGGGCGGCCTGTATCTGTGCGATGCTGGCGGGGGGCAGGGTCAGGGTTCTCTCAATCTCCAGGGGCGTCTCCCCCTCAACGGTTAGGGTGCCGGCTATGGTGTCCGTGGTCAGGGCCACGCCGTTGAGCATGACGCTGTAGGACGTCTCCAGGACGGTGACCCTGACGCCCCTCGGGTTGGTGTACCTGAGCCTCAGGTACATGGTGGAGTCGAAGGGGGTGAACCCCATTACCTGCACCTCCACCTCCGTGTACATGGCCGACTTCACGTAGCCCCAGTAGTCCAGGGCCACGTAGGTGACCACTATGAGCACCAGCCCGAGGGCGATGAAGGTGGGCAGGTTCTTGCGCTCAGCCATCCCTGAATGAAGGGTGCCTGCGAGAATAAATGTGTAGGACTCGTGATGAGTCCCGGTTAAAAAGGGTTTGAGCTACTTTTCTAGGCCGCTCATCCTGCGGACCTCGCGGCCCACCCTCTCGATCTCCAGGGCGTCGCACTCCGCCATGAGCTCCTCGAACCTCTTGGCACCCGCCTTGCTCTCGGCCACCCAGGCCTTGGCGAAGCTGCCATCACGGACCGCCTTCAGCGCCTTCCTCATGTTAGCCTCCACGTGGTCGTCCACTATCATGGGTCCCACGGTCATGCCGCCCCACTTGGCGGTGTCGCTCACGGCCCTGTACATGCCGCCGATGCCGCTCTTGTATATGAGGTCAACTATGAGCTTCAGCTCGTTGCAGACCTCGAAGTAGGCCAGCTCGGGCGGGTACCCGGCCTCGGTGAGAACCTTGAAGCCGCGCCTTATGAGCTGGTCCACGCCTCCGCAGAGGACGGCCTGCTCCCCGAAGAGGTCCGACTCGGTCTCGTCCTTGTACGTGGTCTCGATGACTCCGGCACGTCCGCTTCCCAGGGCCTTGGCGACGGCCAGGGCCTTCTCTAGGGCGTGGCCCGATGCGTCCTGGTGAACCGCCACCAGTGCGGGTACACCGAACCCGGCCTCGTACTGGCGCCTCATCTCCGGCCCCGGGCTCTTGGGCGCCACCATGATGATGTCCACGCCCTTGGGCGGCTTGATCTCCCCGAAGTGGATGTTGAACCCGTGGGCGAACTGGAGCGCCTTCCCCGGCCTCATGACCAGGGCCACCTCCTCCAGGTAGACGCTGGGCTGAGCCATGTCGGGCATCAGCATCAGCACTACGTCGCCCCTCTGGGCGGCCTCCAGGTGGGTCACGGGCTTGAACCCGTCCTCCTGGGCCCTCCTCCAGCTCTTCCCGCCGGGCCTGAGCCCGACAACCACGTTCACGCCGCTGTCCCTCATGTTGAGGGCCTGGGCTCTACCCTGGCTGCCGTAGCCTAGGACGGCCACGGTCTTCCCCTTCAGTACCGACTCGTCTATGTCCTTGTCGTGGTATACCTTCACCAACTCATTCACCTACAGTTTGAGCCGCCCCTTCTCCAGGGCGGTGACTCCCGTCCTCGACATCTCTACAACGCCGACGCTCTTAACATAATCCAGGAACCGGTCCAGCTCCTCGGGCGTACCGCTAACCTCGGCCATGATGTTGTCCTCATCAATGTCCAGGACAAGGCCGTGCTGGTTG
>Ga0194112_10008525_pt1 | contig 13174 bp, 4 predicted proteins | sample TA2MahC400mmetaG_FD_146191 | JGI IMG/M metagenome (GOLD analysis project Ga0194112, IMG submission 146191) | Freshwater microbial communities from Lake Tanganyika, Tanzania - TA2015016 Mahale Deep Cast 400m | ecosystem: Environmental > Aquatic > Freshwater > Lake | place: Tanzania: Lake...
CGCCGGCAACGAAGTTGAGCGCCCTGGGCATGTTCCCGCCGAAGCGCCGCCCGCGGCCGAAGGGCAGCTCCCAGATCCAGCTCCCCACCAGCCGGTGCATCCGATCCTGGGCCGAGAGCGTCTCGTACGGCCTCGGATCGCTGGCATTCAAGAAGCCGGTGGCCTCCATCATCTTCGACCAGGTGTAGGACATCTGGAAGGTCCAGCCGCGCGAGAAGCGCTTCTCGCTGCGCACTTGCAGCGAGTGGTACCACGAGTAGCCGATCGGCTGGCTGACGTTTACACTGCCGAACTGCGGGTACGGCATCAGCAGGCCGGAGCGCGAGATGTTGCGTCCGTAAATCGGGTTGGTGCCAAACAGCGGGCTGGGGAACACCTGACTCAGAAAGTCGATGGTCCTCTGATCGCGCACCGGCGAGCGGCTCAGGTACTGGGCCGGCAGGAAATTCAGGTTCCGGGTCACCGGCAGGCGCGTGCCGCGGTTACCCACATAGGAGGCTTCGGCCAGGAACTGGCCGGGCAACATCTGCTGGAACCCGAACGACCACCGCTGGGCGTAAGCGTGCCTGCGCTTGCCTGCGAAGAAACTGACCGATTGCCCCAGATTGGTGCTCAGGCCGCCCTTGGCACCCAACGGCTCCAGCAACCCGCTGGGGAACGGATCGGCGGTAGTGGCGATGTAGGTCTGCCCGTTATCCAGCGAGGCTTGAATCGGCGTACTCATGCTGAAACCGGTCTGGATGACGCCGCTCGTGTTGACCCCGAGCGAGTCGAAGAACAGACCGTAGCCGCCGCGCAGAACGGTTTTCGGCCGCAACTGCCAGGCGAAGCCGAAGCGCGGCATGAGGTTGTTCTTCTCGCCCTCCCAGAGATTGCGCGGGTTGCCGCCCACGCCGGCAAAGGTCAGGCCGCCGCGCACCCGGAACTGGTCCGCCGGGAGTTCGGGGATGGGATTGGCGGCGTAGTTGGCGCGCGCCTGGGCTTCGATCGGGCTCGGCTGATCGAAAGCGAAGCCGGCCACCGAACGGTTGAAGCGCTCGGTAATGGGCGATTCGAGCTCGTAGCGCAGTCCCAGGTTCAACGTCAGCTTCGGGGTCACCTTGAAGTCATCGTGAAAATAGAGGGCCCAGTATTTGTCCTGCTGGGCAAGATTGGTCGAGCGGTCCATGTAGCCTCCGGGAATGCCCAGCAGGAAAGCAGCCAGACCGCCCGTGACCGGTGGCGCCGGGGAGCTATCCAGCGGGCCGCGGGTGTAAGTGTCGGAGAAACTCAGGTACGGCGTTATGTCGAACGAATAGTAGTCCTCGAACTCGCGGTAGACGCGGAATTCAGTCCCAAACCGGAAGCTGTGGTCCCCTCGCAGACGGGTGAAGTTGACGTTGAAGGAGTTGATGATCGTGGACCAGCGCCCATCCGGCCTCCCGTTCCAGCTCAGTGTAGTGAGCGAGCCGGCCGCCACGGTCGGAAAGACAGCCAGTTTCGGGTCGCGAATGAGGGCCAGGAAGCGGGGCGAGAAGCCCAGCTTGGCCAGGTCGAAACCCCGGCTGAGCCGGTATCGGTCGCCCCACCGGTGGGTGAGCCCGTAGCGGAAGTTCATGAAGAAACCGGGGTTGAAGACGTACACGTCGTCCAAGGCGAAGCCGCGCTTCTGCTGATCGAACTGGCCCCCGTCATAGTCGTTCAGGAAAACCTTGTTGGAAGTGCTCCAGAAGCCTTCCCGCATGACCCGCACGTACATGCGATGGTTCGGGTTGAAGGCGTGGTCGAGACGGCCCAGGTGCGTCCAAACGGGGAAGGGCCCGGCAAAGACGATGTGATGGTTATTTCGAAACTCCGCCGTACCGGGGGAGTTCGGTTTGGGCCAGTAGGGGCCTTCGAGGATTTTCTTCGCCACCGGATCCAGGCGGCTCGACGGAATGATGTTGTTCGGGATCGGATCCCGGGTGAAGCGCCCGCCCGGCGCTGGCCGCGTGGTGAACGGGTCGTAGATCTGGTAGTTGGCGCCGAGGGCCAGGAAGGGCGACAGGTCGCCCCGCCGCATCTCGTCGGTCGGCACTGTGCGGATGTAGTCGTATGGATAGGTGAGCCAGTTCTTCTCCCAGTTGTAAAACCAGAATGTTTTGTTCTTGCCGTGGTACAGCCTGGGAATCCACAGCGGCCCGCCGGCAGCCAGCCCGTAGCGCTGGTCCTGGTAGTGCGGCAGCTCCATGCCGGCGCGGTTCTGGAAGACGCTTTTGGTATCGAAGATCCGGTTGCGGAGAATGAAGTGCGCCTCGCCGTGCAACTCATTGGTGCCGCTCTTCAGGCTGAGGTTCACCAGCGCACCGATCGTGTGCCCGATGCTGGCATCGTAGGACGCGCTCTGCACCTTGAATTCGCTCACTGCTGTCTGCGGCGGCAGAAAGACGATTGTCCCGTCCATCGTGTTGGCCACTCCGTCGATCGTGAACTCGTTCTTCAGCCGGCCGGCCCCGTCCACCGAGAAGTCCGATTGGGCGGAAGGGGTGCCCACGTAGCGCTGGCGCAGGTTGGTCGAGTTGACGGTGCCCGGCGCCAGCAGGGCATGGCTGTACACGCCGCCGCCGAACGACGGCAATTCCATGATGCGCCGTTCATCGACCACCTGGCCCAGCGAGGCTTCGGCGGTCTGAAGTAACGGTGTCTCCGCGGTCACCTGGACCGTCTCTGTCGTACTTCCAACCTCCATCGGGATGTTGATCTCCAGCGTGTCGCCGACCCGCACCTCGATGTTCTCGCGGAGGAACTTCTTGAAGCCGGTGACCTCCGCCTCCAGCCGGTAGACGCCGGGCAGCAGGTAGGCCAGCACGTAGTTACCGGCTTGGTTAGTCTTGGCGACGGCGGAAACGCCGGTGGCGGCATTGGTGACGCGCACTTCGGCGCCGGGAACCACCGCGTCGCTGGGGTCGGTGACGCGGCCCAGGATGGTCCCGCGCGGGTCCTGGGCGAGGACGGCAGCGCTTGTAAGAAGCAGTGCGGCCAGGGCCGCGAATCGTAGAGAAGACATGGCAAACCTCCCTTGGGATGCACAACGGGGTCATACTAAGTGCCGGTCGCCTGGCAGGCCCCCTTGATCGCCACGACGACCGCGTTCAAGTCGGCAGTGGTGTCCCTCACTCCGATGGGGACACCGGCGCAGCGACTGAAAATCTCCGCCGTGCGCGGGCAACATTGGGCGCCGTACCGGATCGCCTTACCGTGCGGCGTGTTGAAGGAAGGCCACGCGGGATGGGGCGCCGCCTTGTTCTCGATGTACGGTGCTCCCGGCAGGTGGAGCGAGCCGCCCGGCGGCGATGCCGCGACCTTCGCCGCGCGCATGGCCCCCACGAAACGATCGCGAAGCTCCTTGGTCGGGAAGAGGTGGTAGACGGACAACCCGATCTCTCCTTCCGGGTCGGGGAGCGGCCGCAGCTTCACTCCGGGCAGGCTTCCGATCTGCTCCCGCACGGATCGGGCATTACGCCGGAAACGATCGAGGACCGTGTCCAGCTTCCGCAACTGCGCCCGCATCACCGCGCCGGTCATCTCGTTCATCCGGTAGTTGAGGCCGGCGAATTCCGTCAGCGCCGCTGTCCCCAAGGCGGCGCGGTGCCCCGGCCTCAGCATGCCCAGATCGTGGAAGCGCGCCGCCCGCTCAAACAGGGCCGGGTCGCTGGTCAGTACGGCTCCGCCTTCCCCGGCGGTGATCGTCTTCGAGATCTGGAAGCTGAATATGCCGATGTCCCCGATTGCCGCCAGGCGCTTGCCTTTGTACTGCCCGCCCACACTCTGAGCGGCGTCCTCCAACACTCGGATCTTATGCTTGCCGGCCACCGCAAGGATCCTGTCCATGTCGGCGGGGCAGCCGTAGAGGTGCAACACCATGACGGCCTTCGTGCGCGGCGTGATCTTCTTTTCCATGTCGCTAGGATCGATGTTGAGCGATTCGTCGCACTCAGCGAACACCGGCAGCGCGCCGGTCATCAGGATGGCGTTGTAGCAAGAGTACCAGCCCCAGGCGGGGAGGATCACCTCGTCCCCTGGCCCAACCCCCAACGCTGTCAGGGCGACGTGCAGCGCGGCCGTTCCGGAAGTCACGGCCAGCGCGTACCTGGCGCCCATGTATTTCGCCAGCTCTTCCTCGAACTTCGCCACCTTTGCCGGCGTTCCCGGCCCGTACCAGCGGAACAGCGATCGGGATTCCAGCGCCTCGTTAAGCTCCAGTCGTTCCTGCTCGTCGTAGAGCTGGGCGCCGGGATAAGAGGTTGGCGGTCTGTTTGGTTTTCCAGCTTCCGGCACTGCCTGGCCCCAAACCGGGAGCGCGCTCCCCGCTCCTGCAACGGCGGCGAGCAGCGTCCTGCGCCTGATGTGTACTGTTTCCTTTTCCATGTTTTCCCTCACGTCTACAAAAGTATCTGCGCCTCAGAATGCCATCTTCAGCGACATCTGCCAAATCCGCGGCACGTCCGCCCGCGCGATTGACCCGAACGCGCCGCTCGTCGGGCTCGTGTTTGGAGTATACATGTTCGGATGGTTCCAGGCATTGATGCACTCCGCGCGGACTTGCGCCTTCAACTTCTCGGTCACCCTGAAGTTCTTGATGGCTGAAAAATCCCAACGTGCCTGACCATCGGCCCGGATGCCGCTGAACCGCAGCGGCGAAACTCTGATGTTGCTTGCCAACTGCTGCGCGCTGTTGCGGTTGAAACCGGCGTCCACGTTGAACCAGCGCTCCAGCGTGCGTTGGTCCTTCGGCAGACTGATATTGTTCGGATTGCCTGTGAAGAGCGTCCAGACGTCGCCAAAGCCAAGCGGCGGCCCGCTCTGGCGCTGCACCATCCCGTTGAGCTGCCAGCCGCCGGCGATGAAATTCAGCGCGGCCGGCCAGCCGGAACCGACGCGCCGCCCCCGCCCGAAGGGCAACTCCCAGATGCCGCTCATCACCAGGCGGTGCGTCCGGTCGAGGCTGGAGATGGATTCGTATGGCCGCGGGTCACTGGCATTCAAGAGCTCAACCGCCTCCATAGCCTTCGACCAGGTGTAAGACAACTGGAACGTGTAACCGCGCGAAAAGCGTCTCTCGGCTCGAACCTGGAGCGAGTGATACCACGAGTAGCCGATTGGCTCCGCCATCGATACCCCGCCGAACTGCGGATAAGGGGCTAGCAATCCGGCGCGGGAGATGTTCGCGCCGTAGATCGGATTGGTCCCGCGCATCGGGTTGGGAAACTGCTGGCTCAGGAAGTTGATGGTGGGCTGATCGCGAACCGGAGACCGGCTCAGGTATTGAGCTGGTGTGGCGTTCAAGTTTCGGTTCACGTCGATGCGCGTTCCGCGGTTCCCGACATACGCTGCCTCGGCGAGGAATTGCGCCGGCAGCGCCTGCTGGATGCCGACCGACCATCTCTGCGCGTACGGGTGCAGGCGCTTCACCCGAAAGAAGCTGATCGACTGGCCAAGATTGGTTGACAGGCCGCCGGCTGCCCCGAGCGGGGCAAGCAGTCCGGCAGGAAACGGGTCAGCCGTCGTGGCGATGAATGTGAGGCCACCGTCCAGCGAGGCCTGAATCGGCGTTGACTGGCTGAAGCCGGTCTGAATCGAATCCAGGCTGTTGATTCCGATCGTATTGAAGAAAAGGCCATAACCTCCGCGCACGACGGTTTTTGGCAGCAGTTGCCAGGCGAAGCCAACACGCGGCATGAAGTTGTTCTTTTCGCCCTCCCAGAACGTGCGCGGGTTCCCATCCGCGTTCACGAAGGTAAGGCCACCCCGCACCCTGAACTCGCCCAGAGGAAGTTCGGGTATGGGACTGGCCGCGTAGTTGGCTCGGGCCTGGGCTTCGATCGGGCTCGGCTTATCGAACGCGAAGTGCGCCACTGAGCGGTTGAACCTCTCCGTAACCGGCGTCTCCAGCTCGTAGCGCAGCCCAAGGTTGAGGGTCAACCTGGCGCTGGCCTTGAAATCATCGTGAAGGAACAGGCCGAGGTACTTGTCCTGCTCGGCCTTGCTCGTCGTCCGCACCATCTGCCCGCCAGGGATCCCGAGCAGGAAGGCCGCGAGTTCGCCGCCCACGGGCGGCGCCGGGGAGTTGTCGAACGGGCCGCGCGTGTATGCACTCGAGAAGACCAGTTGCGGCGCCACCTCGAGCGGGCGCTGGTTCTGGTACTCGCGGTAAACACGGAATTCCGCGCCGAAACGCAGGCTGTGATCTCCCAGGAGCCGGGTGAAGTTCCCGTGAAACGAGTGGACCTGTGAAGAGAACGACCCGTCTCCTCCGCTCACCCAGCCTCCCAGCGGCTGCAAGACGCCGACCTGCACGTTCGGGAAAGCTGCCATCTTCTTGTCCGGGATCAGGCTGAGCAGCCGGGGAGAGAAGCCGAGCGAGGCCACGTCGAAGCCCCGGGTGGCCCGGCCGTGGTCGAAGTTCATCTGCGTCAGCCCGTACCGGAAATTGAACAGGAAGGACGGGGTGAAGACGTACACGTCATCGAACGCCACGCCGCGAATGTCGCGGTCTCCGATCGTGCGAGTGACATTGGTGCGCGGGTTGGGGCGGCCCACTACGAAGGTGCGGTTTTCGTCCTCCATGTAATAGTCTTTGTTGAGACGCACGTACATGCGGTGGTTCGGGTGGAAGGCGTGATCGACGCGGGCCAGGTGTACCCAGCCATCAAAGATGGAGAGGGTATCGTTGAACCAGTTGTTCTGGTGATCGCGCGTGCCGGGCTGATTCGGTCTGGGCCAGTACTCCAGGATGTTGCGCGCAACCGGATCGATGCGGCTCGGCGGGATAATGTTCCCGGCGAACGGCAGGCGGCTGAAGCGCCCGCCTGGCGCCGATGTGGTTGTGGCCGGGTCGTACACCTGGTAAGTTGATCCCAAGCCGAGCAGTTCGGAGAGGTCGCCTTTCCGCATGGCGTCGGTGGGAACAGCGCGGAGGTGGTTGGTCGGAATGTTGAACTTGTCCGCCTCCCAGGCGTAGAACCAGAAGGTTTTGTTTTTGCCGTTGTAGAGCTTGGGAATCAGCACAGGACCGCCACCGGAGAGGCCATAGCGGTTGTCCTGATACACGGGAGGTTTCAAGCCCGAACGGTTCTGGAACGTATTCGGAGCGTTGAAGATCCGGCTCTGTCCAAACCAGTGGGCCTCGCCGTGATACTCGTTGGTGCCGCTCTTGGTGCTGACGTTTAGCAGCGCGCCCATCGTATGTCCGACACTGGCGTCAAACGACGTGGTTTGGACTTTGAACTCGCTGATCGCGGTGGAGGGTGGGATAAGCGCCACACGCGACGTAACGGTGCCAGAGCCCCCGTAGGATTGCGTGTTGGTGACCCCATCGACAGTGAAGTCGTTGTTCCACAGACCGGCGCCGTCTGCGGCGAAAGAGGAAGCCGAGCCGATCTGGCTGGTTTTCCGGATGCGCAGGTCAGTCGTGTTAATGGTGCCTGGCGCCAGGTGCACCAGGTCCATCGGGCTGCCACCGTAAACCGGCAACTCGACCAGGCGCCGCTCGTCCACTACTTGGCCCAGCGAGGCTTCCGCGGTGCTCAGCAGCGGGGTTTCCTCCTTCACCTCGATCGACTCGGCAATGTCGCCGAGCTGCATCGGCACGTTGACTTCCACCGAGTCGGCGACGCGCACCTGAATTGCTTCCCTGACGAACTTCTTGAACCCGGCCAGCTCCGCCTGGAGCGTGTAGACGCCGGGGAGCAAGTAGGGCAGTACGTAGTTGCCTGCCTCATTGGTCTTGGCACCGGCCGCGACGCCGGTAGCCACATTGGTCACCCGGACGTCGGCCCCCGCGACTACAGCGCCGCTGGGATCGGTGATGCGGCCCAGGATGGTCCCGCGCGGGTCCTGGGCGCAGAGCGAGATGGACAAGAAGACAGCGGTGACGACCGCCGTCAGGGCAGATGAGAGAGCGGACATGACGAAAACCTCCTCAGGCTCTCAGAAAGATTCGCTGCTTGTACAAGAAGTACAGGAACAGCCATTCGACCACAACCACGGATGCTGCGCTGACCAGGTCTTTGCAGGCACCCAGACTCTTGACAAGTCCACGAACGAAGATGTTTGCGACGACCCCGAAATCGAATTGGCTCTGGACCACGTAGATGGTGATGGCGTTTAAGCCAATGACCACAAACGGGAACGTCCACCGCTGGTGGCCGCGCACGTCGACCATCCAGTAAAACAGGCTGAACAGCAGCATGCACCAGCCGTTGGCCCAGAGCACATAGGAACTGGTCCATAGCATGGTGATGATGGGAAACCCCAGACCCCAGAGCCACCCGAAGATCAGGCTGGCCACGCCGCCGGCCAGCAGGATCTGGACCTTTCTGACCGCGGGAACAGCAGACCGCAGCAGGTGGCCGCAGAGTACGCCGAAAAGGACCGTCGAGACCGAGGGAATCGTGCTGAGGTATCCCTCGTTGTCGCCGTACTGATAGCAGCAGAAGCGCCCGGGCAGGAGCAGCCGGTCGATGTATCCGGCCAAGTTGCCCTGCGGCGTATACACTGCCGCCCCATGGCCCGGCACCGGGACCAGCGCCATCACGGCCCAATAGATCAGCAACAAGCCGCCGGCGAAAACCGCCTGCCCGCGAACTCCGGTGTTGATGACAATCAGCGCCGCGAACAAGTAGGAAAGCGCGATGCGCTGGAGGACGCCGGTCCAGCGGAAGTCGGAGAAGTCCAGCTCGAACAGGCCGTTGAAGACCAGCCCCAGGAACATCAGCACCAGCGTTCGCCGCGCGATGCGCCAGTAGAGATCCCGGCGGCTGTGGCGCCGGCCGAAAGCAAAGGGTATGCTCAATCCGACAATGAAGAGGAACAGAGGAGCGATGAGGTCCCAGAAGGTGAACCCCTCCCAGCGGGAATGCTTCATCTGCGCCGCTACCGCCGCGCCGAACGGCAGATTGAATGTGGCGAAGAACGCGACCACGAGCTTCTCGCCCTTAATCAGCCAGAACATGTCGAACCCGCGCAGCGCGTCGATCGAGAGGACCCGCCCGGGCGGCGCTCGGGTCGGGCCCCGAACTTCCGGAGCCGGCCCGGTGGCTTCGCTGGCGGCGGCGACGCCCTGCGAACGGTCTGAGCTGCTTCTCATCTAGCAGAATCCTCAGCGTTATCCGATCAGCGCCCGGTGCACTTTTCGGAACGCGGTGACAATGTCCCGGACATCGCTCTCGTCGTATTTCGGTCCAATCTGCATGTACAGCGCGCGCCGAAATGTGTCCAGGGTTCGCGCGCAGCACCCGGCGCCATAACGGATCGCCTTGCCCCGCGGGGAATGGAACGACGGCCATTCCGGGTGAGGCACAATCTTCTGCTCGATGTACGGGACAGCCGGCAAGACCGGGGAGCCGGGAGGTGTGGACGCAGGCACGTTCTCGGCCCGCAGGGCCGCCACGAACTTGTCCCGAAGCTCCTTGGTTTCCAGAACGGGATACACGGCAATGCCGATGTCCCCATCCGGGTCCGGCAGGCGTCGCAGCTTGAAGCCGGGCAGGTTCTGAATCTGTTCCCTGACGGTGCGGGCATTGCGGCGGCAGGCGCTCAGCAAAGCGTCCAGTTTCCGCAACTGCGCCCGCATCACGCCGCCGGTCATCTCGTTCATGCGGTAGTTGGTGCCGATCAGGGTCCACGGCGGGTTGGTCTTGCCGAGCACCGCCTGGTGTCCCGGCCTGAGCATGCCCAGGTCGTGAAATCTCGTGGCCCGCTCGAAAAGCAGTGGATCGTTGGTGACGACGGCGCCGCCTTCCCCGGCCGTAATGGTCTTGCTGATCTGAAAGCTGTAAATCCCGATGTCGCCGATGGAACCCAGCCGCTTCCCTCTGTACTGCCCTCCGACGCTCTGGGCGGCGTCCTCCAGCACGCGCACATCGTGCTTTCGCGCCACTGCCAGGATGCGGTCCATGTCGGCGGGACAGCCATAGAGGTGCACCACCATGATCGCCTTGGTCTTGGAGGTGATCTTCTTCTCGATGTCCTCGGGATCGATGTTAAACGAGTCGTCGACCTCGGCGAAGACGGGCAACGCCCCGGTCAGCAGGACGGTGTTGTAGCAGGAATACCAGGTCCAGGCCGGGAGGATGACTTCATCTCCGGGGCCTGCGCCCAAGGCGGTCAGGGCAGCGTGCAGCGCCGCCGTGCCCGAGGTCGCCGCCAGCGCGTACTTCGTCCCCATGAATCTGCCCAGTTCCTCTTCAAATTGGGTCACCTTCTTCGGGGTCTTGGGCCCGTACCAGCGGTTCAGCGTGCGCGATTCGAGAGCCTCCACCAGCTCCTGCCGCTCCCGTTCGTCATAGAACTCGGTTCCGGGGTAAGAGCTCGAAAGTCCCGTGGAGCGGACCGGGCGGCCACCGTGAAGGGCAAGCGGTTGTTGCTCCGCGACTGGCTCCCGTCTTGCGCCCGTGAGCAGGCGCGCGAACAGGAGCACCGAAGCAGTCGCAAGAAAGGACCTGCGCTTCGAATTCAGATTGTGGTTGTCCACAGTGTCTCCTGTTCTGGCGTTGACGGCGCAACGGTCACCGGTGGATCGTCATCGTGCTCTTCAGTACATCAGCTTGAGGGCGAACTGCCACTTGCGCGGCGGGTCCTGCGCGGTGATCATGCCGAAAGTGCTGGCGGTGGGGCTGGTGGACGGCATCTTCAGGTTGGGGTGGTTCCAGGCGTTGATCGCCTCCGCCCGGAACTGCGCCTTCAGCTTCTCGGTGACGCGAAAGCTCTTGATGAGCCCAAAGTCCCAGCGGGCCTGGCCGTCGGCCCGCAGCCCGCTGAACCGCGGAGCGGACACCCGGATGTTGCTCGCCAATTGCTGGGCGCTGTTGCGATTAAAGCCGGCGTCGATGTTGAACCAGCGGTCCACACTGCGCTTGTTCTTCGACAGCTTGACGTCGTCCGGGTTGCCCGTGAACAGCGTCCAGATGTCACCCCAATCCAGCGGAGGACCGCTCTGGCGCTGCACCATGCCGTTGAACTGCCAACCGCCGGCAAAGAACTCGACCGCTTTGGGCAGCTTAGCGCCGAAGCGCCGGCCGCGGCCGAAGGGCAGTTCCCAGATCCAGCTCATCACCAGCCGGTGCATGCGGTCCTCCGGCGAAATCGATTCGTAGGTGACCGGATCGCTGGCATTCATAAAGCTGGTGGCCGCCATCGTTTTCGCCCAGGTATAGGCCAACTGGAAGGTGTAGCCGCGCGAGAAGCGCTTCTCGGCGCGCAATTGGAGCGAGTGATACCAGGTGTAACCAATCGGCTCGGTCATCGACACGCCGCCGAACTGCGGATAGGGTACCAGCAAGCCGGAGCGCGAGATGTTCCGGCCGTAGATCGGGTTTGTACCGTAAAACGGGTTGGGGAACTGCTGGCTGAGGAAGTCGATCGTTTTCTGGTCGCGAACCGGCGAGCGGCTCAGGTACTGCGCCGGCAGCGCGTTGAAGTTGCGGAAGATCCCGATGCGTGTGCTGCGGTTGCCCACGTAGGCGGCCTCGGCCAGGAACTCGCCGGGCAGCAACTGTTGCACGCTGAGGGACCACCGCTGGGCGTAGGGATGCTTGCGCTCGCGCGGGAAGAAACTGACGGATTGGCCCAGGTTGGTCGTCAGGCCGCCCCTAGCGCCGAGTGGTTCCAGCAAGCCGGCGGGAAAGGGATCGGCCATCGTGGCGATGTAAGTCAGCCCACTATCCAACGAGGCCTGAATCGGCGTGCTCATGCTGAAGCCGGTCTGAATCGAATCCGTGGTGTTGATGCCGATCGAGTCATAGAAGAGGCCGTAGCCTCCCCGCAGGACCGTCCTCGGCCGCGGTTGATAGGCGAAGCCGAAGCGCGGCAGGAAGTTGTTCTTTTCGCCCTTCCAGAAGGTGCGCGGGCTGCCGCCGACGTTGACGAACGTCAGCCCGCCGCGCACCCGGAAGCCGTCCAGTGGGAGCTCGGGAATGGGGCTGGCTGCGTAGTTTGCCCGCGCCTGCGCTTCGATCGGGCTCGACTGGTCGAAGGCAAAGCCGGCCACTGAGCGGTCGAACCTCTCGGTGATCGGCGCCTCCAGCTCGTATCGCAGCCCGAGGTTCAGGGTCAACTTCGGGGTGACCTTGAAATCGTCTTGAAAGTAGAGGCCCAGGTACCTGTCCTGCTGGGCGTAGCTGGCCGAGCGAGTCATCTGGCCGCCGGGGATGCCTAGCAGGAAGGCGGCTATTTCCCCGCCCAGCGTCGGCGCCGGCGAACTGTCGAGGGGCCCGCGCGTGTAAGTGCTCGAGAAAGACAGTTGCGGAGAAATGTCGTAAGTGTAGTCGTAATAGCTCTCGCGGTAAACGCGAACGTCAGCGCCAAACCGGAAGCTGTGGTCGCCCCGAAGCTTGGTCAGGTTCCCGTTGAAGGAATGGATCAGCCAGGATCTGCGGTAATCAGTACCGTCGCTGATCTGGCGGAACGGGGCGACAACCACGTTGGGGAAGGTGGCAATCTTCTTGTTGGAGGAGAAGTTGACGAGCCGCGGCGAAAGGCCCAGCGAGGCCAGGTCGAAGCCGCGGCTGAGGCGGTAGCGGGTGTGGTCCTGCTCCGACAGGCCGTAGCGGAAGTTCAGGAAGAAGGTCGGGCTGAAGACATAGACCTCGTCCAGGGCGATGCCCCGCTTCTCGCGCTGGTTCTTTCCGCCGGTGACCTCATCCTCGAAGTACTGATTGACCTTGCTCGACCAGGAATCCCGGTGGACGCGCACGAACAGGCGATGGTCCTGGCTGAAGGCGTGATCGACACGGGCAATGTGCATCAGATCGGGGAACGAGCCCGGCTTGAATGTGACGTGGTTGTTGCGGTTCTCCCGCGTGCCGATCGAGTTGGGTTTCGGCCAGTAACTCAGGATGTTCTTCGCCACCGGGTCGATCCGGCTGGGCGGGATGATGTTGTTCGGGATCGGATCGCGCTGGAAGCGCCCGCCCGCCGCCGCCCGGGTGGTGAGCGGATCGTAGACCTGGTAGGTGGCGCCGAGGGCCAGCAGTTCAGACAGGTCGCCGCGCCGCATCGCGTCCGTCGGGACGGTGTTGATGAAATTGTCCGGCGAGGTGTTCGGGTTCCATTCCCAGGAATAGAACCAGAACGTCTTGTTCTTGCCGTTGTACAGCCGGGGTGCCTGTACCGGCCCGCCGATGGAGATGCCAAAACGGTTGTCCTGGTAGACGGG
>Ga0194112_10008526_pt1 | contig 13173 bp, 11 predicted proteins | sample TA2MahC400mmetaG_FD_146191 | JGI IMG/M metagenome (GOLD analysis project Ga0194112, IMG submission 146191) | Freshwater microbial communities from Lake Tanganyika, Tanzania - TA2015016 Mahale Deep Cast 400m | ecosystem: Environmental > Aquatic > Freshwater > Lake | place: Tanzania: Lake...
TGTTTGCCATGATCGGAGTCACGGTCGCCGGCGTGACGCAACACCAGTTTCAAGTGTGATGTATGATGTTTGATGTAGGATGGTTGATGATTGAAGTAAGAAGTTCCCAGGGCGCAGCTCTTGGCAATCAACCATCAAACATCAACGATCAAACTTCCAAGAGTTTGCGATGAGTATCGTAGTTCTCGGCCTGAACCATAAGAGCGCAGCCGTCGAGATCCGGGAGCGGTTGGCGTTCGACGCCTCCCAGGTCACGGCGGCGCTGCGCCAACTTGCAGAGAGCGAGCCCCAGGCCGAGTTCGTTCTGCTCTCGACGTGCAACAGGGTCGAGTTCTACTATGCCGGGGCGAGAGACGCCCAGGAGGCCGCCGGCCGGCTGGTGGGGTTCTTATCGGGCTTTCACGGGGTCGAGCCGGAGCAATTCCGATCGGCCCTGTACTTCCACGAGAACGAGGATGCCGTGCGGCATCTGCTGTTGGTAACGGCGGGTCTGGACAGCATGGTGGTGGGCGAGGCGCAGATCCTCGGGCAGGTGAAAGACAGCTACAAGCTGGCCTGTGCGGCCCAGAGCACCGGCAAGATCCTCAACCGGCTGTTCCACTGCGCGTTCTTCACCGCGAAGAACGTCCACACCCACACGGCCGTCTCGAACGGCCGGGTCAGCGTCGCCGGCGTCGCGGTCGAGCTGGCCGGGCAGCTCTTCGCCGAGATGGCGCGGGCGAAGATCGTGGTGATCGGAGCCGGCGAGACCGGCGAACTGATCGTGCAGCATCTGCGCAAGGCCGGCGGCACCGACATCACCATCGTGAACCGCTCCTACGAGCGGGCCGCCGAGCTGGCTGGGCGCTACCGGGTCGCCGTGGGCAAGTGGGAGGACCTGAGCGAGCAGATCGGCCAGGCGCATATCGTTATCTCATCGGCCGCCACGCCGGACTACCTGTATACGCGGGAGTCGTTCGAGCGCACGGTGAAAAAACGCCGGGCGGGAGCGCTGCTGATCATCGATGTCGGCGTGCCCCGCAATTTCGATCCCGCCATCCACAAGATCGGGGATGTCTACCTTTATGGCATGGACGAGCTGAAGGAGGTCGCCGAGCAGAACCTCAAGGCCCGCGAGGCAGATATCGCCGGCGGCCTGGAAATCGTCTATGCCGAGGCCGCCCAGTTCATGGACTGGTTCCATGCGAAAGACATCGGTCCGATGATCGGCCGGATGAAGGATGAGTTCCGGCAGATCAGCCGCCGGGAGCTCGAGCGGTTCCTGGCCGGACCGCGGCAGCACGCCTCCTGCCGGGTGCCCCTGGAGGACATGGTCGACCGCGTGGTCAACAAGCTGCTGCACTGCGTCATTCAGAATGTCAACACCGTGGCGAAGGAGGCCAGCCCCACCGAGGCGGCCAAGCTCGTCGATACGATCCTCCGGCAGGCCCGCGAGATCTCCTGCCAGGCGGATCGTGAGGATATCCAAGCGTGAAGACCACCCTGCCGCCGCAACGAATTCTGCGCATGTTGTTCTGGGAGACGACGGTCCGCTGCAACCTGGCCTGTGCCCACTGCCGGCGCCTGGAATCGAACGAAGCGGATGTTGCCGATCTGTCCACCGCCCAAGCCGAGAGCCTGATCGACCAGCTCGCCGAGCTGGGGCGTCGCCAGTCACCTCGTGGCGAGGGCGTCCCGCCCTTGCGTGTCGCGGGCATCTTGCCCGCGCTTCGAGGGCGGGACGCCCTCGCCACGAAAGAACATGGGCAGGATGCCCATGCCACAGAAGAACACGGGCCGGATGCCCTCGCTACGAAGACGGCCCAGATGCCCATGCCGGTACTGGTGTTTTCGGGCGGCGAGCCGCTGTGTCGGACGGACCTGTTTTCTCTTGTCGAGCGCGCCCGGCGGCACGGGATCGTTCCCGCGCTGGCCACCAATGGCACCCTGATCGATAACGATAAGGCCCGCCAGATCCGCGCCGCCGGAATCGGGCGAGTCTCCGTGAGCCTCGACGGCGCTACCGCCGACGTCCACGACCGGATGCGACAGATTCCGGGGGCTTTCGATCAGGCGCTGAAAGGGATTCGCTGCCTGCGCGAGCATGGGGTGCCGTTCCAGATCAACATGACGCTGACGAAACAAAACGCCGGGCAGTTGGAGGAGGTCTACCAATTGGCGCGGTCGTTGCGTGCCATGGCGGTTCACCTCTTCATGCTGGTTCCGGTCGGTTGCGGGCAGAGCCTGGCCGTGACCGATATGCTCTCGCCCCAGCACTACGAGGAAATCCTGCAAGAGATCTGCATGCTGGAAGGCCGGAGCCAGATTCAGATCAAAGTAACCTGCGGCCCTCATTACGAAAGAGTCAAGCGGCAGTTGACGCCTGCCGTTCGTAGTGTGCCCGTAAGGGCATCCGATATCCGTGTCGCGGGCGTCTCGCCCGCGTGTGTCGAAGGCGTCCCGCCTTCGCAGCGAGGGCCGGAGGCCCTCGGCACGCGCGGGCAAGATGCCCGCGACCCAACGCCTCACGGCGTCACTACAAACGCGCACCGCCCCTCCAAAGGTTGTCTGGCGGGTTTGGGCGTACTGTTCGTCAGCCACCGCGGGGACGTGTATCCGTGCGGCTATCTGCCCATCCACTGCGGCAATGTGGTCGAGCAGAGGCTCGCGGAGATCTGGGACCAGAGCGAGGATCTGGCCCGGATGCGCGACGTGGCGGCCCTGGAAGGCAAGTGCGGCCTCTGCGAGTACAAGAAGGTCTGCGGCGGCTGCCGGGCCCGCGCCTTTGGCATGACCGGCAATTATATGGCCGAGGAACCTCTCTGTGCCTACGAGCCCCAGCCAAAGCGGACTGATGGCAGTTGACAGTTCCCGGCTGACTGACAACTGAGAACTGAGAACCGACAACTGGGAACTGAGATCTCTCAACCATGATCAACATCAGCAAGCTCTATTGTGACCAGATCACGCCGGGCGACTGGCTTCGTTACGGCAGGCAGAGCCCGGGGCAGCGCCCGGGCGAATCCCTTCCGAAAGCGGCGTCCCAGCGCCGACCGATTGTCGTGTGGAACATCACGCGCCGGTGCAATCTCCAGTGCGTTCATTGCTACAACGACAGCGGGCCGGACAAGACCTGCAACGATATCTCGACTGCCCAGGCCAAGGCGGTCATCGACGATCTGGCGGCCTTCGGGGTACCCTCGATCCTGTTCTCGGGCGGCGAGCCTCTCCTGCGCCCCGATCTCTTCGAGCTGATCGAACATGCGGTGGCCAAGGGCCTGCGGGCCGTCATTTCGACCAACGGCACCCTGATCGCCGCAGACAAGGCCCGGGAGATCAAGCGGCTGGGCGTCTCCTACGTGGGCATCAGTCTCGACGGCATCGGTCCCATCAACGACGAGTTTCGAGGTGTGTCGGGGGCCTTCGAGCGGGCGGTCCAAGGCATCCGCAACTGCCAGAACGCGGGCGTGCGCATCGGCCTGCGCCTGACGCTGACCAAGAGAAACGTCCAGGACATCGAAGGACTCTTCGGCTTCTTCGAGGCCGAGGGGATCGAGCGGGTGTGCTTCTACCATCTGGTCCCCAGCGGCCGGGGTGCGGCGATCGCCGATGAAGACCTGACGCATCCCCAGACGCGCGATGCCCTGGATCGCATCCTCGCCAAGGCCCGACTGCTCAAGCAGGCCGGCCGCCAGACGGATATCCTGACCGTCGATAACCACGTGGACGGCGTCTACCTCTACCGGAAGCTGCTCGCCGAGGGGTCGGAGCGGACCCCGGAGGTCTGGAAGCTTCTCACCTGGAACGGCGGCGGCCTGTACAGCAGCGGCGTCGGTATCGGCTGCATCGACTACAACGGCAACGTCCACCCCGACCAGTTCTGGTGGCATTACGATCTGGGCAGCATCCACCAGAGGCCCTTCAGCGAGATCTGGACCGATCCCGACGAGCCCCTGCTCCAGGGTCTGCGGGACCGACGCTCCCGCATCAAAGGGCGCTGCCGGCTGTGCCGCTATTTCGACGCCTGTGGCGGCAGCCTGCGGGTCCGCGCCGACGCCCATTTCGGCGATCCCTGGGCCCCCGACCCCGCCTGCTACCTGACCGACGAGGAGATCGGCTTGGACGAGGCGAAGCGACAGGAACTCCTCCAAGCTGGCGAGCATTTCGACTTGGCCTCATAGCAACTCCTCGGAGGGTACGTACCACGCACTGCCCCGGCTTTGTTTCGCATGATCGGCCCCCCAGCCTCGGCCGGTCCGCTCTCTGAGTCGAGTAGGCACGGGAGTTACCTCACCCGCCCCTCACAGGCTCGGACGCGCGCCACCACAACTCCACCGGAACGGAACCAGGCCCCAAGACCGCGTTTTTACGCGATAAATTCAGACCGCCAAATGCCCCCACGGGGCGGGCGTTTTTCACGCGAAAAAATCAGACCGCCAAATCATATACATGGCGCTCTGATGCCGGCATCCGGTCTGGCGCCCCTGAAAACGCGGTTTTGGGTCCTCAAGAGCCCATCTTCGGCGGTCTGATTGGCGGTCTGAACTGGCGCCCCTACGAGTTAAGAGTTTTTGTGTCGCGGAGCCGACACAAAAGCTCGGTTGGACGGCGGCAGAGGGCCGGTTTGGGGTTTTAGAAAAGAGAGATCTCAGCGGGACGGAACCATCGGCGTGTTCGATTAGGGCTGGGCGAGCGACCATCCTGTGCCGAGTTCGAGCCGGCCGGGGCAAAGGCGTGATGGTCGAGAGTCCCAAACCGTTGCGGTGGGGCCATTGGGACAGACCGCCTGCGGCTCGGGCCACGACGCCGTATCGGCCGAGTCCGCCAGGATACGCCAGAGGAGCCAGCAGAGCAGCAGTATCATGGCGGCGGCCTCCCTTGCGGCGGCAGCCGCCGGACGTGCACGAGGGTGCCGCGCCGGCAATAGGGACAGGGGCGAGCGGCCGGAGAGCACGGGCTCGGTTCGACAGCCGCCCGGGGCGGCCGCACCGGCTGCGGGACCGGCCCGGGAGCCGAGGCGGGGACCGGCTCGGGGGCCAGCCGCTGTTGCCAGGCATGCAACTGGTCCCGGTGGGAAGGGCTCCACAGGCCGTAGTAGCGCACCTTGTGAACCCCACGCGGCAGCACATGCTGCAGGAATCGCCGCAGGAACTCCTGGGCCGCCAGGGTCATGGTCTTGGTTTGGCCGGTGGCGGAATCCCGGTAGCGGAAGGTCACTTTGCCGTCTTCGATCGCAACCAGGCGGCTGTTGGTCAGGGCGACCCGATGGATGTAGCGGCCCAGATACTCCAGGCCCTTCTCCGTGCCCTGGACGGCCGGTTTGCCGTGGACCACCCAATCCTTCTGCCGCACCGACGCCGGCAGTTCGAGCGCGGGCAACTGCCGGCGGATCCGGTCCAGGACCACGCCGCGAAACAGCTTCGACAACGCCCGGACCGGCACCAGGTAGTCCGGCCGGGCCGGCAACCACTGCTGTCCATCGGCCGAGACACCGCCGCCGGTCACCAGACAGTGCACGTGCGGATGATAGATCAGGGTCGAGCCCCAGGTATGCAGGACCGTCATCACGCCGACCAAGCCCCCCACGTAATGCGGATCGGCCGTCAGCTTCAAGAGCGCCTCGGCCGCCGCCTGCATCACCAGGCCATACATCTGCTTCTGATGGGCGCGCCCCATGGGTCGGAGCTCCTCGGGGAGCGTGAAGATCACGTGGTACTACGGCACCGGCAACAGTTCCGTCCGCCGTTGCCGGAGCCAGGCCGCGGTGTCGTCGGCATGGCACTTGGGGCAACTGCGGTTGCGGCAGGAATGATAGGCGTAGTGTTCCCGACCGCAGGTGTCGCACTCGTACAGATGCCCGCCCAGGGCCGCCGTACGGCACTGCTGCAGGTCCTCACAGGCCCGCCCCTGGCTCGGGAGCATCTGCTCGGCGAACTGTTCGAGATAGGCCGGGCCGTATTGCCGCAGGACATCGGCCACTTCGAGCATGGCGTCGTCGTCCGGCTCTCAGCGGTTCATCAGTTGACTGTCGCGATCCTCGACCCGCAGCCGCCGGGCCTCCGAAACCCGCAGCCCGCAGGTGTCCCTCAGGGTCAGGCTCATGCGGGCCGTGGGCCGCCGCACCCGATCCAATAGGGCCCACACTTCCTCGCCGCTGCGCACCACCGGCAGCATCCTCTCCCGCGTGCCGCGCGGCAACACCAGCACCGGCCCGGCGCGTCCCAGGGTCCGCTCATACAGGCACCGCAGAGCGGCCACGTGCCCCCGCCACGTGCTCTGGGCCACCTGGCGGGTCTCGATCCGGTAGAGCAGCCACGCGCGTATCTCTTGCACGCCCCGTTGGTCGGGCGGGCTCTGCCAGTACGCCGCCAACGCCCGCCCCTGGTTCCCGCACGCGTGCCGGGTCCCCGCCTTCAAGCCTCGCATCGTCATGTCCTGCACCATTCGTTCGCGCAGTTCGCTCATGGGTACACTCCTGTTGCTCAAATACCCGTCGCTAACGCCCCACAGTGGGCCGCCAGACACGGAGCATACCTAAAGCATAACCAAGATTCCCCCGGACCGAAGTCCGGCCCAACCCTCCGCAATCGAGTCCGCCCCATGAGCCCTCTCCTACCGCGAAGCGGTTTAGTCCCACGCCATGTATATCAGTTTGGCGGTCTGAATTTTTGGCGTGAAAAACGCCTACCCCATGGGGGCAGTTGGCGGTCTGATCGTTCAACGGAACTCGACCAGGGCGGCGAAGGCGGTGAAGCCGGCGCCGAAGGATAGGAGCAGACCGGTCTGGTGGAGGCGGGGGCGGGCCTCGCGCAGGATGCGGTCGAGGACGAACAGGACCGAGGGGGAGGACATGTTGCCGTAGTTGCGGAAGACCTCGTAGGAGAAGCGGAGGCGCTCGGGGGTCAGGCCGAGCTGCCGCTGGACGGCGTTGAGGATCTGGGTGCCGCCGGGGTGGACGACCCACCAGTCGATCGCGCCCGGGGCCAGGCGGCGGCGGTCCAGGAGGCGGTGGACGGCCTGGGCGACGGCCCGGGCGCCGATGACCGGGACATTGCGGGTCAGGACGTTGCGCAGGCGGCCCTGCCGCGTGACATAGCGGAGCTGGTCGCGGTAACGCGGCAGGGTGACGGATTCGAAGTCGAGAAACCGCAGGGCGCCTTGGGAGGGCAGCCGAAGGGGCGGGGTCGTGGCAGGGACTTGGAGTCCCCCGGGACCGCCAATCTCCCGATTGGCCTCCGGAAAAGAGCCGCTCAGGAGAGCGGCGTTCCCAGGGTCCGCTTCCAGCCCAGGCGCCATCGGCGGGATGCCGAGGCCACGTTGGCCCTGATCCCGCGCCGTGCCGATCTCGCCCCGCGGCGAATATGCGCCCATGGGTACGCGACAAGCGGGGCAACGAGAGGGACCGGCCGGATCGTCGGCATCCCGGTCCGCAGTGAGGACCGCGGCGGCGGCGCCGTCGGCGAAGATGCTGTTGCTGACGATCAGGTCGGGGTCGGGACCGAGAAAGAAGGTGGCCGAGCAGACCTCGACGGACAGGCACAGGACCGTGCGTCTGGCGCCGGACTGGATCATGCGGCAGGCGGCTTCAAGGTTCGGGAGGGCCCCGCCGCAACCCATGCCCATGAGGTCAAGGACCGAGGTGAAGGCGGGCAATCCGAGGTCCTCCACCCGGTAGGAGGACAGGCCGGGACACAGGTAGCCGGTGCAGGTGTTGACGATGAGGCCTTCGATATCGGCGGGCTTCAGGCCGGCGCGGGCCAGGGCGGTCCGGGCGGCCTCGGCCCCGAGGCGGCGGCCGTGCGTTTCGAAACGCCGGATCAGGCGGTCCGGGTCCTGCGAGCAGATCTCTTCATCCACATCGACCGCGAAGTACCGGCCCCGGATCGGGCCTTCCATCAGGAGCTGGCGGTACAATTCCTTCTCCTGGGGTTGCAGCGCGAAGTGCGCCGCCATGAAGGCGTAGGTCTCCTCCTGCGTCGCGTACCGCTTCGGATTCGCTGTGGCCAGGGCGGACAGGACAACGTTCATACTTGCCCCCTCCGATCGAAGCGCACGACCCCGGCGACGCGACAGAACCACATCCGGCGGGCGGTCGCATCGGGGTCGTGCTTTGCCAGTTGCCCGGCCAGCTCGTGCGGCTTGAAGCCCCGACGGATCGAGAGCAGGGCGTCGTGGCGGATCTCCGAGTTCAGCGGCAGGGCCAGGACCCAGCATACGAGGTAGTTGAGCAGGCAGCGATGCAGATCGTTGATGAGCACGGCCCGGCGGACGAAGCCGCGCAGGTGGGTGATGAGCGTGTCGATTTGGTCGTCGGTGAAATGGTGGAAGGTCATCGAGCCGACGGCATAGTCGAACGGCTCGGCGGGCCGGTAGGTGAAGATGTCCGCTTGGACCACTTTGACCGCCGGTGGGGCGGGGCTCGCCCCGCCGAAACCCTGGTGGGGCAAGCCCCACCCTACCTGACGAGCCACCGCACGCTCCGCCAGCTCGACGGCCTTGGGGTCGTGGTCGAGACAGGTGAACTCGATCCGATGTCCCCGGCGGGCGGCCCACCGGGCGATGGCCAGCGGCAGGTCGCAGTCCGCGGCGCCGATGTCCAGGACCGTCACCGGATCGCCCGTCGGGGATTGGGACAATTCCCGGCCGAGGAAGGAGCGCACGACTCGAATCCCGCCGCCGATGCGATTGACGATCCGCATGAACCGGTAGCTCTGCTCCACCAGCGGGGGTCGGCGTCCGGCCGGTCGAGGAATTCGGAGCCACGCGCCCGCTGCTCAAACACTCCACAACCTCCCGTCGACAAGCTGCTGTCGGGCCTCCCGGAGCTGGGCGGATTGCTCAAGCTGGAACCGGGTATCGATCGTCACGGCCTCCCGGGCGATCTCCTCGCAGTAGCGGCACTCCCGGCACGACAGGCGCGAGCAGCAGCGGTCCTGGAATCCCTGGAGGAAGTCGGCGGGGATCTTGGTCGCGTCAATCCGAACGGGGTTCCGGTTCAGGGCAAAGAGCAGGCCCTGGCCTTTCATCAGGGTATAGAAGGGCCTGAGCTTGAGCGGGTTGACCTGACCGGGTCGGACGAAGTGACGCAGCAGCCAGAGTTTCACTTTCTCGGGGGGCTCCTTGAACCCGTAGGGCGGAATCAACTCGGCCAAATTGCCGGTGAAACGCCGTCCCGCGTAGGCCCGGACTCGTTTGAGCAGCTCCGCGGAGGGGATGCCCCTCTCCAGGAGCTTGAAGTGCTCGTAGCCCAGTGCCTCGTAGCAATCGAGGTCTTCCGGGCGAATCCAGCCGGCCTTGACGAGCAGCGAGGGGTCTTCCAGCCGCTGGAGCGTGCAGGACAGGAAACAGTAATCGAGGAAGAGCCGGCGCGATCCATCCGAGCTGTGGGCGAAGCCGTTCTGATGGTAGGGCTGCATTTGGCAGTTCGGCAGGCACGGGTGGTTGGCGATCAGTTGCAGCTCGTCGTCGACCGCCTCGCGGATGGCCTGGAGCGTGGCGAAGTCCCGGTTGATCGAGAAGCTCTCGACGGTCAAGGCATCGGCGCCGAGGTCCTTCCAGGAGCGGGCCCGGCGAGGCGTGTCGATCTGGGCATAGACCCCCGCCTTGACGTAAAACTCGGGAAACGCTGCCTTTATGCGCTCCAGCAGGTACGGCGTGGAGACCGTCAGGCGTTGGATGCCCATGGAGCCAAGGCTCTCCAAGAGCCGCATCAGCTTCCTTTGCCAGCGGCGGCTCCACTCGCGGTTGCCCAGGCAGGAGCTGTTCAGGAGGTAGTTGAAGGCGATGTTCTGGCGGCTCAGGAGCGAGACGTAGACAGCCAGATCGCTCCTGGTCAGGGGTGTGCCCATGTAGCTCGGCCGGCCCCCGCCCACGAAAGCGGCGGGGAATTTGCCGTAGACCTCCACCACCGGATACCGGGCAAGCTGCGACACCAGATCGAACTCGTAATTGGCCGCGACCGAGAGCTTCATGCCGTCTATGCAACGGACCGGCCGGCCGCCTGCCAATCAGGAATTCCCTGTGGGTCAGATAAACGCGGCCAAAGAATACAGAAAAGCCGGAGGGAGTGCCGATATACACCTGAGTCGGACTCGGCTGGGGAGCGTACCGACATTTGCAGCGTGGTTTTTATAGGACATACCACAGGAGTAGGTACTGTGAGACGGAATAAGGGATCGCGCCGGAACAAGGCCAGGCAGGTGCTGTTCAGTGCGGGCTTCAAGATGGCTCTGCTGTGTCTGGGCACCGCCTTTTGTTTCGTGCTGCTCTTCAGTTGCCTGAGTTTCAACATCGGCGACTGGCCCAGCCAGTACGTGTACCCGAACAACAAGCCGCTGTTGAACTGGTGCGGCTCGATGGGGGCGTTTCTATCGTTCTACCTGCTGTATTACATCGGCCCGGGCGTCTTCATCGTCCTGGTCTCCGGGATCTGCTATTTCATCGCCAGGCTGGCCCGCCGGCCGGTCGGCCAGCCGATCTTCCGCACGATCGGCCTGGTGCTGCTGACGACGGCGGCGTCCGCCACGTTCTACAGCTTCTGGCCGCACCGGGTCTTTACCTTCCCGATGGGTTCCGGCGGGGTGCTCGGCATCTCCGCAGCGGTCTTTCTCATCGGCAATTTCGGCCGGCTCGGCGCGTTCATCCTTATTTGTGCCATGTGGTTCGTCGGCCTGTCGCTGCTGGCGGACAGCCTGATCATGGGCCTGTTCGCCGCCTGCGGCGTGGCCGCGCGGCGGATCGTGGGCGTCGTGGTGCCGGCCTGGGCGGTCGCCCGCGAGCACTCGGAGGCCCTGACGGACATCTGGCAGCGGCTCAGTGCCCGGCAGAAAGCGGCCGCCGCGGAGCGCCGCCTCCAGCAGCAAGCCGCCGCCCAGTTGCGGATCGGGGGCTTGACTCGCGGCGCGTTGCCGGCCGCCGTGGCACCCGTGGAAGCTGCGGAGCCAACCGTAGCCGAGGTCTCGCCGTCAGTTGGCGAAAACGCTGTTGCGCCTCCAACGGACGCTCCCCCGCAGAGCAGCCCCGCCACGCCGCAATGCATCGACGCGGTCTCGGAAGGCAAACGGCCCGCTCCCGTGCGCCAGCCGCAACCGGCGCCCGCGGCGTCCATTCCGTCTTCCTATGACGACTACAAGCTGCCGCCGCTGGATCTGCTGGCCGAGGGCGAGTATGGGTATGCCGCGGTGCAGGAGAAAGTGGTCAAGACGAAGGCCGCCGAGCTGGAGAAGCTGTTGAGCGAGTTCAACGTCAACGCGCGGGTCGTCGCCGCCGAGACCGGACCGGTCGTGACGATGTTCGAGCTGGAGCTGGCCGCCGGCGTCAAAGTCAGTCATATTTCCAGCCTGGCCAACGACATCGCCCGGGCCCTGGGGGCGGGGGCGGTCCGCGTCGTGGCCCCGATCCCCGGCAAGCACACCATCGGCATCGAAGTCCCCAACAACGAGAAGGAAAAGGTGCGGATGAAGAGCATGATGGAGCTGGCGGGCGGGAAGCCGGCCCGGATGGAGATCCCGCTGTTCCTGGGCAAGGACTCCTCCGGCGAGGCGCTGGTCTCCGACCTGTCGAAGATGCCGCACCTGCTGATCGCGGGCACGACCGGCTCCGGCAAGAGCGTCTGCATCAACACAGTCATCGTGGGTGTCCTGCTGACGAAGCGGCCGGACGAGGTCAAGATGATCATGATCGACCCGAAAATGGTCGAAATGACCGCGTTCAACACCGTGCCGCACCTGATGTGCCCGATCGTGACCGAGACGCAGATGGCGGTCCAGATTCTCGAATGGGCGACCGTCAAGATGGACGAGCGCTACGCCCTGCTGGCCGAGGCGCGGGTCAAGAACATTGCCGAGTACAACAAGCTGGGCGCCGAGGAGATCATCGCCCGGTTCAATCCGAGCACGCCCGACGAAGAGGCGAAGATCCCCAAGAAGCTGCCGTACATCGTCGTGATCATCGACGAGCTGGCCGACCTGATGATGACTGCGCCGAAGGAGATCGAAGCGTACATCGTCCGCCTGGCCCAGAAGAGCCGGGCCATCGGCATCCACATCATCCTGGCGACGCAGCGGCCGCAGGCGACGGTCGTCACGGGCCTGATCAAATCGAACATGCCCTGCCGGATCGCGTTCCGCGTGGCCGCCCGCATGGACAGCCGCATCATCCTCGACCAGAACGGCGCCGAGACCCTGCTGGGCGAAGGCGACATGCTGTTCCTCAAGCCCGGCACCAGCGATCTGATTCGCGCCCAGGGCACATTCCTCGATGACGCGGAGATCCGCCGGGTGGTCAAGCACCTCAAGGAAGTGGCCGAGCCGCAGTTCCACCCCGAGCTGACCCAGTTGCGCAAGGTGGACGCCGCCGACCTGCCCAAGGACGACCTGTTCGACGACGCGGTGCGGGTGGTGCTGGAGACCAAGCGCGGCAGCGTCTCGCTCCTGCAGCGACGGCTCGGCGTCGGCTATGCCCGCGCCTCGCGGATCATCGAGATGATGGCCGGCTCGGGCATCCTCGGCGAGTACAAGGGCAGCCAGGCCCGCGAGGTCCTGCTGACCCTGGAAGAATGGGAGCAGATCCGCGCCCAACAGACGAGCGCCGAATCCGAGCCTACTCTCATCGACGTGGGCGAGGAGCCGGAGGCGAAGGTTCCCGAAACCGCCTACGCCACCGAGGGCCAGCAAGTCTACATGTCGACCGACCCAGACGAAGAGGACCTCTAGTGCTTCATGACAATTGACTTTCCGAGTGGGTGGCAGCGGCAAGCGCAGCTTGCCGATGGTTTGCCTATCCGCCCTCGGCAAGCTCCGAAGACTCCGCTTGCCGCTGCCACCCGTCGCCCCTACTCGAAGGTTCGATTGTCATGAAGCACTAGCCTGGATTCCCACGTTAACTTCTTGCGTTAACACCACGGACCGAAAAGGCGATGCGGGCGGGCGGCTTTGAGAGCTGGTGCTGGCGCTCGGCGGGGTTAGCCGAAGGCCAGTTTCAGACGGCGATCGCCCAGCCAGGGGACGGCCACCTCGGTCTGGTCCAACCCGGCCGCCAGTAGCAGCGGGTTGTGGGCCCGCTTGGCGAAGGTGACCTGAATCTCTCGGTCCGTCAATCGGATGGTGGCGGTGGCGTTGATGAAGTCGCGAAACAGGTGCCGGGATTCGGCGGTCTCGTACCCGTGGCCGATCCGCAGGCCCAGGAGCCGGTACA
>Ga0194112_10008530_pt1 | contig 13169 bp, 12 predicted proteins | sample TA2MahC400mmetaG_FD_146191 | JGI IMG/M metagenome (GOLD analysis project Ga0194112, IMG submission 146191) | Freshwater microbial communities from Lake Tanganyika, Tanzania - TA2015016 Mahale Deep Cast 400m | ecosystem: Environmental > Aquatic > Freshwater > Lake | place: Tanzania: Lake...
GTGGCAAATATAGACCACGGGTTCCGAAAGATTTCCTCCGCTTCGGCAACTCGGCTATCCAAGGGATTTGCGGGCAAATCCACCCAAGAGACTTTTGGCTATCAGCTATTAGCCAAGAGTAAGAACCTCTTTGGGGTTCTTCTTGGACCCGTGGTTTTCCGCCCCACGATTACTCGTGGTTTGGCTTTATCGACGTTATGAATGATGGTTATTTTTTATCAATAATCTAAATGCAATCCAAATGCCAATCAATTGAGTCCCTATTTTGCTCACATTTGCCCGTAATCGATTGAAATTGAATTGAACGAGTTCAAAAATGAGATTTTCCGCCATCTCAGGACATTTTTGAACAAAGCAATTTAAGTCAATGCAATGGCGATCCCATAAATCAGAAAAAGGGTTAATTCTTATGGGCGAGGGTGACTTGTAAGATACCGGCTGATATGGAAAAGGTTTTAATCTTTTTAAATCCCACCTTTTTTAAGGTTTCGTTCTGATTAAAATTGAAGAAATTGAGGTTTCCTCTTTCGAACAGTTTAAAAAAGAGGAGTGAAATCATCCTGGCTTTCCCTGATACATGAGGGTTGAAATCTGCAATCACCATCCTTCCTTTCTCTTTTAATGCTGAATAGGATTGTTCGAGAACACCCAACCTGTATTTCTCAGGAAGTTCGTGGAGGGCGAAGGAGGTAAAGATTCCATCAAAACGGGTCTGTTCTTCCCATGGCCGGGTCACATCTTTTTTTAAAAAGATTAAATTCCCCGATTTCCCGTATCGCTCTTTTGCCACATCGATCATGCTCTGGGCGATATCTATTCCTGTTACTTCACCTTCTTCCCCAACCGCCTGCACAATCCAGGAAGCAACCCTCCCCGTTCCTGAACAGAGATCTAAAATTTTCTCACCCCTTTTAGGTCCAAGAACCTTCACCGCCTTTCTTAAAAACTTCGCATAATTTCCAAAGGTAAGGATGTCGAGCAGGAGGTCGTAGTAAGGAGCAATCTTTTCAAAAATATCTTTACGTGGATGATCCTGGCATAGAGCAGAGCGCATGGTGCATAGCGTTAAATCGTTTTGGTCATTAGAAATTGGTGCTTGGGATTTGGTGCTTTAGAATGAACCTATGAAAAAATCCCAGCCAATTCATTCGATTCTGGAACAGACTCTGAAGGGTCTGAAACTCGACGTTCCACTAAAAACTTACTCCATCTGGACCGCCTGGAAAGAGATCGTGGGCGAAGCAATAGCCCTTCAGACACAACCCCGTGCCATCCGGAATCATATCCTCTTCATCGATGTCTCCCATTCCACCTGGATGCAACAGCTCCAATTTCTAAAACCCAAACTTTTAGAAAAAATAAACGCCTTTTTAGGGGAACCGCACATCCAGGATGTTCGGTTCAAACTGGGAAAAATCTCTCAGCCTCCTCCCACTTTTTCAAAAACTCAGGACTGGCGAAGTGAAGAGCTGGATAGAAAAACCTTGAAACAAATTGAGTCCTATCTTCAAAAGATTGAAGATGAAGAGGTGAGAAAAGGTTTGCGGGATGTTTTGAACAAAGGCGCAAAACTGGAACAATCTCGAAGGAAGTTGAGATAGAAAAAGATTTAATCTTTTATCCCCCAGATAGATAATAAGCTATTTGAGTTAACCACTTCGCCGAAAAAGGTATTGATATTGAACAAGGACCATTTTTTCGCCTCAAGGCTTGTTCCCTCCGTCATATCCTCTGGAATGATGATTTGATAGTCCCTCATAAATCCATCTCTGGCGGTAGACTCAACGCACACATTTGTCGCCAATCCGGTTAGTATTAAAGTCTTAATTCCATTGGACCTTAGGTATCGATCGAAGTAAGTTGAAACAAAACCAGAATATCTATATTTTGGGATGATCACTTCTCCTTCTCTTGGTGTGACACCATAGAATTCTGAATATGAGGGATTATATTCCCTTTGTAAACCAACACGCTCATAGTGCTCTGCTAATGCCGGTGACCGAAGATAAGAATTTAATTCCATTTTAATATGGATAATAAAATTTAGGACCTTCCGTGCCCTATTTACAAATTCATTTAATCTGGAGGCCAACAATTTCGGAGCCTGTAGGTCGAAACCCATTTTGTCTAAAACGCCTCCCTCACAACAGTAATCTCTTTGCATATCAATAATCACGAGTGCAGTGTATTCAGGATTAACTTTAACTTTTAATTTTTCTAAGTTCATCATTACACCTTTTTCGCCTCATATTCCTATACAAATTCCTATACAAATGATGAATCCTATCGCTACAAAATCTGTACATCCTCTTCCTTCATTTGACTCCCTTCATTTCATTAACAAATTTGGAAGCCAAAGAGAAATCTGCGGGAAGAACAAAAGGATCAACAGACATATAGACATACCCACGATATAGGGGTAGCATCCCTTGTAAATTGTACTGATTGGTACTTTAGTGATGCCCGATACCACAAAAACATTGATGGCCATGGGTGGAATGATAATCCCAATCATACAAGTGACGCACACAATAACGCCAAACCATATCGGATCGTAGCCTAACTTTATGACGGTTGGAAGAAAGATAGGGGTAACAAGGATAAGGAATGCCAAATCTTCAATGAAGGAGCCACCGATGAGGTAAACAAAGATAATGATGATCATGATTATGTTACGGTTGACTGGAAGATTTCCTAACCAATCTCCGATAATGAAAGGCGTTTTGGTAACCGCGAAAAAATGGCCCAGAATAGTTGCCCCTGCAAGAAGTATGAAAACTATACAAGCGATATTAAGAGAGTCTATGACGGATTTAATAAATTTTTTCAAATTCATATCTCTCTTGGCAGCGGCAAGGATGAGAACAGCAAGAGCGCCTACGCTTCCTGCTTCTGTGGGTGTGAAAAATCCCTTCATCAGACCCCCGACAACTATAAGAAAGATTCCAATCACCCATGCTACAGAGGGAAGAGATTTAATTCTGTCACTCCATGTAGATTTTTCGCCTTTTGGTCCAAGCTTTGGGTTTATTTTACACCAACCGAAAAGGGTGACGGCAAACGAAAAAGCAATCATAAGGCCAGGAATGATTCCCGCCAAAAACAACTTACCAATAGACGTTTCTGTAATGAGACCGTAAATAATCAGTGTCACGCTTGGAGGAATAATTGCTCCCAAAGTTCCCACAGTTGCAACGATTCCACAGGAAAGCTTCCTATCGTAGTTATACCTATCCATTTCAGGCACAGCCGTTGTGGCAAAAGTAGCTGTCGTCGCAGTAGTCGATCCACATATAGCCTTGAACGCTGTCCCTGCTATTACTGTACCTATGGCAAGACCCCCTGGCATATGCCCAATGAATTTATAAGCAGAATCATAAAGACCCCTTGCCATTCCAGCGCTAGCCCCGATTTGGCCCATAAGGACGAAGAGGGGTATTACGGTGAACCCGTAAGATGAAAAAATGCTGTATACATCGTGGGCGATGAGACTAAGGGCTGCTTCAATATTCACGATAACAGCAAATCCTATAAAACCTGCTAATCCCATTGAAATACCGATTCCCAGACCCATAAAGAAAAATAAGAAAAGCAATAGAGTGATAAGAACGGTAATAGTCTCGATACTCATTCGTTTCTCCCCTTTATTATCTGTAATGGGTCATAAATCACAAGCAGATTTTCAATAAAGTTGACTTTTCAGGTGATAGAACTTTCTACAGATCTCCAGGGTTCAGCTTCCCTCTAGACTTAGCAAACAAATTATAAAAGTTTATTAAGAGAATAAGACTATTCAGAGCACAACCAAAAGCTACCGTATAAACAAAAGGAAAAAGTGGAATTTCAACCGTGGCGGATACTGTACCAACTCTCCGTAATTGTGTGCCAAGCAAGATGCACTGCCAAGCAATTAATGCATACATACCTATACTAAGTAAGCAGGTGATGCTATTAATGATCATCTGAACCCATTTCGGAAAACGTGACCACTTAAATTCCATGGACACATGACGCCCCAGCAATTGAGTATAGGCGATGGGTAAGGCAACAGCTACCGCTCCTAAAAGCCCTGTGATATCAAAAGTACCTTTAATGGGATACCCAAAATAGCGTAGAACAACATCCGAGCAAGTGAGCAACATCATTCCTATCAAAGTAAACATTGATATCCAGCAAATCCATCGGCTGAAAGAATGAACGACCTTTATAAGTTGGGCCATTTCAAACCTCTTTCTTGAGGGTGTCTGACATGAAATACTCATGTCAGACACCCTCTTTTCAACAGAATATTAACTCGGATCGATACCTTAACTTACTCAAATCTTATTTCTGGATAAATCTTACTGTACTTCTCAATCAGCTGATTCCTATAACTCAAGGCCTCTCTCCCGGGTAACCCCTTAGCCTCCATGGCCTTCACATGGTCATCAAAAAGTGGTTTAACAGCTTTCTCCCAACGGGCACCTTCCTCCGGGGATAAATAAATGATTTGATGCCCCTTCTCCTTTCCGAATTGATAACCTTCCACCTCCATACTGTTCCACGTCTTCCCATGATATTCCGGCCACTCCTTGCTCACATCCGTAAACACCTTCTGCACGTCCGGTGGAAGAGATCTCCACTTCCCTAAATTCATCGCAACAAAAAATGCAGTCACATAACCCACTCTGGGCCATGCAATACTATACTTCGCTACCTCAGCAACCCTCCAACCCTTAAGCTCATTCACACCACCCGTTGTCCCATCTACAACTCCCTTATACATCGCATCATATTGATCCCCCTTTGGCATGGCTACCGGAGTGGCCCCAAAAGCCTCAACAATCTTTGAAGATAGACCCGTAGATCTTATCCGTAAACCCTTCAGATCTTCTAATTTTCTTACAGGCTTATCCCGTGTAAAAATAACACCCGGAAAGTGTGTATGAATGTAGAGGATATGTGTGTCAGAAAGTTCCTTCGGCATAAATCTTCTATAGATCTCATTAGACACAAGACAAGGAACTATAGCATTAAAAGAATAACCGGGCAGGTCAATCACCTCCATTAGAGGAAACCTACCCTTGTTATAAGCAAGACATGACTGTCCAATATCAGAGATGCCTTTAACCACCCCCTCATAACAGTTCACTGCGTCAGTCAAAGTCCCACCATGATAAAAAGTTATCTTGACTTTTCCATCGGTGCGTCTTTCTATCTCCTTCGCCCAAGCTTCCAGCGCCTTGGTGGTCCCATACCCAGCAGGAAGGAAATTGCTATAGGAGAGCTCTATGGGTTTCTCCTTCGATAACACCGTATTGGGTGTACCAAATAATGGCACTATGACAAACATGACTATCAATGAAAGTGTTAAAACTCTGGTTCTCATAATTCACCTCCGTATGGAAATTTAAGATTTGAAATTCTATTACAACCCTCTTAATACGTCACCCCCTTTCATCATAAGAGAATTAAAATTGTTCAGGTTACACCAACTTGCCTCTATCCATTCTTTATTGCCATATGCTTTCATTCCAAAGCCTTCAAATAGATGTTTTTCACATCGGCTTCAGTCAAGTTCCTTGGATTCGGCACAAAAAGTCTTGCTTGCTTCATCGCCCCTTCCACCAGTCCAGGTAAATTTTCTTTAGATACCCCATAATCTGAAAGCCTAAATGATATATTAACAACCGTAAGCAATTTCTTTACTGCATTTACAGATCTTTCTGCAGCCTCATAGTGAGGAAGACCTTCAATATTTTCTCCCATCGCTTTGGCGATCTGCGCATATTTAACTAGGTTACCTATTTTGTTATATTCCATCACATGGGGCAGCATAATGCTGGTAGCTCTTGCATGTTTCAAATGGCATTCCGTTTCTAAAATGTAAGATAAAGCATGAACAGCACCTAATCCTCCACTCTGCCAAGCTAAATTTGCCAGAATAGCTGCAAGGCTCATATTCAACCTGGCGCTTATATGGTCTCCTTTAGCATAAACCATGGGCAAATTTTCACTAATTAAGCGAGTGGCCTCTAGGGCTAAAATATCTGAGAATGGAGTGGCATTGACTGAAACATATGCTTCTATGGCACCCACAAGTGCATCAACTCCAGTATCTGCAGTTAAATCAGGAGGCAATGAGAGGGTAAGCAATGGATCGGCAATGATAACATCAGCCAAATTAAAAATACTGTAAACTACTTTTTTGGTATTATCTCTCTCATCAGTAGGAGCAAACACTCGGGTTACTTCACTTCCACTCCCTGTTGTAGGAAGAAAAATCTTAGGGAGTCCCCTTTTAGTAACCAAATCCATCCCAGTATAATCGAGAACCTTTCCTTTATTGGTTGCCATAATAGAGGCGCCCTTCGCTGTATCTAATGAACTCCCACCGCCTAGCCCAACAATGATGTTATAACCATCCTCACGAGCAATCTTTGCACAATCATCTATTACCCGGGCGGGTGGTTCAAGTTCAACTTTATCAAAAATACCTACTTCCACATTTTCAGATACCAACGATTCTTTAACACTCTCGATCAAACCAGCTTTAACCACTCCTGGGTCAGTAACGATGAGTGCCTTTTGACCATCGAGAAACCTTGCCTCTTTTCCAATCTGTTTGGCAGCCCCGGCACCAAGCAAGATTTTATTGGGTGAAAAAAAACTATAAATCCGAGCTGTCGAGAAGATACTCTCTTTCATCTCCATACCTCCTATCTGAAAGCCTCTCCTTTTCCTTAAAGACATCATCTCCTGTCCAATGAACCTTACTTTTCTTCAATCCTGCTTTTTGTATTTTGGAATCCGGAAAGGACCCGTTGGGTGGTAGTCCGGTTCACCCGTTCCCTTATAATCTCTTGGGATTATTGGCAAAAGAAGATAGGAGGGGCGATCTGAGGTGCTGAAGATCGTATGGGTTACACTTGCCATATGTGGGAGATGATACCATAAGGCTTGGACCTGGTCTTGGCCTGCAATTTCTAACCTTATCTTATGACCCATAAGAAAAACATTGGAAGTCATCCTGAGATCACTCGCATAGAGAATCACCTGACCTGGTTTAATAGGAAGACTCTTAACGTGGGGGTGGTAGGGTACATACGGTTTTGATTTACTCTCATCAATCTCATAATGAGATGCTTTGAGCCAACCCTCTGCCACACATCTCTCAGCACCATCCACATCGATATCTTTCACTTTTAAATACCAATCTGTATCGTTTGTTAAGGGTTCCAACACTTCTACCTCTGAAGCTCTCCAGGTTCTCGCTTGAACACCCTTACTTTCTATTGCAGCATGCCAATACAAAGCAATGGGACCTGTGACTTCCACATTTTCTTTAAAAGGCTCTGTCTCATAAATGGCTTTTGGAACTGGATCAGCCTTAGCGAGCACGTCAGCGGAACGGAACCCTTGAGAAGGATTGGCCCAAGGATCACTCACAAAAATCTGAGGCTCCTCTTTAGCCTTTGGAGCCTGAACAGACAACATTCCTTTTTCCCTAAGATAATATTTCGTCCACTGGGTCACCTTAAGGGGCCACTCATTTTCATATCGCCATCGGTTTACTCCTTGAACAAATAGGAGTAATGGTGGCTCATCCATCATTCCTGTATCCAGATCTTTCAACCAATGATCATACCACCTTAGACATACATCTTGAACCTCATGAAATGGACGGTCCATTCCTCCATAGTTATCCGAGGGAACAACTAACATCTTTTTATTGCTTTTTGGTGCAGCGATTTTATCAAAAGCATCAAAATCTCCTGGCATATGAAGAACCCAACCATTCCATCTAGTCCCCAAGAAACTTGGAATTCTTATCTTATTGTACCTCGTGTAAGCAGATATTCGATGATAGAAAGGGCCATCATATGGATGCATCATCAGATCGAACACGATGGGGTTTATTTGTGGAAAACTTGCGATCATATAAAGATAAGGCGTACATTTAATATCCGGGGCATTTTGCAATTCCCTCATCCTTTTTTGCAGATCCTTTTCATTGAATTCTTTGAGACTTCCAGGTTGCGGTCTGCTCCGAACTGGTGTTAGACCCCCAAGGTGGACTGGGAAGAGATAGCAAAAGACGCCTCCATGGTAATAGAAATGACGGTAGTAGTCTGTTACCCCTTCAAATGGAAAGATCGCCTTGAGGTGAGGAGGTTGCTCAGCAGCAATAATGTACTGTGACATGGCAAAAGCAGACATGCCAATCATACCTACGTTACCGTTGCACCAGGGTTGGTCAGCAATCCACTCTATAAGATCGTATCCGTCTTTTCCCCAATCCCAGGTCATCTCTCCTTCTGACTTCCCAATTCCTCTGATGTCTGGAATGACCTGAACATAGCCCCTTGGCACAAAATACCATTGTTCACCGCACTCATGTCCTCCGGTTCCTCTGATATAATCAGAAGGTTGGTATTTCGGGTTTGTCGGAAGTTTTTCCGAATCCTTGCCATACCAGGACCACGAAACCAATGCCGGGAACTTCCCGTTCGTCCTAGGACGATAGATGTCGACGGATAGACGAACGCCATCCCGCATAGGAACCCATATATCCTCGTCGAGGACAATTTCATACTTAGGCTGAGATACAAGTTCATGCCAATCTTTTTTCCCTTTCATCGTCTTCTCCTCCTTCCCAATATTTCTTCCTTATCAAAATCAAACTACCCTAAAATCAACAATTGACGTTCAGGTTGAATTGAATAAATATGCCACCATATCGAATGACGGTTTTCCCGTCTTCTTATCCCATCCCTGAATCTGATAATATTCATCTTTCATTGACTGAAAATGATGTCTGTCAATAACTTGACCTTTTGCTGGTCCTGATGGTATGGGGTCTTCAAATAATCTGGGAGGTAAGGTATCGTCTTCAACCGAAAAACCTTCTCGACAATTGAACAGTCTTGTTAAATCCCATATCCTCTTTCCAGTTGACCACAGATCTTCTGGGGTAAGTGTCTCTCCAAAGAGTGAGCCCAGTGCTGCCGTATAATCATCAAAAGTTAGAGCAAAATTCGCAAAAAGACACTCAGAAAAGACGTTCATAAGGGTGTAAGCCTTTTGTAACTCAGCAACCAAACTAGCCTTGCCGTTATAACCAAAGCGGTCCGTAGGATTTGGAAGGCCTAACAGCTCTGACCTTAAAGTACCCCCCCTAAGATGGCACCCCCCTCTGTCCGAAGTTGCATATAAAAGAGCCATGGCCTTCATACCCCTTGGATCGTAACCCGGCAACTCTAACCCCTTTGTGCACATGGCGAAGTGTTTCGTTTCTGGTCCTATTTCCTCAGACAATCTTTTTACTCCGTAACCCAGTAATTCTCCCACACCCTCTCTTTCCCCTATAAGTTTAATCATTTCAAGGAGACCGTCAGAGTCACCAAATTCCAAGTAAATTCCCCCATAGCGACCATTTAGGATTTTTTTCTGACAACACTCCATGATAAAACTGAGCACCACTCCACATGAAATAGTGTCAAGCCCATACTCTTCGCACAACAAATCTGCTTCAATTATTGTATCTGGATTATCTATTGCACAATTGGAGCCAAGGGCATAGATTGTTTCATATTCTGGCCCTTCGGTTCTAATGTTGGTTCTCGCACTTTTTGTATGAACTATTCTGCTACATCCTATTGGGCATTGAAAACATGTTTTTGATTTAACTTTTCTTTCAAAAAAAGCCTCTGAATAAAGCTTCTCCGCTCCCTTGAAAACACCTTCTTGCCAGTTACGAGTAGGTAACACTCCAGCAGTTTGTGTTACCTCTGTTGTAAAAGTTGTTCCATATTTCGGAAAGGCCCCGCCTTTTTGAGTCATTGGATTTTCTCTTATTTTTTTTCTTGCCTTTTTCACTTCCTCCAAAAACAAGGAGGACCTAAACCAGGGCGATTGGGTGGAGCCCCTTATGGAGATGGCCTTAAGCCTTTTTGAACCCATCACAGCTCCAGAACCACCCCTCCCAAACATTCTACCCCCACAAGTCGTGGAGGCAAATAGAACCTGTTTTTCTCCTGCTTGACCAATAGTGACTACTTCCACGGTACTATCGTTAAGCATCTTCTCAATGGTAGCCTGAGTCTGGGAGGTTGAAAGTCCCCATAGGTCCTTTGCATCTCTGAATTCTATATTTTGATCATTGATATCTATCCAGATCGGATCTTCAGAATTCCCTTCGATTATTAGGTAATCGAAGCCAGTGGATTTAAGCGCTTTGCCAAAGGAACCTCCTATGTTGCAGTCGAGAAAGGTCCCGGTCAAAGGAGATTTTGTTACCATTACCCCCCTTGAAGAGCCTGGAAAGTTTGATCCAGTCAATGGGCCTGTAAGGAAAATGATTATATTTTTAGGTGATAGCGGATCTATCAGGGGTGGGAGATGATTGTAAAGAAGCACTGCACCAATGCCTTTCCCCCCTAAAAAGTTTTTATAAAAAATATCATCAAGATTTTCATTACGAAAAGTTCTTGATGTCAAATTTATACGAGCTCCGCGTTTAAAATAGGGAAGCTGCATTTTTTCCTGCAAAGAAGGCAAGAGATATCTAAAGTACGTCTAGCTTAATAATTGTTTTACATTTTCGCCCAAAATCATCTTCTTTTCCGCTTCCGGAATGGATAAGGTATTTATAGAAGATACTGCTCTTTTAATGTCTCCGATGACGTGGGGGTAATCAGAACCCATCACCAATTTATCAGCCTTTGTAAAGGCATATGCGCACATTAATGCGGGTTCATAGAAGGAAACGGTATCAAAATACATTTCCTGTAAATAGGTTAATGGACTTTTTGTGATTTTTTCCCTGCATTCTGGATAGGCATTGTAACAATTCTCAATTCTCCCTATTAAATAGGGTATGGCTCCTCCAAGGTGACTGATAATAAATTTGAGTTTTGGATACTGCTCCATCAGGCCACTAAAAACAATTCGGGCCACTGCAAGGCATATATCCATTTCATAACCAATCATGGGGGCCAAGCGGTAATCATTCATCGCTTCATTACCGGGTGGGTTCATCGGATGAACAAAAATTGGAATTCCCAACTTTTCAATTTCTGAGAAAAATGGCCAAAATCTCCTACCGTCTATAAAGATACCATCAATGTTTGAGCCAATACATACTCCTTTCATTCCTAATTCCTTGATAGCTCTTCTAATTTCTCGAATGGCCATCTCAGTATCTTTCAATGGAACACTGGCGATTCCTACGAAATGATTTTGATGTTGACGACAAACATGTGCTATTCCTTCATTGGAAATTTGAGCATATTCGAGACCTTCTTGCGGGTCTAAGAAATCGACTCCAGGGATAGAAAGCGAAAGAGCTTGCATATCAATCCCCGCTTCTTCCATATCCTTCAACCGAATATCTATATTGGTCATGGGTTCTGTAATGGTAACTACCCGAGTTCCCTTCTGAACCATTATTTTTCGATTTAATGAATCCTTTTCAACACTAAGATTCTTCTTAGAGAATTTTCTTTTCTCAATTTCCTCAAAAAGGTTTTTTGGATAAAAATGGTTATGTATATCAATAATCATAAATAGAGTTCTCCTTTAAAAATTTTCGAAAAATTCTTCTTCTCATTTAAGTAAAGGAACTAATCCCTCGATTGATCAATAAAAACTTGAAGCCTATTTCTCACTTCAAGCAAATGATCCTCAAGCAATGAGATCGCTTTTTCGCCTCTCTTCTCTGTTATTGCCTTTAATATATCCTCATGAGCTAAGATAACTTTTTTCGAATGCTCTAAGTTTTGTTCGAATCGACTGAGAAAATCAGCAACGACTGCCATGATTGGTTCTACCATGATCGTGAATACATGATTTCTTGAAGCCTTCGCCAATAATTTATGAAATTGAATATTCTCATCAAATGCCTGTATTCCATCTTCTATTTTCTTTTTTGCTTTATGAATATTTTCCTCGAGAATTTTAATATCAGAATCCTCAGCATTTTTGATCACATAACTCAATACAACCTTCTCAATTTCGACCCGGGCTACTGTGAGTTCGTATATTGTAATCTTTTTCATCTGGATCGCATCTAATAATGAGTTACTCAGTGTATTTAGAATTGTATCGACAATTATTGGCCCGCCCATGACGCCTTTTTGGGTTTTAATGAAACCGGATAATTCAAGAAGGCGGAGGGCTTCGCGAATCGTTTGACGGCCGACACCAAACTGACGAGCCAGTTCGATTTCTGAGGGTAATCTATCACCAGGCTTCAAAGTACCTTTAAAAATCAATTTTTTTATCTCTGTAGAGACTGCTTCGAATGCCCTCTTGCTGTTTATGGGGTTGAATAAAGTTTCCTGGTTATTAATCTGAACTGTTGACGAAGTCCTTTTCATAGTCATTGTCAGATTGGGAATCTTGAGATTGGATTCAGACATCTTAATTTAATAGGAAATGGCAATAGCAATTTTTCACCTGTCTGCTCTAATACTTAGAAAGGTGGGACGCAAATTATCTATTTGTCTGATAGTCTGATAGTATGCTTTATATATTGTTTTTCTTTTTATGTCAAGCAAAAAATTCGCTTTATAGGATTTTTTGAAAAATCAAGTGGTTACACGACTTATAATATTTCTGGGCGAGGGTAATTTAGAAGAGGCTACCCAAAATCAGAGAGCTTTTATCCTGTCTAAGCCCCACCTAAAGAATATATTGGACTTCAGAATTTTGAACTTTTGGATTGATTTAGGAATTTGTTTCGATTTCAATGTTGATGGTTTCGTAAAAAGTCTGAAAAGCCCATTATCAGTCATTCCTGCGCAAGCAAGAATCCAGTATTTTCAAGTAGTTAGAACTCTCTGGATTCCCGTTTTCACGGGAATGACGACTTTTTATGATTCCATCAATGTTCGGATTTCGAATTTCTCCCACTATGTGGGATCAGGCTTTTTCAAGTGTGATCTTGGCTCCATCCTTCACTTTCAAAAAGACTTTCGGGTCACTCAATACCTTTCCAAGGATATTGACCGCGCTGGCCGCCCGGATCTCATCACCACGGCTTGCCGGCGTGGGACCGAAGAAGATGCAGAAGGCATGTCCGGTGGGCCAGTATCCAAGCTCGCCGGAGGAGACCACTTCCCTTGCTCCCTGCTCCAATCCGGTCCTGACGGGGATGGCAAAATAGATCTCCTCTCCCCAGGTGTTGA
>Ga0194112_10008531_pt1 | contig 13169 bp, 11 predicted proteins | sample TA2MahC400mmetaG_FD_146191 | JGI IMG/M metagenome (GOLD analysis project Ga0194112, IMG submission 146191) | Freshwater microbial communities from Lake Tanganyika, Tanzania - TA2015016 Mahale Deep Cast 400m | ecosystem: Environmental > Aquatic > Freshwater > Lake | place: Tanzania: Lake...
ATAGGCTGCATTCAAACCGACCGGATAGATATTCCAATTGAAATTCAGCGCGCCGCCTGACATTCGGGAGTAATAGAAATCTTGAAACCGCAGTTGGTCGGCGAAGAAGAGCGAGTCGTGCGGCGGTGGATCGAAGTAGATTTCGACCGTATCGTCGAAACTCTCATAAAGTGAACTGGACCGAGTGTAAGCCATTCTACCATTGCCGGTAGTCGTCGAAAGCGTATCCTGCACAAACTCGACTCGCAATGCAAGGATACGAATTGGAATATCCCGGCGCGGAGAAATCCGGCTTTCCACTCGCTGCGGAATGCGCGGAGGAATAGGATTTATCATCTGTCGCTGGGTGGCTGAAAGTTCAGCCGGAAGCGCCCAAGCCAGCGACAACAATATTAATCCTTTAGTTAATAGATATTTACGCGATTTGTTTATTTTTTCCTTTAATCTAAGGAGTCTAAGTTTGCAGGCGGGGACCGCCTGCCCCACTATCCTAAAGCCCAAAGCCTAAAGCCCAATGGTAAGCGACAGCCGCATCGTGTCGGTCAAAGGATGCCCTTTACCGGCTGAGATATAACTAAAATCGAAGCGATAGGTCGAGACCTTAAAAGATGCGCCGTAGGTTATGGGTTTGACCTTGCCCAATTCATCGTTCCAGTAACCGAGCCGCAGCGCCACCATATCCGTATACCAGTATTCCAAGCCGGTATTGTATATAATATCATAAAGAAATTCTTTAGTGATGTAAGGCGGCTTACTTTGGAAATATTCTTCATCGGTCCAAGCTGTGAACAGGGCGATGTAGAACGGGTCGGTGTCGCCGTTGGGATGTTTGCGCACTAAGAGTTTGTTTAGATCGGACGCCCAAGTCAGTTTGTTGTAGCCGTCTTCGACGAGGTTCCAGGCGAAGCCGAACTTGAGGTTGGTCGGAATCGGGTCGGCTTGGAGGCGGTCGATGTAAGCCATCTTCGGACCCATATTCTGCAGATTAGCGCCGAGGTTTAAGGAGTGGTTGAGTAGCGGATCCACAGTCTTATAGAGCAAGCCTAAGTCGATAGCGAAATTTGTCGCCACACCGGATCCTTTTTCCTGCCCGGCGCCGCGGTCGGCAAGATGGCTGTAAATGAACTTGACATTCAAGCCCAGCGCCATTTTATCGGTCACATTGGAGCCATACGAACCGCAAAAGGCTGTCTCAAAGGTGCGAAAGGTGCCGAGGTCGGTATTCATTTCGTCGCGGCGCTCGGTCTCGCCCAAATTGAGAAAGGTGACATTCAGCCCGAAAGTACCCCAATCTTCGACAGTATTGGTGTAGGAGATGAAATCGTAATAGAGGTCGCTAAGTCGAAATGTCGGCAGCCAGTTGACATGCATCAAGGTCAATTCCTTTTTCTGCAGATAGGCTAGTCCGGCGGGATTCCAATAAGTAGCCGTGGCGTCGTCGGCGACCGCGACGAAAGCCTCTCCCATCCCGCCGGCGCGCGCGCCCGGCGAAATCAGCAGAAAGATGACCGTGGCTTCCGCTACACCGGCTTCAGCATCGCGAATATTTATTCCAATGCCGCATAGCAGTATAAATATGATTATCAGTCGTTTGAACATTGATTCTGACCTGATTTCAAGGTGTAAGGTGAAAGGTGTAAGTAAAAGAGTGCAATGCCGATTGTTCACTTACACCTTACACTTTCTACCTTTTGGTTTTAAGATTGATGTTGTGTATGGACTATCTAATATACGCAATTTTCCCCAGACCTTCGGCTTTTTCGCCGTCGGAGTTCCAGGCTGTAACTTTATAGAGATAAACGCCGTTGCCGGCTTGGCGGCCGGCCGAGTCGCGGCCGTCCCAGATGATGTCGGTAACGATGCCGCCGGTCGAGGCCGAACCGCGCCGCTGCCAGATCGGACGACCGTTGACCGTGAATATCTTCACTTCGTAATCGGCAGACTGATTGACGATGAATGTCAACGCAGTGGTCGTGCGAAAGGGATTAGGCCAATTCAGCACGCGGTCGATGAGTAAACCGCCGGCGCCGGCTTCGACTTCGACCTCGACCTCCTTCACCGCCATATTGTTATAACTATCCCAAGCCTCGATTTCGATGCGCCGGAGGCCGGTTTCCAAAGGTCCAATGCGCTGCTCAAGGCTGCCGGATTGATGACTGTCGAGATTGTAACGGAATTGATTGGTGATGTTGCGCGGCGAGCCGCCGTCGACGCGCAGGTTGACGCCGTGTCCCAGCGCGCCGGTCAAGTTCAGCCCTGATGAATCGGTAATATCGACGATGAGCAGCGGTTCGGCGCGGATGCGGTCGCCGGGGCGGTAACTGCGCGAATCGAAATATATTTTAATCGCAGGCGCTTGCGCGTCCGTTCCTGCCGACATTTGCGAAGCATATACAATCGAATCGCGGGCGATGACGCCGTCGATTTCGGCATCGTGAAAATAACCGACTGCGCGTCCGGTCGAGTCGCCTAAAGTTACATCGCGCGGGGCGATGAAATTGCCGTTGAATATCCCATCTCGGACGCTCAAGAAGCCTCGATAAATGGTCGCGCCTGGAATGGAATAGTTCAGCGTAATTTCGCTGGGCGGATCTGAATCGATAATGATTTTATAGCGGCGCGCAACGGCGGCATCGCGCAAGATGAATTCCAATTCGCCGCGGAAGGTAGGCAGAAAAGCCCCATCCGTTCCAACTATCCTGCCGCTCAAACCTGATACAGCCAGAGGTATAATCGGATACGGCGCTAAAGAGACGAACTGCCCTCTGAGCCGCGGCTGACCTAAATAGAGCGTTGGGTCGCCCAAAAGGTGATACGAAGCGCTGTTGCTGCCGCGCACCTGATATTTCCCCCGCCAAAGCGCTTCGCCTGTAGTGAGCCGCTCATTTCCAAACTGATTGAGGAAGAAGTTGCGCGCCAGGGCAGTATTCGAATAAGCGTAAGTCAAGCGCGTCGAGGCGATGGCGCCGATAGCGCCGCGGCCTGCGGCGGTAAGCAACTGCTCCGCAAAAGATGCACCGGAAGGATCGTCCCAATACGCCCAGTCGCAGGTGAACGCCAAATATAGCGGCAGCCGGCGCGAAGGCTCGATGCGCGGAAAGTCGCGCGACTGGACGAAAACATGCTCATGCGCCCACAATGTAGGATTGCCGTGTCCCATATAGTTCACGAGCAGCACGCCGTTGTTGATATTGGCGAGCAGGTCTTCGCCGGACTGCGGTTTGACGCGCCCCCACTGCCGCGCATATTCGGTCAGATAGATTTTAATCCGGTCCAAATATATCGGCAGGCAGTTAAGACTGATGTCTTCGTTGCCGCGAATATGTTCCGGCTCTATCGAATTGCCTTCGCCGTATTCGTCGTCCGCTACTAAAACAATGCGATTACGCCAAAGCCCGAACTCCGGCTCCTCTTCATAAGCGATGATTTTAGCAATGATGTTATCTAATTCAAAGACGGATTGCGCCGGCAGCCGACCGTGGACCATCTCCGGCAGCGGCTCACGCACGCCGTCGGAGATGAAAGGCGTAAAATCGCAGAACCAATCGTCGGTGCAAAGCCCGGCGGCTTCATAAGGCGGCAGCAAATCCGGCTGACGGGAACGGTCGAAATCGCGGTAGTTATAGTCGCCGTCGCCGCAGAAAATCACATAGCGCGGCTGCGGTGGCGACCAGTAGTCTTTAGCATAATGCAGCAGATTTCGAATTGCGCCCGGATCCTTCAAGCCGCCGGAAAAATGGTCATATATTTCACCGGCTCTAATCCGCGCCCCGATTAGCGGTGGATCGCGGCGCGCCAGATGCTCGACCAAAGGTTTGAGACTCTCATAATAAGAGTCAGGCGTTATCAGAATAACATCGGCGCGGTTACCGGACGACCACAAATTCGGCACCTCCGTCGAAGGCGGCGCATATTTGACGATAGGGCTGCGCGCCGCTCTAAAATCGGACGTATTCAACAAGATGAAGCGTCTTTTAGCGTTGGTCTGTTGAACCTTCACGCTTGCTCGATGTTCCACCCGGACGCGGTTGTGGTCGGTTATATCGAAAAACCACGGCTCAGCCATATTCGACGAGCGATATTCGACTACTTCGCTGCCGACAGATTCGCTTTCGAAAGCGCGCTGGCGGTCGAGAAATCCGAAGTAAGCCAGTTCGAGCCAGTCGAAGAGCGATTGGGCATTCGAGCCGCCGGTTTGTTCAAAGGCGATGCTGTTAGCGCTTTCGCGAATAGCGCTGCCGGGCACATTGACATTCCACTCGCCGAGCGAAGAGTAAGATTCCGGCACAAAATCGCCTATGTCAACGCCATTGAGTTTGACAAAGATGCGCGGTGTAGAACGATAGGACGGATTGACGATGCGTCCGCCGACTACGATCGGGCGTGCCGCATCGACGCCGGCGGTGAAAAGCGTGAATGCTATACTGGTGTTGCCTTCTAAAGTGTAGCCATACCAATCGACACCGCTGCCGGGGAACATCGAGTTGCCGAAGATGAACTTTTCCGGCTCAAAATGCTGCCGAATGGCGGTGGACTGGAAACTTCGCGCCGGGGATTGTTCGGAATTAAATCCGGACATCCGTTTGCCACCGCCGACTGGATCTATGACGAGCCAGTAGTGATTGCGCAAGGCGTAATGATGCATAGCGTAACGGACGGACCCGCTGGTATCGACAGTCCAGCTGCTAGCGCCGCGCCCATAGAAGAGCATCCAATCTCCAAGTCCGAATTGTCCGTCGCCGCCGTCGTGGATATATATCGCGCATTCGTCGAGACCTAACGGCGCCGGAGCATTGGGCGGCTCCGGCAGTTCATATCCGCCGTTGCCGAAGAGTTTTATGCGGCCGGACGGCACCCCGCCGGGTGGGATTGTAACATTCGAGCCTGTCAAGTCCTCAAAACCCAAACGATAGATGCCTTCGTCGTCGATTTCGAAGCGGTAGATATCGCCTTGCGGCCAAGATTGAGGTTGAAAACTGGAAGTCGTCATTTTACCCCAGCCAGCGGCTTGGTCGGCATTGATGAGGACTAAGCGATGCAAATTTGTAATAGATAGTGGTTTTTGCACATTAATACGCGGCGGGGCGTTGAAATCGACCCTGATAACTATCCGGCGCGCTAATTCGACGCCGTTAGCCTCAATCGCTGCCGGATAGACGGGGATGCGCGCCAGGTTAACGCCGGCGAAGGAACGCAGTTCGACCGCGCCGATGACATCGGAGTGTCTTCTTGGATGTGGTGCGAAGTAGGCGCCGTCGACCTCTGCCGGCTGAAAAACAGGCAGTCGGCCGCGCCAACGTTCGCCGCTCTCGTATTGCAACAGCCTAGCGGTGGGTTTAGCTCCTGGCGGCACGGCGATATTGAGCATATAGACCGGTATTTTCGGCTGCCCGGCGACTTTTTCGACATCGCCGTTGTTTAGATTCAGCCGCACTATGCCATCGCCCAAATCAACCGGCGGCGGGTATTCCGGCCGATATTCGACCGTAATCCCGGCGTCGTCCTGCGCTAAGATGCGTATCTGAGCGAGACCATCGGCGGCAAACATTCCAGCCAAACCGACAATGCACAGGACTAGGTGGTAATAATTCTTAATCTTTTCAGCGGATTTTAAATTCGAGTTTGATTTCGAGTTTAATGGGAACATATAATTTGAAATTACACATAACAGATGAGCTAATTGCAAAAGTGACGATTAATCCAGAAAACTCAGACATGGCAAGGCGGACGCCATCGTCTGCCTTGCCATCAGTTAATAAATCCAACACTTTTGCAATTACCTCATACGTAAAGAATAATGTCGCTATGCATAACACCTTACGCTTTTTACCTATCAATTTAGAAATAAAAAATCCGAGCAGATGCCCGGACTTGACAGAGTGAGGGGTCATCTGGGAAAAACCTTATATGTTCCAGATAAAAACCCCTAACAAAGTTTATAGATGCGCCTCCTTGGGACGGATTGAATTGACAGTCGAATTAGTTTGGACTTAATAACAATATAAATGTATTATAAACGCTTGTCAAGAGTTAAAAGCGTTCGGCTTCGTCGATGAGCATATTGGGGATGTCATCTTCGATTTTATAGCGCAGCCGGCAAGCGTCGCAGGTCAGCGTCGCTTGGTCCGGGTCGTATTCGAGGTCGCCTTTGCACTTCGGGCAGGCGAGGATGTCGAGAAGGTCTTGGGATAGCATTTTACGAATTTGGAATTTGGAATTTGGAATTTGGAATTTGGAATGCCAATGCTAATGCCAATTGTAAAATCAGCAATATTACCATTAATATTTGAGTAAATTGCAAAAGTGATGATTAATCTAGAAAACGCAGACCACGGCAAGGCGGACGAGAGCGTCCGCCTTGCCATCAGTTAATAAATCCAACACTTTTACAATTACCTAATTTTTATTAGCATTTTAACTTACACCTTTTACTCTTCGCTTGTTCTAAAAGTTCCCGCAGGTCGTCGGGTAACTTAACGGGCTTGCCTTGCAGATTTAAAAAGCAATGGGCGGTGTGTCCGGCGCAGATAGGCTGCGGCTCGCCGAGACGCTCGATGCGGTAGTCGAATTCCAGCCGGCTGCGCCCCCAATCGTAAGGCCGGGAGTATAAGAGCAGTTCGTCGTCGTAATAAGCCGGTTTAAGATATCGCAGTTTCGCTTCGATGACGACCAGCACTAAACCGGCGTCTTCAAGTTCCTTATACGGCTTCCAGAAGCGGCGCGCCCATTCGGCGCGCGCCCATTCGAAGAATTCGAGATAGACGACATGGTAGAGCAGCCGCATCCGGTCGACCTGGCTATAGCGCACGCGGGTGCGGGTCGGCTCGCCGAAACCTAAGCCTCGATCCACTGCCCCATCCGCCGATATTTTTCGATGCGCATCTGAATCCGTTCTTCCGGGTCGAGCGGTGTCAATTCATTTAAAGCCGCGGTCACAGAGGCTTCGACTTGCCGGGCGGTTAATTCTGGATTGTTATGTGCCCCGCCGGGCGGCTCGGGGATGATGCCGTCGATAAGTTTATAAGATTCAAGGTCCACAGCGGTGAGTCTTAAGGCTTCAGCGGCAGCCTGCGCCTTGCTCGCATCACGGTAGAGTATCGAGGCGCAGCCTTCAGGGCTGATGACCGAATAGATGGCGTATTGCAACATATAAACCCGGTCGGCGACACCGAGCGCCAATGCGCCGCCGGAGCCGCCTTCGCCGATGACCACCGCGACAATCGGCACGCTGAACTGCGACATACAATAAAGATTCTCAGCGATGGCTTGAGCCTGCCCGCGCTCTTCGGCGCCCAGTCCGGGATAAGCGCCGGGCGTGTCGATGAGCGTTATTATCGGCAGTCCAAATTTATCAGCCAATTTCATCACCCGCAAGGCTTTGCGGTAGCCTTCCGGATGCGCCATACCAAAGTTGCGGAATAAATTCTCGCGCGTGCCGCGCCCCTTTTGCTGCCCGATTACAGCCGCCGAGTGTCCGCCCCAGCGTCCAAGTCCGGCGACAATGGATGGGTCGTCGCGGAAACAGCGGTCGCCGTGAAGTTCTACGAAATCTTCGACGATAAGTTTGATATAGTCAAGCGCATAAGGCCGGTTGGGATGGCGCGCCAACTGCACGCACTGCCAGCGCGTTAACCGCGCGTAGATTTCCAAGCGCAGTTTCTTGGCTTTCAGGCGCAGTCGCTTGACTTCGCCGTCGATGCCGATCTGCCCGCTGCGCGACAGCGCCTCCAATTCGTCGATTTTAGCTTCCAGTTCCAAAATCGGCTTCTCAAAGTCAAGGCTATAGCGATTCATATCAACGTTTAAATATCACTGTCGCTGCCCGGCGCAGCGAGCCAAGCGTCCGGCGCGAGGCTAAGAATTCCAAGGTCAGTTGCGGTATCGGGATATCCTTTTCGACTGTCGCTGCGGGCGAGATTATTTTAAAATTCGTCTTGCGGCGGCAGTCCAACCTGCCGACAAAATCAAGAATTTGATTGTAGTCGATTTTTTCAGGCGCGAAGAGCAACTCTTCGATGTCCTCCTGTTCGACGAGGCGGTCTAAATCTTCAGCGCCGCCTAAGACCGGCAGATTTTCGATGATGCTGCCGACCGTTTCTTGCGATGGGTCGATAAAGCCGACCGGCTTATAAGGTGTATTTGAAGTGTAGCGCAGCCTGCGGACAACTTCACGGGCAGTTTCACCGACGCCGACTACTAACGCCGCCCGCAGGTAAAAGCGCTTATAGACGGGACTGCTTCGCACTAATTTTATCAACTTTCGCCAACCATAAATATAAGCCCCGCCGACGACTAATCCAAATAAAGTTACAAAGCGCGAATAAGCAAATTGTTTGAAAAAGAAAGTGAATGAACTGTTGATGAAGAAGCCAAGACCGATGCCGTAAGCGAGGGCTTTGAATTCGCCGCGCCGTTGTCCGTAAGCCCCGAAGGCGCTTAAGGCGATTACAATCGTCAGAGACTGGAACAACAACGAAAAGACGACGCCGGTGTCGAGCGACAACGCTCCCCAGCGGGCGTAGCGGCCTAAAATCAGGACACCCCACATACCGGCTAAATCGAGTGTCAGCCAGGCGAATTTGCGCCGCCAGCGATTTAGGCGGGCAAAGGTCTCAGCGACGCTTATCCCCGCGACTAAAAAATAATGCGTCAGCCAGGGTATTCGGCTTTGAAAATGCTTCTTTACAAACAACTGCATCGCGCCATAGAAGGCGCGGTCGCGGTCGATTACGCTGCGACGGGTCGATTCGCCGCGAAAATGCACGATATTCGTCACCGGCGCATAATGAACTTTCCAGCCGGCTTGCTGAAGGCGGTAAGACCAATCTATATCTTCGCCGTACATAAAGTAGTCTTCATCGAATCCGCCGGTCTGCAGATAGGCTTCTCGGCGCGCTATCATACAGGCACCGCCTACCGCGTCGATTATGGCCGGCTCGTCTTCATCCAAATAGAGTAAATCATAGCGTCCGAACAACCTGCTGTGTGGGAGTAATTTCGACAAACCCGACAGCCGGCAAAAAGCCACCCACGGCGTCGGCAAGCCGCGTTTGGAAGCCTTGTCGAACTGACCATAGCGGTCTAAGATTTTAGGTCCACAGGCGCCGGCGCGTGGATGGGCATCCATATAATCTATCAGCGCCCGCAGGCTGTCTTCGCGCAGCAATGTATCAGGATTTAGGACAAGCAGATAACGTCCCTGCGTCAGTTTCAAAGCCTGGTTATTAGCGCGCGCGAATCCGACATTTTCTGAATTCCTAATGAACTGCACCGCCGGGAAGCGCGGCTGCAGATAATCTAAAGAACCATCGGTGGAATTATTGTCAACGACGAAAATCTCAATCGTTAAATTCTGGGCGGCAGCATAGACCGACCGCAAGCACTGTTCGAGGAAGTGCTTGACATTATAATTAACGATGACGACTGAGATGTCAATCGAGCGGCTGCCAGCCACTCCGACGCCTGAGTTTAAATCGTTTGACAATGCTCTTTAAACCTAATTTCCAAACTAACACCATCGCTTCCCGCACAATCGCCTTCGACATTTTGGATTTCCCCACCGTGCGGTCAACGAAAACAATCGGAATCTCTTTGATAATATAACCAGCCGTCCAGGCGCGCCATTTCATCTCGAGTTGAAAGCCATAGCCGCTAGTTTGAATATTATATAAGTCTATATTTTCCAAAAGTTCGCAGCGATAACACTTATAACCGCTAGTGGCGTCGCGCACTGGCATTCCGGTCATCAGACGCGTATAGAGCGAGGCAAAATAGGAGAGCAGCAAGCGTGACAGAGGCCAATTGACGACATTCACGCCGTTGATATAGCGCGAGCCAATGACCAGATGGGCGTTTTTAATCGCCTCTAAAAAACGCGGAATTTCGTCCGGGTCGTGCGAAAGGTCGGCGTCCATCTCGAAAATGTATTTATATCCATTTTCAAGAGCATATTTAAAACCGGCGATGTAAGCCGTTCCCAAACCTTGTTTGCCAGCGCGGTGCAACACTTTGAGGCGCGGGTTCTGCCGCGCCAACTCGTCGGCTAAATCACCCGTCCCATCGAGTGAGTTATCATCGACGACCAAGACATCCAGATCGTCCGATTTTGCTAACACACGCCTCAAAACCTCCGGCAGATTCTCTCGCTCGTTATAGGTCGGAATGATTATCAGCGCGCGTTTATCCTGTTGCTTAGGTAATGTCAAAATAATCCTGGCTTGTCAAATAGACGAATAATAATAAAAGTTTAAATATATAACATTATTGATAAATATCAAATAGTTGCGGCTTTTTCTTGTTCTCGATACAATTCCAGCGCTTGTTCTGTGCTGCGGAAGGTTAAATACAGTTCACGTTCAGCCTTGGTGACAATAAGTCCTGAGCGCAGCGGGCGCGGAGCGGGCTGTTTGAATTCAGAGGTCGAAATCGGACTAATCAGGCTCGCGTCCAAATCGAATATCTGCGCGGCGGTCAGCGCCATATCATAGCGGGTTTGAAAAGTGCGCCCGGCGACATTGAAGAGACCGGTTTTCTGCAGCATTATCACACGGTCGATAGCCGACGCCAAATCATCGACGATAGTCGTGTTTCCCCATTGGTCGTTCACAATTTTCACCGGCTTGCCGCTGCGTAGTTGGGCGAGCAGCCAGGTGATGAAACTCGACTTGACACGTCGGCCTGTCCCATACAGCACAATCGTGCGTAGAATCACCCAATCAATTTCGGCGCCGCGCACGACATTTTCGCCAGCCAACTTCGACTTGCCGTAAAATCCCAGCGGGTTTGGCACCGCCGTTTCATCGTAAGGACCGGATTTGCCGTCGAAAACATAGTCGGTTGATATGTAAATCAAATGTGCGCTGCAAGATTTTGCGGTTTTGGCGATGGTCTCTGTGGCGGATACATTTATGCGCCAGCAATCTTCGCGCCGGCTCTCACAGCCATCGACATCGGTCATCGCCGCCGTGTGGACGATGACTGCCGGCTGCCAGGCGGCTATCCGCTCAAGAGTCTTGCGGCGGTCGGTCAAATCAAGTGCGGCATAAGTGAAATCAACATCCGGGCAGAATGGTTCCGGATGAAGATCGACGCCGAAAATATCATAATAGTCGGCTGAAAGCGTGCGCAGCAGTTTTTGACCGAGCAAGCCGTTAGCGCCGGTGATGAGGATTTTCATCGCGGTTAGTCTGGCAGTCTGGCGCCGTTTTTAATGAAATTTGCCAATTTACTTTGGATTTCCGAGTCGCCGAGGCTGAAAATGCGGGCGCAGAGAACGGCGGCGTTAATCGCGCCGGGTTTGCCGACAGCAAGAGTTGCCACCGGCACGCCGGCCGGCATCTGGACGGTCGCGAGGAGCGCGTCTAGTCCGTCGGCAATGCCGCCGGCGAGCGGCACACCGATGACCGGCAGGTCGCTGTGCGCCGCCGCAACGCCGGCTAAATGCGCCGCCAGACCCGCCCCACAGACAATCGCACTGTAGCCATTCTCACGCGCACGGCCGGTTAGTTCGCGTGTTTTATCCGGCTGCCGATGCGCTGACGAAACCACAACATCCGCTTGTATGCCAAAATAACCGTAATAGGGCCGAGCCGACTCCATCACGGCCGCATCGTTCGGCGAGCCGATGAGAACGAGGACTTTAAAACTGTTCATTTTAGTTGATTGGCTATCCATCCGCAAATTTAAATGTATGCGCCAGAGTATATAACTGCCATAGATAAGGCATCTTGGCTTCGCCGGGCGCGAAGACCGCGCCGTCGATTATGTAATAATTTTGAGTAGATTGATTATAAAGACAATAACTAAAGAACGGTCCGCCGCCGGCGATGTCGAGGGTTGACCAAAGCCCTTGAATGAATAATGCCGGCTGGTTTTTAAAGACGACCGTCCGGTTGGACCAATGGTCTTCATAAAGCGAGACCGGGTCAAGGAAAAAACGGCTGCGATTTGAGCGCTGCTGAAAGAAGAACCCGGCGGCGAGGCTGTCCGGCGAAGGCGATGCTCCCCACATCACCGTCAACCAGCGGTCGGGCCAATGTCGCAAGATACGTATAAATTGCAGTGAATCGTTCTCCTCCGCTAGCAGGTAATCAGGCTGCATGCGCAGACTGAAACCGTATTGGACGGCGATCTGTTTGGCAAGCGCTTTTTGCTCGCCGCGTTTGAAAAGCCGCTTTTCATTGCGCTTTAATTCGAAATCGAACGCCCAACTCTGCAAGGTGTCCATCCATTGCGCGGCCAGTCCGCCTAATTCGCGGCGCGTGCGGCCGACTAAAATTAAAACTAACTGTTCGCGCGCCCAGGCGTCGCGCCGTTTGAATATGAAATACTCGCCAGACTCAACGCCGGCGCGGATATTCGCGTCGAGCATTTTTTGCAGGAACGCGGCGGTCGGACCGTCGCCGTCGATAGTCGCCGCGAGCAGCATTAAAGGCGAACGGCTGCGCGCGCTCAACTGCCCGGCGTCGATCCAATCGATGCGAAACAATGGCTCAGGTTGCGGCGTTTCGATGATGCGCCCAAAGGCGCGCTCGATTTGAGCGCGGACAACCGGCCGGTCCAGTTCGTCGGCAATGACTAATAATCCGCCCGGCTCGCCCTGTGAATAGGGCTGCAGCGAACAGCCGGCGGTCATTAAACCGCTGATTAAAATAAGCGCAGATAACGGACGGAACATATCTATCTATGGCTTTTCTTAAAAATATAATACATCCCTGAATACTGCCCGCTAAAAAACCCACATATCAGCGAAGCCGAGGTAATAAAAGCCAGCCTCAACGGTGCCAATAATAACTTAAATTTATAGGTTGAAGCCGCAAATTTTTCGCTCCATAGCGCATTATAAAATAAATCGAGTGGCAAGGCTCTCTGTTTGAAAAGCGCAAAGCCGGCTTTTGCAGCCATCAATCTAATGGTCCGCGGCGTGAAGTGCCACAGATGGCGCGGCGCATCGAGCGCCACCCAATAATGCCGATAAAGCCGCGCATCCAAGGAGGCTATATTCGGAAGAGCGATGAGAACCTTGCCGTCCGGCTTTAATATGTTACGGATTATGGTCAGCGCGCCAACCGGGTCGGGTATATGTTCAAGCGCGTGCCATAATGTAACTATATCGAATTTCAAATTGGGCAGGGTGGTTGTAGCGAGAACGCCGTTGAAAACAACAAGCC
>Ga0194112_10008532_pt1 | contig 13169 bp, 6 predicted proteins | sample TA2MahC400mmetaG_FD_146191 | JGI IMG/M metagenome (GOLD analysis project Ga0194112, IMG submission 146191) | Freshwater microbial communities from Lake Tanganyika, Tanzania - TA2015016 Mahale Deep Cast 400m | ecosystem: Environmental > Aquatic > Freshwater > Lake | place: Tanzania: Lake...
ATGGAATTCGACTCAATCTCATGAGCAGGCAATTCTGGCAATGCCCACACTTGCACGCGGAACGGGTCGAGGACATGCGCAAGCGCGGGACAACTCGCGGCGTGGCCGTGCTGAGAGCCGGCGCACTGCTGCTCCTCGCCTGCGGGCCCGTGGGCTGTTCTGAGGGCAGGCGAGAGCTGACGCTCCAACTGGAGTTCCGCCTCGGCCCCACGGAGAGGCAGGCCGAGGCCCTGCTGTTGGCCCGAGCCGTGCTCGAAAAGCGGCTCGCCCTCATCGTGCCCGACGCCCGCGTGCTGTCGGCCGAGCCGGACCGCCTCCTCGTGCAGGTGCCCGACCAGGAGGCCGCGGCGCTCGAGACCCTCAGGAGCGTGATCCAGAACACCGGCCACCTTGAGTTCCGCCCCGCGGCCCCCGACAACTCGGAGCCCTACCGGAACTGGCTCAATACGGGCAAGGCACCACCAGGCTGGACCGAATACGCCGTGCGTTCCTTCGTGCTGGACAAGTACGAGGACAGCAAGATACTTGTGAGCGACCGGGCCCGGATGACGGGTGAGAACATCGCCGAGGCGCGTGTTGAGCCAATGGAGCGCGGCCGCCCCGGGGCCAGCGTCAGGTTGAGCTTCAGGCCGGCCGGCGAGCGGGAATTCGCCCGGGTCACGGGCGACCACGTGGGCGACCGCCTGGCCATCGTCCTCAACACCCAGCGCTCCGCCGATGGCAAGATCAAGGAGAGGGGCGTCTGCTACTCGGCGCCGGTGATCATGAGCCGCATTTTCGGGGACGCGGTGATCGAGGGCGACTTCACACAGGAGCAGGCCAAGGCCCTCGCGGCCGTGCTCACGGGTGGCAGCCTCCCCGCGCCACTGGTGTTCGACAAGGTGGTGCCGCTCTCCAAGAACCCCCCGCGCGACGGCGCGGAGAAGAAGTAGGGCGTGTACACATGCACGCCGAAGCGAAGGACAAGTAGACCCCCTGATTCGGAGTTCCTCTCGATGCCCAAGTTCTGGACCCGGTTGGTGGACAGCCTGCCGCGCGAGTCGAAGAACCTCACGTGGCGTGCGCCGCTGGTGGCCGTGGTGCTGGTCCTTGCGTTCCTCATCTTCCTGCCGTTCCAGGACACGCCGTACGCGGTGCGGGTGGCGGTGGACACGTACGACGACCGCGGGCGGGTGAAGGAGGAGGAGCGCGAGGTCGAGTCGTTCCAGGTGACCAATCGCTGGGTCTGGCTCACCAGCCCGTTCCACTACGAGGTCGAGCGCGAGCTGACGGCGGAGCCGGCCGAGCCGAAGGACGGGCGGCCGCGCAAGCGCCGCACGCTCCTGGTCCTCTCGCGCGGGCTGAACCTGGGCCTGGACCTCCGCGGGGGCACGGAGCTGCTCTACCGCATCCTGCACGACGCGGAGGCGGTCCGGAGCGTGAGCGCGGAGGAGATCAAGGCGGTGGTGCAGCGGCGCATTGACGCCTACGGGCTCCGCGAGGTGCGCATCCAGGCCCAGGGCGCCGATCGGCTGCTCGTGCAGCTCCCCGGCCAGGAGGCGGCCATCCTCGAAACCCTCAAGAGCGTCATCCAGAACATCGGCCACCTCGAGTTCCGCCTCGTCGCCCCCGAGAACTCCGAGCCGTCCAAGACCTGGAAGGAGACGGGCAAGGCGCCGCCGGGCTGGACCGAGTACTCGGTTCGCTCCCTCAAGGAGGAGAAGTTCGAGGAGCGCAAGATCCTGGTCCGCGACCAGGTGGAGATGACGGGCGAGAACATCTCTGCCGCGTGGGTGGACACCACGGGCTCTGGCCGCCGCCTCGGCCCCAGCGTCTCGCTCCGCTTCACCTCGCGCGGCGAGCGCGAGTTCGCGCGCATCACCGGCGAGCACATCAACGAGCAACTTGCCATCATCCTCAACACCGTCCGCGACGGCAGCGGCAACATCGCCAGGGACGAGAAGGGCGAGCTGCAACTGGGCACCTGCTACTCGGCCCCCACCATTCAGACGCGCATCTTCGGCAACGCCGTGATCGAGGGCGACTTCACGATCAAGGAGTGCGAGGCCCTCACCACGGTGCTGCGGGCCGGCAGCCTGCCCGCGCCCCTGCGCCTGGAGCACGAGACCTCGGTCGGCGCCTCGCTCGGCTCCGCCCTCATCAACAAAGGCGTCCTCGCCGCCGCCATCGGGGCCGTCGCCGTCATCCTGTTCATGGCCTGCTACTACCTGCTCGCCGGCTTCATCGCCGACATGGCGGTCGTCCTGAACCTCCTGATGCTCGTGGCCATCATGATCCTCTTCGACGCCACGCTCACGCTGCCCGGCATCGCCGGCCTGGCCCTCACGGTGGGCATGGCCGTGGACGCGAACGTGCTGATCTTCGAGCGCATCCGCGAGGAGATGGCGGGCAGCGCCGAGAAGCCGCTCCGCCTGGCCGTCCGCGAGGGCTTCGACCGCGCCTTCTGGACGATCTTCGACTCGAACCTCACGACGATCCTCACCGCCGCCATCCTCTACTGGATCGGCACAGGCCCCGTCAAGGGCTTCGGCCTCACCCTCATGATCGGCCTCCTTCTCAACATGTTCACCGCCATCGTCATGGGCCGCGTCGTCTTCGACATCCTCACCTGGCGCCGATGGGTCACGCGCCTCCCGATGCTCCAGTTCTTCAAGCAGCCTAATTTCCGCTTCATGGGCATGCGCTACAAGGCATTCATCGTCTCCGGCCTCGTCATCGCCATCGGCATGGCCGCCTTCATCACACGCGGCGAGCGCAACTGGGACATTGATTTCCGCGGCGGCACCATGCTCCACGCCGTGTTCCGCCACGAGATGGACGCCGAGGAGATCACGCGCCGCCTCAAGGCCATCGGCCCCGAATTCGCCCAGGCCGAGGTCCAGAGCCTCGCCCCGGCCGCCCAGGCGGGCACCTCCATCGTCCCCGGTCGCCGCTCCACCGAGTTCGAAATCCGAGTCCCCTCCCTCTCCGAGGTCGCCATCCCCACCATCACCCCCACCCTCACCACCAGCCCCGGCGCGGTCGAAGCCGCCTTCACCCTGGCCGCGCCGGCCACCCTCGGCGAGGTGCGGGAGAAGACGAAGGCCACGAGCCTCACCATCGAGCTCTCCGGCCCCCCGGATGCGGACGGCAAGCAGACGGCGTTCAAGCTCACCGCGGCGGCCATTGACGCCAAGCAGGTGCGGGCCGACCTCGAGAAGGCCCTCGGCACACCCCTCGCGGCCTTCCAGGTCGCCAAGCTCACCGTCAACTATGCCAACGAGGCGCCCGTGGAGTGCGACCGCGCCATCTCGCTCGTCGAGCTCGAGCGCCGGCTCCGCGCCACCGACCCCCACATCAAGGTCGAGCCCCAGGGCGCCGAGGAGGAGGCAGGCAAGGGGGCCTACCGCAAGTTCCTCATCAAGACCACCCTTGCCGAGGCCAGCAAGGCCCGCCTTGCCATCGAGCGCGCCTTCGCCGCCCTCAGCTTCAAGGCCGAGATCATGGAGGCATTCAAGGACGACTTGGCCCCCCAGGGCATCGAGCCCCTCGCCGAGAAAGAGGGCCGCACCACCCTCGCCCTCAACCTCACCAAGGCCATCGAGCCTGCCGTCCTGACCGCCCGGCTCGCGGCGTGGGCCATCGAGGCCACGGCGAAGCCTCTGCCCGAGGGCACGGCCGGCCCCGCAGAGAAGTTCGAACTCGCGCTCGCCAGCGACAAGGTGCCCGAGCTGACCCGCCGCGTCACGGAGGACGCGCAGACCTTTCTGCTCTCCGACCCCATCCCGCGCGTCGCCAAGGTCGGCCCCGCCGTCGCCCACGAACTCCTCGCCTGGGCCATCGTCGGCGTCGCCGCCTCCTGCGTCGCCATCATCGCCTACGTCTGGCTCCGCTTCGAACGCATCAAGTACGGCGCCGCCGGCGTCGCCGCACTCGTCCACGACGTCCTCGTCACCATGGGCATGCTCGCCCTCCTCGACCGCAAGTTCAACATCACCATCATCGCCGGACTCCTCACCATCGTCGGCTACTCGATCAACGACACCATCGTCATCTTCGACCGCATCCGCGAGAACCTCCGCAAGGAACGCCGGCGCGACGTGGACAGCGACCTGGTGGACCGCAGCGTGAACCAGACGCTGAGCCGCACGATCATCACGACGTTCAGCACCCTCCTGGCCGTCCTCGCCCTCTTCTTCTTCGCCGGCGGCGTCATCCAGGACTTCGCGCTCACCATGCTCATCGGCATGATCGCCGGCACCTACTCCACCGTCTTCATCGCCAGCCCCATCCTCATCATCCACCAGGAGCAGATCGAGAAGCGCCTCGCCCGCGCCAAGGCCGCTGCCGCCACGTCCTGAGACCCTTCACAGGCCATCGAGCGGCCCGCTACCCGCCGCCAAGAGGGATGAATGGATGGGTGGATGATTGGATGACTGTCTGACACCCATCCATTCATCCACCCATCCGTTCATCCCCTTCCTCCCGCTATCCGCGCAAAATTCCTCGAAAAAATCGCATTTCTCCTCTTGACAACGCCTCCCCGGCGGTGTATAAGATAATCGTTTGCCTCCCCGTAGTCTTTCTCCCCGACATCGTGCGCTTCCCCGCAACCGCCGAGGTGTAGCCATGGCACAGCCGGAAGAAGCTCAGGAAAGGAGGCCGTTCGTGCGCAAGGATGCCAAGATCGCCCTCATCGTGATCTTGTCGCTCATGGTCCTCGTCGTCGTCATCTGGGGGCGCAGCCCCAGGCCCGACGACTCGCTGGCCACGCCCAAGACCCAGCCCCAGGGCGCCACGGCCGCCGACCCCGAGGTGATCGCCACCGCCAAGTCCGACACCCCCGACGCCACCCCGACCCCCCACGACTCATCTGCCACCCCAGCCGACAGAGCGTCACCGCTCCCCACCGACGCGGCGATGATAAACCACCCCGATGCGTCGAGGACCCGCCCCGCGCCCGACGCGGCCCCGCGCGACAGCCTGCCAACGGGCCGCACCAGTACGCCAGCAGACTCCACCCCCTCTGGCCCCACGCCCGCTCCCACCCCCGCCCTCACCCACACCGTCGCCAGCGGCGACACCCTCATCAAGCTCGCGGTCAAGTACTACAGGGACCAGAGCAAGTGGCGCCTCATCCAGCAGGCCAACCGCGGCGTCTCCGTCCTCCGCGTCGGCCAGAAGCTCACCATCCCCCCTGCGCCCGACGCCACGCCCCGCGCGGTCGACGGCGTTCCCCCCACCACCCGCCCCGCTCCCACGCCGGCCGGCGGCCCGGCACCTGCCCCCACCACGCCAGACCGCACGCCTCGCCCAGCCCCAAACCCTGGCCGCTCAAAGACTTACACCGTCCAGAAGGGCGACACCTTCATGAAGATCGCCCGCAGCGTCTACCGCGACCCAGGCAAGTGGCGCACCCTCTACGAGCGCAACCGCGCCAAGCTCCCCGACCCCGCCAAGCCCGACAGCCTGCGTCCCGGCACCATCATCGAGGTCCCAGCCCTCGCCAGCACCCAGTGACCCCCGCCGCAAGGCACCTTCGCTACCGCACAACGGCCCCGCCCACGCGGGGCCGCTGTGCGCTGGGAATCGTCCTCGTCCCTCGTCCTCGTCCTTCGTCCTCGAACCCCCTGGACGGGCGGAAAAGAGTCGACAACGAGGACGACGGACGAGGACGATGCGGCCATGAAATGAGTGGATTACCGGGCGGCCTGTTGTATAATGGGGGCAGGAAGCACGGGGGCTGCTCGACCCACGCCCGGCACCCATAGGGGCAGGCTTGTGCATCCCTTCAGAGAGAAGCTGGGTTATCTCGGTCGCAAGACCCCGTGGTGGGGCATCTCCTTCTTCGTCCATGCCCTCGCCATCCTCGTCCTGATGAACTGGCGGATCACGGTGCGGCCACCCGAAACGGTGATCGCGCGCGAGATCAAAGTGGGCATCCGCCCACCCGAGCCGGAGAAGCCGCCGCTCGACATCTCGACCCACAAGGCCCCCGAGCCCCCCGCCATCGAGCCGCCGGCGGAAAAGGCCGACCTCAAAGAGGTGGTGGACCGCCCGGCGCTCGATGCCGCCGAGAGGATGAGCCAGACCCAGGTCATCGGCGTCGAGGGCAGCCCCTTCGACAGCCGCACGCCTGGGGGCCGCAAGCGCGCCACCGAGGGCCTCAGCGGCGGGCCGGGCGCATCGGAGAACGCGGTCGAGAGCGGCCTCCTGTGGCTTGCGGCCAAGCAACTGGCCACCGGCGGCTGGGCCGCCCCACTCGAGGGCGCCCGCTGGGCCGACCCCGGCCTCTCAGGCCTGGCCACGATGGCCTTCCTGGGCGCGGGCTACACCCACAGGCCAGGCGGCAAGTTCACCCGCACCGTGGACCGCGCGCTCGCCTACCTCAAGTCGCAGCAGGGCAAGGACGGCTGCATCGCCGCGACCGACAGGCAGACCGGCAAGCGCCTCGGCGAGGGAACCGTCAACTACATGTACTGCCACGCCACGGCCACCCTCGCACTCGTCGAAGCCTACGGAATGACCAAAGACCAGCTCCTCCACGAGTCCGCCCAGCGCGCCATTGACTTCATCGTCCGCACCCAGAACTCGACCGGCGGCTGGCGCTACTTCTTCAACTCGCCCGACGGCGACTCCTCGGTCAGCGGCTGGATGGTCATGGCACTCCGCTCCGCTTCCCTGAGCGGACTCGACATCCCAAAGTCCGCCTTCGACAACGCCCGCCGATTCTTCGACTCTGTCACCGACAAGGCCGAGGGCAAGACCTGTTACCTCGTCGGCCCCGCCCTCGTCTCCGCCATCGCCCAGAAGGACGGCCAGTCCACCCTCCTCCTCCCCCTCGCCAAGGCCCTCGACCCCGCCACGGCCAACGAGCGCGTGGCGTCCTGGAACCTCGGCGCCAGAGCATTCCCGGCCCCAGGCGAGCCCCCCGAAGGCCCGGTCCGACGCTTCCACATCACCGTCCCCACCGACAAGGCCCTCGACCTCGCCCACCGCGTCGCCAACGAGAGCCACATCTTCGTCGGCTACCTCCGCACAGGCGTCGCCCTCGACGCCGTCGGCCTCCTCTGCCACCAGTACCTCGGCATGGCCGCCGACGACCCTTTCATCGAGCGCGCCGGCGCCGTCATCCTCGCCAACCCGCCCAGATGGGAGGACGAGACCACCGCCGCTGGACCCCCCAGCGACAAGGTCGCCCTCTTCACGGGCACGAACAACTACTACTACTGGTACTACGCCAACCTCGCCCTCCACCAGCGCCGCAGCAGGGCCTGGGACAGGTGGCACCCCCAGGTCAAAGACCTCCTCTGCCGCATCCAGGAGCGTCGCGGCGACAACACGGGCAGTTGGCCCCCCCTCACCTACGGCGGCCGCACCTTCGGCCGCGTCTACTCCACCGCTCTCGCCATCCTCTCCCTCGAAGTCTACTACCGCTACTCCCCACTCTACAAGGAGACCGTGGACGAGGTGCTCGCCGCCTACGGCGACGCCCTGGGCGCCTACAACCACTACGCCCGCATGCCCGACAAAAAGAAGCCCGAGGCCGAGGACGCCCGCAAGAAGGCCATCGAGAGCCTCGACCGCTTCCTCGCCCTTTCCGAGGCCAAGTCCGAAAAGGACGACCCCAAGAAGACCGCCGACCACCGCGGCCAGGCCACCCTCGCCCTCATCCGACTCCACCACGCCGGCGGCGACGTCGAGCACGCCATCGCCCTCCTCAAGGCCCTCCCAGGCCGCTTCCCCAACCTCCTCACGCCGTCCGAGCAGGTCCGCTGGCTCGCCGACCTCTATCGCGCCCGCGCCCGACAGCTCACCGAGGAAGGCGACACCGAGGGCGCCCGAAAGGCCACCGCCGCCGCCCTCAACCACTACCTCCCACTCGTCAGCAAAGAGCCCGGCAAGAACCCTGAACTCGAGCTCTGGCTCGCAGGCGGCTTCTTCGACCGCGAGGAATGGCAAAAGGCTTACGACCTCTACAAGCCCCAGCTCGCCAGCGTCAACTTCAAACGCCTCGACCCCAAGGGCGAGGAAGGCCGAACCGTTCTCGCCATCCTCGACCGCCTCACCACCTGCGCCATCCGACTCCGCCTCTTCAAGACCGCCGCCTACTACCTCGAACTCACCGAGAAGCTCATCGGCTCCACCCTCGCCACCCGACTCCAGCAGGCCGAGCTCTGCCGCCTCCGCAAGGACTACACCGCCGCACGCCGCATCTACGACGCCCTCCTCGCCGCTCTCCCCGAATACACCAAGGAGTGGTGGGAGGTCAAATACGAACAGCTCTTCATGACCTACCTGGAGGGCCGCTCCGACTACGTCATCAAGTGCATCGGCGTCCTCCAGCTCTCCCACCCCGACCTGGGCGGCCCCGACCTCAAGCCCCGCATCCTCGACCTCCTCGCCCGAGCCCAGAACGGCGAACCCTCGGCCAAAGCCCTCCCCGAGAGCCCGAGCCAGTAGGTGCTCAAGGCGGCCAGTGTCCGCAACGAAAGGGGATGGTTGGATGACTGGATGAATGGATGATTGCCTGACACCCATCCACCCATCCATTCATGCATTCATCCCCCGCAGGCACGCGCATACAGCCACGGACGGGACAACGTATGGGCGACATCAGACCCCCTAGCCAAGTGAAGCTCCTCGTCGGCATGCTCGCCCAGCGCCCCGAGTGGCTCGACGCCGCCGAGCGCCTCCTCGCCGTCCATTTCGGGTCCATTGACCTCGCCAGCCCCCTCATCCCCTTCGACTTCACCGACTACTACACCCCCGAAATGGGCGCCCCGCTCCTCCGCAAATTCGTCACCCACGAACCCCTCATCAGCCCCGGCGACATCGCGGCCATCAAACTCAAGACCAACCAGCTCGAAGCCGACCTCGCCCGCACCCTCGCCGCCCCCGTCCCACGCCCCGTCAACCTCGACCCCGGCTACCTCGACGGCTCCAAACTCGTCCTCGCCACCACCAAGGACTACGTCCACCGCATCTACCTCCGCGATGGCATCTACGCCGAAATCACCCTCACTTACAAGAAAGGCGCCTACGCCCCCACCCCCTGGACCTACCGCGACTACGCCACGCCCTCCTACCTCGCCTTCTTCGCCCAGGCCCGTGCCCGCTACCTGAGCCAGCGCACCCCCTGACCCAGTGTTGCCCAGAGTCGCCCAGAGTCGCTCAATGCGGGCCTCAGCGCACATCGCGGGCGCGGGCTACGGCCTGAAGGCCGCACTACGAACACCCCCCTCACTTGGCCGAAGTGTCACTGGAGTCTTTTTCGGGGGCCGTCCTTCCTGGCCTTTTCATCCCCCGTGAGCGACGCCGGCTTCGCCAGGTCTTTCCTCGCCCCTGCGAAAGAGGGGGCCCGCCGCGAACGCGGCCATTGCCCACGCAAGAGGAGGTTTCCATCATGGCTCGACTGCTCGGGGGACGGGTCCGACGGGCCCGAACTCTCTTCGACGCCCGTCCGCCGGGGAGCGGAGGCGCGTGAGGCTATGCGTCTCGACGATCTGCTGGTCGCGGAGGATGGCGAGACGATGCTCCGGCCGCCGCCACGTGAACATGGAGCTTCGCACCACAACCCCTTGGGTCCTAGCGAAGTAGACGTTGAGCGAGCGGATGCTGTCCAGGCGCGCCGCCGTGTAGGTGAGCTTCGCCAGTTGCCCATCCCCGAAGCGGCAGGGCCGCCATCCCCCGTCCAACACGGCCACCTGCCGGTAATCCACGTCCTCCTCGTAGAGCCCGCGTCCCGCCGAGCGGGCCAGGACCGCGGGCATCCACTTCTCGGGCAAGGGGAAGTTCACGCGCCACAGGCCGCCCGGCGCCACCGGTTCCTCGGGCAGGATGGGGAGGAGGCACTCGACGATGGCCGTCGCCATCGAGTGCTGCTTCTCGATGTCTGGCGGCAGGCGCACGGAGCCATCTTCCTGGCGGGGGAGGAGCACCTCGAGCTTCCCGATGGCACGGTCCACAACCCCGTGCAGGTCCTTCGGCAGCGGCCCCCCGTCCCAGGTCCCCGTCAGCTCCAGGCCCTCCAGGGTGAGCGCCAGCGCCTTGTCTTTCTCCTTGAAGGTCAGGGTCGCCTTGGCATCCCAGGTGCGCACCAGTCGGCCTGGCTGGCCTTCGGCGGGCTTGGCGAGGTCGTGGATCGCCAGGTGCGAGATCGTCAGCGCATACCGGTCGCCTGGCTCATACCGGAGGGCAAAGGGTGCCTCGCCTGCCAGCAGAATTGAGTGCACCGCCGCCAGAGCGACGACCAGAAGACGTTTGCTCATCGGGATGACTCCTTGCCTGAAGAAGGGCGATCAGTTGGCCCGACGGTCGGCGAGGAACGCCTTGAGATAGGCCTGGCGGAACTTCTCCATCGCGTCGCCGCTGGCGATGCACGCGTCCCACGGCAGGTCGGGGCGCTCGGGCATTGCGAAGGTCGGCGGCTTGGCGCGGAACCGGTGCGCCAGGTCGCGGAAGGCGCGTGCCCAGGCCTTCTCCTTGCCGTCGGACGTGAAGAGGCCGGTGAGCCGGCTCACGTCCTTGGCCTCGGGGTGGTCATACATGCCCCAGTTGAGCCAGCCGCAGGCGAGCGGGGCGGTGGTCTCGACCAGGTGGCGGCACCACTCGGCCTGCTGTTCCTCGGTGGCGGGCTTGGTCCCGGCATCGAGCGGCCCGCCGCCGTACCAGCCGAACTCGGCGATGACCAGGGGCAGGCCCGGCTTCGCCGCCTCACGCGCCATCGCCTCGAGCACGGCCAGTTGCGTGGCCTCGGCCTCCGCGCCCTCATACCTGTAGCACCCGCCCACCAGGGGGTAGTAGTGGAGTTCCATGAAGTCGAGGTGCTTCGCTATCGCCGCGGGCCGGAAGGCGGCATACTGGTTGAGTGCGATCCTCTGCGCGGGGATTGACCACTGGATGAGGCCGACCGTGACCAGGGCGTCAGGGTCGGCGGCGCAGATGGCCGTGGCCTGGCGTGCGACCCACCTCTCGGCCAGGCTCTCGCGGAAGCGCTGGTAGTCCCCAATGTACGGCACGGGGGGATTGGCCTTGGGATCGGGGACCGGGACTGGCTCCTGCCCGCGGTCTTTGCGCCATGCCTCCCACTGCGTTCGCATGTGGGGCGTCTCCCAGGCGACGGAGGGCTCGTTGCGCAGGTCGTAGGCCCAGACCGTGGTGCGCCCTCGGTAGCGCGAGGCGAACATTCGCCAGTAGTCGTCGAGGGCCTTGAGGCTCGCCTCGTTCGCATCGCAACTGTGAAAGCTCATGTCCTTGGTCCACGCGGGCGCGCCCTCCCAATGGTCGGGACCCGTGGGGTGCACGTATAGCCCCGCTTCGTCGGCGAGGTCGAGGAGCTGGTCGAACTTGGCCAGCCCGTCGGGATCGAGCTTGTCGAGCTGATTGTAGAACGAGCCGAAGGAGATGAAGACCCGCACAGCGTTCGCGCCCAGCTCCTTGAGCCGCGCGAAGTCGCGGCGCGTGGCCTCGGCGTCGAACTGCTTCCACAGTTGCGGCGCCCAGCCGGTGCCCGGCCTGTAGTAGTTCACGCCGAAGGGGACGAAGGGCCGCCCGCTGGCGTCGGCGAAGCCGCGACGGGCACGGTCCACGCGCACGCGGGGCGGATGCTCGCCCGCGGCATGGATGAGAGCCAAGGGGAGCAGCGTTGTGAGAAGCATGCAGCGAGCCCTCGTTGGTTTCGGTGTGAGGCGCCTCAGAGCTTCTTCCCCTTCCAGATGTCCACCGGCACGTCGTTCTTCTGTGGGGCGCCGGGCGTGCTTCGGCCGGCGGCCACCAGGTTCTCGAGGAGGCCCGCGAGGCGCTTGACGACCTCGGGCTGCTCGGCCTGGAGGTTGGTTCGCTCGCCCGGATCGGCCTCCAGGTCGTACAACTGGCGGGGCGGCAGGCCGGCCTTGTGCGCCGCCGCATCGGTGTCCTTTGGGACGAATCCGCCGCCGGAGCCAGGGCAAAGGAGGAGCTTCCACTTGCCGGCCCGTATGGCGAACTTGCCGCCGGCGGAATGGTGCACCACTGCCTCGTGAATGGGCCGGTCCTCGCCCTTGAGCAGCGGCAGCAGGCACACGCTGTCCTCGCCGGCGGTCTCGGGCAGCTTCGTGCCTAGCATCTCAGCGAATGTCGCCATCAGGTCGCCCTGGATGACCGTTTGGCCGCAGCGGCCGCCCGGCTTCACTTTGCCGGGCCAGCGGACGATGAAGGGCACGCGGTGGCCGCCCTCCCAGGCGTCGGCTTTGTAGCCTCGGAACGGGCCGCTGGGGAAGTGCCCCTTGGCCTCCATCTCGGGCACGCCGATGTAGGGGGCGCAGCCGTTGTCGCTCGTGAAGACGACCAGCGTGTTGTCCGCCGCGCCGCTCTGGGCCAGGGCGTCGAGCACACGGCCGACCATCGCGTCCGTCTCCATCACGAGGTCGGCATAGGCGTTCAGCCCGCTCTTGCCGCGCCACGGCTCGTTCACGGCCAGGGGCGTGTGGGGCGACGTGAGGGGCAGGTAGAGGAAGAAAGGCTGCTTCGCCGCCGAGCAGTCCCTGACGAATTGGCAGGCGCGGTCCGTGAGCGCGGGGAGGACCTCCGAGAGCTTCCAGCCGGGGAGCGCCGGCCCCTGGAGGCTGGCCAGGTTGCCTCGCAGCAGCTCGGCGGGCAGGAACTCCGATGGGACCCCGAGCGTGCGCTCGTTCTCGATGAAGCAGTAGGGGGGCCAGTTCGGCACGTCGGTTCCGAAGTAGGCGTCGAAGCCGCGCGTGGTCGGCCCGCCGGCGATGGGCTGCGAGAATGCCTCGCGCCAGACGGCGCGGTGCTCATCGGTCGCTGCGTCCTGGGCTTTCCCCTGGAAGGCCGCGCCTTTCCCCTGCGGGATCGGCCAGTCCCAACCCAGGTGCCATTTGCCGACACACGCCGTGCGATAGCCCTGAGCCTTGAGCAGGCCGGCCAGTGTGAGCCGGTCGGGCGCGATCAGCGGCTTGCCGAACACGCCGACGATGCCCGCCTGGAGCCGCGTGCGCCAGTGGTAGCGCCCGGTGAGCAGCGTGTAGCGGCTGGGCGAGCAGACGCCCGAGCTGGTGTGCGCATCGGTGAAGCACACCCCCTCCGCCGCCAGGCGGTCGGCGCAGGGCGTCGGTATCTTTCCCTTCGGGTTGTAGCAGCCCACGTCGCCGTAGCCCAGGTCGTCGGCCAGGATGACCACGATGTTAGGG
>Ga0194112_10008539_pt1 | contig 13161 bp, 9 predicted proteins | sample TA2MahC400mmetaG_FD_146191 | JGI IMG/M metagenome (GOLD analysis project Ga0194112, IMG submission 146191) | Freshwater microbial communities from Lake Tanganyika, Tanzania - TA2015016 Mahale Deep Cast 400m | ecosystem: Environmental > Aquatic > Freshwater > Lake | place: Tanzania: Lake...
ACGTCGTCCTGTCCGTCGGAGTATTGCCTCCCCTCGGGGAGCTCGGCGACGGCCGGGACTGAGTCCCGGCTCGGGACCGCCACGATGGAATCCGCCCTCGAATCCGAGGCCCGGCTCTGCCCGGTCGCGTCGAGGAGGACCCATCCGCCCGCAGGGCTGAGGGCTGGAATCCAGGCTTCGTTCCAGACGTGGAAATTCCAGACTTCATAGACCTTGGTCGGCTTGCCGGAGCGGTCGAAATAGTTCAGGAGCGCCCCCCAAGGGGCGCGGGAGTCGTGGCCGCTGCCCTCATTGGTCAGGGTTCGGGTGGGGATCCCCACGCTCCGGAGCAGGGCGGTGACCATCTGGCCGTAGACGAAGCACTGGGCGAATTTGACCTTTCCGTGGTCGAGGTATTGGCGGGCGATGAACGGGGCCCCTTTCGAGGCCAGCAACCAGGGGGCGAGGCCGCCGGCATAATTTCCGGACCAGTTTCCGGACAACATCTCCCCGTAGACCTTGCGAACGAAGAAGTCGGCCACCGAGACCGCGTCGGCCCGGGCCGGCTTGGGCATGCCCATGACGAATTCTTTGGCCGCTTTGAACACGGACGGGTCGAAGGGCGTGACTGTGACCGGTCTGGGGACGATCCCGGTCGAGCCGGGATAGAAATAATAGTCCTGGGCCCCCAGGGTGTAGGAATGGGCGAGGCTCTCGGGGATGGGGTTGGGCTTCCGGACCGAGGCGTCGGGGAGGAGGGTTCTGGAGAAAGGATTGAACAGGACGAAGGGGTCGGGCGCGAGCGGCTCCTTGTCGAGTTCGGCTTCGTCCGACTTCCGGATGATGGACACGTCGACCTTGTGCTCCCCGACGGGGACGGCAGGGGGGACGAAGACGACAAGCCGGTAGACCTTCCGGGGGTCTTTCCAACCCCTCTTGAGGATGACCCAGTCGCTCTCGTTGGCCTCGCCGGCTTGGACCCTCTGGCCGTCGATGAAAAGACGGAGGGTGTGATGTTTGGCGCTGATGTTCTCGAGGTGGACGTCGACGGCGAAGTACTGCCCCCGGCGGCAGACTTTAAGGCCGTTCGACAAGTACTCGGCGACGAAATTCTTGGACGAGTTCTGGAATTCGAGCTGTGTGATATCGGGCTTCAGGAGCTCGATTTCGACGGACGCTTCGCCCTGGGCCCCCTGGCGGTCGGTGACCGTGACTTTGAACCTGAAGCGGATGGTCTTGTCGCGGGGCGGCGTCTTGACCGAGATTTCCTGGGTGAGGCGCCGCCAGTTCTGGGTCGGGCCCTTCCGGCGGCTTCCTCCCGTGTCGAGATTCACGACCTCCCAGGTGTAGCTCATCTGATCGGGGCGGTCTTTGTCGTCCCGGGCGTCGGCGTCGAGGATGACCTTCTCGCCTTCGAAATATTTGAGGTCGGCGTGGTTGGCGGTGAGGGAGACCGTCGGGGCTTCGTTGTCCCCGGACGGAGCGCCGGCGATGGGGCCGCCCGGGACTTTTTCATAGGTGGCCCGGAAACCCGAGCTGCCGTGGGCTTCGCCCTCCCAGCAGTAGATGTTGAAGGAGACATGGCCGGAAATGGTCAGGGCCTTGGCATCCTTGAAGGCCTCGGTGATTGCGACTGATTTTGAGGCTTTCAAGGACCCGGATTTCGGCATGTTCGGCGGGAGGTCGGGCGGGACCTTCCACCGGCAGGTGTTCTGGACGAGGTCGACCCGCTTGCTGTCGGTTTGGCCGAGGACGCTGACTTCGATCCACCCCTGTTTTGGCCTTCCCGTCTGGGATCCGTCGTCGCCGGCCCCGTATTGGTATGAGGCGTCGAGCGAAAGGCTGACCGTATCGCCGAGGCGGAGGGTCGAAGGCGGTGGGAAAGGGGACGCCGTCGGGGTCCATTTGACGAAGTCCGGGCCCCGGCCGACGGCCTCGTTCGGCCCCATCTTCTTCTGCTCGTTGGTGTATTTTATCTCCTTGAGCTTCCAAGTCGTTTGGCCCGGGGCGGGAGAGGGGAAAAGAACCGCCGCCGCCAAGAGGAGGGACGGGGGAAGAAGCCGATTCGTTGACCGGCCAAGCATGCGGCTATCCTATGGTTTCGGCCGGCCGAAGTCAAACCTCCGGCTTCAATCCATCTTGACTTGAACTCCTTGGGACCAATATGATTCCTCCCTCAACGATGCAGGCTCGATGTCCGGGTCCCCTACGGGCTCTACGCCGCCGAGGGCGTCTTCGCCTGCCAGAACATCAAGATCTACGTCCATTACGGACGCGAGCTTCCCCATGTCACCTCGACCGACCGGAAGGGCTTCTATGCCTTCGACAACCTCGAGCGCAAGCTCGACCCGGAGTTCGAGCCCGACCGGGACCGGGTCCGGGTCAGCGCCCAGCTGACGGCCCGGCGGGGAGGACGGGAATATTATGACGTCCTTTATGGCCAGGACCCGGTTTATTCCGGCATCCTGAGCGACCTCTTCCAGATGCCGCCGCTCCCCGAGCCCATCACCCGGGACTTCAGCTTCTACGAGTTCGGCCCCGGCTACTTCCCCTTCGGGGGCGTGCCGGCGGGAGCCCTGGGCAACCTGGCCGTGATATACTTCCACACCCACGAGGCTCTCGAGCTCGCCGACCTCCTCAATATCCCCTACGATTACAACCCGCCGCTTTACGTCATCGCCTTCAGCGGGCCGGGATACGGCGCCGGATGGGACGGGACGAGGACGAACCATCCGCGCTCCTGGCCGAAGGCGATGATCAAGATCAAGAATGAAACGAGCCTTTACGGCGACCCGGGCAGGCCGGACAACCGGGAGTGGCACGAGTTCGGCCACCATCTGACGGCCGAGGCCTTCGAGAACGCCTTCCCCTACCTGCCGGGCAAGAAGAACCACCACGGCTATTACGTCAACCGCCAGTCGACCGACGCCTGGACCGAGGGACTGGCCGAGTTCCTGTCGACGATGATCGCCAAGCACATCGCCGGCTACCCCTTTCCCCATTTCTATCACATGGCGTGGCCGGGATTTTTCGTCGATTTGGAGCTCGACTACCGGGCCTGGCGGCCCTATGGATTGGGCGAGGAGCTGGCCGTGGCGGGGCTTCTCCTCGATCTCGAGGACGGCCCGGCCGACTACGGGCCCCGGCCGGAGAACACGGCCCGGTTCCTCCTGCGGCACGGAGTCGTCGAGGCCGACGGACAAAAGGCCCTCGTCGGCCGGGTTCAAAACATGGGCCAGGAGGACGCCGTCTCGGTCGCCGTCTACGCGGCCTTTTACGACGGGGCGGGAAACGTCGTCCATCAAGTCGCGGCCTTCTCCGACCCCCGGGATTTGAGGGGGACCATGCCCTCGAGATTCGGCGACCGGCCGCTCAAGCGGGGGGAAATCGGGACCTTCGGCATGTCGCTCGCCGAGGCGCCGGCTTTCGACAGGTACGAAGTCGCGGTGAGGGAGGTCGTGGGGGGGCGGACCGGGGTCGACGACGACTTGATCGACCTGACCCTCGAGGAGGTCTGGGAGACGATTTTAAGGCACCGGAGCACGGAGCGCCGCTACGGCAACTACCGCACCTTCGACGTCAAGGACCTCTACGACGCCTTCAAGGCCAAGGTCGGGGGGCGCGACGCGGACAGGAACGGGATCGACGACCTCGACGAGATCTTCATCAAGCACGGCTTTTTCGCCGACCGGAACGGCGACCGCGTCTGGCAGCCCGGGGAGGAGGTCGGCATGTCCGACCATCCGTCCCGGTTGGGAAGCCCGGAGATGATCCCGCGGCGGAACACCCCGGAACAGCCCGGGGCGTTCATCGGGTTCGAGGGGCGGAGGGAAGGGCGGCCGGCGGAGATCGACCGGTTCATCGTCGAAACGCGGTTTCCGAAGGAGACGGGACGGGCTCGTCTCAACCGGTCGGCCGTCGTCAGGGTGCCCCGGGAAAAGAAGGGGCGGCTTTATGTGATCATGCCCCCCGAGGAATACGGAGCCAAGGCCGTCATCACCCCGCTCGACGCGGCCGGGCAGCCGGGCCAATCGCTGATCCTCGATTCGAAGGACTATTGGCGGGCGATGGACGCGCGGCCGAAGGACGACTTCATGCGCCATGAGTTCGTCCTGCCGAAGGAAAAGCCTCCGGCCAAGAGGGGGGAGGAAGAGGAGGAGTTGGCGGGCCGGGAGGCCGATCGGATAAGGCCGCCGGATTGGAGGCCGGGGGCGGCGGGAGGAGGAGGGGGGGGAGGAGGAGGGGGGAGCCCGGGCGCGAGAAAGGCCGACTTGACGGGCCTCGACATGAGATCGGAGGACGCCGGCCTCGAACGCCCTTCCGAGGAACCGGTTGCGCCGGGGCCGGTTGCGCCTAAGCCGGACCCGTCGGCACCCGACCCTTCGGGCGGGATAATCCGGCCGCCGGTTGGGCCCGGGCCCGGAGGAGAGGCAGGCGGAGGGGCGCGGGGAGCGACGGCGCAACCTCCCACTTTGGCGGGAGGAGGAGGCGCGGCGGGGACCGGAAGCGGGGGCGGAGGCGGCGGATTCGTCGTTCCGGGTGGGCGCGGGCCCTCGTCGCTTCTTTTTTTGGGAGCCGGCCTTTTCATCCTGGCCTCGGCGGTCCTGGTGCTGGCCATCATCCGCGTCTCGAGAGCGAAGGCGGCCCGGAGCCTGGACCGCGACGGCCGGCAATCGGCCAGGGTCGCGGCGAAGCTCGAAATCCGCGCGCCGGGAGGCGGGACGACAACCTTCGCCCTGAAGGCGGAAGCGACGGCCATAGGGCGCGACGCGGACAACGATTTGGTCCTGGGCGATCCGGGGGTCTCGCGCCGGCATGCCTTGCTTACGGTCGCCGGCGGCCGGTTCGTCGTCCGGGACGAGGGGAGCTCCTCGGGCACCTGGGTCAACGGGAAGCGCGTCCAGGAGGCCGCCCTTTACGCCGGCGACGAAATCCGCCTCGGCTCGACCGTCATCGTTTTGCGCGCCGATTGATGGTGTTTTTGTCGCTTCAATGACAATGTAAAAAACACTGAATTGACATATTTACGATTCAATCGTGTATTAGCCACATGATTCCCGGGCTACTTTTTTGAAGACGGGGGGTCGAATTCACGTTTTATCGAGGAATATAAACGAATATTTCACGTATTCTCGACATAAAACTTGATAATTTTCACAAAATTCATTATCTTGTTGATATGAAAAGAGATTTGTACGACGGCCTTCTTGCTTGGAAGCGACAGGAGGGGAGGAAACCCCTACTCCTGAGGGGAGCGCGGCAGGTCGGGAAGACTTATCTTCTCAAGGAATTCGGGCGGAGCGAATTCAAAAATACGGTCTATCTCAATTTCGAGCAGAACCGGGCGCTCGGGGAGTTTTTCTCGGGGAAGCTCGACCCTCGGCAGATCATCGAAAAACTCTCCCTTTATTTCGGCGTCGATATCCGGCCCGAGGCCGCGTTGGTCATCTTCGATGAAGTTCAGGAGTGCCCCGAGGCCCTCGGCAGTCTGAGATTTTTCCAGGAGGAAGCCCCTGAGTATGTCCTGGCCGCCGCCGGGTCGCTTCCGGATTTGCATCTCAACAAACCGACAGCCTTTCCCGTCGGGAAGGTCACGTTTCTCGAACTCCATCCGATGACTTTCGGCGAGTTTCTCGAGGCGGCGGGGAAGTCCGGGCTTCGCCGGCTGATCGCCCAAAAACCCGACTTCGAGCCTCTGGAATCCGTCTTCCACGACGAACTCATGGGCCTTCTGAAAAAATACTATTACGTGGGCGGGATGCCGGAAGCCGTATCAAAGTTCGCGGCCGGCGGAAATATGCGGGAGGTTCGGGCGGTTCAAACCGATATCCTCGATGCTCACAAGCACGATTTTCGAAAACATACGGGGAAGGCCGAAGCCGTTCGGCTGGCCAGGGTTTGGGAGTCCGTCCCGGCCCAGCTCGCCAGGGAAAATAAAAAATGGCGGTTTTCCGAGGTCTCCAAACACGCCCGGGCCCGCGATTATGCCGACGCCGTGGAATGGCTGGCTCTGGCCGGGCTCGTCCTGCGATGTCATCGCGCGAGAGCTCCGCGGGTGCCCCTCGCGGGCTATTGCGACGAGGACGCCTACAAGCTTTATTTTCTCGACGTGGGGCTTCTGGGAGCGAGGCTGGGATTGAGCGAAAGGACGATCGTTTCCGGAAACGATCTTTTCGTCGAATATCACGGCGCTTTCGCCGAAAATTTCGTCGCCCAGGAATTGACCGCGGCGCGGAGAGCGGAGCGGGACAGGACGGAGAGATTATTCTACTGGGCCGGCAACGGCCTCGCCGAGGTCGATTTTCTTGTCGAGGAGGAAGAGAGAATCTATCCTCTTGAGGTCAAGGCAGGAGCGAGCGCTAAAAAGAAGAGTCTCATCACCTTTGGGGATAAGTTCGCGCCGCCGGCATTGTCGCGGGCGACGGCGATGAATTTCAAGAGGGACGGGGCGATATTCAATTGCCCGCTCTACGCCGTCTCGGGCTTTCCGAGGCTGGTCAGACGTTGAAGAGGCCGGTGTCGATCCAGTCTTTCTTGAGGACGCTCCAGAAATCTTCGGCCAGGCCGGCTTCGATATATTTGTAAGGAAGCCAGCCGTAGCCGCCCCACGATATATCACCATTTTGCGAATTGGGAAATAGTGGACCTGTCCCCCTATTTTCAAAGCCGAGATCGTTTGGACAATAATCCCTTGAGCGCCTCGCGGGTCATCATTTCGAGATCGCCGATCCTCTCGACAAACGGCTTGGCGTCCGCAACGGCCTTCGGCCAATCGATCGATTCGAGCTTTTGCGAAACGAGCTCTGTCCAGTTGGCGGAGGTCGGTTCGGGACCCCTCCAGCCGGTTTGGACCAAAGCGGCCTTGAGAAAGCCCAGGTCGGGCTCGGGCCAGTCCGGGGCGGCGAGGTACCAGAAAAGGTCATAGATATCCCGGCCCTTGACGTATGGGCGGGTGAGGACGGCGTGCAGCTTGCCCGCCCAGAGCGTCGCCCGGCCGTAATGAAAAAGATTGAGAAGGACGTGGCGCCGAACGACCGTCGTTTCGGTCGCGCCCGCCGCGGAAGGGTGGACGTCCAATTCGACTTTGACGGATAGAATTTCCGTCCGATGGGGCGAAAGCCCGATCTCATGGAGCAGCCCGGGAAAACGCAGCCAAGCCGAATGAACGGTTCGGCTGTCGTCGATCTTGACCTCGAGGCGATAGGCTTCGGCCGAGAACCAGGCCTCGGCCTTCGGCCAAACGGAAGAGAACGGCGGAGGCGGGGTTTTCGCCGCGGCGAGGGCAAAGTCGAGGTCTTCGGAGAAACGCGGCAGGCCGTGGAGAAAACGGAGGGCCGTCCCTCCGTGGAAAATCCAAGCGCGGAAAAGGCCGCTCTCCTGGATGAATTGAAGAATCCGGGCTTGGAGGTATTCGCGGACGAGATTCCGCGCCCGCCAGCGATCGGAGGTTTCCGCGGTCAGCCGCCGGAGGTCGTCCTTCATGGGCAGAAATCCTTGCCGAAGAGAGATTCAAGCCTCCGGACGGCTCGCCGAAGTTTTGGGCTGTCCGCGCGGAGGGAAACGGCGCGAAGCCGGGAGCGGCTTAGAGCGGCGACGTTTTGGAGCCGGAGCTCTTCGAGAAAGGAGACCTCGGCCCGGCCCGATTCGAGAGGGGTCAGATAGACGAGGTCGAGGAGGGCTTTTTCGGGCGTCGCGATCCAGGCCGATTGTCCTTCGCCGAGGTCGATTCGCTCGTATCCGAAAAAGAGTTCCCGTTTGACGTGTCTGAAAAGATACGTGCCCAGCGGCGTGGCCAGCGTTTCCGGGCGTCCGGTCGTGACGCTGACGACGTTGGGTGTATGTTCGGGAATGAGGCCGTGGTATTCGAGGGCTGATTCGAGAGAGACGTAGGAGCCCTTTTTTAAGCCGTTGGCGACGAGAAAAGGATGGGCCGGCGTCTTTTGGAAAGGTCCGGCCAGGGCATAAAGCCCCCGGCGAAGCTGAAGGAGCCGGCCGGCTCGCGTCCAGCGAGACAATTGCCGGCCGAGGTCGGCAGGATCGATATCTCCGGAAAGGAGAAGGCTCGAGTTGAAGACGGGCTCGTTCCCGACGATCCTGAGCAACCAATCGAATTTCATGGTTAATATATGCCATCAATGGCCTATAAATGCAACAATTATCTCAAGATGGGGGACACTTTAATGTGTCCCGGGAGGGAGCCCCGGCTCAAACGTTGAAGAGGCCGGTGTCGATCCAGTCCTTCTTGAGGACGCTCCAGAAGTCCTCGGCCAGGCCGGCTTCGATGTATTTGTAGGGCAGCCAGCCGTAGCCGCCGTCTCCCCAGTCTCGGCCCCAGGAATTGCGGATGAGGAGGGCGCCGGTTGTCGCGGCCGCGCCGCCGCGAGAGGCCGGGCCGGAGGCTGACCGGCGGCCGGCCGTCGCCCTCCCGCCCTTTCGGCCGCCTCCAGGCCTGCCCGCTCCATCGCCCGTCGCCCCGTTTCCCTCCGGCTTTCCCGCCGAAGAATTACGAATTTCGATGTTGTCGTCATAGCCGACGGCGACGACGGCGTGGCCGCCGAGGATGCGGTCGCGCCCGGACGGAAAGGGGATCGCGCCCCGCTCGTCGGCCGCCTCGATCGAACTGTAGACCGTGAAGCCGAACATGGCGGGGTGGCCGGCGGCGAGATAGGTCTTGACGCGGAGGAGGCCGCCGCTCCGGGAGCCGTTGGGAGGGTCGTGGCGGTAGTACTGGATCGTCTTATAGTTCTGGGCGAAGGAATAGCAGAAGGCGGGAGGCTCGCGGTCGAATTTGTCGTCGCTGTCGGTGTAGGGCCAGTATTCCTCGGGCGGGACGCCGAAGAGGACCATCGCTCCCATCGTCGTCCGGAGGTAGGCGCCCGTGTCGCCCTTAAGCTTCATGAGGTTTCGGGTGACCTTGTAGAGGAAGAGGCGCGAGGCGTCGAGGTGGCGGCCGAAGGCCCGGCGCTCGTAATACTCGATGAGGCCCGCCCCGGCCTGGGCCGTGCAAGAGCCGAGGCCGCGCTGGTCTTCGACGGGGGAGCAGAAGCGGCGGAGCGAGACGGAGGAGGGAAGCGGCGCCGCGGCGGGCAGGGCAATCCCCGTCGGGACGAGAATCTCCCGGACCGACGGCGTTCTCTCGGTGAAGTCGCGGAAATCGGGAACGTCGGGAATCCATCCGAAACGGCGCGTGGTTTCCATTGGACCCTCCTATTTTATGGATACGAAAAGCCGGCCTGCCGGTTTGAAAAAAATTGGGAAATAGTGGACCTGTCCCCCTATTTCCGCTAAAATCCGCGGCATGAGCGACATGAACGTCATCTACATCGGGGCGGGGTATGTCGGCGCCTGCTCCGCGGCCGTCTCGGCCGACTCCGGCCACAACACCCTGGTCTACGACGTCGACAAGGAGAAGATCCGGCTTCTCGGGTCGGGCGACCGCGACTCCATCGAGGCCAGCCTATTCGAGGAGGGTTTGGGCGACCTCCTCGTCCGCAACAGCGCCCGCCTCGCCTTCACTTCGAGCTACCGGCGGGTCTCGGCCGCCCTCGACGCCTGCGACGCCGTCTTCATGTGCCTTCCGACGCCCGAGATCGGCGAGACGGGGGAAAGCGACCTCTCCTACTACGACAAGGCCGCCCGGAAGTTGGCCGCGAGCCTGGCCAAGCGCAACGGCGGGAAGCAGAAAAAATACGTCGTCATCGTCAACAAGAGCACCGTCCCCGTCGGAATGGCCGACGAGACCGAGAGGATCATGCGGCAGGCGGGGGTCAGGAACTTCGGCGTCGTCTCGAACCCCGAGTTTCTGGTCGAGGGACAAGCCGTCCAGGGCTCGCTCCGGCCGGACCGGGTCGTCGTCGGGGCGAAGAAAGAGCGCGACTTCACGGTCATGCAGCGGATCTACCAGCGGTTCCGCCACGCCCCCGGCGTGGCCTACATCGAAGTCAGCCCCAAGGAGGCGGCGGCCGGCAAGCTCCTGGCGAACTTCATGCTGTTCAACCGGCTGGCGGTCTGCTTCGACGTCGTCGGGCGGACGTGCGAGGCCTTTGGGGACATCGCCTTCGAGAACGTCCGGCGGATTTTGCACACCGACCCGAGAATCGGGGGGTGGGGTCTCTACGACAGCCTGTACGCCGGGGGAAGCTGCTTCAACAAGGACGCCCGGTCGCTCTCCCATCAATTGAAAGGCCGGGGCCTCGGCGCCGGGCTGGTCGAAGAAGTGTACCGGGCGAACAAGAGGCAGCTGGACCGGTTCCTGGACAGGGCGGAGAAGGAAGCCCGTTTCTCGTGGACAGGCAAGCGCGCGGCCCTGCTCGGCACGGCCTTCAAGCGGAACACGAACGACATCCGCAACTCGCCGAGCCTCGTCATCGCCGCGGCCGTCCTCGAGGGAGGGGCGGAGGAGCTTCGGGTTTACGACCCCCAGGCCATGGCCTCGTTCAAGCGGGTCTTCCCGCCGTCGAAGCGGGTGCGCTACTGCCGCAGCGAGGCCGCCGCGGTCGAGAGCGCCGACGCCGTCATCGTGGCCACGGACTGGCCGCAGTTCCGGGGGCTGGGCGACCTGCTGATGAGCCTCAAGCGGCGGCCCCTGCTGATGGACGGCCGGCGGATGCTCCAGCACCTGTACCCGCGGCTCCGCCAGGCCGGCTTCAGCATCCTCGCCGTCGGCTCCCCCTTCTTAAAACGGGGGACGTGAGACCCTGTCCCTCGATTCTTCTTGAGATGTGATTATTAATCACATATATTCATATCATATTTGTGATTAGGAATCACACATGAACAAAAGCCTGATCAAGCAGGTCATCGTCGAACAGCGGGAGGAAATCGATTCGATCTTCGGCCGGGAGAAGATCATCGAACGCGACTTGGACATCGTCCCCGCCCTTGCTCACCCGAACATCGTGTTCGTGACCGGCGCGAGAAGGGCGGGCAAATCCCTCCTCGCGATTCTTTCCGCCGCTAAGACCGCCTATGCCTATATCAACTTCGACGATGAACGCCTTCAGGCCGGCCGGGATGACCTCGATGCGATTCTCGAATGTTTCCACGAGCTTCATCCGGGCTTCGAGGTCATGATCCTCGACGAGATTCAAAACGTTCCGGGATGGGAACTCTTCGTCAGCCGGATGCGAAGGACGCGAAAGGTCATCGTCACCGGCTCGAACGCCCGCCTCCTCTCCCAAGACCTTTCGACGCATCTTGCCGGACGGCACATCGATTTCGTCCTTTTTCCATTTGCTTTCCAGGAGCATCTTCGCCTCAGGGGGGAGACGGTCCCCGAGCACGGCGTTTTCACGCCCGCCCGGAAAGCCGAGATGCGCCGCGAATTCGCCGAGTATCTCCAAATCGGAGGTTTTCCCGAGGTCCACAAGTTCGGCCGCTCGATTCTCAAGAGCATTTACGACGATGTCCTCTTCAAGGATATCATCGTCCGGTTCAAAGTCCGCAAGGCCGCCGCTTTCCGCGATTTGGCTCGGATCCTCGCTTCCCAATACGCCCGAGAGTTCACCTATGCCCGACTCAAGGAGGCCGCCCGCCTCCGGGACGTCCACACGGCCCGAAAGTTCGTCGATTATCTCCTCGCCTCCCATCTCTTTTTCACCGTCGAGCGCTATTCCGCCAAGATTCGCGGCCAGATCCTCTCCCCAAGGAAAATCTACGCCGTCGACACCGGGCTCATCCAGGTCATCGCTTTCAGGACGTCCGAGGACCGGGGTTGGCTCTACGAGAACTGCGTCGCGATCGAAATCCTCCGCCGCGAACATTACTTGGGGGGGCCAAAGGCTTTTTTCTGGAAGGGATCGGCCGGAGAGCAAGTCGATTTCTGCCTCAAGGACCAGACGCGTGTCCGGGAGCTTATCCAGGTCTGCGCCGAGCTTGGCCGCCCCGGCTGGGCCGGAGCTGCGGGGCTCGAATTCGACGCCCTGGTGAAAGCCGGTTCAGAACTTCGATGCGACGCCTTGACGATCCTGACGGATGATGAGGACGGACAAGAGAAGGTCGCGGGAAAAACCATCCGCGTCCGGCCCATCTGGAACTGGCTGCTGGATTCAAAAAGGGAGAAGGCTATCGGTCTCATGGGATAGACGGAAAATCGAGGGCGAAATTCTCAGACGAAATTCTCAGGCGATATTCTCATCGTTGACAATGTAGTCTTATTAGCCTATGTTGTAACTACATAAAGAAGAAATGAGCGGAGTGAGAAATGAAGGGCACGCGAAACGTCTCTATAATTGAGGCCGATCGTAAGGCCGAAGACGGAAAGAGAGGAAAGCCGGCGGTGGGCGTGCGCGAACTCAAGGCAAAGCTGAGCCATTATCTCCGGCGGGTTAAATCGGGGGAGCGCCTGGAGGTCGCCGAGCGCGGGAAAATCGTCGCCGTTCTCATGCCCGCCGGCGCCGCTCCGGAACTCGAACGCATCATGGAGCTCGTCCGCGAAGGGCGGGCCCGCTGGAACGGCGGAAAGCCGGCCGGCTCCGCCCGCCCCATAAAAACCAGGGGACGGACGGTCTCGGAGATCGTCATCGAGGAGCGGCGCTGAGAGAACGGAGAGAGAGGAGGGGGCTGAGGGGGATGGAGCCGTGATCCTCTATCTCGAGACCAGCCGGCTGGTGAAACTTTTTTTCGACGAAGAAGGCTCCGCCGAAACTCGCGATCTTGTCGGAAGGGCCGACGCCGTGGCCGCGTCGATCGTCGCCTATGCCGAGGCGCGCGCGGCGTTCGCCCGCAAGCGAAGCGAACAGGAGATTGGGTCCGACGATTTCCGGCGTCTCCGCGAGGATTTCGACCGGGCCTGGGGAGCGATGTTCGTCGTCGGGCTGACAGAGCCGGTCGTCCGGGCGGCCGGGGACCTCGCGGAAAAGCACGGGCTCCGCGGATTCGACGCGATCCACCTGGCGTCGGCGGCCGCCGTCGCCTCGGCGGCGGGAGGGGCCGGTGTTCTCTTCTGCACCGCGGACCGGAAGTTGAGGGCGGCGGCGAAGGCCCTCGCCGCCACGGCCTCCGCCGAAGGCCTCAAGGCCGTTTGACAATCCCTCGTCGTGTCCATATAATTGGTCATGATAATTGACCATATCGGAGGTCCCATGAACGGCACGACGGTCAGCATCGCCGAAGGGAAGAAGGGATTGAGCGGCCTTGTCCGCGCGGCCGAAGAGAAGAATCGCGAATTCATCCTCACCCGGC
>Ga0194112_10008540_pt1 | contig 13160 bp, 10 predicted proteins | sample TA2MahC400mmetaG_FD_146191 | JGI IMG/M metagenome (GOLD analysis project Ga0194112, IMG submission 146191) | Freshwater microbial communities from Lake Tanganyika, Tanzania - TA2015016 Mahale Deep Cast 400m | ecosystem: Environmental > Aquatic > Freshwater > Lake | place: Tanzania: Lake...
CACCACCGAGTACAGGTTGCTGGCGATGGCGCCCCTGGCGATGTCCCAACCGCGCTGCGCCTCCTGGCGGTCAAATTTGGTGGCTTCTTCGGCTGTGAAGTAGTCGCCGCGGCCGGTGCGCACCTGATCGATCAGATGGGGAAAGCCCTGCTGCAGGGCGTCGATGGCGGCGTCTTCGTCGTAGGTGCGGCCGGGCCCTTTGAGAAAGCGCAGCAACAGCACCCGTGTGCGCTTCTGCTCGCAGATGCCCAGGCCAATGGTGCGCAGCACCACCCCCAGGGCGGCCTGGCTCTTGCCCTTGCCCTCGCCGTCATAGACGTGCAGCTGCCCATGGGCGCGCTCGTCGCTGCCGGCGGCCGTGCGAATGCCGATGCCCCGGCCGGTGCCCCGTTGCGGCGTCTGGGTGCTGCTCATGGGCGGATGCTACCGAGCCCTGCCGGCTCACTCAGCCCTGGGCCTTGCCAGGATCGAGGCTGACCCCGCAGTGCCGCGGTGATGCCATTCAGTGCTCTCGAGCCGTTGCCCCAACACCTGGCTGAGGCGCTCGAGCAGGTGAGAGCCCGGCTGCGCAGCCATCAGAAGGTGGTGGTGGCCTATTCGGGCGGGGTCGACAGCGCCCTGGTGGCGGCCCTTGCCGTTGAGCAGTTGGGTGGGGCGGCCTTGGCGATCACGGGCGTCTCGCCTGCTCTGGCGCCCCATCTGCGCGCCGAGGCGGCCCAGCAAGCCGCCTGGCTAGGGCTGCGGCATCAGGAGGTGGCCACCGCTGAGCTCGATGATCCGGCCTACAGCAGCAACCCAGCCGATCGCTGCTACGCCTGCAAGCGCGAACTGCACCGCCTGCTGGGGCCACTGGCCGCGGCTGCCGGTGGTGCGGTGGTGCTCGATGGGGTCAACCGCGATGACCTGGGCGATCACCGCCCCGGCATCGCCGCGGCGCGTGAAGCCGGCGTGCTCTCGCCGTTGGCCGATGCGGGCATCGACAAAGCCGGCGTGCGGCAGCTCTCCAAGGCGCTGGGGCTGCCCTGGTGGGACAAGCCCGCCCAGCCGTGTCTGGCCTCACGTTTTGTCTATGGCGAGCCGATCAGTGCGTCGCGGCTGCAGCAGGTGGGCGCCGCCGAAGCGTGGTTGCGGCAGCGCGGCTGGCGCGAACTCAGGGTGCGCTGTCAGGGCGAGACCGCGCGCATCGAACTGGCTGCATCAGACCTGCCGCGCCTGCTGCTCGATCTACAACAAGAAGGCCTGCGCCAGGAGCTGGTGCAGGCCTTTCTGAACCTGGGTTTTACGGCGGTGAGCCTGGATCTGGAGGGCCTGGTGAGCGGCAAGCTCAACCGGGCCCTCAGCGGGTCCTAGGCCGCCAGAGCCGGTTCGCGCTGCGCCCCCGCGATCGCGGTCGGGGTTTCGCGGCGGAAGCTGGTGAGCTTGTGATCGCCGGCTTCGAGCGCCTCGATCAGCACCTGGCAGGCCCGCTCGGGCATGGTGTGATCACCACAGGTGAACACATCAACGGCTGCATAGCCCGATTCGGGCCAGGTGTGGATCGAGATGTGCGATTCGGCCAAAAGGGCCAGGCCGGTCACGCCCTGGGGCTCAAAGTGATGGGTGACCAGATGCAACAGGGTGGCGCCAGCCCGTTTGGCTGCATCGGTGATGGCGGTCCTGAGAAAAGCTTCGTCGTTGAGCCGTTCCTGGTTGCAGGCGTAGAGCTCAAGAATGCAATGTTTGCCGACGGTGTCAGACGTGTTGGTCTGGCCGGCGACGGCTGTGGAGTCCGAGGAATCAATGGTGCTGCTGCCGGCCCATCCGGGGTTGGGATGAAGGCTGGAGAGGAGCTGGTTCATCAAGGGATGAAGCGCACAAGCCCACCACCATACGTGGCGGTCCTGGTGAACCGGGGGCGCCACGTACGGGTGGTGTTCAGAGGCTCACCGGAGCGCCGGTTGCGATCACGCCCGCCTGCATGGTCACCACCTGGCTGGCCTTGATCCAACCGCCACTGAAGGCCGCCAGATGGGTGGCACTGACCAGGCACTGGTGCCCCTCACCCACGGCTTCGAGCAGCAGCTGTTGCCGGCCGGGGTCGAGCTCGGCCAGCACGTCGTCGAGCAGCAGCACGGGTGGTTCGCCAACCACCTGCTGCACCAGCTCAAGCTCAGCGAGCTTGAGGGCCAGCACCAGGGTGCGCTGCTGCCCAGCCGAGCCAAAGCGGCGGGCCGGCTGGCCCTGCAGCCGCAGCTCGATTTCATCGCGCTGGGGGCCCACGCTGCACTGGCCCAGGCGCAGCTCCTGGGCGCGCTGGTCGCGCAGCTGCTCGGCCAGGCTTTGGCACCAGGCCGCCTCGCTGTCATCGGCAGGCGGCTGGCTGCCGCTGCGGTACTGCAGCTGCAGCTGCTCAAGGCCATCGCTAAGCCGCTCGTGCCAGCGGGCCGCCAGCGGCTCCAGGCGCGCCAGGGCGCGCTGCCGCCGCCGGTGCAGGCGGGTGCCCACCAGCGCCAGCTGGGCATCGAAGGCATCGAGCAGATCGCCCAGCGCCGCAGGCTCTGGCGGGCGCCGCAGCAGCAGGCTGCGCTGGCGCAGCAGGCGGCCGTGGCGACTGAGCAGCTCGCTGTAGACCGGTTCGAGTTGCAGCACCACCCGATCGAGCCAGTGACGCCGCAGCGACGGTTCGCCGCGCACGAGCTCCAGATCGAGGGCGCTGAAGCCCACACAGCGCAGGCTGCCCAGCAGCTCATGCTGGCGCTCGAGCGGTTTGCCGTTGCGCGCCGCCTGGCGCCCGCCGCTGCGCCTGAGCTCGAGCTTTAGCCCATCGCCACTGGCGGTGGTGCCCACCAGACGCGCTGAAGCTTCGCCCTGCTGAATCAGATCGCGGTCGTGGCCGGCCCTGTGGGAGCGCAGGCTGCCCAGCAGCTCGACGGCCTCGAGCAGGTTCGACTTGCCTTCACCGTTGCGGCCCAGCACCAGCAGACGCGGGGCGTCCAGCGTCAGATCGAGGGCGCTGATGTTGCGAAAGCGCAGCAGTTCCAGGCGTTGCAGCCGAATCGCCCTGATGCAGTGAGCGGTTAAGGTAGGCCCAGCCGGCAACGGCGGTGGGCATGTAGCTCAGTTGGATAGAGCATCAGATTCCGGTTCTGAGTGTCGGGGGTTCGAGTCCCTCCATGCTCGTTTGCTGCTTCTTCGCCGGAACGAAGAAGCTCTTCAATGTCGCCTCAACGCAGGGGCAGACCCATGGCCCTGATGCCTCCGGGGTCGATCACAAAGCCATGCGACTCCAGCGCTTGCAGGGCTGCAGGTGCTGCCGCCAGCGAGATGCTGCAACCGCTCAGCTCGCGCCGCAGCCGCGTTAAGGCAGCCCCCACCAGAGCTGCATAAATCTCTTGCTGGGCGGCGTCGCCCTCATCGGCGCACAGGTCCCAGAGGTTGGCGTTGAGCGCCAGATCACTGGTGATGCGCACAAATCCGACCAGGGCGGCGTCGCTCTCTCTGAGCACCCCGAAGTGCCAGCTGCTGCGGGCCAGGACCGCCTGCCAGCAGGCGCTGCTGCGCGCTGTTTCGCCGCTTTGGCACAGCAGCGGGTTGAGGGCCTCGCTTGTCAGCGAAGGGTTCTCCAACAGCCTGTACCCATCCGGCAGGCGCGGGCTGGGGGGTTGCAGGCGAAACGGGATCAACAGTGAGGGAAGGCTCAAGGCGCGGCTTAACCGGTGTTGCGCAGACCGGCGGCAATGCCGTTGATGGTCAGCAGCGCGCCGCGTAGCAATTCGCTGCGGCTGTAGGTGCGTCCGTCGGCATCGGTGCTGGCGGCTTCGCTCATCGGCGGCTGGCGGTTCTGCTCGCGCAACCGCCGCAGCAGGGCCACCTGCAGGAATCCCAGCGGGATGATCGTGCGGTTGCGTAGATCAACCGCCAGCTGCAGGGCGGGGTCGGCATCGAGCAGGCGGCCATGGCCTGTGATCTGCAGAACCAGATCGCGGGTCAGGGTGAACTCGGAGGCGATGGCCTCAAAGATCTGCTCGAAGGCCTGGTGGTTTTCGGCGCGTCCCAGGGTCTGCACATAGTGATGGGCCAGGTCAAGATCGACCTTGGCCAGGGTCATCTCCACCTTGGAGATCAGCATGCGGAAGAACGGCCAGCGCTGATACAGCAGTCGCAGCAGCTCGAGTTGGCCGGCGTCGTTGTCGAGCTCTTCCTGCAGGGCAGCGCCGACGCCATACCAACTGGGCAGCAGGAAGCGGCTCTGGGTCCAGCCGAACACCCAGGGGATGGCCCGCAGGCTCGAGAGGTCGCGGGCTCCGCCCTTGCGCCGGGCTGGCCGGCTGGAGATCTGCAGCTTGCTGATCTCCTCGATCGGCGTGACCTGCTGGAAAAAAGCCACCAGCTCGGGGTTGTCGTGCACCAGGGTGCGGTAGTGGCTGCGTGAGCGTGCCGCCAGCCGCGCCATCAGGGCATTCCAGCTGGGTGTGTCATCCACGGGGGTGGAGACCAGGCTGTTCTGCAGCACGGCCGTGGTGACGGTCTCGAGGTTGTAGAGCGCCAGTTCGGGCAGGGCGTACTTGGAGGCCAGGACTTCGCCCTGCTCGGTGATCTTGATGCGTCCGCGCAGGGTGCCGCTGGGCTGGGCCAGGATCGCTTGATACGCAGGTCCACCGCCCCGGCCAACCGAGCCGCCGCGGCCATGGAAGATCCGCAGGGCGACGCTTTGCTGGTTGGCCAGCTGCTGCAGCGCGATCTGAGCTTTGTGAATCTCCCAGTTGCTCGAGAGAAAGCCCGAATCCTTGTTGCTGTCGGAGTAGCCGAGCATCACCTCCTGCAGGGGCAGGCCGGCTTCGCTGCCGTTCTCGAGCAGGCGGCGGTAGAAGGGTTCATTGAGCAGACGCTCCATGACCGCGGGTGCGCCCTGAAGGTCCTCGACGGTTTCAAACAGGGGCACCACCAGCAGCGAAGCCCGTTGGGTCTGGGGGTCCACCAGGCCGGCTTCCTTGGCGAGCAGCAGCACCTCCAGCAGGTCGGAGACCGTGTGGCTCATCGAGATCACATAGGTGCGGCAGATGCGCTCGCCGAACTCTTGCTGCAGGCGCTTGAGCATGCGGAAGACCGCAAAGGTCTCGGCGCTGGCTTCGCTCCAACGGGCCGAGCTGGGCAGTAGCGGCCGGCGGGTCTGCAGTTCGCTCAGCAGCCACGCGATCCGTTGTTCCTCGCCCATGTCGGCGTAGGGTGCCGGCAGTTGCAGGTAGCGGCTCAGCTCGTCGATGGCATCGCTGTGGCGGGTGCTCTCCTGGCGGATGTCGAGACTCGCCAGGCAGAACGCAAAGATGTGCACCTGGCTGATCAGGGTCTGCAGCGGCTCACAGCTCAGGCCTGTAGCGACCAGGCTTTCGGCGATCAGCTCCAGGCTGGCCCTGAACTCGTCGGCTGACGAGAAGTGCAGCTCGGGGGTGGCCGAGGGGGGATCAAAGGCATTCACCACCCCGGTCTGACCGTCGCAGGGCGATTCCCAGCCGGCTTCTGCCAACTGCTGGTTGCGCTGATGGGTGAGCTGCAGCCGCTTGAGGGTGTAACTCAGCTTGAGCCGGTAGGGCTCGAGCCGGTAACGGGCCGCGCGCTCTTCGTAGATCTCGGGGAAGCGCAGCCGGTCCATTTCCAGCGATTCGAGCAGCGCCGGGCTGACCTGACTCCATTGCATCGAGATGCTGAGCTGGTCGCGCAGCTCACTCACCGATTTCATGTAGCGCTCCAGCATCAGCTGGCGCTGGTAGCAAGCGGTGCGCCAGGTGATCTCGGGGGTCACCGAAGGGTTTCCATCGCGATCGGAGCCCACCCACGAGCCAAAGGTGCAGAAGGCGTCGCGCGGTGGCTCGACATCGGGATAGCTGCTCGCCAGGGCTGCGCGCAGCCGCTGCCTGAGCTGGGGCATGGCGTCAAAGAGCACCTGCTGGAAGTAGTGCAGGGCGTAATCGACCTCATCGAGCACCGTGGGCTTGAACTGGTGCAGCTCATCGGTGCGCCACCAGAGGCGGATCTCCTCTTCGAGCTGGCGTCTGATCACCAGGGTGTCGTCAAAGGTCAGGCCCTCGGCCTGCTCGAGCCGTTGAATCAGATGGGCCACCCGCCGTTGCTTGTGGCGCACCGTGTGGCGCACGATTTCGGTGGGGTGGGCTGTGAACACGAGCCGCAGATCCAGATCGTGCAGCAGCTGCTCGAGTTGGGCCGGGGGCACGTTGAGGCTGCGCAGCCGCTCGAACAGCTGACAAAATGTGGCCGGCTCCACCTGGCTGGCCAGCGGCGGCTGAAAGGGATCAACCGGTTGCGGCTCGTCCTGGCCGCGCAGGCTGTCGAGGTAGCTGTCCTCCTCGATGTGCTGCTCAAGGATGTTGACCAGCTGGAAATACAGCGAAAACGCACGCGCAGCGGCGATGGCCTCGGCCAGATCCATCTCCCGGATCAGCGCCACAATCGCTGAGCTCGAATCAGCAGGGCTCGATTCGGGTTCGCCCAGTTGCTTGAGCCGCAGCAGGCGTTCGGCCTGCTCTGGCGGACACTCACTGCGCAGCACGGCCTGCCAGAGCTCCTCGACAAGCTCGAGCCGCTCGCCCAGCAGCCGGCGCACCGGCGGCGCGCTGGTCATGGCAAGTGGATCAGAAGGCCGCTTCGTCGTGGAGGTGATGGCGGTAATGGAAGCGGATTGGTTCATGATCATCCCAAAGCTTCCTCCCGCGCTGCCAACGCTGCGGCATCGCTGGCCACAATCGCGGCAATCGATTCGCCGCTTTGGTGCCTGGCAAGCCAGCGCATGGCCTGGTTGCCCTGCTCGAGAATCGTCTGCACCGGCTGCAGCACAGCGGCGAGGTTGAATTCGGCAGCCACTGGGGCCATCTCATCGAGCAGCTGTTGCAACCAGTGCTGGCAGCTGATTGGCTCGCCGGTGCGCCAGTTGTGCAAGGTCGCCTCCAGGCTGCTGGCGGCCGCGGCGCGGTCGTTGGCGTCGGCAAGCGCGGCCAGTTGCTCGGGAGTCAGGCGGCTCGCCTGCAGGGGGTCGTGCAGGGCGCGCTGCCGCAGCAGCTGGTGCAGACGCAGCTCGGCAAAGGCGGTCACCGCCAGCAGCTCGGCTGGATCAGCGATCAGATCACAGATGCGCAGCTCCACCCGATTGAGGTCGTGGGGGCGGTTGTCGCCGTTGGGCCGCACCGAGGTCCACAAATGGCGCACGTTCTGCATGCTGCCTGCCGCCAGCTGCTGCTCCATCCAGTCGATGTAGTGCTGATGGCTCAGGAACAGCGGCACAGCTGCCGGGGTCAGGGGAAACTGCAGCCAGCGCTGCGAGTGGGCGCCAGTGGCGCGGTTGTCCAGAAACGGTGAGCTGGCCGAGAGAGCCAGCAGTAACCCACCCTCACAGCGCAGCAGTCGCAGCGCGGCAAACAGCTCCTCCATGTCGGTGAGCCCGAGGTTGATGTGCACGCTGGCGGTGACCACCCGCGTGCCGTAGGTGCTCTCGATATGCCCGTGGTAGGGATTGCTCGGGTCAGAGCGCTCAAAGCGGCTGCTGTCGCCAGTGCTCAAGGTGCTGCCCGGCAGCAGCGTCAGGCCGCGCGGTGCCAGCCAGCTGCGCAGCCGCCGCCTGGGCTCCAGCAACAGCTGCAGCTGGGCGGCGTAGCTGGCCTCGGGCGCGGTCACGTATTCGAGGTTGCGGTGGTCAGGCTCGGTGACAAACCCATCGAGTTCGCGGGCCGCCTCGGCAGCGCAGCCCACCACCGTGGCGTCGGGGCGGCCGGTGTACATCTCGACCTCGAACCCCTTGAGCAGCAAGGGTGTGCTCATTGCAGACAGGCCAGTGCCTTGAGCATGCCTCTGGCCTTGTTGAGGGTCTCTTGGTATTCGAGCTCGGGCTTTGAATCGGCCACCACGCCAGCGCCGGCCTGGACCTGCACCCGCCAGCCGCCGCTGCCATCGGGCAGCACCACCATGGTGCGAATGGTGATCGCTGTGTTGAGCGCACCGCCAAGGTCAATGGACCCGTAGACACCCGAATAGGGGCCGCGGGCATCGGGCTCGAGCGCATGGATCAGCTGCATGGCTCTGATTTTGGGCGCCCCGCTGACGGTGCCGGCGGGGAAGGCTGCCATCAGCAGGTCCCACACCGACTGGCCATCAGCCAGTTGCCCCTGCACCTGGCTGACGATGTGCATGACGTGCGAGTAGCGCTCGATCACCATCAGATCAGTGACCTGCACGCTGCCGGCACGGCAGACCCGGCCCAGGTCATTGCGGCCCAGATCGACCAGCATCACGTGCTCGGCCCGCTCCTTGGGATCGGCCAGCAGCTCGGCTTCCAGGGCCGCATCTTCGGCGTCGTTGCTGCCGCGCGGGCGGGTGCCGGCAATCGGCCGCAACGAGGCATTGACCCCACCGCCAGGGTTGGGCTCGGCCTTGACCATGACTTCAGGACTGGAGCCGATCAGATACCAGCCGCCAAAGTTGAAGAACGCCATGTAGGGCGATGGGTTCACCATCCGCAGACTGCGGTAGAGCTCAAAGGGATCCCTGCTGACGCGGGTCTCGAGCCGTTGGCTGAGCACCAGCTGGAACACATCTCCAGCGGCGATGTGCTCGCGCCCGGTGCGCACAGCAGCCTCAAAGTGGCTTTGGCTGAAGTTGCTTTGAATCTGCAGCTTGCGATCGACATCGCCAGGCCCAGCGTCATGCCAGTTCAGCGGGCTCACCCCGGCGGGCAGGGGTTCATGCATGCGCGCTTCGAGGGCATCGATGCGTCCCTGGGCATCGCCGTAGGCGGCCTCAGCGTCTTGACCGGCGCTCAGATCGGCGTAGGCCACCGCGGTGATCTGGCGCTTGATCTGGTCGAACACCAGCAGGGTGTCGGCGAGCATCCAGCAGCCATCCGGGGGAGCATCGGCGGCGCTGGGATGCACCGGCACGCTGGGCTCGATCCAGCGGATCAGTTCGTAGCCCCAAAAGCCAAACAGATGGCCCACGGGCGGTAACCCTTCAACACTGCCGCTGCATAGGGGGGCCAGGCATTGCTGCTGCAGCACAAACGGATTGCCGCTGAGCTGCTCGAGCCGGCCATCGCGCCAGTGGCGCTCGCTGCGTTCACCGCGGCTGGTGAGGATCCACAGCGGGTCGCTGACCACAAAGCTCCAGCGGCCCAGTTGCTCGCCGCCTTCGACCGATTCGAGCAGCACCCCATGGGAGCTGGCCGCACCCACCTTGAGCCAGGTGCTCAGCGGCGTTTCCAGATCGGCGGGCCAGCGGCGGCTCAGCGGTATGAAATTGCAGCCGGCAGCAAGCTGCTGACAGAACAGGGCGTCGTCTGCAACGGAGCGTTGCGAAGCGCGGGCAGGGCTGGGCATGGCGCGTCCGATGGGCAAAAAAAACGGGGCCACGGGCCCCGCCTTTCTAAGGGTTGGCCAGAACGGCTCAGGCGTCGAAGGTGTTCTTGCCTGTGAACTTGATGGCGGAAGGATTCACGTTCTGACCGATGCGGCGGGGGTTGTGGCCCACCATGGCGCGGCCTTCGTTCACCTTCTCGGGGAACACACCATCTTTGGGATGCAGGAATTCGGTGTCACCACCGGGGTAGATCCGGTAGATCTTGTAGTCCTCGATGCGCGGCTTGAGCTTGGTGCGCAGCTGGGTGCCCAGGGCCAGGCACTGCTCTTTGCGGGCGAAATACATCAGGTTCTCGCCTTCATGCATCTCAGCGGCGCCGCCGGTGGGCAGTTCAAAAGCCTGGGTTTTGGTGCTGGTCCAGGTGATGGCGTATTTCTCTTCGGTCTCAGCGGCATTGAGAAGGCCACCGGTGCTGCCGATGTACTTCGGGAGTTGACCTTTCAGCTGGGTTGCGCTCATGGCGATGCCGCGAGGGATCGGCAGACGTTCGATCGGAAGGTAGCACCGTGATTTTGGCGCTTCGCGCCACGGCGGCGCACTCTTCACACCCCGTCAACAAACCGGGAAGAACACGGTCAGCCCGCTGCCGCTGCGTTCGGTCAGCCGCCCGCCCAATTGTTCAAACAGCTGTTGGGTGGCCTGACGGCTGAGCTGCAGGCTGCCGGTTGTGGGGTTCCAGCTCAGCACCGGTCCCACCTGCTCCTGCTGCTGGTTGCCTTCGCCGCTGCGGTCGCAGTGCAGCTGAAGCTTCAGGCGACTGCCGGCGGCCTGCAGGTTGAGCTGCACGGTGCTGCCACCGGGCAGGCTGCGGCTGAAGCGATCGATCAAGCCGCCGAGCATCGTTTCGAGGCGAGCGGGATCGCTCAGCACCAGCGGCAGATCTTCGGCCAGGTTGAGCTCGAACAGCAGGCCGCGGCGGCTCAGTTGGCGCTGCCACAGCGCCTGCATCTGCCGCAGCAGGGCGGCCAGGTCGGTGCGGGCCAGGCTTTGGCTTTCACCGCGGCCATCAGCTGAGCTTTGGCGCTGCAGCTCGGCAGCCAGAAAGATCAGACCGAAGCGGTCGATCTGTTCGCTGCACTCGCCGTCGATCTGCTCGAGGCGCTGGCGCACCAGCGCGCTCAGGTCGCTGCGCTTGAGCAACGAGCGAATCAGGGTGCGAATGGTCGACAGCGGCGTGCGCACCTCATGGGTGATCGCCTCAAGCAGGGCCAGCTCGCCGCTTGGATCGGGTGGTTCAGGGGATTCGGCTGTCTCGTTGAGTAGTACCGGCTGCAGGGTGACGCTGGGCGCCATGGCTGCCAGGCGGGCTGCGAGTTTGCTCCAGAACTGCAGCGCCATGGCCTCATCGCTGTGCAGCGGCCCCAGCTCCTGCAGCTGTTGACGCAACGCAGCAGCGGCGTCGCGATCGGTCTGCTCCAGACGCTCATGGATCAGGCCCAGAACCTCCGATAGCAGCGCCGGCTCAAAGCGCAGCAGCAGCCGCCGTGCCCCGGGGGGGCCGTCGACCGCCATTGCCAGCTGCAGCGTGGGGGTGAGCACCACGAGCAGTGGGTCGGTGCCGTCGTCATCGCGCAGCGGCAGGCGTGTGAACTGGCCAAGCTGCCTGGCGCTTGCCTGACCGCTGTCGCCACCGCCTGGCAGCAGTGCCGGTGGGGCATTGAGCAGCAGATCGAGTTCTGCCGGAGCCCAGATCCACCCCTTGAGCTGCAGCAGCACCTGCGGATCAAACAGAGCCGGCAGTGGCGCCGCCAGCCACACCCCGCTCAGTTCGCTGCGGTTCAGCAGAACGTCGTCCTGAAGGGTGGCCAGCGCCGCCCACCATTGGCGCCTGACGGCGTCGTCATCGCCCTGGCCAGCCGCCACGCCCTGGCCCAGCAGCTCTCGCACGCGCTGCAGGCTCATCGCCTTGTGCTGCTCTTGCGGCCGCGTCTTGCCACCGAGGACACCAGCCCCAGAGCGATGAAGTTCACCAACATGGCCGAGCGCCCGTAGCTCAGAAAGGGCAAGGGAATGCCGGTGATCGGTCCCAGTCCGATGGTCATGTTGATGTTCACCACCACCTGGAACATCAACATCGCACCGATGCCCACCACCACCAAGGCCTCAAAGTCACTGGTGGCCCGGTCGGCAATCTGCAGCAAGCGCCACATCAGCACCGCAAAACCGATCACCACCAGGGCTGAACCGAGAAACCCGGTTTCCTCGCCCAGGGCGCTGAAAATGAAATCGGTGTGCTGCTCTGGAATGAAGCGCAGCTTGGTCAGGGAGCCGTGCATCAGCCCCAGGCCGAACCATTGACCTGAGCCGATGCCCACCGTGCTCTGCAGCAGGTGATACCCGCCTCCCAGCGGATCCTGGGACGGATCCAGAAACATGGTCAGCCGGGCCCGCTGGTGGGGCTGGAGCACGTTGCTCCACAGCCATGGGGTGCCGATGGCAAAGGCGCCTTCAATCGCGATCACCACAGCCGGGGCCAGGCGTTTCCAGGGCAGGCTCTTGTAGGCCAGCCAACCCATCAGCGGGATCCAGCCCAGCAGGCCCCAGGCCCACACCCCTGCAAAAATGGCGCTGATCAAGGGCGAGAGCAGCAGCAGCACCCAGGCCGCTGGCATGCCCGACCAGAAGGCCATCACCAGCAGCACCGCTGCAAACACCAGCGAGGTGCCCAGATCGGGCTGCACAAACACCAGCAGCCACGGCACGGCGATCATCGCCGTCGGCCTGATCAGATCCACCGGCCGCTCGATCGGGAACTTCGAGAGCACCCCCGCCAGCAGCAGGATCGCCGCCACCTTGGCGAACTCTGAGGGCTGCACGTGGAAGCCGCCGATGTTGATCCAGCTCTGCGCCCCCAGGGCGCTCACGCCAACAACGCGAACCGCGATCAGGCTGGCGACGGTGGCTCCGTAAATCGGCCATTGCAGCTGGCGCAGGCGCTCCAGCGGTACGCGGCCCAGCAACAGGGCGATCCCCAGGCCAACCGCGGCGGTGACCCAGTGCTGGTACCAGTCGGCGTAGTCGGCTTCGCGCTGGGTGCTGGCGATCAGGATGCCGGCCACCGCAATCATGGCCAGGGGGATCCCCCACAGCACCCGGTCGACCCCGGGGAGCCAGCGCCGTTTGCTGGTTCCTGGCCCCGCAAACATGCGGTTGCGGCGGCTCAGCAGACTCAGCATCGCTTCAGGCCGCCAGCTGCTGTTGGCTGTGCATCAGGGTTGCGGCCAGCGCTGCAAAGCTGCGCGCGGTGTGCGACTCGGGAGCGCCCAGGACGACGGGTCTGCCGGCGTCACCGCCTTCGCGCACGGGCATTTCGAGGGGCAGCTCAGCCAGCAGGGGGACACCGGCTTCAGCCGCCAGACGTGCACCGCCGCCGCTACCAAACAACGCGTAGCGCTTGTCTGGCGCATCCGGCGGAATGAAGGCACTCATGTTTTCGACCACACCCAGCACGGGGATGCCCATCTGCAGAAACATCGCCAGGCCGCGGCGGGCGTCGGCCAGGGCCACCTGCTGGGGCGTGGTGACGATCACCACACCGGCCATGGGCACGGCCTGGGCAACGGTGAGCTGGGCATCACCGGTGCCGGGCGGCAGATCGACCACCAGCACATCGCGCTCGCCCCAGTCGACCTGATAGAGGAACTGGCGAATGATGCCGTTGAGCATCGGCCCGCGCCAGATCACCGGCTGGTTTTCGGCGATCAGCAGGCCCATCGACACCATCGCGATGCCGCAGCTGTCGATCGGGGTGAGCACCTGGTTGG
>Ga0194112_10008541_pt1 | contig 13159 bp, 12 predicted proteins | sample TA2MahC400mmetaG_FD_146191 | JGI IMG/M metagenome (GOLD analysis project Ga0194112, IMG submission 146191) | Freshwater microbial communities from Lake Tanganyika, Tanzania - TA2015016 Mahale Deep Cast 400m | ecosystem: Environmental > Aquatic > Freshwater > Lake | place: Tanzania: Lake...
AGCGTTATTTTTTCTTTGCTCAAAATCACCAAGTAGCCAATTTTTTATAACCTTTAATTCTTTTTCGTCAAACTCCAGTCCCGGAATTGCCTTATCTGTGATAGTATTAAACATTCCAAGATAGTCGTCTACCTGCATATAGACAACCAAATCAAAGTCGCTGGAGTCAATTTGATCACCTAAAAACTCAATCGGTTTATTGCCTTCTGCTTTCCACAATAGATATTTATTAGCAAAATCGGAAAGTTGTTGTTTACATTTTGCCCACCGCTCACTAACAGGATATTTTTCAATTTCCAGAATCAAATTATAATAGTCAACTGCCATATTGTTTCTAAATTTTTCTAATTTCTTTTGTAGACTTTTATTAGTTGTGTGTTGACCGAATCCCTTATCATTATATAAGTCATAGAAAATCGTTTTTAGCTTATCATCTGTGTCTGCAATAACCTTGATCATGTGCTATCAATCCCCCCTTAAATTCTCTCTGTATTCCCTCTATGCCCTTCGTGTCTATCCTATGGCTACACCAATGCCCTGCATACCTCAATCATTCGTCTGACGGCTTCCTGAATAATCGTGATAGCCAACCCCGGCGCTTTGCTTTTTGTTCTGCTGATTCTAACATCTTGTTTTCAAGTTCAGTAATGCGCTGATCTTGCTTTTGTAGAAGCTCTGTTTGTTGCTCAATGATTTTTTGTTGCCTGTCTATTATTTCAGGTATCGACAAGATAAATTTCCTTAAATCCTCTACTGGTAATAATCCAGCCTCTTGTCGATCTGTCGTCTGTCTGTCTGTCGTTTCTGTGATTATGATTCCAAACTGTTTATCTAAAACATTTTGAATAGCCTGTCGATCTTCATTTTTGGCTTTTAGATCGACAACCATCTTAAAGGCTTCTGTCGATTCCGCTTTATATCTTCTTTTTTTGCCATTACCATCGATCCATATCTTGAAAGTATCTTGAAATTCATCACGATAGCGCCCAAGACTCCGATCCGTTATCTCTATGTCATATTTGTCTTTCAATAATTTACTTATTTCTACAAGTGTTAGCCACTCAGACATGATATTCCTTTCCATAAGATAACGTAATAAACACTGTCATTGTGTCTATCCCAATTATTGCCTTCGGCAAATATTGTCGATTATAGCTTGAATAAACTTATAATGTCTGAAAAAGCCTTAATACTTATGCGATTCGCTCTAAAATCTTCCTCTTTGACATAGACGGGAATATAGGCACATTCATTCTGCACAGCATTGACATCTTTACACCATTGCTTGAGCCGTTCTATCTTTCTTATATCCTCTAAATCTTCTCGTCCTTTGGTTTCAACGATGTATATGTAATCTTTTATCTTTACGAAAAAATCAGGAAAATAATCATGTATATTGCCGTCAGTTCCCTGATACTCCATCTTGAAATATACGCCATTGTGATTTTTTGAAAAGGAAACAACATCGTTGCAAGTATCAAGGAACGAAGCAAACTCTAGCTCAAAATGGCTATCGCCTGTTATCTTGTTAAAAACTGATCTATTTGGGATAAAGTATTCCTGATCATTCTCTACAATAGGCTTTGCATTGCTTAGCTTGATATAATTTCTGATCTCTGCTGTTCCTTTATCGCTTATTGTCAGATTATCAATGGCTTTTTTGAATGATTGGCTGATAGTATTTTTTGCCTCAATTTCGCTTAGGTTTCTCATGGTTTGCGGATTCGTTAAATCAACTTCCTTGCCAAAGAGTTTTCTTTTTATGAAATCCTCTACCTTTGGGTATAGAATATCAAAGCCACTGAAAAGCCTTGATTGCGTTAATATGCTTTTTGTGAAAAAGGCAATAACGTTGCGATAGTCCGGCGTGCTATCAGAAAATATAGTTTTGTGTGATATATTATCATCAATGTCCTTAAATACGATCTCTTTTAACTCTTTATCAGGAAAGATTTTATAAGCAACAGGCTTAAATTCAAGTTTGTCAACGTCAATCAGTTCAAGATTTTTGTATTCCCTATAAATTCTAGGAGAGAGAACCGGGATAGTTATATCGAGAGCGTCTATATCTTTCTTTGTATTTTCTCTATCGACCTCAATGATAATGGGATTCTTTCCTCTAACGTTAGAACCCATAGGACGATATTCAAATTGAACGCCCTCTGTTTTCAACTGCTCAACGAAATCAATAAATGCCTGTGTTCCGACAACAACTAATTCCTCTTTAATGCCAAGATCAAACATTTTACGGAGTCCACGCCCTAATGTTTGCTCAGGCAATATCTTTGCTTCCGCTTGATATGGGCGTAATCCAATTATAGTCATAACGTTTTTAACGTCCCATCCCTCACGTAGCATGAGGACAGATACAACCGCTTTGTATGGTGAAAAATCTTTGTCAATATCATCAGCGTCTTTCCTGAGTCTATCTAGTTCGTCTTTGTCTTTTTTGCTCTTTGATGTTTCGTTTATTTCACCGCTTTGATTGGTGTGTATAGTAAGAACCGCCTTTTTTAATTCTGGATAGGTAGCTTCAAGATAATTAGCTGTCTGATCTGCTTCGTTTGTGTTCGTGGTCATAACAAACATGATTGGAACTTTCTCTTTTTTTAACTCGTCATATTGCTTTTTCCATTCAATATAGCCAAGACGGATAAAATCTTGATAGCGCTCTACAAAGTCATCACTTAGCTTTTCTGATATTTTGCTTCTTGACGCTTCGTCTGGTAAGACCGGTGATTTAACTACACCATGACGGATAGCTTCTACCAATGGATAATCACATATCGTCTGGACGAATATTCCGCCGTCAGTATGCCTTGGAGTCGCTGTGCAGTCAACTTGTAATGCTATGCTGTTTCCGAATCTGAGTTTCAGCTTATTGCTTATTTCCTCTATGCACTTAAACCATTCAAGGTCTTTATCGTGTATATGGTGCGCTTCGTCATTCATAACCACTAGGTCTTTGAGTTTCCCGCTTCTCAATATCTTTCCTAGATCAAGTCCTTTTGATGTGTCTGCATCCGCCTTTGGCTTTGGACCCAAAAAATCATCTTCCAGCGTTGTTTGTTCGTCTTGAAGATAGACACGATGTATATTTGTTAAAAAGAGGTTTCCATAATCCGTTAAAGGCTTAACATCGTCTTGAATATGAACTGTGATCTGAAAATCGCTTTTCCAATCGTGGTCATCAAATCCGTCTTCCGGGATGAAAGGTTCTTTACGGAACATGGTTATATTATCGTCAAAGTCTTTTTTCAGACGATTCAAAACTATTATGTTAGGTGCAACTATGAGAAAATTTCTTGATAAAGGGCTTTCTGGTTCATATAGCTTATGGAAATAACTCCATACAAGCGCAAGACCCATTACCTTTGTCTTTCCTGTTCCGGTAGCCATCTTGATAACATAACGAGTCCATGTTTCTGGAAACATTCCCGTGCTGATACGTCCAGAGCTATCAAAGCGCATTAACTCAAATTTGTCTTTTGCCTCTGCTATTTCGTATAAGTAAATAATTGATTCTATAGCTTCTCTCTGTGCAAAATAAAATTGAAAGGTATTATCGCCGTCTTTATGCTCAGTGCTAAACCAGAATTTGAAAAGGGATTTTGCCGTTTGGCTTGCGCCCTCATAATCACTATCACGCCATTTATAGACAGCTTCCCTGATCTTATGCACTAACGGCGGAAGCAATTGCTCATACTTATTCTGGAATAAGTCCATTTGTTCACGGCTAGGGACCCATCTTTCATAAGGCGATAAGATTTCAAAGGGATTTTTGTTTTCCATAAATGCTTCCTTTAATTATGTAGAAATTATGCCTTTGTATTTTTCTGCTTTGCGTAGCCATGATCTATATGTCTGCTTAATGGTTCTTCACTTTTATAAATTATTTTTCCTGCATTTGACTCAACTACTTCCTCATACCAATCATTTTCACGATCAATGACCATTATACGTTTTACCATTTCACCAGTTGCTCGATGATATTCATCACGTATCTTTGTTTCAAGGAAGGGCTTACATTTACCTACTTTCCCATGTCTTGATTTTGCAACAATACTCTCATAGAGGGGCAACCCATCGTGAATTTTCATCTCACAAAGACGATCTAAAGAGCCACATTCTACGCAAGGTTTACGTTCTGCTTTAGGTAAAATAGTTGGTTCGCTTAGAATACACCCACATTTCGAACACTTTACGATCTCAGCCATCTATACATTGTCTCTTTCTTACTTTACGTTTACCTCAATAACTTGGCTTGTATCAATGCCTAAAATATCAACGACTTTTACCATGATCTTATACTTTCCCGCCTTATCGTAGACATAAGGGGCTGTTGTGAACTCAATATCCGGGTTTTTCTTTGTCCTGAAGCTCTGCCATTCGTTTTCAAATATATAATTGCCTGTCCATTTTTCTATTATTCCGTTCTCGTCTTTTATCTTGATCATCTCTTTTTTATCGGAGTAATCAAAATCAACAGACCAATAGTCTATCCAGTCAGACCATTTTTCCGTTAGGATATCGCGCTTCATAATGCCATCTTTATCTTTCGTAATCTTTACGATTTGACCGCTCTCTATAACTACTTTTGAGCCTGAGCGCATGGATTGTTCTATGTCCTCAATATCGTCTTGGGTGTAATTTGTGATAAAGTCCGTCAACGTAACTGTAACGGTCTTTTTGTCAATTTGCTTTGCCGTTGCGGATAGATAGGAAACATCATAGAACCTTGCCTGACCTTTTTCTATTACTCTTTTATCAAAGACTTCCTTTGGGATATACCTTAAACGAATATCAACGCCCTTTGTTTTCAATTCCTGTTGCATGTATGGGACAAGCCCCATCTCAAATTCAAAGCCTAGCACGTCAACGGATGTATAGAGCTTCTCTTTACATTCCTCAAAGATTTCCTCTACCCTTGTTTTTGTTACAGGGACATCAAGGGGACCGACATGGATCATGCGGTTTGATTTTCTGCCGTGTATTGTCCGATGGTTTTCAATGGGCTGTGCTTTGTATGCTTCTAATATAAGGGAAATATAGGCTTGCTCACGTTGGCGGGGGTTATCGGTGAACTTTGTCATAAAGAATTGGCGCTCATATTTGCCAAGATTAAGGACTTCAAACGCCCTGAAATCCTTTCCTGACTCTTTTAATTCACGCTGGATGCCGATAAGACGTTTCCTTGTGGTATGGACAGCAAAACGCCCTAGATCGCAGGCAATCCATTTGCGATTATTCTTTTCCGCAACCGCTGGCGTTGTGCCACTGCCACAGAAGAAATCCGCGACAAGATCGCCTTCGTTTGATGACGCAAGAATGATCTTTCGTATTAATTCTTCGGGTTTTTGAGTTGGGTAGTCTAATCTTTCGACTGCCATTGGGTTAAGTGCCTGTATTTCCCATATATCCGTTGGTAATTTTAATTCATTGTCGATAGATATTCTAGCGCCTTGTGGATTTTGCGCTCTTTTAAGGGATTTTTCTGTCCTTTTCTGTTTAACTTCTTCGGGATTAAATATATAATTTGGTGACTTTTTATAAAAAACTATTGTATCGTGTTTTCTGGCATAAAACTCTTTGCTTGCGCCACCAGTTGCATAAGTCCATATAATTTCATTAAGAAAATTCGTTTTACCAAATATTTCATCCAAAAGCATCCTGATTAAATAAGATAATCTCCAATCGCAATGGACATAAATACTCCCATCGTCAGCCAATAGGCTGTGCATGAGTTTCAGGCGTTCATACATCATTGAAAGATAACTGGATATTCCCTTGCCCCATGTGTCACGATAGGCAATTTCCTCAATGACGCTCTGCTTTTTCTCTGCTGATTCGCCGTTTATCTCAATGTTAAAAGAGAAGTCCGCCCCAACAGCAAACGGCGGATCAATGTAAATCAGCTTCAATCCGCCCTCTTTCTCTATTTCTTCCCTCATGGGTCCGTTGACAAAGCTGGAAAGGACAAGCTTGTTATCGCCCCAGATCAATTTATTCGTCCAGCCCGCTAACTGCCTGCCCTTTGAATCAAAGAAATCGCCTAGATGCCCGTCTTTTTCACCTAATACTTCTTTACGTGGTTCGTCAATATGCTCTATGGAGTGAAAAGGTAAGACAACGTTAGTCACGTCCTCATTTCTGCCGTTCCAGAAAAGGAATACATCCTCTTCATCTGCAAAGAGTTTATAGACATATTCCTTTGGGAGCGACTCGTTGTTTTTGATAAGGTTTATGATGGTCTCTTTTTCCGTTTCGCTAAGGTTCATAAGCTGTCTCCAATTCTTTTGGTCTTAACGTGGCTTGATTAGACGATCCCTTTCAAGACGTATTCTTATCACCTCGTCACTAACATCAAACTTTTTCGCCAGCGAATGGACGGTTATGTCCGAAACCATAGCAGGATGCTTTTTCCCAAATAACCTGATCGTTTCTTCTTGATCAGTATCAAATTCCCTTTTTAGTATTGCTCTAGGAACAAGAACTAAACCAGCAAACTCCCTAGCCTGCCACTCGATCATTTCCCGCTCCTGTATTGGCATATTAAGGATTGTGGATTTCCATTCATCAAATGTGTCAAAACGATATTGTTGGTATAAATCCTCGTGTAATACCTTATGACCGATTTCATGGCTCAATGTGAACCTGTAACGGGCTCCCATATTCTCCGCTTCCATAGTGTATTGATCAACAGTAATGCTCTTAAAATCCGATGAAATAAACCCGTCTATGTCAAATCCTGCCTGTGTAAGATCGCGTTTTAGCCCCGGTATTGGGATAATATCCATTTCCAAATCGAATTCTACTATGCGATCTATCGGCACTGGAATGGAAAGCGGATTACAGTATGTTTTTAGAAATTTAATTGCAAAAGAGTTTATCGCATCCGTGCTCATCCAACTTGGTTCAAGGCGTTTTCTCATGATTCCTTAATTTTCTCCAATAGCTGATCTAGTTTTTCCTCTGAGAATTTATTATCCCTTATCGTTCTGAAAAAGACCGGAAGCCTTGCAAGCGTCTCCTTCTCCTGCAAATCTGCTGGTATTCTACCTGACCAAGTGGACGCTAAATCCATAAATGTTTGCCAATCTTCACTATCAGCGTCTATGTGCAAATATTCGGCATATTGCTTTAGTTTATCCTGTGAAGTAGGCGGAGACATTTTGCCCCTTTCAAGTTTACTAATATTACCCGGATCTAAGCCATTCTCCAAACAAAACTCGCGTAATGTCTTACCCAATGCCATACGCTTTTCTTTGAAGAATTCACCAAAACTTTTCATCGTTGAATCACCTCCTGTTTCCGTTGTAGATTTTTTACAACGTCAATTCTAGTATATCACATTCTTGGAGGAGATTGCAAATATTTTTTCCTCCCTTTGACTCTAAAATTTCACCTTGCGCCTTCCTCTCAGTGTATAGCTTGCTATATAGCGACAATGCTACAAAGCATAGTTACAACATAGGCATCATCTTGTTTTCCTGTGGTATCCCTTTCTAACCTTTCAAACTCTCCGCGCGAAAATTGCATATCCGATCCACCCTTTTATAGAAAAAATAAAAAACATGCTAAATCCTGAAAACACAATGGTTTGAAAGGTCGCTTCGTAGATATATAGACCTTTTGATCCTATCCTAACCCAGTAACATTAAGGGTTTGTGCCCCATCCGATGAGGAATAGAAACATGCCTATTTTGTGCGAAATCTAGGTATTATTCCAATTTATCTTCTGTTACTGGCATATTGGAGATATTTTGCAGATTCTGCTTAATATCCCTCCACCAACTAAGCGATGTATCAACGTGTTTTAACCCGCTTCTACATGAAAAGTCATACATAAGAAAAAACATTATTCTTCTTATATTTATGGGAGAAACCTTAAATAGCAATGGAATATGTTTAAGTATGGAGGAGAAAGAGAAGAACTCCTTTTTTACATTATAACATCCTTCTGCAAGCTCTGTTGGTGTCATATTCTTTGGCTTAAATACTACGGTTCCATGATCATAATATCTCCAGTTCTCGGTTAAAAGCCTGCCTTCTTCTTTAAAGCTTTCATATATTCGTGTTCCGGGATAGGGAGTTAGGATGTTTAGGTGCATAGAGGCAATTTTATTGCGTTCCAAAAAACTCAATGTATCGTCAAAGATGGCTTTTGTGTCGGTGTCAAATCCTACTACTAAAGATGGGTGAAATGATATTCCGTTGTCTTGAATAATCTTGATAGCTTCCTCATTTTCTTCTATGGATTTCAGGGATTTTTTCATTCCCACAAGGCTTGAGGGCGATACAGACTCAAGCCCAAAAAATAACGCTTTACAACCTGATTTCTGACATAATTTTAGCATCTCTTTGTCTTTTGCAAGAGACATTGTGCTTTGCCCTATCCATGAGATATTAAGCGGGATTAAAGCCTCAAATAATGCCTTAGAATATTGAGGATGACCTGTAACATTATCATCTAATATCAAAAAAGTTTTCGAGCCAGATTGCTTAATATCATCAACAACCAATGAAACATCTCTATGCCTGATTTTCTTCCCATAGAAAGTTGAAACTGAGCAAAAATCGCAATCGTAAGGGCATCCTCTGGTTGTTGCCAATCCTGCAACGTTAAACAGAGTCCTATTAACACGAATATCCCGTCTTGGATGTGGATACTTTGAAAGATCAGGATTGGGGACATGGTAAAATGGCTGTAACTCTTTTCTTTTAAAATCCTCAACGAGATTTCCCCAACAGCCTTCCGCCTCCCCGATGACAACTGAATCAGCATGCTGTATGGCTTCCTGTGGTAAGATGGTTGGATGTATGCCGCCAAGAACAACCTTAGAGCCTTTTTCCCTGAAAATCTCAGCTAACTGATAAGCCCTATTAGCTGTGGCGGTCATGGAAGTTATGCCCACTAGGTCATAATCCTTAGAAAAATCAATATCATCACTTTCTTCATCTGTAATTGTCATATCCACATCGTCAGGTGTGAGTGATGCCAATATGTTCAACGCTAATTGCGGAATCTTAAGTGCCTTTGGTTCCTTTCTGTCAATATGCGGGGATGGGGAAACTAAAAATAGTCTCATTAACTATCTCCTTAAATGATCGTATACTTACCCCCGAAAATTAGACCACAAGCTAAGGTGGAATTTGAGGTATAATAAACATCCTATATCTGTTATCATCGAATGAACCCGATTGCACGCGAGCTTCAATGTGCCTATATCAAACTTGGCTGAAGCTCGCTTTTCCATCTTCTTCCACGAGTATAAAGGAAAACGCACTATAGAATTTTCGGTAAATAGTTGAGGTTAAAAATCAAAAGAACATATTATCGTAAGGGCAAAGAATTTATAGCTAGATCAAGATATAAAGCCAATTTATGGATGTGAAAATATCTCGCCTCTATAATCTCAAAACCTCAATTCCTTTCCGAAATTTCTATAGAATATATCTTATACCATTTTCAAAAATTGACTGTGCATTAGTTTCTGATTTAAGGAATACCAGAACTCCTTGATCCCCCTTTAGCTAAAGGGGGAAAGGGGAATTTGATTCGTTATATAATTGACGCTATTTTATTAGCCTGTTGATCATTTTACATCAAAGATAATGCACAATTAGATATTGAAATTGGTATTAGTGCGTCTCCCTACCCGGGAGTGAACTTCGGCAACTCCCACCCTCTGCTGACAAATCGCATTTTATTTGACCCTCATTCCAGATTTTGTGGAACAAAAACCTAAGCAACGTACCCAATACAATAAAAAGACTCTGCATAACAACTATTATCTGGCATTTCTAAGAAAAATATGCCCTAAACTATTATAAATAATAGCCTTGTCCGATTTCCTAGCTTTTTTCTAATATTAACAATCGTTATAATTTTACCTGCCAACACAAGTTGAATATCCAGCCAGCCATATTTCAATTATTCTGATCGCGCCCTATAATTTATCACAGGGAAGAAAATAACCCCGTCTGCTACGCATTTTTTATGTATTTTATACGGTTTTTTAGCTTCAGCCGACCTGTAAAAAAGACTGTAAAAAAAGTATAAAAGTAAGTTTGCCACGTCACCTTACCCACTCCTTGCCCCCGTTTACACAACTTGTGTATTTAGCCTGCTGTATTTCAAATATCTTTACCACGCCATAATACTATTACAGCCAAAAGTAACCCCTGTCAGCTACGGGTTTTTTACACCACTAGCAAACCTGTAAAAACCCTAAAAAATCAGAAAAAATATTATAACCCTATACGCCACAAACTCGATCATTTCAGGAGAGACCCTAAATCTATACCATGCCTCTCCAGAAACCTGATCAGGCAGGTAATATCATTTTCTGTAAAGTCATCTATGGGCTTCCTGAAGAAACTGAATCGCTTATCATGCTCCTGACAGCTCCGGTATGTCAGGTTCAGACAATGCCTGCAAACAAAATACTTCGCGCAATATAAAATAGCAACCCTTTTTCCACACTTAGGACAAAGAAACCAGTACCTTACACCTCCGTAATGACATGGAGTCTTGTCAATTCTAACGGAATAATCTAGTTCCTCTGTCTCTTGGTACGTATAAAGAAATCTCACGTGAGCATCTGTGCAGATAGTGTTAATACTGCCAGTCTTTCGACCCGAAATACTCCACGTTATGGTAACGCTTCTGATCCGATCTTCGTGAATAAGACCCTCACGTGCCATCCACCGAATATCAAGCGATTTATAGTCCTCCGTTGTATCCTTTGCATCCCTTACCATACCCAAAATTCCTAAATCATTAGGCAAAAATAGGCATTTTTCATGCAATTTTGCCTTATAAACGTAACAAAATCAAGGCTTTTCACCATGCGCCATTTTTGCACAAAAACAGCGAGAAAATACCAGTTTTTGACATAATTCAGACCTTTTTCATGCTTCTTTAGCGTAAATTCTACGTTGATCTATAATGTCATTACCTTGCTATTAACTGTTATATCCCCCCCTTACAAAGGAAAAGACTTGAAAACACAACGGTTAAAGATGTCGACAATCCCTGAAAAATCCTCACAGCCTATCAAAAATTTATAAAACCAAAAAATACAAAATGTGCTTGACACAAAGTAGGGTGTCCGTAAACTTTTGACAGTAATGTAAGGAGGACCCTATAATCAAATATTGAGCAAGAGCAAGTCTACGCCTTATTCTATCGATATTCTTACCATATAAAAAGTATACAAAATTCAACTATAACATAGCCGAACTGTTATAAATTGCATAATCAAACACGAAAAATCAATAAAAAAAAACAAAAAATCTGTCTCTCATTTATATTGCCATTGTTTGTAAATCAACTGCTTTTTTATGTATTTTTATAACAAGATCATATAATCCTATCCAAGCATTTTATCAAGTGTTCATCAGTGTTTTCAGCTATCTTCAATATTTTTTCTTCTACTATTAAAGCCAACATACGCTCATCTTTAGGATTATTTTCGATAGATTTCATTTCTTTTGGAATTTTCTATACGACCTTTTTCATAAAACCGCATGATTATTATGTTTATCAGCCTTCATAGGTATAAAAATTGTTGCAAAATACGTCTTTATGCGTGTAAAAATCCAGCTTACATCTTTTCTGCGAAATCTTTTAACTTTCCGTTGACCTTCCGTTGTATTTTTACCCTCTAAACCTGTAACCTTTTAGTTACCTTTTGGTAACGTTTTTATAAGCCTATTTTCAGTCTAAAATAAGCATAAAAACAAGCCTTTTCTCTATCAATTCACCGCCTTAGAAAAACGTTCCTGTTATACTCTTTCTTATTTTTTTTAATTCTGAACTCGTAGCGAGTAAGGTTAAGAACTATTGAAAGTAACACGAAAATTGATCATAGCATAAGCTATAAGCCGAAATCCTATCCGGATTTCTTCTAATCTGTCATAACTAATGGCAAGTCTGCGATATGTGTCTTGCCAACCAAAGGTGCGTTCCACTTTGTATCGCTCTTTATAGTGCTTCTTGTTAAACCAGCGATACATGCGAGCTATCACTATTGGCTCCTTTGCGTTTCGACGATTGGGATTGATGACCGGAACTAGCTCCTGCTTCCTTATCAAGTCCTTATTTGTCTTGGAATCAAATCCTGAATCCAATGTCAACGAAGATTTCGCAAGTTCCAGACCAATCTGTTTGGCAAAGGTGACCAGCTTGGTTAAGCTCTCTGGGAGTATCGCCATATCATGTTGATTGACTGGTTTGACTGTTATTGGTCCTAACACAAAACCATTGTTGTCTATTATGGTGAGTTCCTTGTCACCTTTTTGGTGTTTGTGCCCTGAATAACCGATGCCGGTGCCCCCTTTTTTACCACAGTGTTGGAACCGTCACCGTGAATTATGGATGTGTCTAACTGGTCAGTTTCTTTCAGGTGAATAATGGATGCGGAAAATAGCTTCTCATATGAACCATCTTTAGACCATTGGTTGTGCCGTTTATAGACGTTTGACCAGTGTATCTCATTGCGTCTTGTCTTGAGTTGTCTCCATTGGATACCAGTATGTAAGACATAGAGTATGTAGTTGAATATCTTGTAGAATGAAATCTTTGGTCTAGGACCTTTCTTTGGTTTTCTCAAATAAGGGTCAATATACTCATTGAAGTCTTTTCGCGAGACTTGTTTAGGAATCTCATTGTAGATTAGTTTTTTTTCATTAGTTTCAGTTTCCATATTAAACGTGCCATCCTTCGGATAAAGGGTCGTTGATAATAGATCATCTACCATTTATTATAGCACATTTTTATGATTTACTCACTACGAGTTCAATATCAAATACCATTTATGGGCAAAAAGAGAGATATTAAGAAACGTATGGCCCAAGTTAGAATCGACAGTATCAGAATGTGTCTTACATAAAGTCTGTGACGAAAATTTGCCCATTAGCTTATGTATGGGGAACTCAGCACAAAATATATTATATTATAAGAATACAGGTATAGGATATTTTATTGTCGTCACTAAGCAAGCTCCTGAATGTTATATCAACGGCAAAAGAACCCCTAGTTCAAGGGAAACAACGCTTGCATTGAACAAAGCACATGCGTCAGATGTTATTCATTGTATCTTAAATAGTAATTTATTTTTCCTTGTTTATCAGCAACTAAGTAATTGCCGAGATT
>Ga0194112_10008543_pt1 | contig 13157 bp, 7 predicted proteins | sample TA2MahC400mmetaG_FD_146191 | JGI IMG/M metagenome (GOLD analysis project Ga0194112, IMG submission 146191) | Freshwater microbial communities from Lake Tanganyika, Tanzania - TA2015016 Mahale Deep Cast 400m | ecosystem: Environmental > Aquatic > Freshwater > Lake | place: Tanzania: Lake...
GCACACTCAGAAACGAAAAAGGCACACGAACAACAGAAACAATCATGTCAGCCATAGCCACATGGAAACTCCAAGGACTAAACCCTTACAGCATGCTGAGAATAACCCTCAGCAGCTAAACAATTACATAAAATAGAAAGCTTTATAAAGGGATTTAATTCTCAGAAACATCTAAATGACACACTTCTATAGGCAGACAAATGAAAGCGTGCCAAGACCATCAACGTTGAAAACATTCACATAGCAACTGCTTATAGAGAATCATATGCCCTGATAGTGTAGTCCGGTCTAATCCCTGGAGAGACATCATGTCAGGGAGGCCAATCATGCAACCCTGTCACGGTTGCGACCCGGGTTCGAATCCCGGTCAGGGCGTTTGGGCCGGTAGCTCAGCTTGGTAGAGCATCTGGGAAAAAAGGAATGATTATGATCATCCCAAGTTCGGTGAAACTTTTACCAAACGAGGAAGATATCAGGTGGTCGTGGGTTCAAATCCCATCCGGCCCGTTCAAAATCATAAAGGCTTAAAAAAAATGGCAGAAAACAAAGTTGACATTTTAAAGCATGAATTCGTCCCTAAACATGCGAAAATGAGCGCTGCAGAGGTTGAGAAGCTTCTGAGCAGTTATAACATTTCTAAAAAACAGTTGCCGAGAATATTAAAGACTGACCCGGTTATCGTAGGTATGGAAGTCGAGCCGGGGGATGTTATAAAGATAATTAGGAAGAGCGGTACTTGCGGCGAATCAACTTATTACAGGGTGGTAGTCTAAACATGCTTAGCAGAAGAATACTTGTTGAGAAATATTTCAAGGAACATTCTGTGATAGAATCTAACATCGCAAGCTTCAACCATTTCGTCGATAAAGAAGTTCATAATATTATTGAAGAAGTCGGTGAGATAACACCTACTATAATCCCTACTGACATTCAAGATTTTAAGATAAAGTTTGACAAGATAATCATTGAAAAGCCTCAGATCATAGAAGCTGACGGCAGCAAGAGGAATGTTTATCCGAGCGAAGCAAGGCTTAGAAACCTTACCTACTCGGCACCTGTGCATTTAAGTGTCAGCGCTCACATCGACGGTGTGCAAAGAGAGACTTTTTCTACACAAATATGTAAATTACCTATAATGTTAAAATCTAAATACTGTCATCTGAGTGGACTTAACAGGGATGATTTGATAAAACATGGCGAAGACCCTGAAGACCCTGGAGGGTACTTCATACTTAACGGCAATGAGAGAGTCTTGATAATGGTGGAAGACTTAGCGTCTAACAGGGTTTTTATCAACGAGGCTAAGACAGGGCCTTCTAAGTTCACTGCTAAGATGTTCTCAGCCAGAGGTTCTTACAGGATACCTCACGTCTTAGAACAGATGAAAGACGGCATAATCTACTTAAGCTTTACAAGGTTCAAGAGAGTTCCAGTAATAGCAGTCATAAAAGCTTTAGGCTTGACGAAAGATCAGGAAATAACCAAGTTCATCTGTGGCAACAAGCATTATGACAGCATATTCATCAACTTGTATAACAGCGCAGAGTTAAAGAACGAAGATGACGCTTTAGAATTCATTGGTAAGAAGATAAGGATGGCCCAGCCTAGAGAAGTAAAGTTAGAAAAGATGAGGGATAACCTTGACAAGTACTTACTGCCTCATTTAGGACTGACCGAGAAGAGCAGGATGCTCAAGGCTTACAACCTTTGCAAACTAGTCAAAAGATTATTGTTAGTTTCACAAGACGGATTATCTCCAAATGACAAAGACCATTACATGAACAAACAATTACAACTAAGCGGAGACTTATTAGCAGAGCTTTTCAGAATGAACCTGAAAGTATTAGTGAACGACATTCTTTACAACTTCCAAAGGCTGGTCAAGAGAGGAAAATTCTCATCTGTCAAGATAATAATCAGGGACAAGCTGTTAACGTCAAGAGTGCTTAGCAGTATGGCTACTGGTAGTTGGGTAGGCGGCAGAAGAGGAATATCACAAAACATAGACAGGACAGACTACTTAGCAACACTTTCTCACTTACAAAGAGTAGTCTCATTATTAAGCATATCACAAGAGAATTTCGAAGCTAGAGAATTACACCCTACGCATTGGGGAAGGCTTTGCGCAGTAGAAACACCAGAAGGAACAAGTATCGGTTTAAGAAAGAACTTAGCACTTATGTGTAACATTTCACAAGAAGAAGTCCAGGAGGATAAGGTTAAGAAAGCATTAGAAGCTGCCGGCCTTACAAGCGTAAAATGACAGACGTATTCATGAATGAAAAATTCATAGGAACTGTAGAAAACGCTAAAGAATACGTTAGAAGGATAAAAGAAGAAAGGAGACATGGAAAACTCCCTCTAGGAGTGAACATATACTATAATAATAAGGGCGATGAGATATTAATAGATACTTCTCGCGGAAGGGCCAGAAGGCCGTTAATCGTCGTGGAAAACGGGGTTTCAAGACTAACGCTTGATCATCTAAGAAAATTAGAAAAGAATGAGAAAAGTTGGAAAGACTTGTTGAATGAAGGCATAATAGAATACTTAGACGCTTCAGAAGAAGAAAACGCCTTGATAGCATTAAATGAAGAAGACATCACACCAGAACATACTCACTTAGAACTAGACCCTAACATAATCTTAGGAATTACTACTTCACTAGTGCCTTATGCTAATTTTGGACAAGCATCCAGGCTTAACAGGGGAAGTAAAGGGCAGAAGCAAGCCTTAGGGCTTTACACCGCAAGCTTCTTGATGAGAATGGACACAGATGTCTCAATGTTGCATAATCCTCACAGGCCATTAGTAAGGACTTACATGTACGACACTTTAAGCCTTGAAAAGCACGCATCAGGACAGAACATCGTCATAGCTTTGATGAGTTACGAAGGACAGAACATGCAGGACGCTATCATAATCAACAAAGGATCTATAGACAGAGGCCTTGCAAGAAGCACTTATTTCAGGCCTTACTCAGTAGAAGAGCTAAGATATTCTGGAGGGCTTACAGATGAGGTAGGAATACCAGACAAAGAAGTAAAAGGCTACAGGACAGAAAAAGAATACAAACACTTAGAAGATGACGGAATAGTATACCCTGAAGCAGTACTTAAGGAAGAAGAAGTAATAATCGGTAAGACTTCACCGCCAAGATTCTTAGGAGAGCTTGAAGAGTTCAGCATAGCAGCAAATGTGAGAAGAGAAAGCTCAGTGACAGTAAAGCATGGAGAGAAAGGAGTAGTCGACATGGTAGTAGTCACTGAAAACGAAGAAGGCAACAAGTTAGTGCAAGTAAGGCTTAGAGACCAAAGAATTCCAGAAGTAGGGGATAAGTTCGCCTCAAGGCACGGGCAGAAAGGAGTAGTAGGAGCTATAGTTCCGCAAGCAGACATGCCATTCACAGCATCAGGAATAGTGCCTGACATCATATTCTCACCGCACTCAATACCTTCCAGGATGACAATCTCCCACATGATAGAAGCATTAGCTGGAAAGACAGGAGCTTTAAGAGGAAAATGCGTTGACGGGACAACATTCGACGCAGAACCAGAAGAAAGGATAAGACAAGAGCTCTTAAGCCTAGGGTTCAGGATGGACGGCACTGAAAAAATGTACAACGGGATAACAGGGGAAGAGTTCGAAGTTCAGATATTCGTAGGTGAGATGTATTATCAAAGGTTAAAGCACATGGTAGCTAACAAATTACACGCAAGAGCATCCGGAAGAATCCAACTATTAACAAGGCAGCCTATAGAAGGAAGAAGCAAAGGCGGAGGATTGAGACTTGGAGAGATGGAGAAGGACTGTTTCGTAGCCCACGGAGCATCACTGCTGTTGAAAGAAAGGTTCGACTCTGACAAGACCTTAGTGCATATTTGTGAAGGCTGCGGGATGTTCGCAATCTATGACAGTTACAAGAACAGAAAGTTCTGCCCTAGATGCGGGACTAATGTTGATATTTCATCAATCGAGATAAGTTATGCTTTCAAACTATTGCTTGACGAGTTAAAATCATTAGGAGTAAACCCTAGATTAGTATTAAAGAACAAGTACTAAAACTGAGGATTAAAAAACATGCACGTAACCAAAGAAATCGCGGCCATAACCTTCAGCTTACTTAGTCCTAAAGAGATTAAGAAGATGGCCTGCGCCAAGATAATCACTCCAGAACTTTACGACAAAGAAGGATACCCAGTAGACGGCGGACTTATGGATGTTAGGCTAGGAGTTATAGACCCTGGTTTGAGATGTAAGACTTGTGGTGAAAAGCTGAAAGACTGCATGGGACACTTCGGGTATATAGAACTGGCAAGGCCAGTAGTTCATATCAAACATACTAGGATGATACTTGAAGTCTTAAGATCTACCTGCAGGGAATGCAGCAGGATATTATACTCTGAAGAAAAACTAGAACTTAACTATTCTAAGCTTCTCAAAGCTAGGAAGAGAAGCATAGAAACTTACAGGAAACTTACAAGATTCTTCTTATCTGAGTTGAAAGGGGTTAAGAAATGCCCTCACTGCGGCAAGAAACAATACAACTTCAAGCTTGAAAAGCCTATCAACTTTTACGAGAATGAGAAAAGGCTCAGCCCTATAGAAATAAAATTAAGATTTGACAAGATACCAGACAAGGACTGCGAGCTTTTAGGAATTGATCCTAAATTCGCAAGGCCTGAATGGATGATACTCACAGTGTTGCAAATACCACCAGTTACTATGAGGCCTTCTATCACTTTAGAATCTGGAGAAAGAAGCGAAGACGACCTGACACACAAACTAGGAGATATTGTAAGGATTAACCAAAGGCTTTTCGAAAACATAAACGCTGGAGCGCCAGAAATCATAGTAGAAGACTTATGGGACTTGTTACAATACCACGTAATAACTTATTTTGACAATACTATCACTCAAATACCGCCTGCAAGACACAGGTCAGGACAACCATTAAAGACATTAGTCGAGAGAATAAAAAGCAAAGAAGGAAGGTTCAGGTATAACCTAGTAGGTAAGAGGGTTAATTACGCTGCTCGTACTGTCATATCACCAGACGCTAAGATAAAACTTAACGAGGTAGGAATTCCTAAACTAGTAGCAGAAGAACTGACTGTTCCTGAAAGAGTCACAGAATGGAACCTGGCTTATCTTAAAAAATTCGTAGAAAGAGGACCTAAGGCTTACCCAGGGTCTAATTACGTAATAACTGGAGACGGCAAGAAGAAGAAAATAACCGAAGAGACGCAAGAGCAATTGTTGAAAGACTTAGCACCAGGATGGATTGTTGAAAGGCATGTAATAGACAATGATGTTTGCTTGTTTAACAGGCAGCCTTCACTGCACAGGATGAGCTTGATGTGCCATAGGATGAAAGTCTTGCCAGGAAAATCATTCCGGTTAAATCCTACTGTTTGTAATCCTTACAACGCAGACTTCGACGGTGACGAGATGAACCTGCATGTTCCTCAGACTGAAGAAGCAAGGGCGGAAGCAGAAATGCTTATGGAAATACAAACCCAGATTATTACGCCGAAGAATGGTTATAACGTGATTGGTTGCGTAGAAGACTCAGTTACAGGAAACTACTTGCTAACTAAGACTATTAACATGTCTAAAGAAGATGCTACCCAGATGTTATTATCAATCGGGATAAAAGACGTTCCTAAGCTTAAGAAAGAAGTGACAGGCAAAGAAGTTTTCAGCGCGATACTACCTAATGACTTCGAATTCTTAGGCAATTCAAAAATTTGCAAGAAATGCGAGAAATGCAAGAAGACGAAATGCGACATTGACGCTTACATCTGCATAAAAGATGGCAACTTATTATCAGGAATAATCGACAAGAACACGATAGGTGAAGAAAACGGAACTTTGTTAAGAGCGTTGCACAGAAAATACGGAGAGAACAAGACATTAGAACTTATGGGTTACGTGTTCAGATTAGGAATAGCCGTATTGTTAAAAAGAGGTTTCACTACAGGATTGTCAAATACTGACTTGCCAGAAGATATTAAGAAAAAAATAGAAGATATAAAAGAAGAAGCTTACCAGAAAGTAAGAGATTATCTTAAAGAGTATGAAGAAGGTAAGATTGAAGCTTTACCAAGCAAGACGATAGAACAGACTTTAGAAATAAGGATTTTAGAAGTCTTGAACAAGCTAAGAAACAAGGTAGGAGATGTTATCAAAGAATCTGCTGAAGAAACCAACCCTATAGTTATCATGGCAAGAAGCGGCGCAAGAGGAAACATGCTCAACCTTGCGATGATGAGCGCCTGCGTAGGACAGCAAGCCTTGAGAGGTAAGAGAATAGAAAAAGGCTACCAAGGAAGGACTTTAGCAGTCTTCAAGCATAACGATTTAGGGCCTGCCGCTCACGGATTTATCAAGAACAGCTACAAAGCAGGACTGAACCCTTACGAGTTCTTCTTCGCAGCAATGACAGGAAGGGACAGCCTTATGGACACTGCATTAAGAACACCTAAATCAGGATACTTATATAGAAGATTATCTAATGCTTTGCAAGACTTAAGAGTAGAATACGATGGCACTGTAAGGGATGCTAATAAGATGATCATACAGTTCAGCTATGGCGAAGATGGGATAGACATTTCAAAGAGTGAAGGCGGAACTGTCAACATCAAAAGAATAGTGAGGGATATTAAAGGAGAATAAGAATGATAGAAGATTATCAAGGTAAGATTCCGAAGAAGCTTTTGCAAGAGCTTGAGAAAGAAGCTGAAGAGCAAGGACTTACCAAAGCAGAACTGAAAAAAGCATTAGAAAAGCTTGAAGAAGAATACAATTATGCCAGAATAAACCCTGGAGAAGCCATAGGTATGATCACTGCAGAAAGCTTCGGAGAACCAGGCACTCAGATGACGCTTAATACTTTCCACTTTGCAGGTGTAGCAGAAGTGAACGTAACATTAGGGCTTCCTAGACTTATAGAAATCTTAGACGCTAGGAAAGACATCAAAACTCCTGCCATGGAGATATACTTAAATAAGGATTATAATAAAGATGTTGAAACTGTGAGAAAAGTAGCAGCGTCTATAAAGCAGATAACGTTCAAAGAAATAGTTAATGAGTTTTCTTTAAACATTGCCAAAAGCCAGATAGAAGTTGATGTTAACAGTAAAAAGATGAAAGAATTAGGAGTTACTGAGACTAAGCTTTTGAACAGCTTGAAAGAAACATTGAAAGGAGCATCAGTGAATGAGCTGAAAACTTGTTGGGTGATAAAGCCTAAAGAAGAGGCTGAACAAGACTTAAGAGAGCTTTACAAGTTAAAAGAGAAAGTGAAAGATGTTATAATAAAAGGCGTTCCAGGAATAACCCAGGTGATGCCTATTAAGAACAAGAACGAGTTTATGATAATAACAGCAGGTTCTAATTTGAAAGAAGTCTTAGCGTTGAAAGAAGTTGATGCTACTAAGACTAAGACTAATAACATTTTTGAAGTTGCTGAAGTATTAGGTATAGAAGCAGCAAGACAGTCTATAATAAATGAGGCAAAAACTGTCATACAAGACCAAGGATTAGACGTAGACATAAGGCATATCATGATGATAGCTGACCTTATGACAATATCAGGTCTTTGTAAAGGAATTACTAGAAGCGGTATTACTAGTGAGAAGGAAAGCGTACTTGCAAGAGCATCTTTCGAAACTCCTATAAAGCATATAATGAACGCTGCCAAGATAGGTGAAGAAGACCATTTGAATTCTGTCATTGAGAACGTCTTGCTTAACCAGCCGATACCTTTAGGCACTGGGATGCCTGAACTAGTGGCTAAGACCGGCAAGAAATAGTTAACCTACAAACTTTTTCTTAGTACGATACCTTTATATATCATCATAAGTCATTTAAGGATGGGTTAACCTACAAAAAGATGTGATAGTTTAATGCATAAAAAGAGGATAAAAGGCAAAGATTACTTCTATACTAGCTACCGTGATAAAAACGGGAAGATAAGCACTAAATACTTAGGAAGTGATGAAAGCTTAGCAAGGAAAGCAGAGGCAGAGTTTAAAGGCTTGCCGCAGACTAACCCTTGGAAAGTATTAGCCATAATGCTTGTATTATTATTCACTTTTATAGTATTTGTTACGCAAAGTTCTTTTTTCACTGATATAAGCTTTATAGGCGCGTCAACTTATGAACTCTTTGCTGACCCTTTTATTACTGGAAGCGTAGGGATTTATAATAACACGCCTTATTTTAACATGAGCATATTCGGTTATGGTAACTATTCAGACGATGACCTTGACGATTCTAACGGTACTAGTAGTTATGCATGGTTCGTGAACAGTGACTTAAACCAGACTGGGACGACTGGACAATTATTACTATGCCGTTTTGACAACAATTATACTTGTGAAGAGGGAGAAACAGCTAACATAACACAATACCATACTGAGTTTACCGCAGCAGTAGAGTCTATAAACATAACATTAAAAGAAAAGAATGATACCATAGTCTATCTTAACATTCCAAGAACAGCGATTGTTACAGAAGCGTTCATGAACGTATCAGGAAGGCTAACATCAGACTATGACTTACTTCAGTATGACTATCTTTCTAATGCAGGATATTCAAACCCGGGGTCAACGCCTAGTACCTCTAATTCTTACCTGGCAGGCGCTGACAATGGAGGTGTAGGCATAAATTCTTGGTTCTTAATCACGAATATGACCAACTTGTCAGCAGGAGGTTATGCTAATATACTATCATTTTTCTATGCTAACGCTACTAATGATCCAAGTAATGGAAATTTTAGGTATAACCTCAAAATATGCCCTACCAGTCTTGTTAAGTTTTCAGCAGGAACCTCAGCTGATTACACGCCTGATGATAATTGTACAGAAGAAGGTAATGAGTATACAAGCATTATTGATACTATCAACTTAAGCGATGTTTTTTCTGACAGCGCAATTGGTGAATGGTATAATTTCACATTTAATGATAATGTTTCAATACCCTTTGATTCAACTACTAACTATATCTTAAAATTTGAGTTTGTTGATGGGGACTTGTCAAGTGAAAGATATTGGAAGACTTACCGTGATGGCGGTAACTCACCTAATTACGCATTCCAAAGCACATCTACAGGTAACGTATCAATAAGCGGGAACCAGCAGTTACAGTTTTATTCAAAAAGCAATTATGCTAAAGGTGTAGAAATTGACGTTTGTAATGACAGCACTATAAACTTTGTTGACGACAACCAGGCTTTTAACACTATGAACACTACCGATGATTTCACTTCAGATATAAACACTTGTTTATCCTTCTGTTCTATTACTGAAGATTACTGTGACATACCTATTAATATTAGCAGTAATTCTTCAGCCTTGATAAGTTTAGAATTTTTAAGGTTAAATTATGACCATTATGACTTGGACGGTAGATTCTCGCAAGGCATGTTAGCAAACAGCAGTTATGTTACTAAGTACGGTTCTGACAATAACATCCACAACCACAACGGCACTTTAGACTTATGGGTTAAGCCTTACTGGGACGGGAGTGATAATCAAGAGTATACTTTCTTCACAGATTCTGATAGTATTATACAGCTTAACAAGAGTGCTTCGAATAATCTAGTGTTCTTAGCAGGGACTACTAGTGTTACTTGTTCAATTTCTTCATGGACTTCAAGGAATTGGCATTTGTTAACAGCTACTTGGAACCAGGGAGAAAACGTGTACCTTTATATCGATGGTTTAGTCTGTGATTCTGGTAATGCTCCTTCAACTATTCCTGCCTTAGGGGATGCTATCTTCATAGGTTCCAACGCTGAAAACACTACTCAGGCAGAGTCTACGATAGACGAGTTGAGAATAACAGGTTATCCTAGAAGTCCTGATGAGATAAACAGTTATTATTCTGAATCAAGGTCTTTCTTCCAGAATGAAGTCTTCTTAAACTCGACAGACACGCAAATAAAAAGAGATGATAACATTACTTTTGAACTTACTCCTAAACAGGCTAATGGGACAGCAGGCAGTGCTGGTATTTTTGAGATAAACATTTCAAACTATCCGCCAATACCCCCTACACTAAATCTCCCTGATAATGATACTTACTTCTCACTACAATATGCGTTCAGATGGTATAATGGAACTGATTATGATAAAGAAGATAATTTATACTACCTTTTGTATATAGGCAATGATACAGAAACCGGTGACTTCGACCCGTTAACTAATTATAGCGATAACATAATAGAGTCTTCTGATCCGACATCTTTTTTTGTTTCACCTGTAGACGTTCCTGATGGTAACTATTCTTGGAAGGTATTAAGCACTGATCTTACAGCAAACTCTAGTTTTACGACTCCTAGGACTGTGTTTATAGACTCTACAGCACCTGATCTTACTATGATATCACCGGTTGATAAGTTCTTAGTTATGAACTCTTCAGAAGGTGAAAAAGAAGTTACTTTTTACTTTAACGTTGAAGAAGCTAGTCATTTAGAAAATTGTACTCTTAATCTGAATGCTACTGGAGAACCTGTTATAAGTCAGACAAACCATACTATAAGTCAGATTGAGAATAGTTTTACAGAAACATTAGCCTTTGGAGGGTATAACTGGACTATAAACTGTACAGACATTGCTAATAATGTTAACAGCACAGGCACAGTGTTAAGCTTTGTACATTACGGACAGTTTGAAAGTGCTGATGGTAATGGTATAAGTAAAGGTAATACTACTAATTTTTCTGCTATCGAAGATCCTACTAACATTCCAGAATTAGTAATAGAAGATCCTTCTTATGGCAGGATAAACTTTACGAATATTGACATAGCATCAGGTGTTAACCTGTCATGTGTCATAATAAATTCTTCTAGTATCCAGATTGATGATGTTTGTATGCCTGTGTTAGATGTCAGCGCGAATGTCACTTTTTTTAACATCGAAGTGGGCGATCCTTATGTTCAAAAAGACGGGGGCAATTGCACGGATTGTATAATAATTGATGATACGCCTACTAATTATGCTTTTAGCATACCAAACGCTGGTATTTATACAATAGCAGGTATCCCTCCAGTGGTCATAATACCTGCAGCAGGGGGAGGTGAAGGCGGCGGCGTTAAGGCTTTAACAAAGCGCAGCAGTTTCTCGTTAAGCAGCCCTGGACGGGCTGAGCTGAGACAGTTTACTATACAGATGAAGCGAGGAGCGACGTTCTTTGAAAAATTAAAGATACTCAACACTGGTGACTTATTGTTAATAGTTAGCCTTAGTCATAATATGGGTGATTACTTGTCATTGTCTGAAAATCAGGTTAGGGTGGGAGTCGGAGAAGAGAAGGTTGTTAATATTAAGTTCTCAGCGCTGGATCCTGGAATACACGTTGGTAGTATTATAATCTCCGCCGGGGACATTCAAAAAATAGTACCAGTCACTTTAGAAGTCAGTTCTGAACGTGTCTTAGTAGATGCTAAGATGGAAGTGTTGCCGGAATACACTGAGTTGAAGTCCGGTGATTCTTTAAAAGCGCAGGTTACTCTATTCAACACTGCGAATAAGCAAGTGCCTGTAGTAGTGACTTACATCATCAAGGATTTAGAGGGCAACATAGTCTGGGAAGAGAGCGAGACTTTTGACATGCTTGATAAGAAGTCTTTTGTCAAGACTTTTGACACTTCCAACCTTAAGGCTGGCCAGTACGTTACTGGCATGAACGTGAGATACTTGGATAGTTTTGCGACTTCTTCTGCAAGGTTTGAAATCCTGCCAGAACCTGAAACTAGACCTTTGTTCAGGTTCAGATGGTATTATGTGATAATAATAGTCAGTCTTTTTATACTTGTGACGCTCTTAAAGATACGCAGCACTAACTTTGGAAGCTTGTTGCGTAAGAAACAGAGGGAGTTAAAACGTTATGAAAAGTAAACAATTCCTTGTAATACTAATAATACTATTTATGATGCCTGTAGCGTTTGGTGAAGTCTTCGAAGTTAACCCTTTAGTGTTGAAGACTGTCACTAAAACGGGTGTTACTGCAGAAGAAGTCATCACTGTAAATAATTTAGGGGTAGATACTATCTCTGTGCAAGTAACAACTAATAATGCTGATTTCAAGCTTTCAAGTTATGGTTTCGGAGTTCTCCCTGAAACAGGCATCCCTTTGAATTTTAAGTATTCTAACAATTTGCCTGGCGTTTACACTAACAAGTTTTTTTTCAGAGCAGAGGGCGTTACTAAAGTATTGCCTGTAGTAGTGGAAGTTGAGACTCCTAGTGTAAGGTTTGACTCTACTGTTGAGACTTCGGATGCTAAGAAAGTATTCTACCCTGGCGATGAGGTAAGGTTTTCTTTCACTGTTTTTGACCTTTTAGAATTCACTTCTACAAGCGTAGAGATCAGTTATTATATCACTGACATGGAGAATAGTGTATTGCATGAGTCTGTGGAAACAATAAGTGTAAAGTCTCAAAAGACTTTAAGCAAAGTCACAGAGCTTCCTGAAAACATAAAACCTGGAGAGTACGTACTAGTCGTTAAGTCAAGGCATGGCCTGAGCATAGGCTTCTCTACCCTGTTGTTTAATGTTATAAAAAAACCGGTGGTTGTTGAGAAGTTTAGTTTCAAAAACTTCTGCTCCTCATTAATAAGTAATTGTTTAGGCAATAGTTCTTGCGTTACTGTAATAATAATCGTAGTGTTGATAATACTTGCTATGTTAACCGTTTATATTATCGAGGTATTTAACCTCAGCAGGCTTCCTAAGAAGAAGATAGAAAAGGCCTTGAATCATGATGCAAGGAAGAAAAGAAGCGTAAGCCTTGTCAAAGAGATGTTAAGAGAGGCTGAAGAGCAAAGGCAAGAAAGAGAAAAAGAAAAGGCTGCAGAGGCTGAGCGTAAAAAGATCATAGAAGACTTGCTCTTGAAGAAGAAAAAGACACCATTAAACATTACAGAACAGAAACTTTTCGAAAGGGAAACGAAACAGTATATAAAAGACAGGAAGAAAGCCTTGAAAGAGAAGGAAGAAGAGATTAAAAGGCAGAAGAAAACAAGAAAGTTCGCTGACGCTCACTAATTCCTAGTTTTCTGATTACTCGATTCTATCCAGTATTCCAGTTTTTCTTTGTTTGGTGGAGGTGGTTTCTTGCAATATGCTACGAATCCTAGTTTGTGGTG
>Ga0194112_10008548_pt1 | contig 13153 bp, 9 predicted proteins | sample TA2MahC400mmetaG_FD_146191 | JGI IMG/M metagenome (GOLD analysis project Ga0194112, IMG submission 146191) | Freshwater microbial communities from Lake Tanganyika, Tanzania - TA2015016 Mahale Deep Cast 400m | ecosystem: Environmental > Aquatic > Freshwater > Lake | place: Tanzania: Lake...
TCAGGCGAGGCATCAGTCGGTGGATCGATCCCGTTCGTGCAAAATCAAGATCGAGCGAGTAGTGACCGGTAGGAATATCCTGCACCCCGAAAGTCATCATCGTTCCGTAGGGGATTCCAACGACGGCGATTCCAGTTTGCATCAGCCTTTTGGACTCGAACCACCCCATCAAGCGATAGTCCACCATGACAGCTTTTGCACCGGCTGCCTTGAGCTGCTCCACGACGGTCATAGATTGTGAGGAGAACTGACCTCGGTAGTCGCTCTGAACGGGACATGGAAGCACGACCGCCAGCGGTTTCACGCGGGCTCGGCCGGCTTCCCAAGGTATGAAGTATTCCGCCAAGGCCGGGTCGAAACCACGAAACAGGCCCAGCAGGGCGAGGATCTGTGTAAAGATGACTAGAGCGATTCCCCAGAGAAGAAACCTGAAGCTGAGATTCTTCGCCTTCGCGCGAAACAAGTTAAACCAGTTCGCAACGATCTGTTCAAAGTCCACGATGAGAAGTGTGCCCATGAACGCCGGCAATTTCCCCTGCCGATAGAGAGTGACAAATAGCGATCGAACGAGCACCAGCCAGTAGAGTACCGCAACGAAAATGAAGAAGATGCCGAAGAGCTTCGGGACACGCCCGAAGACGGCACTCCCTCAGCCTCCCCCTTCACACTCCAGGTAGTTGCCAAACATCCATGCCGCTACACTGAGAAGAACGAAAAGGATGGCAAAAGCAAGCTGCAGGAAAGTTGTCAAGAGTGGTTTATCGGACCTGTCGGGCACAGGATGATCCCTCCACTGGATTGCCCACGTTCTCACTGCGTCGGCTGAGCGCCGTGACAGTCAAGGCTCTCGGGGCATAGCGAAGTTAGAAAATGAGGGTGGCAAAAGCAATTGCACATGAACGATGAAACCCCCGGCGGAACCGGGGGCTTCCGGAAAGCGGCGATACGACGTAACTTGAAGAGGTTAAGACCTACTCAAAGACCTTTTCGAGAACCTGGTATCGCGCGTGCAGGGTATTCTCCAGTTTGACGATCTCTTCTTTCCCTTTTTTGCCCTTCACCGCGTCGGCAAACTCTTTTACGGACGCACTGAGGTTCTTGCGCGCCTTGTCGAACTGCTCGGCCTTTTTCTCCAGACGCGCCGGTAGCATGGCGGCTTCCAGTTCTTTCATCCTCTTCAGGAGCGAGTCCGCGGACATCGCAATTTTGTCGGGAGCGTACTCCGGCACATGGTAGTGGTGTAAGGAATACAGAACTTGATGGAATGCTTCAATCTCCTTCATGACGGGACGGACAACGCGCACCATCTGCTCGTAGTACATATGCACGTTCTCCGCCGCCTTGAGAATTCCTTCGGCATCGTCTGCCGCCACGGATTTCTGATAGTCTTTAACTGCTCCGGTGAGAAGCTCGAGCTTCTCATCCCACTTCTCTTTCTTGTCGCGAAGGATGCCGGGGAGCTTTGCCGCGGCAAGTTTCTTGTACTCGCGTTCGACTTCCGGCAGCAGCGATTTCAGCTGCGCTATGTCCTTCGCAGGCCAGGCATCGTGCCACAGCTTGTAGATGGGCTTGTGGAAGGCGTCAAGTTCGGGGACGCGGGCGCTGGTTTCGTCGGGAAGCTGCGCAACCGCGAGACTGAAGGAACATGTCAGCAACAGCAGAACGAGTAATCGTGTCATTCGCATAGATCGAACTCCTTGACTCAGGTTGAAGTTTGAAATAACGTGGTGAGCCCGACTTCCGTCAGGCAAATCGCCTGGAAGCGCCGTCTAGGTTAACGATTTTTTCCTCCATTTGCCACAAAAAGAGGCGTTCGCAGTCAAATGTTCTCGGCCCACCGAGGATTCTAGAAAGCCACTTCAACTCCGCGAGAGGCATCGGCAGGAACGTGATGTGGAATCTTGGTATGTTGCTAGGACTCGGTTTCATCGTGCACGATGCGAGGGTGTCAGGTTCAAGATGGTCCTCTAAGATCCGGCGACCGTCCAGTTTTCATGCGAATATCTGGTCCCGTTTTGTTCCTCTGCCATTCCTCCGACGGCGGCGCAAAACTGGTCGATTTCCTGCTCGGTGTTGTAGTAGTGCACCGAGGCGCGCACAACACTCTCCAGTCCGCGACGCTCCATGTCCAGCCGAGTGTAACCCACGGAAGAGACTCTTACGTTCATTTTCTTCTTGCCCAGGAGCGCTTGGACCTCCTCAGGCCTGTGGCGATCCAGCGTGAATGAGACAATCCCGCATTTCTGTTTGCCGAGGTCGTGGAGGTGAATTCCCGGGATCGCGCTCAGGTCCCTTCGGAGCCGAGTTGAAAGGTGTTGCACCCGCGCCCAGATTTGGTCGAGGCCCCACGACAAAGCATAGTCGGCGGCAACTCCCAGGCCAATCTTTGACGCGTAGTTCGTTTCCCAATTCTCAAACCTGCGAGCGTCAGGTCGAATTTCATATCGGTCTCGTGCAACCCACGGTGCCGCGTGAACGTCGAGCAGAGGAGGCTCGAGCCGTTCAACGATGTCGCGACGCACGTAGAGGAAGCCAACTCCCCTGGGACCCCGCAGAAACTTCCTTCCCGTGGCCGAGAGCATGTCGCACTTGATATGGTTGACGTCGACCGGCATCTGACCAACGGCCTGACATGCATCAAGCAGGTAGGGTATCTTTGCCTCCCTCGCGATCTCTCCAATCTCTGCGGCCGGGTTGACCAGGCCGCTGTTGGTCGGCACGTGGGTAATCGCGATCAGCTTGACGCGCTCGTCAACCATGTTGCGCAGTGCTTCGATCGAAATCTGACCGAACTCGTCGTCCGGAATCACGTCGATGATCGCTCCCGTTCGCCGGGCGACCTGCAGGAAGGCGATGTAGTTGCTGCAGTACTCGGCAACACACGTGAGGATCCTATCCCCCGGCCGGAAGGGAATGGCGTAGAACGCCATGTCCCAAGCGCGCGTTGCATTCTCCACGATCGCGACCTCGTCTCGTTTGCAGCCGATCAGCCGGCCAATCGCATCGTACGCGTGTTCAACCTGCTCGTGCGCGAGGTCTGACGCCTCGTAGCCGCCAATCTCGGCTTCGAGCTGCACGTGCCGGGTGATTGCCTTCAATACCTGTCTGGGCATGAGCGATGCCCCAGCGTTGTTGAAGTGCAGCACCTTCTGGCATCCCGGCGTGTCCCGGCGCGCACGGACCGTGTCAAATCCTGTCTTCGACATACTCATCGTCTGAGGTGAGTAGTTATGCGAATTTCAAAGGATCCCCGGCTCGGCGGACACAAGACAAGATGAGTCCGGTCTGCCCAGCTGGCCTTCTTTTATCTCATAAATATCAGCAACAGGCCGGCTTCCTGCAAGAACCGATTATGCCGGAAAGCGAATCGACCAATTCGGATCAGAATGTTAGGGAATTGACATGACGGCAAAGGCATATTTGGTAAAGTGAGTGAGTATGAGGACGGTTCAAGGGCCTTTGCAGCCTCGGCGGCGGGCACTTGTGCCTGCGCAGCCGGAAACTCCACTAGCTTCTATCCGTTCATGAGCTTAAGGCGTCCAGAGGCCTTTTCGTGGAAGAGGCAAAAGAGTTCATGCACGACAGAGCAACGTTTTCCAGGAATCATGACATCGCGTTCATTTGCTTCTCTTCATCGTTCGGGGGTCTCGAGCTGACCACTGTACGGCTTGCACGCGATTTTGGGCAGAGGATGGCAAACTGCACGTTGGTAGTCCCGGCAGGAACGCCGCTTGCTGCCCAAGCGGCAGCGCATGCTCTTCATGTCGAATACCTCGAGCCCGGGCTGAAGTACGGTGACATTCTAGCATCCCGACGATTAGCTCGTATCCTGAAATCGCTGCGCGTTGATGTTGCAGTTGTGATGCAGTCGAAAGACATCAACGTTGTCACGGCCGCAAAACTAGCGTATCCAGCGTTGAAGATTGTCTTCTACCAGCAGATGCAGTCGGGAGTAAGTAAGCGGGATTTCCTTCACACCTGGATGTTCAAGAAGTTGTCTCTCTGGATATCGCTGACCGCACGGATGAAGCAAGATGTGATCGAGCATACCCGTATGCCCGAAGAACTCGTTAGAGTAATCCCCTTGGGAAGGGATACAGATCTCTTTGATCCTCAGATGTACGATTCGTCCAATGCGAGAGGAGGATTCGACCTGCCTTCGGGACGACCGATCATCGGTATGCTGGGTCGCCTCGATCCGCAGAAGGGGCAAGAGGAGTTCCTGCGCTCTGTGCCCCTGGTCTTGAAACAACGGAGCGACGCATACTTCCTTATCGCCGGTGAGGAAACTGATGGAGAAGAAGGATTTCGGCGACACCTGGTCGATCTGACTCATCACCTAGGAGTAAGCGACCACATCCGATTCTTACCCTTCACCAATGATGTACCACAGTTCATGTCGGCCATCGACATTTTCGTTCTTCCGTCGTACGCTGAAACGTACGGTCTCGTGCTCATTGAAGCGATGGCCATGGAAAAACCCGTTATCGCAACGTCTGCAGGCGGTGTGCCGGAGATTGTCGAACACGGCCGCACCGGACTGCTCGTTCCACCCCGGGACCACGAGGCACTTGCTGATGCGATGGTGACGCTGTTGAGGAATCCAGAGCTGAGAGCTTCACTCTCCAAACAAGCGCGGGCGCAAGTGCTCGAACGTTTCGATTCATCACGCTGTCTGGACCACCTTGTCGCTTCACTTGATGCTCTCTAGGGCCCTGAGGATTGCGCCTACAGGGCTCATTCCAGAACTATCTCGGTAAGAACTTCGTCTCATCTGCGTCACCGTGGAGCTGCGCAACGGTCGCATCGTCGATCAGGAGGTTCAGGAGCAGACCGGCCCGCCATGCGGGCCCGCCCGACGGAACGACATAGTCGGGCAGGGTTCGGGCTGGTGTGGCGGGGCTTCTTCACAACATTGCCGATGCGTTCCGCGGCAGCCGCGCTCCTGAGGTGTATGCAACAGAGTGGCCTACCTCGGCAGGAACCTGGTCTCGTCGGTGTCACTGTAGAGCTTGCGCAATCGGTGCAATTCAGCGTCCAGCTCGCGGACGACCGGGGCGTATGAGGGATCGCCATAGACATTGTGAAGTTCGTGCGGATCGCGCTCCAGATCGAACAGCTCCCAGGCATCGATATCGTAGTAGAAATGAATAAGTTTGTATCGATGCGTCCTGATCCCGTAGTGGCGTTTGACCTGGTGTACGGCGGGGTATTCATAGTAGTGATAGTACATCGCCTGCCGCCAACTGCCAGGCGTCACCTGTTGGCAGACCTCTCGGAGAGATTCCCCCTGCATCGTGCCCGGAATGGAGACTCCGGCATAGTCAAGGAAAGTCGGCGCAAGGTCGAGATTGAGCACCAGGTCTTTGGTGTTAACGTGAGGTTTGATCTCCGCGGGGAATCGAACAAGAAGCGGAAAGGCGAGCGACTCCTCGTACATGAACCTCTTGTCGTACCATCCATGCTCACCCAGGTAGAATCCTTGATCCGAAGCGTAGATGACGACGGTATTGCCTGAGAGTTTCTCGCTGTCGAGGTAGTCGAGGACGCGACCGACGTTCTCATCGACGGAGACGATGCACCGGAGGTAGTCTTGCATGTATCGCTGGAACTTCCACTTCGCGAGTTCTTCGCCCGTAGGATTTGTTCGTCGAAACTCCTCGATCATCGGACCGTACGCTGCATCCCAGGCCTTCCGCTGCTCGTCGTTCATCCGTCCGTAGTCGGCTTCCCACGAGAGCCGATCATTCCGCTCGGCGGCTGTCTCCTCCTGCCGACCGGGAAGCGGCGGCAACTTGCAGTCCGATGCCATCCGCAGGTGATCGGCAATGCGCATTTCCTGTAACCTTGCAGCTTGCCGCGATTCGTAGTCATCGAAGAACGTCTCTGGCAACGGGAATTCGACATCGTTGAAGAGTGTGAGATGTTTCGGCCCGGGCAGCCAATTTCGGTGTGGAGCCTTGTGGTGCAGGAGGAGGCAGAAGGGGCGCTGCTTCTTGGATCGCTGTAACCAGTTCAGCGCGAGGTCGGTGATCAGGTCCGTCGCGTAGCCGGTCACGCGGCTTCGTTTTCCCATGTCGATGAAATCGGGGTTGTAGTATTGCCCCTGACCCGGGAGTACGTTCCAATAGTCGAATCCTGTCGGGTCGCTCTTGAGATGCCATTTCCCGACCAGTGCCGTTTGATATCCCGCCTGCCGGAGAAGCTTCGGAAACGTCACCTGACCTCCATCGAAGGTCAGTGCGTTATCGATCTGACCGTTGACGTGGCTGTAGGTACCGGTGAGGATGGTTGCCCTGCTCGGCGCGCAGATCGAATTCGTGCAGAAACTCTGGTTGAAGCGCACCCCTTCCTGCGCGATCCGATCAATGTTCGGGGTGGAGAGGAGCCGGCTTCCGTAACAGCTCATTGCCTGGCGGGCGTGATCGTCGGACATGATGTACAGAATGTTCGGCCGATCTCGCGCTCCGGACCTGAGGATCGCAGGGCCGAGGAGCGAAAAGCCAGCAGCACCCAGTCCGTACCTCTTGATGAAGGTTCTGCGCGATTCATTCAGTGATTCCACTGTTCACTCTCCCTTCTTGAAAAAAGTGATGCATATCTTCCTGGCTTCCCGTGGGAGTTTTCAAGACTACCCTGCACGTCGGAGTCGGTGGAGCGTCTTCGGTTGCTACGGTCAGCCAGCAAGCTTCTTCAAGGATTCCAGGATCTTGGTTACGTCACCGTCATGGTTGCAGATATGGAAGGAGACACGAATGCAATTGAGGCCGCCCTCGCCCACTGAGCGGACGCGCAGCTTGTCTTTGCTCAGGTGTTCGTTGACCTTCGAGTACTCATGGGTCTTCATTCGGAAGCTGATCATGGGGGAGCGATACGCCTCCTCTTCCGGCGACATGATCTCTACGCCGGGAATCTCCTTCAAACCGCGATAGAAACGCTCGGCCAGCGCGTGGTTGTGCTGCCATATGCGGTCAACGCCGATGGTCTCGACGAAATCGACTGCTTTCCCGAGCGCAAAGAAAAGGGCGTCGTTCTGCGTGCCGTACTCGTACCGTTGGGCAGTCGGGTGAAGGACCATCTCGCCTTTTCCGATATCGTTCTTCTCGGTGGTATAGCCACCGGCGACAATGGGTCGCAAGGTGTCGAGCAATCCCTGGCGCACGTACAGAAAACCGGTGCGCTTCGGGGCCATCACCCACTTATGCGTGCTCGCCGTGTAGAAGTCAACTCCGCACTCCACAATGTCGAAGGGGACACAGACCGGCCCCTGGGCACCATCCAGGGCGAACCAGATCCCTTTTTCGCGGGCGAGCTTGGAAATCTCCTTCTCGGGGAAACGCTGGCCTGTTGTGCATGTAACGTGGCTGATCAGGATGAGACGAGTCCGGTTGTTGATCAGCCTGGCGATTCTGTCAACGTTGCCCAGTCCGCTTTTCAGATCAGGATCGAAGAGGCGGATGACGATACCATCCCTCTGCATACGGTTGAGGAGCCCTGCGTTCACGGCGACGTGTTCATGGGTGGATGTGATCACCTCGTCCCCCCTCTTCAGAGGCAGGCCGTTGATGATCACGTTAACCCCTTCGGTGGCACCGCTGATAAGGCCGATGTCCTCCTTGCTGCAGTTCTTCCCCAGCAGTGCAGCCAGCTTCTCTTTGGCACGCCACCATTCTTTCTCGTCGTGACCGGCGCTCGGAGCCCGCTCCTCGCTCCTGGTCCACTCCATAATGCTATTGAGAACCGGCAAGGGGCACGCACCGAGTCCGCCGAAATTGAGATAGGTCCACTCCGGATCGAGGAGAAACTGATCACGAACCATCTGCCATAACGCATCGTCGTCTCCTGCGGCAGCGAGATCCTTGAGCAGCCTGAAATCGACCGGCCTCAGCTCGATGGGCAAAGCCAGACCGCCGATGAATGCTGCAGTCCATTTAAAGAATTCTTTTCTGTTCATGGTTCTTTCTCCAGAAGCTTAAACACATTCTTGAGACAATGAGAAATTTTCATTCGTTACCTTCGTGCCGACGCCTCGAAAGATAGAATGACCTCGTTTCTTCTACGACTACATGTGATCGGCCGGCATTCTTGGTCAATGACAGCGCGTCAAACGTGATCAATGATGTGGCCGGACTCTAAACCTGAATCACTCCTTGCCCGGCCTGCAACTTCGAATATCTTGAAATAATCGGCGAAGGAGTTTATCTTGCGTTTGCTGTTTGTGAGAAGTGACGGGAACCGTGGTTCCCGCTCGAAAAACCAATCGAAGTCTGACAGGTGCCAGGGAAGTCCTCGGGAAAAAACCTAAAGGAATATCATGTCACAATCAAGAAATGCCACCCGCCGCGATTTTCTGAAGAGCTTCGCTGCAGCTACAGCGACGCTCGCCGTTGCGCCTGACCTGGGAAGGTTTCTCCGCAACGATAGGAGCGCAAATCGGCCCAACATCGTGCTTGTTTTCACGGATGATCTTGGCTACGCGGATGTCGGATGCTACGGTGCGAAGGGTTTCGAGACGCCGATACTCGATCAAATGGCGTCGCGAGGGATGAGATTTACCGACTTCTACGTCTCACAGGCAGTGTGCAGCGCCTCGAGAGCTTCGCTTCTTACAGGGTGTTATTCGGAGCGCGTGAGCATTCAAGGCGCGCTGGGTCCGTGGGCAGAGATCGGCCTCAATCCCGAAGAGGAAACCATCGCTCGCATGCTTAAGCGGCAAGGGTACGCCACGGCAATTTTCGGTAAATGGCACCTCGGGCATCACAAGGAATTCCTCCCGCTGAGCCACGGATTCGATGAGTATTTCGGTCTCCCCTATTCCAACGACATGTGGCCCTTCGGCTACGACGGTAAGCCCCCGGCCGATAGACGTAAGGCCGGCTATCCTTCTCTCCCACTCATAGACGGCTATGAGAAGGTGGGAGAGATCCGGAACCTGCAAGACCAGGCCAGTCTGACGACACGGTACACTGAACGGGCCGTCCGGTTCATCGAGAAGAACAAGAATCGACCGTTCTTCCTTTACTTGCCACACTCGATGCCACACACCCCAATCGCTGCCTCGACGAAGTTCAGAGGGAAAAGCGAACGCGGATTGTACGGCGACGTCATCATGGAGATCGACTGGTCCGTCGGTGAGATCGTTAAAACCCTCAGGACGCATGGATTGGAAAGCGATACGCTCATGATCTTTACAAGCGACAACGGGCCGTGGCTCAATTTCGGAGACTACGGCGGTTCCGCCCTGCCATTACGCGAAGGTAAGGGAACGATGTTCGAAGGCGGTTGCCGCGTACCGTGCATCATGCAGTGGCCCGGACACATACCCGCCGGCATCGAGTGCCATGAGACTGCGGCCACCATCGATATCCTCCCGACGATCGCTGCCGTCACAGGCGCACCCCTCCCCCAGAAACCAATCGACGGTGTGAACATCTTGCCGCTCTTGGAAGGCGAAGCGAACGCAAAGCCCCGCGACCATTACTTCTTCTACTATGATCGGCAGCTGCGTGCTGTGCGGCGAGGTGAGTGGAAACTGTTTTTCCCCCACACTTCCCGATCTTATCTGGGCGTGAAGCCGGGCAAAGACGGGCAGCCGGGACCGTACGCTCAGGTAAATGTGGGTCTGGAGCTCTACGATCTGAAGAACGACCTCAGCGAGACGCGCAATGTTGCTGAGCGTCACCCGGAGATCGTCACTGAGTTACAGCAACTGGCTGAAACTGCGCGAGAGGAACTCGGCGATGCCCTCACCGGGCGGAAGGGAAAGGGAGTGCAACTTCCCGGCAGAAGATCGTGGAGTCGCCCGGAAAGAGTTTCCCACCTCGCTGCCGGGGCGACGATCACCTTTGAACACGCCCCGAGCGCCAGGTATCCGGGGACGAATGACACGCTGGTTGACGGCCTTCGAGGAAGTCGCGACTTCACCGATGGGAGATGGCAAGGATTCGAGGGGGATGATCTCGTCGCAGTGATCGATCTGGGAAAGGTCGTTCCAATACAAGACGTGGCATGCGGTTTCCTGCAGAATCAAACCTCGTGGATCTTCTTTCCCACAGCGGTCGAGATCGCTCTTTCAAGAGACGGTCGGACATTCGAGCTGGCGGATCGGTTACAGATCAAGACTGAAGCCGACCTCGAACCAAGAGTTGAGGACTACTCGATGCAGTTGAAGTCTACGCCGGCGCGCTACGTTCGTGTACGTGCAATTAACGTCGGCACTTGCCCCCAGGGGCACCTGGGCGCTGGCGGTAAAGCCTGGCTCTTTGCCGATGAAATCATCGTTCGATAGTTCTTCCCGTCATCAACGTCAAGCCGATCACCGTAGCGGTTTGTTCGCCCTGGCAGGTGAAACCGATCCAAGGAAGGGTGTTAACCATTCGCGGTGCTACTTCGGTGGCAACTCGTTCGAATTTGGAATCACACTTTGAGCCATTGTCTGGCCTCCTCCAGAGACCGGAAGGTCCTGACCTCTGCTTGTTGTCCCTCCATCGCCGCGTACGCTTCGTAGATCCGGCTTAAGCCGAAGGAGAGGTCTCCCGCTGCAACAATAGCCGTCTTGCCTCCGACCCTGGAGTGCGCTTGACGCTTGACGAAGCTCGCGATCCCCTGGATATCGTCGCTTCTAAACCCAGACGTATCGGCTGAAGAAAGATCCCACAGGACATAGTGGGTGGGCACTCCCTCGTAGAGGGCTTGCACTGCCTCAATGATTTCCTCTGCTGAAAGCCTCCCCTCACACTCATACGTGGTGACGTTTGCCGCCCTGTCAGTGCTCTTTCGGATCATTGTCGTCCCTCGTCATAATGGGCCAGACGGAATCCTCCTCTTTGCAGCACCTTCAAGCAGAAGGTATCAAGAAAAGATGTAGTATCCAAGCCTCCGAATTGACTCGCCGGTAAAAAGTGGTCCCTTTCCACGTTTCGACGGAGTTTATTGTGCACTCCACAAGAGCACATCGAAGACCTTCGGAAGGCGCGTTGATCCGGACCGGGCCAACGCATGGCTCCAACCTCTGGAATCTCTTGGTTCCAGGTCTCATTTTTGTTATCTTTTTTCCCGTCATCCTTCCACAATCCCGATATTCGAGGGCTTTCGTGAACAAAATAGAGTTCAGTGAATCGCTTCGGACGATTCGGATGTCCCCCATTATCTCTATCAGCGAGCAGGTTCGGAAACGCGCCCCCGACTTTCAGAAAGAGACGGGCAAGAAATTCATCCTCTTTCAGCGCGGGGAAATTGACTTTCCGACACCGCGGTACATCGTTGATGCGGCAAAGAAGGCATTGGACGACGGATACACGAAGTATCCGAAATCAGGAGGGGAGGATCCCCTGAAGGACGCTATTCTCGAGAAGCTGCGGACCTATAACAAGGTCGAGGGGCTCACTCGGGAGAACATCATTTGCACCTATGGCAGCCAGGAAGCTCTTGAGCTTTCGTTCAAGCTGTTCGAAGGGAAGAAGGGCGCGGGATTTGCTCCGTGCTGGAGTTGTATTCTGGAAAACTTCGTCCCCTACTGCAAGATCGACTTCACAGAAGTCCCGCTGCAGGCTGACTTCTCCGTGGATTACGCAAAACTCGAACAGACGCTCAAGGGTGTTGCTTTCTTCTATCTGAATTCGCCGCACAATCCGACTGGGAAATTGTTCACAGAGGAAGAGGTACGCCGAATCGTCGATCTCTGCAGGCGATGCGGGGTCTATATCATTTCCGATGAGGCGTATGAGCGTATCGTCTACGACGGCCGGAGCCACTTCAGTCCGCTCTCCATCGACGACCCTCTGATTCTTGGCGCATACACCTTTTCGAAAACATACGCCATGACGGGCTGGCGCCTCGGGTACCTCGTGACACGCAATCCAGACATCGCGAAGCTTGCACGACTCGGTGACTACACGCAGACCGCGGGCGTTGTCACCTTTCTCCAGCACGCCGGCGCTGAAGCGCTGAGGAACCGCCAGGAAGAAGAGAAAGCGCTCACACTTATGGTTGCGGAGTTTCAGAAACGACGTGACGCGTTGTACAACGGACTCCGGCAGATCGGCGGCATTCAGGTTGAGAAACCGGAGGGCGCCTTCTACCTCTTCCCCAATTTCACAAAGCTGATGCCCTCAAACCTGGATGCAGAAAAGCGGAAGCACTACGTCTACGATCGCCTTATGGAGAAAGGCATCGCCTCAGTCTACGGCTCGGCGTTCGGCAAGTATTTTGACGATAACGTCCGCCTTTCGTTCTCAACGACGCCGCTGGCCGACATCACGGAGGCCATCGAACGGATGAAGCAGGTGTTCGCGTGAAACTTGCCCTGTGCCAGCTCGACATCGTTTGGGAGGATAAGCAGTCCAACCTCGTGAAGTGCACGGCTGCCGCGGCAGCAGCGGCCCGCGCGAAGGCCGATCTCGTTATCTTTCCAGAGATGTCGCTCACCGGATTCTCCATGGAGAGTGCGAAGATCGCGGAGCCGCTCGACGGACTCAGTGTTCGCGCAATGCAAGGAATCGCGGCGGCTCACACCATCCGCATCATCTTTGGGCTCGCTACTGTCCAGGAGGGAAAGCATTACAACACCCTGGTCTGCCTTGATACCTCAGGAGAGATCGTCCACACATACAACAAGATCCATCCGTTCTCTTACGGCCGGGAGGATAAGCATTACTCATCCGGCGATCAATTCCGTTGCTTCGAAATCGACGGTGTGCCCCTCGCTGGTTTCATCTGCTATGACCTCCGGTTTCCGGAGCTTTTCACCCACCTTGCTGACTGCACCAAGCTGTACGTCGTCATCGCCAACTGGCCCGACGCTCGTGTGGACCATTGGAAGCATCTCCTCCGTGCAAGGGCTCTCGACACATTTGCGTTTGTCGCGGGAGTGAATCGGGTCGGAACTGGAGGAAACCTACGCTACACAGGCGATTCTTTGGTGTTCGATCCCTGGGGAAGACTCGTGGAAGGATCGGAAGATCCGCAGCATTCTCTTCTTTTCCGGGAGATCGATGTTGGACAGGTCGAACAGGTGAGGAAGGAACTCTCGCTCCTGGATGATCGCCGCTGGAGCGTGTACGCATCCCACCGGCCAAACAAGGGCGGTCGGGTGGAGTAGGCTCCCTTCCTTTAGACGAGGTCCTCGCCGCTCCAATCCCTGAAGGCCGTTTCT
>Ga0194112_10008550_pt1 | contig 13153 bp, 9 predicted proteins | sample TA2MahC400mmetaG_FD_146191 | JGI IMG/M metagenome (GOLD analysis project Ga0194112, IMG submission 146191) | Freshwater microbial communities from Lake Tanganyika, Tanzania - TA2015016 Mahale Deep Cast 400m | ecosystem: Environmental > Aquatic > Freshwater > Lake | place: Tanzania: Lake...
CCGCGCTTGCCCTGTCGCACCGTAGCCCCGATCGAGCTATTCCGCCTTACGCCCCCTTTCTCTCAGCCGGTTCCCCACCCCCTCCTGGCCTTCCTCAGCGCGACGAATTCCCGATTCCGCAGCCCTGGGTGTGCAGATAATTGCAGAGTCATATGACTCTGCAATTATCTTCCCGGAGCGCAGCGATCGGCAAGCTCATGGCCAGGGGGCCCGAACGGGCCGTCTGTTGTCTTGTCAGCCCGGCTTGGCAGGAGGCGGGGTGGGCCGACTGACAATGACAGCCTGTGTGCAGATAATTGCAGAGTCATATGACTCTGCAATTATCTGCACGCGGCTCGCGAGTAGCGGACGGGCCCCCGTCTCCGTTGCGCAGCACGGCGCAGAAGGCCCGGAGCGGCTCCTCGGGGTCCCCTGAGCATGCCCCCGCCGGCCGGGGTGGCCTTGGGACATGCTTGCAGAGCTATATGATTCTGCAACTGTCGTCCCAACAGTTAGCCCGCGTTTCTCACCAGCCCATACCCTTCGAGAAGGGAGAACGCCCTCCCCTTGTCATGCTGAGCTTGTCGAAGCACCTTTCAAGGGAGGGGACTCCGGCAACAGGGCGTGCTCTGTAGCGTCAGCGCGCTCGCCTGAGAGGTTCCTCGGCTTCGCGGAGCCTGCCCTGAGCGAAGCCAAATGGGCTCCGCTGGGAATGACATGGCTTCTGGCGCGCTGGTGAGAAATGCGGGTTAGTCCGGGCAGTGAATGGGCGATTCTCGGCTTCGGGCTGACCCGTCAACCGCTGCCTCCTCCCAGCCCATCGCGCGGCGCCCTGAGCATCGCGGACGCTTGGCCTCTTCTCAAGAACTGTCGGAAAAGGGCTTGCAAAGACGTGGCGGCGCGGTATAATCAGCAGCGCGGAGGCCGACCCGCTTGGGCGGAGCCGCTTCCCTCCCCGTTCTCCCTGTGTGTCCCCGCTTCTTCCCCAATCGAGTGGTCGCATGGCGCGGCTGGTCCAAAGAACCGAGCGGGGCGAGGCGGCCCACGAGCTGCTCTTCGGGAGCACGACGATCGGGCGCGGGCGCCTGAACGACATCGTGGTCGCCGATCCCGGCGAGCGGCGGCTCCACGCCACGGTGGTGGCCGCGGGGGGCAACCGCTACCTTGTTCGGGACCACCGCTCGCGCGGCGGGGTGAGGGTGAACGGGGAGCCGGTGCGGGAGCTGGGCGAGCTGCCCGACGGCGCGGTGCTTGAGGTCGGGCCGGCGAAGTTCGTCTTCGAGGCCGGCCGCGACGAGGCTGCCCCCGCGGAGCAGCCGGCGTCCAGCCTCGGCCGCGGCGTGGTGCGGCTCACGTTCGGCACGGCGGTCGCGCGCGTCTTTGGCTACGTGCGCGAGATGGTGGCCTATGCCTTCTTCGGGTGCTCCGGGCCTTTCGACGCCTACGTTGCGGCGACGACCCTGCCGAACCTGTTCCGCGACGCGCTCGGGGAATACGCCGCCGAAAATGCCTTCATGCCGGCGTTCAAGACGCTTCTCGCCCGCGGGCGCGCCGGGGCGGCGCGGAGGCTCCTGGGCGTCGTGCTCCGGTTCGTCGTCGTCACCAGCCTCGCACTCGTCGTGCTGGGCATCGTGTTCGCGCCCTGGGCGGTGCGGGCGGTGCTGCCAGGCTTCGTGGCCAGGTTCCCGCAGTATGTGGACCTTGCGGCGCAGTTGACGCGCTGGCTGATGCCGAACCTGCTGATCATCGCGGTGGGGGCGCTCTTCGGAAGCCTGCTGCTGGCCCAGCGGCGGTTCCTCCTCTACTCGCTCGCTCCGACGGGGACGAGTCTGTGCGCCATCGCGGCCACCGTGGCGCTGGCCCCAAGCCTGGGGGTGGGGAGCCTGGCCATCGGCTTCGTGGCGGGCGAGGTCCTGCACATGCTGCTCTGCGCGATTCCCTGTGCGCGGGGCCTCCGTGCCCCGCGGGGCAGAGACGCCCCGCCCACAGCGGCGACGCGGGGCGCGGAGGCCCCGCCCACAGCCGAGGTGCGCGCCGCGGTGCGCAGGGTCGCGCGCTCCGCCATCCCAATCGCCTTCGCCGCGGTGCTCACGAAGGTGAACTTCATCGTTGACCAGATCCTCGCCTCGACCTATTGCGCGTCGGCCGGGCGGATAGCGGCGCTCTACGGTGCGGCGCGGCTCCTCCAGTTGCCCTTCGGCATCATCGGGCTGGCGGTTGGCCGCGCGGCCTTTCCCACACTGATCGAGCAGGCGGCGTCGCAGGACGGCCGGGGCTTCTCGCGCGAGGCCGTGCGCGCGCTGCGGCTCAACATCTTCCTGCTCCTCCCGGCGTCGCTGGGCCTCGTGCTCCTCGCCGGGCCGTGCGTGCGGCTGCTCTTCGAGCGGCGCGAGTTCACCCCCGAGCACACGGGCTGGGTGGCCATCGCCCTGGCCTTGTATGCGTCGGGCCTGGTGGCGATGGGCGCGCGCACGGTGCTCTCGCGGGCGTTCTTCGCGCTCCTCAACACTCGGACCCCCTTCATGCTCTCCGCCCTCGAGGTCGGCCTCAACATCGTGCTGAGCATCCTGCTGGTCACCACGCCCCTGGAGCACGGGGGGCTGGCGCTCGGAACGTCCGTCGCCACCTGGGTGCAGGTGGTGCTGCTGCTGGCGCTCCTCGGCCGCGAGTTGCGGCGACGGGGCCAACGGCTGGCATTGGGCGGACTCTGGAGCGGCCTGTGGCGGATGGCGCTCAGTGGCGCTGCGATGGCGGCCGCGATGATGGCGTGCAGCGCGGTGCTGGGGCACCTGTGGGCCGGGGGCGGCCTCCTCCCCAAGCTCCTGGCCCTCGGCGTGCCGGGCCTGGCGGGCCTCGCCGCCTACCTGGCGGCCGCCTGGCTGACCGATTGCGACGAGCTACGCGGGCTGATCCGACGGCTGTGACTTGACAGAGGCACCCCATATTCCCACAATCATAGGCGCAAAGATGCGTGACGCGTGACGCGTGATGCAGGCCATCACTTCTGAGGAGACCATCGGTGAGCAGGATCGAGCTTTCGAGGCGTGATGTCATGAGGGGCAGCATTGCCGCGGGCGCCGCGTTCAGCATCCTGGGCGCGACGGCCAAGGGGCAGGGGAAGGCCTTCAGGGTCGGCATCATCGGCTGCGGGGGGCGCGGCAGCGGGGCCATCGCCCAGCACGTGGAGGCGGCGAAGGTGCTCAACGACACGCTGAACCTCGGCATCGAGATGCAGGTGGTGGCGTGTGCGGACTTCTTCAAGGAGCGCGCCGAGGGCACAGGCAAGCGCTTCGGCGTGCCGCCCGAGCGGTGCTTCGGGGGAGCGGACAACTACAAGAGGCTGCTCGAGGTTCCGCTCGACAACGTGGTGATGGCCCAGGCCCCGGCGTTCCGTCCGCCCCACTTCGCAGCCTGCATCAAGGCCGGCAAGCACGTGTTCATGGAGAAGCCGAGCGCGGTGGACGCGCCGGGCGTGCGGATGGTGATCGAGGCGGGCAAGCTGGCGAGGGAGAAGGGCCTGGTGGTCGTGGCCGGCACCCAGCGCCGCCACGAGCAGGGCTACAACCAGCGCTACCAGCTCATCAAGGAGGGCGCCGTCGGCAAGGTCCTCGCCGGCCGCGTGGCCTGGAACATGGGCAAGATTTTCCACAACACCCCGATGAACCCGACGAAGCCCGAGGACCTGGTGCGCGGGGGCAACTGGCAGCTCTGGATCGAGTTGTCCGGCGACCACATCGTCGAGCAACACGTCCACAACCTGGACATTGCCAACTGGTTCGTCGGCCGCCATCCCGTCTCGGCGGCCGCCTTCGGCGGCCGGGCGCGCCGCAAGGCGGGCAACATGTACGACTTCTTCAGCGGCGACGTGGATTACGGCGACAACGTCCACATCCACTCGATGTGCCGCCAGGTGGGCGGGTGCTGGGACTGGGTGGGCGAGAGCTTCGTCTACGAGAAGCCGGCGCCCGCGGGCTACAAGTTCCAGGAGCCCGTGCGCTACTCGGACATCCCTCAGAAGGGCGGGGCATACGTCCAAGAGCACATCAACATGCTCTACCACATCCTCAAGGGGAAGGAGCTCAACGAGGCCCAGAGCGTCGCCGAGTCCACCGGCGTCGCCATCATGGTCCGCGATTCCGCCTACACGGGCAAGATGATGAAGTGGAACGAGATGTTCGATGACCCCAAGGCCAACCCCGAAATCTACAACAGGGCCTGCAAGCCGTCGTGGGTGGACTTCGAGGAGGGCAACATCGCGTATCCCAAGGATGGCGATGCGCCAGTTCCGGGGACGGCGTGAGATCTGAGGATGCGTGACGTGTGACCCGTGACGCGTGATCAGAAGAGGCCCGACAAGGGGGTCTTTCCTGTCACGGGTTACGCGTCACGGGTCAGGAGGAGACCAGGAATGAGTCAGAAGACTCTTTCACGGCGCGACCTCATGAAGGGCGCCGTTGCTGCGGGCGCGGCCTTCACAATAGCTGGCGCCACGGCGCGCGGCCAGGGCAAGGCCGTCAAGGTGGCACTCATCGGCTGCGGCGGGCGCGGCAGCGGAGCGCTCCAGCAGCACGTGGAGGCCGCCAGAATCCTCAACGACCGCCTCAACCTGGGCATTGACCTGAAGGTGGTGGCGACCGCGGACTACTTCAAGGACCGCGCGGAGGGCACCGGCGGACGCTACGGCGTGCCGAAAGACCGCTGCTTCGGCGGGCCGGACAACTACAAGAAGGCCATCGAGAGCGACGCTGACATCATCCTGATGGCGCAGTCGCCCAACTTCCGCCCGCTCCACCTCGAGGCAGCGGTGAAGGCGGGGAAGCACGTTTTCATGGAGAAGCCGGCCGCGGTTGACCCGCCCGGCTGCCGCCGGGTGATCGAGGCGGGGGAGGACGCGCGGAAGAAGAACCTCCTCATCGTGGCCGGCACCCAACGCCGCCACGAGCGGGGCTACATCGAGACTGCTCAGGCCGTGGTGGAGGAGAAGGCCCTCGGCAAGCTGCTGACGGGGCGAGTCTCCTGGTGCATGGGCTGGATCGGCTGGTCGGCCAAGCAGCCGATCAAGCCGAAAACGCCCGGCGACCTCGTCCGCACCTGGCCAAACTGGGCGGCCCTCTGCGGCGACCACATCTGCGAGCAACACGTCCACAACCTCGACGTCGCCAACTGGTTCATCGGCCACCCGCCCAGGAGCTGTCTCGGCTTCGGCGGCTCCGCGCGCCGCAAGGCGGGCGACATGTGGGACTTCTTCAGCCTCGACCTCGACTATGGCGACGGGATTCACATCCACTCCATGTGCCGCCAGATAAGCGGGTGCTGGGACTGGGTGGGGGAGGAGCTGGTCTACGAGAAGGGGCGGACGAATTGCGGCGGGGGCCTGAAGCCGAAGGAGTCGCCCATCCCCGCCGAGCTGCCCTACGAGGACAACAACAAGCGCCAGTTCGGCGGTCACCAGCAGGAGCACATCAACATGCTCTACCGCCTCGTGAAGGGGCTGCCCCTCAACGAGGCGAAGAACGTCGCAGAGGCCACTGCGGTGGCGGTCATGGGCCGCATCTCCGCCTACACCGGCCAACGGGTCGAGTGGAGCGAGATGATGGTTGACCCCAAGAAGAACCCCGAGGTATATGACCTCACGCTGAAGCCGACGGCTGAGGATTTCGAGAAGGGCGACTTCCCGATGCCGAAGGAAATCCCCGAAAAGGGGGCAATCGCGGCGCCGGGGAAATAGCCCGCTTCGATCGGTCGGATCGGATCGATTGAATCGATTGAATCGATTTAGTCGAATGAACCCATCGCTTGCAACAGGAGGCCACACAATGGCGCAAAGCGTTGTATCTCGTCGCGATCTCATGAAGGGCGCCCTCGCGGCAGGGGCCGCCTTCACGATCCTGGGCCGCAGCGCGAAGGGCCAGGGGAAGAGCTTCAAGGTCGGGCTGATCGGCTGCGGGGGACGCGGCCGCGGGGCGCTGGCCGACAACTTCGAGGCCGCGAAGATACTCGGCTTCGAGGCCAAGTGCGTGGCCGTGGCCGACTACTTCAAGGACCGCGCGGAGCAGACGGGGAAGCGGTACGGCGTGGCGCCCGAGCGCTGCTTCGGCGGGCCGAAGTGCTACCAGGGCATGATGGAGAGCGACGTCGAGATCGTCCTGATGGGCCAGGCGCCGCTCTTCCGCCCGGTTCACCTCGAGGCCGCGGTGAAGGCGGGCAAGCACTGCTTCGTCGAGAAGCCCGTGGCCGTTGACCCGCCGGGCTGCCGCCGCGTGATCGCCGCGGGCGAGGAGGCGAAGAAGAAGGGCGTCATCATCGTCTCGGGCACCGAGCGTCGCCACGAGTGGAACTATCGCCTGACCCACCAGGCCCTCGTGGTGGAGAAGCAGCTCGGCCGCCTGGTCGCGGGCCGCTGCGCCTTCTGCATCGGCCACATGTTCCACCGAAAGCCCATCGAGCCGAAGACGGGCGACGATCTGGTGCGCTCGTGGCAGAACTGGATCGCACTCTCCGGCGACCACCTGGTCGAGCAGCACGTCCACGACATTGACATTGCGAACTGGTACTGCGGGGTGCCCGTGAGCGCGGCGGGCTTCGGCGGACGCGCCCGAAGGGCCGCGGGCGACATGTTCGACTTCTTCAGCGTGGACTTCGCGTATCCCGACGGCGTGCACGTCCACTCCATGTGCCGCCAGGTCAACGGCTGCTGGAACTGGGTGGGCAACGAGTTCTACTTCGAGAAGGGGAAGTCGAACGCCACGGACTTCCCGAAGCCCGAGCAGTCGCCGATTCCCGCCGACCTTCCGAACGCGAAGGGGAGCAGCCGCCAGGAGCAGACCGATCTGCTCTACGCCGTGAACAAGGGCCAGCCGCTCGACGAGGCGCGGGCCGTCGCCGAATCCTCCGCCGCTGCCGTCCTCGGCCGCATCGCAACCTACACCGGCAAGCTCACCCGCTGGAACGAGATGATGGTGGACCCCAAGAAGAACCCCGAGGTCTACAACCTCACGCTGAAGCCGACGGCGGAGGACTTCGAGACGGGGAACGTGGAGATTCCGAAGGAGGGGGATGTGCCGATACCGGGCGTCGCATGACGCGTGACGCGTGACGCGTGATTCAGAGAAGACCATGCGGGGGGCCTTTTCCTGTCACGCGTCACGCGTCACGGGTCCGAAGGAGACCAAGAATGAGCCAGAGGCCTTTATCACGGCGCCACTTCATGAAGAGCGCCATCGCTGCGGGCACCGCCTTCACCATCGTCGGCTCCACCGCACGGGGCCAGGGCAAGGCACTCAAGGTGGGGCTGATCGGCTGCGGGGGGCGCGGCAGGGGCGCGCTCGCCCAGCACCTCGAGGCCGCCAGAATCCTCAATGGCAAGCTCAACCTCGGGCTTGAGATGAAGGTGGCGGGCACGGCCGACTGGTTCAAGGAGCGCGCGCTGGCCGCGGGCAAGCCCTACGGCGTGCCCGAGGACCGCTGCTTCGGCGGACCGGGCGCGGGCAAGAAGCTGGCGGACAGCGACGTTGACATCGTGCTGATGGCCGAGGCGCCGGCCTTCCGTCCGCCACACTTCGAGGCGGCGGTGAAGGCCGGCAAACACGTCTTCTTCGAGAAGCCCATCGCGGTGGACCCGCCGGGGGTCCGCAAGGTGCTCGCACTCGGCGAGGAGGCGGCCAAGAAGAACCTCGTCATCGTCGCAGGCACGAACAGCCGCCACGTGAAGGCCATGATCGAGACCCAGGCGGCAGTGACCCAGGAGAAGGCCCTGGGGGAACTCCTCGTCGGCAGAATCGGCGGCTGCATAAACCACATGTTCGCCAGGAAGCCCATCGAGCCGAAGACCGCCGACGACCTGGTGCGGACCTGGCAGGACTGGATCGAGCTGTCGGGCGACTTCATCGTGGAGCAGCACATCCACATGACCGACCTTGCGAACTGGTTCGTGGGGCGCGTGCCGGTGAGTGCCTACGCCTTCGGCGGCCGCGCACGACGAAAGGCGGGGAACCAGTACAACTTCTTCAGCGTGGACTTCGACTACGGCAGCGGCGTCCACATCCACTCGATGTCGCGGCAGATGGACGGCTGCTGGAACTGGGGCGGGATAGACCTGGTTTACGAGAAGGGGCAGACGAAGGGCAGCGACGGCCCGAAGCCGCAGCAGTCGCCCATCGTGCCCGAGGTGCCCTACGAGGGGCCGGACGGCAAGCCCTTCGGCGGACACCAGCAGGAGCACATCCACCTCCTCTACAACCTGGTGAAGGGCAAGCCGCTCAACCAGACCCGCGACGTGTGCCTCGGCACCGCCGCGGCCATCATGGGGCGCGTGTCCGCCTACACCGGCCAACGCGTCGAGTGGAAGGAGATGATGGAGGACCCGAAGAGGAACCCCGAGCTCTACAACCTCACGCTGCGTCCCACGGCGGAGGATTTCGAGAAGGGAACCGTCGAAATCCCCAAGGAGAACGTGGTTGCCATCCCCGGCACCGACTCCGGCAGCCGGCCCCGCGCCCCCAAGGGGCAGCCGAAGGGGCAGCCGAAGAAGGGCAAGGCATGACGCGTGACGCGTGACAAGACGAAGGAAGCCTGGCTGCATTTCTGAATCACGCGTCACGAGTCACGCGTCCGGCATCACCAACCGAAGCAAGAGGAGACACAACGTGAAGACAAGTGGCGGAATGACAGGAGCTGCGGCCGCGTTCGGCACCTTCATGATTCTCGGCGCGACCGCGAAGGGCCAGGGCAAGGGCTTCAAGGTCGGCCTCATCGGCTGCGGCGGCAGAGGCGGCGGCGCGCTCGGCGACCACATGAACGCCGCGAAGCGCCTTGGCCTGGAGTCGAAGGTCGTGGCCACGGCCGACTGGTTCAAGGACCGTGCGGAGGGCCGGGGCAAGCCCTGGGGCGTGCCGCCCGAGCGCTGCTTCAGCGGCGGCGACGCCTTCAAAAAGCTGCTCGAGACCGACGTCGAGATCGTCCTGATGGCGCAGTCGCCCAACTTCCGTCCGCCGCACTTCGAGGCGGCGGTGAAGGCGGGCAAGCACGTGTTCATGGAAAAGCCGGTCTGCGTGGACCCGCCGGGCGCCCGGCGGATGCTCGATGCCTACGAGATCGCGAAGCAGAAGAACCTCAGCGTGGCCGCCGGCACCCAGCGGCGCCACTCGCGCGGCTACCAGGAGCGGGCGGTCCGCATCCAGGCGGGGGTCGAGGGCAAGATCGCCGGCGGACGCATCTACTGGTGCGGCGGAGCCCTCTGGTATCGGGAGCAGGGCAAGGAGCAGTCCGACGCCGACTACATGGTCGCCAACTGGGTCAGCTTCACCGAAATGTCCGGCGACCACATCGTCGAGCAGCACGTCCACAACATTGACATTGCGAACTGGTACATCGGGCATCCACCGGTGACGGCTGCGGGCTTCGGCGGCCGCGCCCGCCGAAAGACCGGCAACCAGTTCGACTTCCACAGCGTGGACTACGATTACGGCGAGGGCGTGCACATCCACTCGATGTGCCGCCAGGTCAACGGCACCACGGGCGCCGGCGGCGAGCACTTCGTCTTCAACAAGACCACCGCCGTGGCCAAGCCTGACCTCAAGGTGCCGGAGTTCGAGGAGATCGGCGGCCCCTACCAGCAGGAGCACGCCAATCTGCTCTACAGCATCCTCGAGAAGAAGCCCTACCTCAACGAGGCCAGGAACGTCGCCGAGAGCAGCCTCACCGCCGTCATGGGCCGCATCGCCACCTACACCGGCCGCCTCATCAAGTGGGACGACCTGGTGAAGAACAAGGAGAGCGAGTGGTATGCCTTCGCGTGCAGCCCGAGCGCGGAGGACTTCGAGAAGGGCACGGTGAAGGCGCCGCCCGACGACGTGTGCGCGATTCCTGGCAAGGACTGAGACCTCGGCACAGCCAGGCGGTCAGCGCGGGGGGAAGGGACCACAGGGACCACAAGGACCACAACGACCCAAAGAACATGGTAACCCATAGGACCCTGTGGTCCTTGTGGTCCCTGTGGTCCCTGTGGCCCCTCGGCCCCCTCCCCCCACTTGCATTCCCCACCCTCGTTGGATACACTGGCGGCCATTGGAGGCCCAAGCCCTACTAAGGAGGCAATCCTGTGGGCGAGCAGAAGAGCGGGGTTTCGAGGCGTGACTTCATGCGTGGCGCATTGGCCGCGGGAGCGGCCTTCGGCGGCCTGACGATCCTGGGCGCTTCCGCGCGAGGACAGGGCAAGCTGCTCAAGGCGGGACTGGTCGGCTGCGGCGGACGCGGCCGGGGCGCCGCCGTCAACTTCCTCGAAGCCGGCAAGTTCCTCAACACCGAGGTCAAGATCGCCGCCCTCGCCGAGATTGACAAGGCCGCCATCGAACAGACCCGCAAGCGGCTGACGGAGGACGGAAGCGACGTCCCAGAGTCCGCCTGCTTCGTCGGCTTCGACGGCTACAAGAAGGTCATTGACAGCGGGGTGGACGTAGTGCTGCTGGCGACGCCGCCGGTGTTCCGGCCGCTGCACTTCGACGCCTGCGTGAAGGCGGCCAAACACGTCTTCATGGAGAAGCCGGTCTGCGTGGACCCCGTGGGCGGCCAGCGCCTCATCGCGGCGGGCGAGGAGGCCACGAAGAAGAACCTCTGCGTCGTCGCAGGCACCCAGCGCCGCCACGACACCGGCTACCTCGCCACCAAGAAGCTCCTCGACGACGGCGCCATCGGCGCCATCTGGGGCGGCGCCGTCTACTGGTGCGGCGCTTCCTCCTGGATCAAGCCGCGACAGCCAGGCTGGACCGACATCGAGTACATCATGAAGAACTGGATCAACTTCGTCGAGATGTCCGGCGACCACGTCATCGAGCAGCACGTCCACAACATTGACGTGATGGTCTGGTTCATGGGCGAGGTGCCCACGCTCGCCGTGGCCGTGGGCGGCCGCGCGCGCCGCAAGACCGGCAACCAGTACGACTTCTTCAGCGTGGACTACCAGTTCGCCAAGAAGAACAACGTCCACATCCACAGCCTCTCGCGGCAGGTCAACGGCACCTGGAGCCGCGAGACCGAGGAGCTGATCGGCGACAAGGGGCGCATCCTCGCCAAGAGCGTCTTCCTCCACCCACGCAAGCGCGTGGACCTGCCGAAGATCGAAGGCCACGACAACGCCTACGTGCAGGAGCACGTGGCCCTCATCAACGCCATCGTGAAGGGGAAGCCGCTCAACGAGGCCCAGCAGGTGGCCGAGAGCACGCTGGTGGGCATCATGGGCCGCATCTCCGCCTACACCGGCCAGCCCGTCCGCTTCACCGACGTCTCCAAGCCCGACGGCACGTTCGGCAAGCTCGCCTTCTCCCCCACCGCGGAGGACTTCGAGAAGGGCCAGATCAAGCTCCCCACCGAGGAAATCCCCACCCCGGGCGTCCCCGAAGAGCCGAAGGCGGAATGATGGCGTGATGCGTGACCCGTGCCGCGTGAGAAGAGAAGCGGCGAGCCGTGCAACATGACAGCTCTGTCCAGGCTTGCAGCCCCTGTCTCGTCCGCTTGACAACACGGCTTGCAGAAGTATACTGCATGAGGGGATGTCAACTACCAGAGGGATTAGTGCCATGGAAAAGACCATCGCCGAGCTAGACGGAGCGCCACCGCCGGCCGAAGCGGACCCTGTGCTCATTCAGGCCATCCTGCTCGATTCCCAGATGGAAGACCTCGCCACGAGATACGAGGGAAAGTGGGTGGTATTCTACGATGGCAACGTGCTGGCCAGCGGCAAGACCGACGAAGAAGCGCTGTCCCAGCTCAGCGCAGAGCAACGAGCACTTCCTTTCGTCAGCCGGCTGATCGTGCTGCATGACGAGCCCTGTTACATGGGTGGCCCCAAGGGGGAATAGAGTGCGATTAAGTCTGCGCCCACCCAGGCGCCCTATCCTGCCCGAACCGATCCTGCCACATGGCATCCAAGTGGTCGGCGGGTTCCTTCCAGGGTGTGTTTACCACGAGGTGGGTGGTCTACCATTGGACGCCTTCATTGACACTGGCGCCGCGCGCTCCTGCATCCCATCCTTCATCACCAGAGACAACGATGGCAGGCAGTTCATGCAGGCCGTGGACTATGAGCGCCCCTTGGACTGGCACGGCAACAGGTCGGCGGCCCACGTCCCGATTTACGTCGCGTGGGTCACGTTCGTCGGCATGGGTCCCTTCAGGGTGAGAGTGTTCGAGACCAAGCACCTCTATTTCATCGTAGGCAGGGACCTGCTGGCCAACGTGCTCACAGTGCTCGATGGCCCATCTGGGATATTGGGTGTCCGCAAGACCAATGCCTTCGAGCGCTTCCTGCGGCGGCTGCTTCAGGCACCCTGAGGCATCCGGCCTATTGCTCTGAGACCTCGACGACGGCTCCTGCCTTGGCCGCCTTCCTTTCCACGCGCTTGCCGGAGGGGTAGAACTCGACGGCGAGGTCGGCGGCATCGCGGGGGCCGAGGCCGAAGTGCCGCTCGGTGGCAGTGTGGGCGTAGAAACTGTGGAAGCTCTGGCGGCCCCAGATGGCGACTTGCTCGAACCAGAGGAGCTTCTTGGCGTCGCCGAGGCCGCCGGCCTCGCAGACCCATATCTTGGCGCCGGCGGCGGAGCGGTTGCCCTTGGCGCCGATGGGGCGGATGCGGAGCCAGTTCTGCTTCGGCAGGCCGTTGCGGAAGACCTCGATGCCCTTTTCGCGCCCCTCCGTGCCCTTGCCGCACGCCACGACGTCGAGGTCGCCGTCGCCGTCAATGTCGCCGAAACAAAGCCCCTCGTCCACCGCCGACCAGGCGCCCGTGGGAAGGCCCCAGGCGTCGTTGACGGCCTCGAACTTGCCGCCGCCCGTGCCGCGGAGGACGTAGAGGAAGTACTTGCCGTTGATGATGATGTCGGGCAGCCCGTCGTTGTCGAAGTCGGTCACGATGGCCCCGCCCCAGTTGGTGTTGGCGATGCGCAGTTTGTCGGCGCCTGCGATGGCGTCGGGCCTGGGCGTGAAGCGGCCCTTGCCGTCGTTGAGGTAGATGAGGAGCTTGAAGGGGGCCTTCTCGCCCTCCACGCAGATGAGGTCGAGGTCGCCGTCGGAGTCGAAGTCGCCCACGCCGTGGATGCTGCCGCCGAGCTCGGCGAGGCCCGCTTCCTTCGTGGCGTTGGCAAAGCCGAGCTTGCCGTCGTTCAGGAAGATGCGGCGGCC
>Ga0194112_10008557_pt1 | contig 13148 bp, 7 predicted proteins | sample TA2MahC400mmetaG_FD_146191 | JGI IMG/M metagenome (GOLD analysis project Ga0194112, IMG submission 146191) | Freshwater microbial communities from Lake Tanganyika, Tanzania - TA2015016 Mahale Deep Cast 400m | ecosystem: Environmental > Aquatic > Freshwater > Lake | place: Tanzania: Lake...
CGTACAGAAGGCGTAGATGGTCCGGTCGATGTCTCCGGCGAGCCCCCCGGGCTTCGAGTTGAGCCGGATGTGCTTGTCCCGGGGCGCCCGGAGGATCGTGTCCATGTAGAGCTTGAGGGTCTCGGGTCCCACGTTGGAGGCGGCGGAGACATCGCTCGACTCGTGCGGGAACACCTCGTTCTCCGCCCCGCCGGCTGCGTCCACGAGCTTCAGGAAGAACTCCGGCGTCTGGGCCGTCGCCCCAGGCTCGACGTTCGCGATGATCGGGAGCTTCACACGCGCGCACACCTCCGTCAGGAACTCGATCTGCGCCTTCTGGAACGAGGCGTCGTCCGGGTACTTCACCTGTTGAGGGGCTCCGCCGAAGTACGCGAAGCTCGTCGCCCGGCCGTAGAACTCATCGAGGAGGACGCCGTCCCATGCGCCGGGCGCCTTCTCGATCGCCTTGTTGAGCTTCCGGCTGAAGAATGCCCGCCACTCCGTGTCCCCGGGATCGGCCCAATACGACTTGGCACGGGAGATGCGGGCCCTCCCGGAGTTCTGGACGAGACGCCCCCTCTTGTCTCTCAAAATCCACTCCGGGTGGTTCTTCAGGATCCAGGCGGTGTCCTCGGCGTCCACCGACCCCGCATCGGTCGAGTTGGAGATCCCGGGCGTGAGGCCGGCATCGAAGTACATGAAGGTCAAGGCATGCGGATTGTATTTCCTGAAGAGGAGGGCGACATCGCTTCGCTCCTGCATCATCAGGACATTGTCGTAGTGCGGCGCGATCCTCCGCACCTGTTCCTCCGTCGGCTGGAAGGAGGAGAAGAGACCGGTCGATGTGTACTTCCCGATCCTGTGAGGGCGCGAACTCTCCTGGGGATAGGTGCCGATCTTGTGGTCGGCGATCTTCCGGATGAGCTCGATCTGGCGCTCGCGGCTCCAGGAGGGGGCATCGCGAGGGATGTCCGGGAAAGGAGGCAGCTCCGTGACCGTGAGGAGGACCGGGGTCCTCCGGCTCGTGTCCGGAATGACCGAATCCCGACACCTCGCCATGCCCAGCGAGACGACCGACGCGAGGGCCGCCGCGCCGAAGAGGGATGCGTGCGCTCTCTCGGTCCTTCTCACGAGATGTCCTCCATCCGAATGGCACCCATCGACTTGTTCCGACGCCGGCCCGAATGCTACACTCCTCTCTGCGCGGCGACAAGGACGCTCGCGGATGCGGTAGGAGGAGGTAGGCCTCCGTGGAGTCGCGGCATCGCGTGCTAGCGGCGCTCTCGGGCGAGAAGCCCGATCATGTCCCGTTGATCTGCCGCGTGTTCGGATTCGCAGCGCCCCCCGCGCTCCGATGGGAGCACGCCGAGCGTCCGGTCCCCCACTGGTACACGATGCGGCTCGAGCACATCCACACCCTTCCTGAACCCTGGGATCTCGAACAGGACTTCCGGCGCATCGAAGCCTGGCTCCGGTTCGGCATCGACGATGTGATCGAAGTCTCTCCCCCCTGGGGCATCGATCCGGCGGTCCGGATCGACGAGTGGGTGGAGGACTCCGCCGGCGCGCGCATCGCCTGCCGGCGGTACACGATGCCCTCCGGCATCCTCGACCACAAGGTCCGATGCGATGCCGCGCCGCCCGCACCCGGCTGGGTCATCCAGCCCGACTTCCCGCCTCTCTTCGAGGACTTCAATGTCCCGAGAGCGGTACGGCCGGCCGTCGCCGGCGCCTCCGACCTCGCCGCCCTTCGCCACCTCCTCCGTCCGCCGGCGCCGCCCGCGCTCGAAGCCTTCCGCGCGCGCATGCGCGCCATTCGCCGCTTCGCGGACACGCGGGGGGTCCTGGTTTGCGGGTGGAGCCTCTTCGGCATGGATGCCGCCGTCTGGTTGTGCGGCGCGGAAGCGGCGGTCCTGATGGCCATGACCGAGCCCGACACGTTCTCGGAGTTGGTCTCCATCATCGAATCCTTCGACCGCATGCGGACCGAGATCCTCCTCGATGCAGGCGGCGTCGATCTCGTCATCCAGCGTGGCTGGTACGGATCGACCGACTTCTGGTCGCCGGACCTCTTCGATCGATTCGCCGCGCCCGCTCTCGCGCGCAGCGTCTCTCTCGTCCATGAGGCGGGGGCGAGGTTCGGCTACGTCATGACGACGGGCGTTGCGCCGCTCCTCCGGCATCTCGTACGAGCGGGCGTCGATCTCTTCCTCTGGGCGGATCCGGTCCAGGGCGGCGCCGACCTCGCGACCGTGCGCCGCGAGCTCGGCGACCGCGTCGCCATCGCGGGCGGCGTCAACGCCCCGCTGACGCTCGGAAAGGCATCGCCTTCCGACATCCGGCGCGCCGTCCGCGATGCCATCTCGACCCTCGGGCCGACGCGATTCATCCTGGAGCCCGTCGATTCGCTCTTCCCCGACACGCCATGGCCCGCGGTCGAGACGATGATCGAAGCCTGGAAGGAGACCTGGAGATGACGAGGCTCGGATTCGCCGTGATCCGGCATCCGCTCGAAGAGGGCGGAGAGGAAGCCCCTCGCATCCTCGAAGAGGGCGCCGGCGCGCTCCGCGCCGCAGGCATCGAGATCGTCGAGGCGCCCGGCTTCATCGAGGACGAGGCGAGCGCCGTCGCCGCCGGCCGGCGGTTCTACGACGAGCGCGTGCCTCTCATCGTCCTCGCCGCCGCCACGTGGAGCGCCGATTCGCTCCTCCTCGACCTCCTCGAAGAATGCCGCGTGCCTCTCGTCACATGGGCCTTCCCCGGCATGAAAACCGGTTCGATGTGCGGCTGCCAGCAGTTCGGCTGCGTCCTGAAGGAGCTGGGGAAGGAGTACCGCTTCGCGTTCGGATCCGCGCGCGATCCGGCCGCGATCGGCCGGATCGTCGAGTACGCGAAGGCGGTCGGTCTGGCGGCGGATCTCCGCAAGGTGCGCCTGGGCCTCGCGGGATACCGCATCGCAGGCATGACCGAGGTGACGTTCGACGAACTGGAGCTCAAGGCTGCTCTCGGGCCTCGCGTCATCCACTACGGACTCGATGACATCGAGCGGCAGATGCGCGATGTGCCGGCCGCCGAGGCGCGCGCCCTCTGGCGCGCGCGCCTCGGCGGCATCGCGAAGGTCTCGGCCGGCGATGCGGAGATCATCGATTCGATGCGCGGTGCGATCGCGCTCCGGCGGATCGCGGAGCGCGATCGCCTGAGCGGCATGGCGGTCGAGTGCTACCCGCGCTTCATGGGGCGCCTGTGCCTCGCGGCGTCGCTCCTCGCCGACGAGGGGATTGCCATCGGTTGCGAAGGCGACGTCAACTCGACCGTCGCGATGCTCATCCTCGAGCGCCTGACCGGCGGGCCGGTCCACAATACCGATGGACTGGGCGTCGACTTCGACAAGGGGTCGATCGTCTTCTCCCATTGCGGGAGCGGGAGCCTCCGCCTCGCCGCCTCTCCCGAAGCGATCGAGATCGCGCACGTGCGCCTCATGGATCAGGGGGCATGCGCCCTCTTCCCCGGGAGGCCCGGCCCCGTGACGCTCGTGAACCTGGTGGGCCGCCGCGGGACCTACCGCATGGGGATCGCCTTCGGCGAGGCGATCCCGACCGGAATGGTCTTCGCCGGAAATCCGACCGAGGTCGTCATCGAGGGAGGCGTGAGGCCCTACCTCGATCTCATCGCACGCGAAGGCCTCGGGCACCACTGGATGATCGGCTACGGAGATGTCCGGGGAGCGCTGCGGGAGTTCTGCGCGCACGTCGGGATCCGGTGCGTGGGGTGATCACGGGAGCCCCGCGATGCGGTGCGCGAGCGGCGGGAGATCGGTCCCATCCGGCAGCCGAAATGTCGCCTCGCCGAAGTTGACCGTCACGGCGATCCCGTTCGCGAAGCGGGACTCCTGGACGCTCCGATCCGGCGTGAGATACCGGTGGCCTGTCATCTCGGCGTAGCCGGCGGCGCGGGCGACAGGAGCGATCGTCTTCCAGCTCCGGACGAAGCGATCCCGTTCCCGCTCCCAGAGCTTTTGGTCGAACATGAACATCGGCGGCGTCCCGTAGAGGAGATTGAAGAGGTCGCGCTTGTCCCAGAGCGCCGGCAGCTTGTTGTTGTAGTCTCCCCAGTACCACTGGGCGATCACGCAGTCGTGGAAGACGAGTTCCCAGAGGGGCAGGCGATATCGGTGGCCGAGCTGGAACTTCGCGACATCCTCCGGCACTTCATCCCAGATCCGCGCCATGTCTCGCCCCGAATCGGGGACGCGGTAGGGGCCGAGGCTGAGCATGCCTTCGAAGTAGTGGACATACGGCACCGCCGCATCGTGGCCGGTCTCGCTCCCGCAGACGAGGTTGAGATCATCGCAGACATACTTCAGGAGCTCCATCTTCCAGTGACGGCTCTCGCTTCGCGTCATCGGGTGATCGGTGTCATAGCACTCGCGCCAGGGCGATGCGGTCGTCGTGTCGATGAAGCGACATCGGTACGGATGGGTCGAGAGTTCGGCCGGAACGCGCTTCCGTGCGTAGGCGACGGCCTGCCGGTCGCACAGGACGCCGCAGGGGTACATGACGCCGTCCTTCCCTCGCACGCGCCACCCCTTCACCCAATCGCCCTTCGCATCGAGCATCAGGTCATCCGGCCAGCCCGCCTGCGTCCAGTCCGGATGCGACCCGCGAAGCTTCTCGGCGACGACCTTCGGATCCATCAGGTCCTGATAGATGTCGTAGCGGCTCGTCAGGACGCCGGGCATGTCGTTCATCGCGGCGATGCCCTGGGGCGATCCGCGGTTGCTCCAGAGGATCCGGTCGATACCCGCGTCCTTGAGGGCGCGAACGATCGCCAACGCATCGCGCTCCCAGCACCACACATTCACGGCGCCGACGAGGAGATCGACGTTGGGGTTCGCCTTCCGCTTCGCCTCGAGCGTCCGGATGAGGCGCCTCTCCTTCGCGTATTCCCGGTATCGCTTGCACATCGCGACGTAGCCGCCGTCGGCGAAGAACGTATATCGGAGCCGCCGCGCGTAGCCGAAGAGCCCCTTCTGCGGCTGCCACTGGGGCGCGATGGCCAGGTTCCCATCGATGCGCCGGATCTGGATGTTCGCATCGTCGGGCGTCTCCAGGATCGCCATATGGCCGCGGCGGCCCTCGGTCACGCCCCAGAAGGCCATGCAGATCCCGTGGCCGCCGTACGCGACGAGCGACGTCTCGCGGATCGAAGGATCATCGACGGGGTAGGCGATCCCCTCGTTCATCGGCACGATGAGGTCCATCCCGGGCGCCGTCGCGAAGGGATGGGGGAAGGCGAGGGCGCCTCCCATCCGCCCCTCGCCCGTGAGGCTCACGACGACCTCGGGCCGCGCCTTCTCGATCCGGATCTCGACCCCGACCTTCGGATCCGCGCCGGATGCCTTCCAGGACATCCGGATCGAGTCGCCGTCCGTCGCAAAGGACGAGATCTCGCCGCGCACCCGCGCGACCTGCCGCCATTCGACGCCGGTCCGTCGATCCGTGACCGCGATCCGGCCGTCGCCCTCATCGACGCTCACCGAGAGCGAGTCGTTCGAGAGCGCACCGAATGCGAGAAGTCCGTAGACTGCGATCGATCCCATCATGGCGTTTTCTCCCCGGCGCGGAGAGGATGCCGGGGCCCCCTCGGGCCCGCTGTCTTGTACTCTCCGGCCCTTTTCACTACCCTGGACCTGGGAGGAATGGCAAGGGCTTGGTCAGGGAGATGGACCATGGTTGACATCGGTCGGCGCGAGTTTCTCAGGATCGGGGCGGGCGCGGGGCTCGCGGCGGCGGTCGCCGGGCCGGCAGCGCTCGCGGCGGGACGCAGGCCGGCCGAGGGCAAACCCGTCCGCGTCGGGTGCATCGGTGTCGGGGGCCGCGGCCAGCACCTGCTGGGCCACGTGATGGCGGTCCCCGGGGTCGAGGTCGTCGCGATCTGCGACATCGACCGCGGGAACCGCGAGGGCGCCGCCGAGACGGTCGCGAAGGCATTCGGCACGAAGCCGGAGGTCCTGGGCGAGGGCCCGTACGAGTACCGGAAGCTCCTCGCACGCGAAGACATCCACGCGGTCGTCATCGCGACGCCCTGCTACTGGCACGGGACGATGTACGTCGATGCCTTGAACGCCGGGATGCACTTCTACGGCGAGAAGCCGCTCGCGATTGCGGCGGGCGAGCTGAAAGCCGTCCTCGAGGCCTATCAGGCGCACAAGGATGTCGCCGTCCAGATCGGCTTCCAGTGGGGCGCGCACCCGGGAAGGCGCGAACTCTTCAAGCTCGTCCAGGACGGTGCGATCGGCGAATTGCTGGAAGGGCAGGCGCAGCGGCCGAACGGCTGGGACGGGCACGGCGGCTGGTACGCGGACCGCGCGAAGTCGGGCGACTGGATGCTCGAGCAGGCGGTCCACGAGTTCAATCTGATCTGGTCGGTCGTCGGGGCGCATCCCGTGCGCGCGTACACCGCGGGGCGGACGGGGGTCATCCCGGGCCGGAACACGACGAACTACTACACGACGATCCTCGAGTATCCGGGGAAGCTGATCCTCCGGTACTCGCACGGCTGGATCGCGGTCCCGGATTTCCCGACCGGCGGGCTCTACATCAACTTCACGGGCACGAAGGGCGCGATCAACGTCATGGATGCCTACATCCAGCTCCGGGAGAAGCCCGCGGCGGGCGCGGCGCGGATCCAGGCTCAGGGGGGTGGCGACACGCGGGAACATATGGCGAACTTCTTCGACTGCGTCAAGGCCGGGACGCCCGAGAAGACGTACTGCGGGGTCGCGAACGGCGCCGGCGCCTCGATCATCGGACTGATGATCCGGCAGAGCCTGGAAGAGAAGCGGCCGGTCACGTTCGAGGAGACCCTCCGGGATGGCCGGAGGCCGCCGGTCCCGGCGGCGTGAGGGGTGCCGGAGCGGCCCCCGCAGGCTGTACGCGGGATGAAAGGGTCCCGCGTAGGTCTTCAAGCCCGTTGAAATCGCGGTACCGGACCCCGTAAGATGGGGTTCGTATCCGAGATGTGAGGGGTCGGCCCCGGCCGGCGGCGGCGGGCGGGGGGAGTGATTCGTCGAACAAAGGAGGTCGTATGGACGGACGCAGGACTCTGCGGTTGTCGGTCTCCCTGGCGCTCGCGTGCGCGGCTGCGCTTGCGCTCGCGCCGGCGGCCGCGACCGCCCAGGACTGGTACGACAGCTTCGAGGACTACGACGCGGATCTCCAGGTCGCGGGCCAGGGCATCTGGCAGACCTGGAGCGGCGGGACGGGGACGGCCGAGGATGCGTACGTATCCGAAGAACAGGCCGCGACAGGGGTCAACAGCCTCAAGATCGTGGGCCCCAACGACACCGTCGCGTACTTCCAGGACCTCACCGGAGGACTCTGGATCGTCAAGGCGAAGGTGTACGTCCCGGCGGGGATGTCGGGGACGCTCTACTTCATCATGCTGAACCGGTACTCGACCGCGTGCGGCGGCGGGTGCGATTGGTCGGTCCAGGTCCCGATGAACGCCGGCGCGGGCACGATCCACGATGACATGGGCGGCGCGACGCTCCCCCTCATCGTGGACGAATGGGTCGAGATCCGTGTCGAGATCGATCTCAACAACAACCTCCACAGCATCTTCTATAACGGCGATCCGCTCGCCCTCAGCCGGGTATGGGATGATGGCGGGAACAATGCCATCCAGGCGATCGACCTCTACTCCGGCGATTGCAGCGGCGCCTACTACGACGACGTCTCGCTCGAGAGACTCTGCGTGCCCGTCCAGGTCAATCGCGAGGTCGATCTCAATTCGACGGCCCTGATCGAAGGTGTGGACACCCCCGTCTATGAAGAAGGGGATCCGATGGCCGTCGCACTGGTCCTGACGAATATCCGGGAAGACGATCCGGACTGCCAGGAGCTGGGGGATGTCACGATCACGGAGAAGCTGCCCGAGGGGTGGAAGGCGACCGACATCTCCGACGGCGGGACCTTCAAGGATGGAGTGATCACCTGGGTCATCCCCGCAACGAGCCTCAAGGAAGACGAGCTCACGTACCAGGCCTCGGGACCGGTGGTCTTCGCCACCGTGTCGATCGTCGGTACGGTGGAGGAGAAGGGGAACAAGAACTTCACGCACGTCGTGGGCGCGGCCATCCCGACGACGGGGGGCGGTCTTTTGCCCGATGGCGCGATCGCCCATTGGTTGATCCTCGGCCCCTACGTCCAGAGCGTGGTGGCCGCGGGGAGCGCCGGTACGGCGGATCAACTCGAGCAGGACTTCCTCACGGACGGTGACGAGATTTACGAGGACTCGGTCCTCCCGCAGGAGGGCGATCAGGTCGAGACCGATTACGGTGCGGCGTCGGCGGCGGTCCGTCTCGCCGGGCCGGGGGAGGGCGCGAGCCGGGCGGACCTGAATCCCGATGGCATCCCGACCTGGTTCGTCTGGCGCGATCTGGACTCCATGGTCAGCTACGACAACACCAACATGTGGGGCGGCAATGTCGACACGGCCATGGCGTACGCCGCCTGCTACCTCGATGTCCGGAAAGACATCGAGGCCGTCTACTTCGCATGCGGGAGCGATGATGCGATCCAGCTCCTCCTCGACGGCCAGGGGATCTGGACCAACCCGGTCCGCCGCGGCTGGCCCGGGTTCGTCGATGTCGTGGGGCCGTTCGATCTCGACAAGGGCATCCATATCCTGATGACCAAGGTCTTCGAAGACGGCGGAGGCTGGAACTTCGGCGTCCGGATCCAGGATGAATCCGGCAAGCCCTTCGCGCCGTCGGACATCATCATCAGGCTCGCGCCGCCTCCCTCGGTCAAGATCCGGCGGACGCTCTCGATCCTCACCTACAAGCCCGGGGACATGGTGACGGCGACGCTGAGGCTTTCGGAGGTTGCGGCTCCCCCGCCGGCTGCCGTCAAGATCACGGAGACGCTCCCGGCCGGTTGGACGGCGACGAGCGCTTCGGATGGGGGAACCATCCAGGGCCGGACGATTGTGTGGAACCTGACGGGCGCGGCGATCGCGAACGACAAGGCGCTGACGTACCAGCTCGGTGCGGCGCCGAAGGGGATCACGGCGGTCTTCAAGGGAGCCTACGAGGTCGAGGGGCTCCGTTTCCGTATCGACGCTACTACGCTCAAGCGGGACCCGATCCCGAAGGACGACCTGTGCGCGTGGATCGAGGCGGACATCGGGAACCCCCCGGCCGGCGGGCAGGAGAAGGTCGCCGCGGATTCGTTCAATATCTGGGGCGGCGGCGAGGACATCACGGCGAGGGCGGACAGCTTCCGCTTCATCCACCAGCCCTCGCCGGGCGGCGACCTCACGATGTCGGTCCGTGTGGAGGCCCAGGAGGGGACGGGGCCCAATGCGAAGGCCGGCCTCATGGTGCGGCAATCGCTCGAACCGGGATCTCTCTTCTACTTCGTCCAGGCGACGCCGTCGGACGGGGCGGGCCCGCGGTGGCGGTCCACCCTCAACGGGAATGCGACGCCGGTCCTCCCGATCAGCGATAAGGTCGAGCTGCCGGTGTGGCTCAAGCTCGTGAAGACCGGGAATACGTTCACGGCATTCACGTCGGCGGACGGCGTCACCTGGGAGCAGAACTTCCGGACGACGACGCACAAGAACCCCAGGACGCTGAACCTGACCGATCCGGTCCTCGTCGGCTTCGCTGTCACGGCGGGTGTTGCCGACCAGCCATCGGGCGTGATGTTCCGCGAGTTCCGCTGCGAGGGGCCCGGCTGTCCTGCGAATACAGGCTGCGTCGACAACGCGCGCTTCATCCGCGGCGACACCGACGGCACCGGTAACTTCACGATCGGCGACGGGATCCAGATCCTCATGCGCCAGTTCGGAGGCCTCCAATCCTACTTGTCGAACTGCGAGGAGACCGGAGACGTCGATGGCAACGGACAGCTCACGATCGGCGATGCGGTCTGGCTCTTCAACTACATGTTCGTAGGCGGGCCGGCACCTGCACCTCCTTCCCCTACCTGCGGGGATGTTGCGAAGGAGAACCTGAAGCTCGGGTGCGAGGCCGGCGTCGTCGAGATCTGCAAGTAGTCTCTTCTCCGCGGCCGGCCGGATCGGCCGGCCGCGGCGCATGCGACGCATGCAGCGGGGCACGGGGCCATCAGGCCCCGTGCCCCGCTCTTCACTGAGGAGGACCTGCAATGATTCGCCTGGGGTCCATCCTGGCCATCGCCATCCTCCCCGCCGCGCCTTCGCTCGAAGGCGCCGGCGCGAGGGACTGGTACGATGGCTTCGAGGACTACGCGGCGGGCGAATCGGTCGCCGGCCAGGGCATCTGGCAAACCTGGAGCGGGGGGACGGGGACGCCCGAGGACGCTCTCGTATCGGATGAAGAGGCCGCGAGCGGCGTAAACAGCCTCCTGATCGTGGGCCCCAACGACACGGTCGCGATCTTCCAGGACCTCACGGAGGGGATCTGGGTCGTCGGCGCGAAGGTCTTCGTCCCATCGACCATGTCGGGGACGCTCTACTTCATCCTGATGAACCGCTTCGTCCAGGCGTGCACCGGAGAACCGTGCGACTGGTCCGTCCAGCTCCAGATGAGTGCGGCCGCAGGGGTGATCCATGATGATCTCGGCGGCGGCACCCTCCCCCTCGCCCTCGACGAGTGGGCGGCGATCCGCGTCGAGATCGATCTCGATCGCAACATCCACAACATCTTCTACAACGATGCGCCGCTCGCCGAGGGCCGCGCCTGGGACGACACCGGGCACCGTACGATCGAGGCGATGGACCTCTACTCGGGCGACTGCGACGGGGCCTTCTACGACGACGTCTCGCTCGCGAAGGTCTGCTCGCCCGCCGCCGTCGAGCGCACCGTCGATCCCGGCTCGACGGCCCTGATCGAAGGCGTGGAAGTCCCCGCCTATGTCGAAGGGACTCCGATGCTCGTCACGCTGACCCTCTCGAACGTCCGGAAGGCGAGCGCCGGCTGTCCGGACCTCGGGGATGTGACGATCGCGGAGGAGATCCCCGAAGGGTGGACGGCGACCGAAATCTCCGGAGGCGGCACCTTCGCGAACGGCACCGTCACCTGGTTGATCCCCGCGGCGGACGTCAAGGAAGGGACACTGACCTACCGGGCGTCGGGGCCCGCGAGCTTCGCGGATGTCGTGATCACGGGGACCGTGACCGAGGAGGGCAATCCGCACCCCGGCCCTGTCCGAGGTGAGAACATCCCTGCCGCGGACGGATCGCTCCTGAGCGATGGCTCGATCGTCCGCTGGTTGATCCTGGGCCCCTACATCCAGGATGTCCTTCCGGACCCGCCGATCGTCAACCCTACGTCGGCGCCGCTCGAGCAGGACTTCCTTTCGGACGGCCTCGACATCTTCGAGGACTCGGTCCGCCCCCGCGAGGGCGATCGGGTCGCCACCGCCTTCGGCGCGGCGGCGGCGCTCCGGCTCGCAGGGCCCGCCGATGGCGCGACGCGCGCGGGCCTGAACCCCGGCGGCATCCCGACCTGGTTCCCCTGGCGGGATCTCGATGGGATCGTCCGCTTCGATGGCCCTCCCCTCTTCGGCGGCGATGTGAACAACGCCATGGCGTATGCCGTCTGCTACCTCGAAGCGAAGGAGGACCTCCGGGATATCACCATCGAGTGCGGGAGCAACGACGGCTTCCAGCTCCTCATCGATGGCGAGGGGCTCTGGACGCAGGCCGTCTATCGGGAATGGCAGGGATTCACGGACATCGTGGGGCCTCTCGATCTCGATGCGGGCTTGCACATCCTGATGCTCAAGATCTTCGAGGCGGCCGGGGCCTGGGAGTTCGGCGTCCGCATCCGGACCTCTGCCGGCGCGCCTTTCATCGATGGGTACACCGTGTGTCTGAACCCGGAGGGGTGCGCACATCCCCCTTCCATCCGTTTCATCCGCGGCGACGCGGATGGGAACGGCGCCTACACGATCGGCGATGGCATCCAGATCCTCGAGCGCCAGTTCTCGAGTCGCCCGTCCTATGCTTCGGACTGCGAGGAGACGGGCGACGTCGATGGGAACGGCATCCTCACGATCGGCGACGCCGTCTACCTCTTCAACTACCTCTTCGCGGGCGGCCCGCGGCCCGCGGATCCTGCCCCCGCCTGCGGCACGCTCGATCCGAACGACCTGAGGATGGGCTGCTCGGCCGGCGTCGTCCAAGGCTGCCGCTAGTCGCGCGGATCCGGCGCCAGCTCGTAGCACGCGATCGAGTCGTTCAGGCGCAGGTAGAGGCGGCCGGCGGCGATCGCGGGCGACGCGAACTCGCAGGCGGGGATCTTGAAGCTCCCGAGCGATTCGAACGCCGTCGCTTCTGCGCGGATCGCCTGGAGCTCGCGTCCGATCAGCGCGAACACCGCATCGCCCGCAAGGACCGGAGAGCCCTTCTCCGTCACAGCGAAGACCCGGCCGTCACGGATGATCGGGCTCGCGGCGCCATCGGTCACGTCGGGGAGGGACCAGCGCTTCTCGGGCTTGTCGAAGGACAGGCGGTAAGCGGCGAGCCCCACCTCGCGTCCGCTCGACAGGACGACGAGGTCGTCGCCCGCGACCGCCGCCGTCGAGCGGCCTCCGCCCGGCACCGACCAGAGGAGCGCGCCGTCGCGGAGATCGGCCGCCTTCACGCCATCGCCCGTGTTCGTGATCACGGCGATTCGATCGCCGGACCGCCAGGCGACGGGCGAGTTCTCCCGTCCGCCGACCTTCTCCTGGCGCCAGATGATATCGCCCGTGTCCGCACGCAGGGCGACGAGCTGTCCGGCGAGGACGACCGCCGCGCCGCCGATGCAGAGGACCGATGAGTGGACCGTCCCGCCCCCCTCCGCGGCCTTCCGCCTCCAGATCTGGGCGCCCGTCGCTGCATCGACGCAGGAGACATCGCCATCGCAGCCCGCGACATAACATCGGCCCTCGGCGATGCACGGCGTAGATGACGCTTCCCCGCCGGATCCGATCGGCCAGGATCTCGCGAAGCCGCCTCCCCTCCTTCGCGTCCGGGACGCGCGCCCGCCGGCCACGGCACCCGGAGCGCCAGTCCTTCCCGGACGACCCCGTTGCGTTCGGATCCGCGCCACGCGGGCCAGTCGCCGGCGGCGACCGTGGCGGCGGCGACCACGACGAGGATCACGTGTGCCATGGCCTACTTCGCTTTCAGATCGA
>Ga0194112_10008560_pt1 | contig 13146 bp, 7 predicted proteins | sample TA2MahC400mmetaG_FD_146191 | JGI IMG/M metagenome (GOLD analysis project Ga0194112, IMG submission 146191) | Freshwater microbial communities from Lake Tanganyika, Tanzania - TA2015016 Mahale Deep Cast 400m | ecosystem: Environmental > Aquatic > Freshwater > Lake | place: Tanzania: Lake...
TTCCGACGCATCAAGTTTTGTTACGAGCGTTGGGGCAAACATTTTCAGGCGTTTCACGATCTGGCCGCCAGCATCATTTGCTTCAACCGCCTCCGGCAAGTGACCGGAGGGCTGTGAAACAGCTTCTTAGCCGTCGCCGGTACGGCGACGCGAACCAGGTTGCCGATGCCCGTGCACGCCCGCGGCCGTAGCGGCCTCGGCTAAACGTCGGGAGCCTTGACGGCGCAGGACTGCTGCCCCGCTGCCTTCGGATGCCGGCCGCCGCCTACCTGCGTCTTGCGGCGCGCACTTTTTCCTTGATGCGCTGGATGTGTCCGCGTCCGAGGGCCTTGACTTCGCAGCCGAGTTCGAAGTAGCGGCGGATCTTGTCGTCCGACAGTATGCCGAAGCAGTCGATGACCGCGAGCGGCCCGCCCGCCCATTTCAGCACGTCCTCGGGCTTAAGCGTCAGGTACGGCGAGTGCCGCACGGCCAGGACCACGGCCTCGGCGCCCTTCAGGGCCTTCGGCAGGTCCTTTTCAACGCGGGCGTTCACGAGTTCGCCCTGGTTGCGGAAGAACCGCGCCCAGGAGTGGCCGGGGGCGGGGTAGGTGTCCTGGCTCTCCAGTTCGTACCAGTGGTCGACGTACGGGTCGTGGACGCGGACCTCCGCGCCCATTTCGGTGAGTTTGCGGACCACGAGTTCCGAGCCGGAGTAGCGCGTATCGCCCACGTCTTCGCGGTAACTTGCGCCGCAGAGGAGGATGCGTGCGCCGGCGATGTATCGGCCCATGTTGCGGAGGGCGTCGCGGACGAGTTCGGCGGCGTGCAGGCCGCGCGTGTCGTTCGTGTCGAGGGCCACGGGCGTTATCTTGAAGATGGAGTCCTGGTCCTCGAAGCCCAGGATGTGCTTGTATGCCCAGTAGCCCAGGCCGCCGTCCTTGGGCAGGCAGTAGCCGCCGATGCCTGGGCCGGGGAAAATGATGTTCGTGTGCGTCGGGCGGACCTTGATGGCCTGGATGACCTTGATGAGGTCCACGCCGTTGCGCTCGGCAAAGAGGCTCCACTCGTTCAGGAACGCCAGGGTGGTGGCGCGGTAGGAGTTCTCGACGATCTTGGTGGTCTCGCTCTCGATGGGCCGGTCCATGAGGGTCAGCGGGAAGTCTTTCGTGTTCAGGACCTCGGTGAGGAACTTGACCACGCGGCGTTTGGCCTCCTCGGTGCAGCCGGAGCAGACGCGCCAGAAGTCGCGGATGCTCTTTACGTAATCGCGGCCGGGCATGACGCGCTCGAACGAGTGGGCCAGCAGGGGGTGGGCCTTGAGGCCCCTCGCGGCAAATGCCTTCTTGAGGATCGGCAGGGCGACGAACTCGGTTGTGCCGGGGGCCACGGTGGTCTCGATGAGGACGAGGCACTTGGTGGGGATGCGGTCGCCGATGACCTTCATGGTGGCCTCCAGGGCGGCCATGTCGGCCTCGCCGGTGCGCATGTTGCCGAGGTCGTGCTTGGCGTAGTCGCACTGCACGTCTATGACCACGCAGTCGGCCAGGCGGAGGCAGTCGCTGTTGTAGGTGGCGGTGAGCGTTTTCTTTTCGAGGACGCAGCGGGCGATCATGGGCTGGACTTCGGGGTCCTCGGCCTTGACGGGCGACTCGCCGCGGTTAAGGAGCGGGATCTTCCAGTAACTGCGGGTCGAGGGCCGCTGGCAGCCGATGACGAACTTCGAGGGCTTGCCGGTCTTCTTGCCCACGGTGTCGGCGATGATGGCAGCCATGACGGCCCCGACGAAGCCGACGCCCATGACGACAACGATCTCTTTCTTCTCGGCGCGGGCCTGGCGCACGAGGCGCTCGATGCGTTTCATCTCGGCGGCGTACTCGCTCTTCTCGGGCAGGGGGAACTTCTCGCCGGCGGGACTGACGGAATGGTCGGCCATGGTTTCTCCTTTGCCTGGGGGCGCTGTTGTCGCAGGATTCTATCGGCGTTCCGGGCCGCCGGCCATGAGGCGCGGCCGGGGCGCAAGAAAGGAGCGCGACCCACACACAGGTCGCGCTCCGCCGCCGTGGGCATGTGGCAAGGCCTCACGCCCTGTCACGTCCGATTGTGCCTTACGTTTTCGCTTCGGCCGTCCGTCGGCCTGCCGCTGTCTGCGGCGGGCTCAGTTCCAGTGTCCGCGGATGGGCCGCTGCCGCCGCGACGTCAGGTACACGAACGTCCCGCCCGCCGCTACCAGCAGGACCGTCGCCGGCTCGGGGACGACCGGCACAGTGGGGCCGTCGGTGCGGATGACGTCGTTGCCGCAGCCCCACGATATCTGGGCCGTCAGGTCGCCGGGGTTCAACAGGCCCAGGAGGTCGCCGCTGAAGGCGTACTCCAGGATGAACGTGCCATTCTCGGCGCCGCCGTAGTTATAGGTGGCCCAACTCATCGAGGCCGTGCCGAGGAGTTGGTCGGGATCAATGCTGCCGCTGACGGCCCAGGGGCCGATGATGTCCGGGATGGTGGCGCTGGGGCCGTAGTCGTTTGCCACAAGGGTGGTCGAGTTGTAGTAACTGCCGGCCTGCTGCTGGATGCCCTTTGTGTCGCCGGAGGAATCCAGCCGGTAGATGGCCCCCTGGGCCAGGCCGGCGTTGGCCTGCTGGGTGACGATGCCGAATTCCTGGCCGTCGATTGTCAGGAACATGTCGCCCAGGTAAACCGTGTTGCCCCAGGCCTGTGTGCTCCAGGCGCTGGAGGTGATGACGAGCAATTGAACCTGGTGGTCCTGGATGCGGAGGTAGAGTTCCTCCAGGTCGTACTGCTCTCCGCCGCGCGTTACCCCCGGGCTGGGCTCGCGCCCCACGCCGGGGTAACTGATGGGCGCATAGTTGTTCTGGATGGTGGCCCAGAGGCTGCCGGAATGGATGTCCGAGCCGTTGGGCTGGCTGAAGGGGGTGATGCCCCAGTCGATGATGTTGCCGGAGGAGTCGATGATCATACCCCCGGCGCTGGGTGCCAGGACTGCCGCCAGAAAGGCTGGCAGGAACCACTTGCTGCGCATGCACGCCTCCTTACACGGGTCAGAAGACCGCCGACCCGTTCTTTCGATGGTTTCTCTGCCGATGGGCCGCCGACGTCGCGCCGGCGGCCCTGTCCTTGCCCTGCGGGCCCAGCGCGGGCCGCGCCGCCGGCGCCGATAATGGTTGCTGGAGATGCAATGCGTAGGGGGCGTGAAGCCTGCCTGTCAGCGGGCTTCCGGGTGACCACGGGATAGCGTACCGATGAACTCGTGGCTGTCAAATAGGCGGACGGGCGTCGGCTTGCGGCAGATGCAGGCCCTGGGGCGGCGCGCCGGGAAGACCCGCGGCGAACGCCCGAGAAACAGGGTGTTTCCGGGTGGGCGGCCGGCCCCCGCCCGCCGCCTCGCGCGGCTCCGGAAAGACGTGTCGCGGCAGCCGGATGTTGCGCGCACACGGCGGAAAAATGGTGAAAAATCCCCCCGCCGCGGGTAAGCATAAGGGCGTCGATTCACCCCTTCAGGAGGTTCCTGCCATGCGTGCGACACTTCTCCGGCCGTGTGCGACAGGTGTGTTGCTGACGGTCTTGGCGGTCCCCGCGCCGGCGTTTGGCGGGGCCGTCCCGGCCGAGGGTCAGGCGCTCAAGGTCGAGCAGACCCTCAACACCCGCACGGTCCCCAAGTGGGACGCCCTCGAAGTCGCCTTCCGTCACGACGGCACGTACGCGGACCCGTTCTTCGACGTGACCATCGACGTCGTGTTCACGTCGCCCGGCGGAAAGACGGCCAGGGTGGGCGGGTTCCACTACGGCTCGGCCGAGAAGCCGCGCATCCGCCGCATCGAGCCGCCCGAGGGCCAGCGGGGCCGCGTGCGCGTCGAATACGAGTTCGGCAAGTGCGACCTGTGGAAGGCCCGCTTCGCCCCCAGCGAGGTCGGGACGTGGCGGTATGCGTGGACGTTCAGCAACGCCGCCGGGGCCAGGGCCGCGGGCGCAGGCGAGTTCGCCTGCGTCGAGGGCCGGGCGGAAAGGAAAAACCACGGCTTTGTCCGCCAGGACCCGGCCAGCCCCATGCGATGGGTCTTCGACGACGGCACGCCGTACTTCCCCATCGGCTTCCAGGACGGGCAGTTCGACAACGGGGGCGTGGGGTCGTGCCTGGCGCAGGCGGCCATGGAAGGTCCGTTCCGGCCGGACCGGACGGGCCGCCCCGAGCAGCCGCCGGGGGCGATGTTCAAGCCCGGCCCCGCCCCGAATCCGCAGAACGCCGACGTGCAGTTCCGCCGCTTCACGCGGTGCGGCTTCAACTGCCTGCGGTTCAGCCAGCAGAACTTTTCGTACACCATCACGCCCGCCCTGGACCGCGTCAACGTCATGGAAAGCATCATGACGGATGAACTGGTACGCCGCGCCCGGCAGTACGGCCTCCGCGTCTTCTACGGCATCTTCGGATACATGAAGGTCAGCGCCGACCGGCCCGAGGACGCCGCGGCGATGGACAAGGTCAAGCGTCTCATCAAGTACAGCGTGGACCGCTGGGGCGCGTACGTCGATTTCTGGGAGTTCCTGAACGAGCAGAAGGCCGACGCGCGGTGGTACGAAATCCTCGTGCCGTACCTTAAGTCGCTCGACCCGTACCGTCATCCCGTGACGACCTCGTGGGAGCGTCCGGAGATTGAGGGCATCGACCTCTCGGCCCCGCACCAGTACCTGGGCATCAATGAACTGGGCTGCGACCAGCAGATTCTCGGCGCCGCCCCGCGATGGAAGCAGTTCGGCAAGCCCGTCATTGTGGGCGAGGCCGGAAACTCCGCCGGCCGCGCTACGCCCGAAAAACCCTGGCCCCCCGGCGTGGGCGGCGTGTGGGACCCCGGCAGCGCCCAGCGCATGCGCATCCGCAACTGGACCGGCCTGATGAACGAGGTCTCCTTCATCTTCTGGAACACCAGTTACGCCAAGGACGGCCACTTCATGAACATCTGGCTCGGCCCCCGGGAGCGCGAGTACGTCCGGGCGATGCAGGACTTTGCGTACGCCCTCGGGGCGGGCCTGAAGATGGTGAAGGTTGACACAAGCGCGCCCGGCGAAGTGCGGGCGTGGGCCGTCGCCAACCAGCGGCGGGCGGGGGCCTACCTGCACCACTTCAAGGACCACAAGGCGCCCGTGCGGGACCTCAAGGTAACGCTCGACGTGCCGCTGGCTGCGCGCGGGTACTGGTACGCGCCCGAGACGGCCCGCATCCTGGGCACGTTCGACGCCCCGGCCGGCCGCGGGACGTTCGCGGCCCCGGAGTTCGCGGTGGACCTGGCCCTTCTTATCACGCCCGACGGATGCCCCGACATCGACAAGGACGGCATCCCGAACGACCGCGACACGGACAACGACAACGACGGCGTGCCCGACGACCGCGACGCCTTCCCGCTTGAGCCGGAGGAGTGGCAGGACAAGGACGGCGACCTCATCGGCGACAGCCTCGACGCCGACATCGATGCCGACGGCGCCGGCGACGACCTGAACAAGAACGGCAGGCCCGACTGCGAGGAACTCGACATCGACGGCGACGGCGTGCCTCGAACAAACGCCGCCCCGTGGGACGCCTTCCCCCTGGACCCGAAGGAGTGGCGCGACACCGACGGCGATGGGCTGGGCGACAACGCCGACCCGGACGACGACGGCGACGGCTGGTCGGACGCCGAGGAGAAGGCCGCCGGCACGGACCCGCTCGACCCGCTGAGTTTCCCGGTGAAGTAGCCGGCGAAGGCCGACGCTCGCAGGTGTGGCACGGCCGGACAAGCCGGCCGTGCCACGTGGCGTAAGATGCGAGGGCGTGTTGTGGGGGCAGCCTCCAGGACGGGCGAAGGGAGGGCGCGATGATCATCGCGGCGAGAGCGATTGCGTTTGCAGCGGTCTTGGCGGCGGCGCACGCGGCCGCGGGGGCCGAGTTCTACGTTGCTCCTGACGGCCGGGCCGGCGGCGATGGCTCCAAGAGCCGCCCGTGGGACCTGGCCACCGCTCTGGCGCACCCCGCCGCCGTCAAGCCCGGCGACACCATCTGGCTCCAGGGCGGCACGTACCGCGGCGGATTCACGAGCCAACTCAAGGGGACGGCCGAGGCCCCCGTCACGGTCCGCCAGGCGCCCGGCGCCCGCGCCACCATCGACTGCGTCGGCGGCGACCCCGGGAAGCAGGTTTTCTTCACCGTGCAGGGCGCGCACGCGCGTTACTGGGGCTTCGAGGTCACCTCGTCGAACCCTAAGCGCCGCACGGAGACCACCGGCTCGCACCCGGAGGAGATCAGCCGCGGCGGCGTCAATTCGTTCGGCCAGAACGTGGCCTTCATCAACCTGGCCGTGCACGACTGCTCCAACGGCTTCGGCTTCTGGTCGAACGGCGAGGGCGGCGAGATTTATGGGTGCATCATCTATAATAATGGATGGGATGCCCCCGACCGCGGACACGGCCACGCCATCTATGCCCAGAATCAGAGAGGCACGAAGCGCCTCGCCGACAACGTGATCTTCAACCAGTTCTGCTACGGCGTGCACGCCTACGGGTCGAGCAAGGCGTTCATCAACCACTTCCGCGTCGTGGGGAACGTCTCGTTCAACAACGGCGCCGCCAAGGGGCCGACGAGCCTGGCGCCGGCCATCCTGGTTGGGGGCGGGAGCCCCTCGGAGGACATCGAGGTGGCCGAGAACTTCACCTATTCCACCGGCCTCGGCGCGGCGTCGCTGCAACTGGGGTACGGGGCGAACAACAAGGACGCCGCCGTCCGCGACAACTTCTTCGTCGGCCCCGCCAGCATGAGGAAATGGGAGAGACTGGCGGTCGCGGGCAATACGTTCATCGCTCCGCAGACGCCGGTTGCGGTGGAGCCGCCGGGCGCCGACCTGGCGGCCGTCAACACGATCTTCAAGGGCCGCCCCGGCGGCCTCAAGGTGGCCGTGCGGCCGAACAAGTACGAGCCCGGCCGCGGCCACGTTATCGTCTATAACTGGGACAAGAAGCCCGAGGTCGAGGCCGACCTGTCGGCGGTCCTTAAGCCCGGCGCCAGGTTCCGCGTCACCAGCGCGCAGGATTTCTTCGGCGAGCCGGTGCTTGAGGGCACGTACGACGGCAAGTCCGTGCGTCTGCCGATGAAGGACTACCGCGCCCCGCCGCCCGTCGGCAGGCCCGATTACGTTCCCCCCGCCACCGGCCCCGAGTTCAACGTGTTCGTTGTGCTGTCGGCCGAGCCGCGGCCGTAGGTCTGCGGGGCAATTCCTTGATTGCCGCCCGGCCGAGGCTAGAATGTCCTGTTCCTTTGCCGCAAGGAGCCTGCATGGCTGTCGAGACCGAAATCACCGGCCGCTTCGGACCGTACGGGGGACGGTACGTCCCCGAGACGCTGATGGCGGCCCTGGAGCAACTGGCCGATGCGTACGTTGCGGCTCGCGACGATGCGGACTTCCGCAACGAACTGGATTACCTGCTGAAGCAGTTCGCGGGCCGGCCCACGCGCCTGTACTTCGCCCGGCGCCTCACCGATGCCTGGGGCGGGGCGAGGGTGTACCTTAAGCGCGAGGACCTCGCCCACACCGGCTCGCACAAGATCAACAACACCGTGGGGCAGGGCCTCCTGGCCGTCCGCATGGGCAAGAAGCGCCTCATCGCCGAGACGGGCGCCGGCCAGCACGGCGTGGCCACGGCCACGGCGGCGGCGCTGTTCGGACTTGAGTGCGACATCTACATGGGCACCGAGGACATCCGCCGCCAGCGCCTGAACGTCTTCCGCATGCAGGCCCTCGGGGCGAGGGTCATCGGCGTCGGCACCGGCCAGCGGACCCTGAAGGACGCCATCAACGAGGCCATGCGCGACTGGATGGCCAGCGTCGAGACCACGCATTACTGCTTCGGCACCACCGCCGGGCCGCACCCCTTCCCGACGCTGGTGCGCGATTTCCAGTCGGTCATCGGCATCGAGGCCCGCCAGCAGATTCAGAAGCAGGAAGGCTGCCTGCCCGACGCCATCGTGGCGTGCGTGGGCGGCGGGTCGAACGCCGCCGGCATTTTCTCGGCATTCCTCGAAGACGAGAGCGTGCAACTTGTGGGCGTGGAGGCGGGCGGCAAGGGCCTCGACACCGGCCGGCACGCCGCCACGCTCGCGGCCGGGCGCCCGGGCGTCCTGCACGGCTCATTCTCATACGTATTGCAGGACGACGCCGGCCAGACGCTTCCGGTGCACAGCGTAAGCGCCGGCCTCGACTATCCGGGCGTCGGCCCGGAGCACTCTTACTGGAAGGATTCCGGCCGCGTACGCTACACCGTGGCCACCGACGAGGAGGCGCTGGAGGCGTTCTGCGAACTTTCGCGGCTGGAGGGCATCATCCCGGCGCTGGAATCGGCGCACGCCGTCGTCGAGGCCAGGAAGATGGCCCCGCAGATGAACAGCCGCCAGGTCGTCATCGTCAACCTCTCCGGCCGCGGCGACAAGGACGCCGAAGAAGCCGCACGCCTCCTCGGCGACAAGATCGGGAAGGTCATCCAGGCGTGAACCGCATCGACGCTACGTTCAAGTCCCTCAAGAAACAGCGCCGCAAGGCCTTCATGCCGTTCATCGCGGCGGGGGACCCCGGCCTGGAGGCGACGGCGGCCATCCTGCGGGCTATCCAAGCGCGCGGCGTGGCCGACCTGGTGGAACTGGGCGTGCCGTACTCCGACCCGATCGCCGACGGGCCGGTCATCCAGGCCAGTTACCAGCGTGCGCTGGCGGCCGGCGTTACGCCGCAGGGCATCCTGGACCTCGTCGGCCGCCTGCGCAGCGAGGGCCTGGCACTGCCGGTGTGCCTCATGGTCTCCTATGCGCTCGTGTACCGGCCGGGGGTGGAGGACTTCGTGGCCCGCGCTGCCGCGGCGGGCATCGACGGTCTTATTGTGCCCGACCTGCCTGCCGACGAGGCGGAGCCGCTGGCCGCGGCCCTTGCCGAGAGGGGGCTGGCCTACGTCCCCCTCATCGCCCCGACCACCTCGGCCGCGCGAAGGCAGCAGATCGTCGCCCGCGCCACGGGCTTCATCTATTGTATAAGTGTCGCCGGCATCACGGGCGAGCGGACGGCGCTGCCCGCGCAACTGGCCGATTACGTCAAGGGCATCAAGAAGGCGGCCAGGGTGCCGGTGTGCGTGGGCTTCGGCGTGTCGCGGCCGGAGCACGTCGAGGCGGTGGCCCAGGTGGCCGACGGGGCGATCGTCGGCTCGGCAATCGTCCACCGCATTGCCGACCATTCCGCCGACCCGCCGGAGAAGATCGCCCAGGTCGTCGCCGACTTCTGCGCTGAACTGGCTGCGCCGCTGCGCAGGTAGCCCTCCCAGCCGACCCCGGCAAGCCCCCTGCGAACGCACGGCAGGCGAGTCCAGGCGCTCCCCCGATTGTGCGCGGCCAGGCGGGCGGCCATGCTGCGCCTTCAGAATCGGCGCTGAGGCGGGGTATATGGCGGACCGGCGGCCGCCGGACTATAATCACCGCCGTCCGCACAGTTCTCCGGGCTGGCTGCCGCCGGCGGCGTTCGCGGCGTCGTGCGAGGGCTCGCGGCCGGACTTGGGGCGCGCGGCCGGGCTCGCACTTGACCTCGCGTGTACGATGGGCGAGAATTGCCGGGGAGTGTCCGCGGGCCGTGAAACAGGCCGGTCCACGGAACATGGAAAGGAGAGGTGGACGCATGAAACGTCTCAGGCTCATTCCGTGCGCTGCAATCACGCTCTTCGGGCTTGTTTGCGGGATCGCGGCGGCTGCGGAGGCGCCCGACATGATCGGCGCGCGCCAGCAGGCCGCACAGATTCTCCAGGCCGCCGGCGTCACGGGCGGCCTGGTCGTCCACCTGGGCTGCGGCGACGGGAAACTGACGGCCGCCTTGCGGGCCGCCGACATCTACACTGTCCAGGGCCTGGACCCGGATGCCGGGAACGTCGAGGCGGCACGCCGGACCGTCCAGTCGCTCGGCCTGTACGGGGCCGTGTCGGTCGCACGGTTGACCGGCGCCCGCCTGCCTTACGTTGACAACCTCGTGCGGCTGCTTGTGGCCGAGGACCCAGGCGCGGTGGGGATGGATGAGATGATGCGTGTGGTGGCGCCGCTGGGCGTGGTGTGCACGAAGCAGGCCGGCCGGTGGACCACGACGGTGAAGCCCTGGCCCGGGGGGATAGACGAGTGGCAGCAGCATTTCCACGATGCCGACAACAACGCCGTTGCGCGCGACCGGCTGGTCGGCCCGCCGCGCCGCTACCAGTGGATCGCCGAGCCGCAGTGGATGCGGTCGCACATGTCCATGCCGTCCATCAGCAGCCTGGTGTCGTCGAAGGGCCGGCTGTTTACCGTCGAGGACCTCGGGAGCGCCGAGCACCCCGCGCTGCCGGGCAAGTTTGCGCTTGTGGCGCGCGACGCCTTCAACGGCATCGTGTTGTGGCGGCGGCCGTTTCCCGACTGGCACCCGGTGAACATCCGCACCAAGGAAACCCCCGTCCAGTTGCAGCGGCGGCTGGCGGCCATCGGCGACGTCGTGTACTCGACGCCCGGCTACAGCGCCCCGGTGACGGCGTTTGACGCCGCAACCGGCAAGGTCCTGCGGACCTACGGGGGGACCGAGCGCACGACGGAGTTCGTCTTCGACCGCGGCGTGCTGTACGTGGTCGTGGGCGACCAGACCGACACGCAGGGCATCGCCGGCCGCGGGGCGCTGGGCGCGAGCGAGTTTCCCCTGCGGCTGTATGGCCCCGAGATTCCGGTGCTGGCCGATCCGAAGAGCAGCATCCTGGCCGTGGACGCGGAGTCCGGCCGCACGCTGTGGCAGAAATCGGGCGCCGAGACGGCCGGCTACCAGGGTGCGAGCCTGGCGGTCCGCGGCAGCCGGGTCGTATATTCCACGGCCAGGGACCTGGTGTGCGTGGATGCGTCGAGCGGCCGGCAGGCGTGGCGCGTTGCCGCCCCGATTACGCTGAAGGGGCCGGGCGGCATCGCCGTGTCGCTTGTGCTCTCGGACGGCGCGGCGTACCTGGCCGACTCGGAAGTCCTCCGGGCCTTCTCGCTCAAGGACGGCGCCCTGATGTGGAAGGGCGCGGCCACGCTGAACCATCACAAGCCGGCGGACGTTTTCCTTGCGGCGGGCGTGGTGTGGTCCGACTACTTCAACGGCCACGACCCCCTCACCGGCAGGATCGTCAAGACGCTCACCCAGAAGATGACCGGCCCCATGGGGCACGACCGGTGCTACCGCAACCGTATTACGGACCTTTATTATATCAATACCAAGACGGGCGGCAGCGATTTCCTGGGCCTGGAGGCGGCCGGCGAGTTCCCGAACCCGTGGGCCCGCAGCACGTGCGGCATCGGGCATCTGCCCTGCAACGGGCTGCTCTACTGCGGCCCGCCGGCGTGCTCGTGCTGCAACTGGGTCATGCTGAATGCCATGAACGCCCTCGCGCCTGAGCCGGGCCTGGGGTCGTCCGGCCAGGCGATCAAGGTGGCCCGGGGCGTGCGGCTGGAGAAAGGACCCGCGTACGGGATGGCCCTGGAGAAGGGCTCGGCCGGCGCCGAGGCTTGGCCGACCTACCGGCACGACCCCGGCCGGACGGGGGTCACCCGGGCCAAGCCGCCGGCGGACCTGAAGACGTGCTGGGAGGCCAGGGTCTCGACGCGCGCAAGCGCCCCGGTCATCGCGGCGGGCAAGGTCTTCGTGGCCGACGTTGACGCCCACGCGGTCTGCTCGTTCGACCTGGGTGACGGGCGGCTCCTGTGGCGGCACACGACCGGCGCCCGCGTTGATTCGCCGCCCACCTACCACGACGGCATGCTTCTGTTCGGCTCCAGGGACGGGTGGGCGTATTGCCTGCGGGCGTCCGACGGGGCCCTGGCGTGGCGGTTCCGCGACCTGCCGGAGGACCGGATGATCTGCGCCTACGGCCAGGTGGAATCGGCCTGGCCGGTCTGCGGCAGCATTCTCGTCCGGGACGGCGTCGCGTACTTCGCGGCGGGCAGGAACTCGTTCCTTGACGGCGGGATTTTCCTCTACGGTCTGGACCCGCAGACGGGCCGCGTGGTCCACGAGCGCCACATGTACGGGCCGTATAACCAGGAGGGGCATCCGGTAATCACCAGCCAGATTTCCTCGGGCAGCGGGATAGACGGCTTCAAGGCGGACGTTTTCCTTACGGACGGGGAACTTCTGTATCTGCGGCAGCAGGCGTTCCGGGCCGACCTTGCGCCCCTCGCGCCGGAAGACCCCCGCCCGCCGCACCTCATCCCGTCGCCCGGCTTCCTTGAGGCCATTCCGCACCACCGGACGTTCTGGACCATCGACACCACCATCCGGTACGACATCGCCGCCGGCCAGCAGGCCGTACACGGCGACATCCTGGTCATGGACGGCAGCAGGTTCTACGAGGTCCGTGGCTACACGCCGGCGCGCATCAGCCCGTTCGACCCGCGGGCGAGCGGGTACACGCTGTTTGCGGGCGTGTATTCGACGGCGCAGAAGACCGTCACGGAACCGAGGCCCGCCAAGAAAGCGGCCGCCAGGAAAACGGCCGTGCGCAGCGAGGCCCAAAAAGTGTGGAGCAGCAGCATTCCGCTTACGGGCAAGGCCCTGGTCCTGGCGGGCGACACGCTTTTTGCGGCGGGCACGCCGGCGGCCTGCCCTGCCGACGACCCGGCCAGGGCCTACGAGGGCCGGATGGGCGGCCTCTTGTGGGCCGCGTCGGCGGCCACCGGCGAGAAGGTGGCCGAGGTCAAACTCGATGCGCCGCCGGCATGGGACGGCATGGCCGTGGCGAACGGCCGCCTCTTCATCGCGCTTCAGGACGGGCGCATCTTGTGCCTGGGCGGCAGGTAGGGCCGGGAGGCTGACCCAGGGGCGCTTCGGCCTGGCGACCGGCGGATGCCTGCGTCGGCCCTGGAGCGCGACCGCCGGTTCCAGCCGGACGCCGGGATTGCCTTTGACGAGCGCCTGCGGCCAGGGATCGACCAGGCGCGTCTTGCGCGGCGGGTCTCCTGACCCGCCGCGCCCGGCCTGGCAGTTCCCCCCATCCTTGCGCGGCGGCTACGGAGAGCCGCCGCGCCTCGGACGCGGACCGGCGGAGCGCGGCTCGGTAGGGAAGGGCGCCGGGGTGCATCCCTGCCTACTTCTTGTCGTCGCCCGCCCCGCC
>Ga0194112_10008561_pt1 | contig 13146 bp, 12 predicted proteins | sample TA2MahC400mmetaG_FD_146191 | JGI IMG/M metagenome (GOLD analysis project Ga0194112, IMG submission 146191) | Freshwater microbial communities from Lake Tanganyika, Tanzania - TA2015016 Mahale Deep Cast 400m | ecosystem: Environmental > Aquatic > Freshwater > Lake | place: Tanzania: Lake...
TATAATCAGGAGCTGATATAACTTTAAGATGAACAACTCCTTTGTAGTCTATATCGACGAATCCGGCGATGAAGGCTTTGCTTTTTCAAGAGGTAGTTCGGATTGGTTCGTCATTGCGGCGGTTGTGACTAAAAGCAATTTGGATCTGCAGGTTGTCCGACTTGTCGATTATGTCAGAGATAGGCTGAACAAACCACCAAAGAAACCACTGCATTTCCGCGACTTGAAACACGAACAAAGGCTGCCTTATATCGATGCTATTTCAAAAGCCGATTTGAAGATCATCACGGTATTAGTGCATAAACCTTCGCTAATCGAGCGGGAAGTATTTAGCCATAATAAAAGGCTCTATTTCTATGCGGTTCGCTATTTGCTCGAACGCGTTTCATGGTATTGTCGAGACCATTATCGGCCTAAAGACACTGACGATGGAAGCGCTTTAGTAATATTTTCAAACCGTTCAGAAATGAGTTATAATAGATTGCGCGAATACTTAACACATCTTCAAGATCGGAGTGGATTATTCGATGTTCGTGTGGATTGGTCAGTTATAAAACCTGAACAGGTAATATCTTTAACGCATGGCAAGCAGATGGGTTTGCAGATTGCAGATGCAGTCGCGAGTAGTTATTTCTATGCCTGTCAATTGAATAGATATGAATTTACTGAAGATAGATATGCTAGAATGTTATTGCCGAGAGTATATCATTACAATGGAGCCTATCGTGGATATGGACTGAAAATTTGGCCTCGTGAGGCTGAAAAGACACTTATTGAAAACCTTCATCTAAATTGGTTAGAAAAATACGATAAAAAAGATTAAAGCAGGCCCCGGACCTCAGGATCCCACCCACTTGGGGCTGCCACTCCTACGAGTGACCAGAGGTTGTTTCCGCGCACACCTGCTTCATGTTTAATTTATGTTATTTTGAATAAAAAGTCAAGAGTTTAATATGATAAAATATGAGATGCAACAAATTGCAATATTGACTGACTCTGATTAGTTCCATCCACAACCAACGGTCTGCAGCAAATTCTGAAATAAAAGACTTTTTAAACACTATACTTATAAAAATCTAAACTATTAAATCTATGTATAAAATCCCTATCTCAGAATTACATGCGAAAGCCGGTCAAATCCGCCGGAACCTTATTGACTTAATTTATCGCGCCAAATCCGGGCACCTCGACACCTCGCTCTCTTTGGTCGAAGTGTGGTTAGGATTAGTCTATAGCGATTTTTTCCGCTGTAATCCCAAAGATGGCGCTTGGAGCGGGCGCGACGCGGTCTTCCTGTCTGAAGGACACGCCTGCCCGGTGCAGTATTTAGTCAACGCCGATTTAGGCTACTTCGACCGGCAGTCGGTTTTCGACGGCAACCGACGGCCCTGGACGCCGTTTCAAGGGCATACTCAGCGCAGCCTTGCCCACGGCTTGGAAAATTCCAATGGCTCGCTGGGCATCGGGCTTTGGCAGGCTTATGGCTTCGCGCTGGAATGGCCGCAGTATGTCTTCTGCATTGCCGGCGACGGTGAATTCGAGGAGCCTTCATCCATCGGGCTGTTAGCTGCGACGCATCTGTGTAAGCCGGCGGGAAATTTCACCTTACTACTCAATTATAACCGCCTTGCCCAAGATGCGCCGGTCGATATCGGTCCGCTCGGCAAGGTTGCCGAAGCCTACGGCTGGTATGTAATAGAGGTCGATGGGCATAATTTTGAGGCTTTAGACGATGCTTATCAGTGTGCTGTTGCCGACAAAGTCCGTCCGAAATTTGTTATCTGCAACACCATTAAAGGCAAGGGCGGCGACCCATCCCGCGAAGGCCGGCTTGGCTATCATGGCAAACCGCCGGGCAATGAAATCGAATATCAAGCCTATTTACAAGCCTGCGTAGGCGCATCGCAGAGCAGCGGAGGAGCAGCCTAATGGAAACTTATGGCAGCGTCTCACTGCGGGAAGCCTTTGGCGAGGCTCTGCGCGAAGCCGGTGCGAAGTATCCGGATATAAGAGTGCTGGATGCCGGGACGCGCAATTCGACGATGAGCGAATTATTTCAAAAAGTCTATCCCGACCGCTTTTATACTGCCGGCATCAATGAGCCGGGGATGATCGGATTAGCGACCGGGTTGGCGATGGCTGGCAAACGCGTCGTTGCCTGCGATATGTCAGTCTTCCTGCAACACGCCTATGCCCATTTGTTCACGGCTGCCCGGCAAGGCGAAGGCTTGCATCTTATCATCGCTGCCAGCCACACCGGCGTCGCTGTTGGTCCTGATGGCGGATCAGCCCACGACATAACCGACCTGGCGCGAATGAGACTCATACCCAACTTCATTATCATTACGCCGTGGGATGGTCATCAAACCAAGAGCGCTCTTGATATCATTCTAGCAAAACCGGGATACTACTACATACGCTTGAACCGACCTAAAGTCCCAATTTTTCTGCCGCAGCCGGCGCCGTTCGAAATCGGCAAAGCCTATTTGTTGCGCGAAGGCTCGAAGTTAACGCTTATCGCTCTCGGCGATAAGGTCTTCACGGCATTACAGGCTGCCGAGGAGTTAGGCGCCGGCGTTGCGGATGTCATCGGTATATCGACGCTCGAGCCGCTCGACGGACAGACTATCATCGCCTCGGCGCACAAGACGGCTAAAGTGATAACTATCGAAGACCACTCTGAAGTTGGTGGTTTATTCGAGTCGGTCGCCGGCGTCTTGGTGCTAGAGAAACCTGTGCCGATGCGTAAAGTCTCTGTCGAACGCGTCTTTACTACATCCGGCGAGCCGGATGAACTGGCGCGTATTTATAAAGTCGATCTGCAGGCTACGCTCGAAACCTGCCGAATCTTTCTATAATTTGTATGATAACATCTGATACCAATGCCGATGTCAGTAAATTCTGAAAATGGGCATTGGCATACAATCGTTGTGATAAACAAGAGACGCGTTAAAAAACTTGTCATTATCGCGCGGGCGGGAATGACGACGTCTTATGTCGTTATGTATTAAATTCAAAATCGAATTTTAGGGTAATGAAATCATACGGACTTTTATAATCCTCGGTGGTTACGGCGGCGCCGGGCAGCCTATTGCCCGGTTGCTGCTTGAGCATACTGACGTTCGTATTATTATAGCCGGGCGCAGCCTCTTAAAAGCCGAAGATTTTGCGCGCGACTTAAACCAAAACTTCCCCGGCGACAGGGCAGCAGCCGTCTATGTCGATGTCGATGAACCGCAATCCTTAGGCGACGCCCTCAAGGGTGTGGATATGCTTATCGTCTGTTCGACGACCTCGACGCAGGCACATTTAATTGCTGAATACGCGCTGAAAGCCGGAATAGACTATCTGGATATCTATTATCCACAGAAAGTAGTCCAAGCGCTGAAACCTTTGGATGATGAAATTAAACGTGCCGGGCGCTGCTTCATCACGCAAGCCGGCATTCATCCCGGGATGGGCGCGCCGCTGGTCAGATGGGCGGCCACCCAATTCGACCAAATCGAAACTGCCAATATAGCAATGGCTTTAAGTTTCAAGACCATCGGCAATCGGAACGGCGTCAAAGAATTGCTGGGCGATTTGGTGGATTTTTCTTATTCGTATTGGGACAAAGACCATTGGAAAAAAGGCTCTTACCGCGACACCCGCAAGTTTGACTTGGGTCCAGATTGGGGCGTTAAGAGCTGTATTCCGATGGGGCTGGTAGAATTGACGACGCTGCCGCAGCAATACAAACTTGCCGAATGCGGCTTATGGGGCGCTGGTTTCAACTGGTTCATCGATATGTTCGTTTTTCCACTGGCGGCGCTCTTTCAAAGAGTCGATCCCCGCTTTGGATTGAATTTCATTACAGGACTCTTTATGTGGGGGATGAATCGTTTCAGCAAGCCGCCTTTCGGCATCGTTCTAAAATTGGAAGCGCAAGGGGAAATAAATAACGAAACCAAACATATGGAGGTTTTACTTGAACATTCCGATGGATATTTAGCCACAGCCATTCCGGTTGCAGCGACTTTGCTGCAATATATCGATGGTTCCTGTGCTCAGCCCGGTTTGCATCTAATGGGTCTTCTGCCCGAACCGATACGGTTTATGAAGGATATTAAAAAGATGGGCTTAAAAGTTCACAAGTTGCCGAGTAGAGGGTTGGGAAGTTGAAAGAAGGGGATTCTGAAATACTTCTAAATGTGCGGGATTTACAGGTGCAGTTCATCTCCGACGACGGCATCGCCCGCGCTGTGGATGGTGTTTCGTTCAATGTCAAGTCCGGGCGGACATTGGGGATTGTCGGCGAGTCGGGTTGCGGGAAAACAGTAACCTGTTTGGCGGTGATGCGGCTCATTCAGCAGCCGCCGGGATTCATCGCCGGTGGCGAGGCGATATTCGGCGGCCGCGACCTGCTGAAATTATCAGAACCGGAGATGCGCGATATCCGCGGCAATGAAATAGCGATGATATTTCAAGAACCGATGACTTCGCTCAATCCGGTTTTCACTTGCGGCAACCAGGTTAGCGAAGCGGTTATCCTGCATCAGAAGGTTACGCGCGTTGAGGCTCTGCGACGGGCGTTAGAGATGTTCAAATTAGTTGGCATTCCAGATCCGCAGCGACGGTTAAATGAATATCCGCACCAACTTTCCGGCGGTTTGCGTCAGCGCGTGATGATCGCGATGGCGTTAGTCTGCCAACCCAAACTGTTGATATGCGATGAACCTACGACCGCGCTCGATGTTACTATTCAAGCCCAAATTATATCCGTCCTGCAGAATATCCAGCGCGATTTAGGCGCTTCGATTATCATCATCACGCACAATTTGGGCGTCGTTGCGGAAATGGCGGATGAAGTCGTGGTGATGTATGCCGGCAAGGTAGTTGAGCGCGGCGATGTCCGGCAAATTTACCACCTGCCACAGCATCCTTATACTATCGGCTTGCAGAATGCCATCCCGCGTCTGGGCAAGCGGCGAGCGCGGCTGCACCAAATCGAAGGCGTCGTGCCTAATCCATTGCTCTTTCCATCCGGCTGCAAGTTTCATCCCCGCTGCCCGCTTGCCGACGATAAATGCCAGAAAGACGAGCCTGAACTTAAGATATTAAACGGCTGTCAACCTTTTGCCGGCAACCTTCAGCGGTTGGAATTCCAATGCGAAGTCGCCTGCTGGAAAGCCGGAAAGTTCAAAACAGCTGAAATTTACTCCGAACAGATTGAATAATAAAGTATGACGGTCGGAATTCAGGAATATAAGCACGCTGAAGCGGCGAACTCTGAACTCATACATTTTGCGGAATAATAACACGCTGAAGCGTGTGAACTCTAAACTAACATATTCCGCTATATAATCAAATAGCCACATTACCAGATATTGACATCGATATTGATGTTAAATCATCATCATCATCATCATCATCATCATCATCATTATTATTATTGTTAGTCAACAGTCGTTTGAATTTGAATTCCCAACCTTTTGAGCGCATATCAGATGTATATGAACGCGTCAATTTTCTTATGAGTTTAGGGCTGGTGAAAGTCTGGCGCCGACAGGTGATAAAGGCTTTGGAAATTAAAAATGGTGGGAAGGTATTAGATATCGGCTGCGGGGCAGGGGATTTATTGGAATTAATAGACAATTGTTCGGTGAGTAAAATTGGATTGGATCCAGAGGCCGTGATGTTGCTTAAGGCGCGCCAGCCTTTCCATCGGCTGCGCGCCGCGGCTGAGAGCATTCCGTTAAAAGCAAGTCGTGTTGACTGCGCGATGTCTGCTTGGGCGTTGCGAAATTTCTCTAATCGCCAGAGCGCATTCGAACAGATTTTCACGATTCTTAAGCCCGGCGGACACTGTGTGATAACCGAATTTTCCCCTCTGCGAGCAGGAATTTTCAATTTATTCATCAACTTATATATACGCTTTGGCATCCATTGGCTTGGCGGATTACTTTCCGGAGACTACGGCGCTTATGCCTACCTGGCTGAAACTATCCACAATTTTCCGCAGCCGGAGATTATCCAAACCGAATTGCAAGTAATTGGATTTACTAATGTTACATTTAGAAGATTAATTGGCGGCGCGTCGGTTTTGTATATTTGCGAAAAACCGGAAGCGCGCTAACGAAGATGATTGACAGTCTAAATGCGCAAGGTAAATTCGTCAGATTAGCCGAGGTTGTATTCTTCGATACGCCGTTTGGACCATTCACCTATCGCGTGCCGCTGGATTTGGAATTAGAATCGCCCGGCAGCCGGGTTAAGGCGCCGTTCAGAAACCGCTCGCGCATCGGGTTTGTGGTCGATTTGAAGCACGGCGAGGATAAACCACATTATAAGGCGATAAGTTCAATTATAGACCCGAAACCGCTCTTAGCGTTTGATTTATTGGAACTTACGCGGTGGATGGCGGAGTATTATTTGTGCGAGTGGGGTGAGACTTTGGCAGCGGCGATACCCGTTGGATTAAAAGCCTACGGCCGGCTTAAATATCGTCTTTCATCCGTTGGTCGGGAAGTGGCTTGGATGGAGCAGGAGAGCGGATGCGCGGCCGACTTATGGCGGGCGTTGTATCGATTGCCGATGACCTTACTGCAGATTAAGCGGCATTTCAAAGATTATTCCGATTTACTCGATGGTTTTCGTAGGCGCGGCTGGCTCGAAACCTATATCGAAGAAGGCAAATCGGACGGTATAAAATACGATTTAATCTGGCGTTGGACTAATGCCTTAACCTACGCTGAAGCGCGGATTAAACTGCCCAAACGCGCTGCGAAATTAATATCGGCGCTGGATTTAATTCAAGAAATGGGCGGCTCGGCGCTGCAGAGCGATTTGAGTCGCCGGCAGAAGCAAATCGGTATCCCGCTGCGCTCTTTGAAAGTCAAAGGTTGGCTGGACTCTGAGCGCATCCCAGTTGACCGCTTCAGCCTGAGTCAAACCGGACTCGAAGAAACCGCCAACGATTTGACGCCGGTTCTTTCTCCAGCCCAGCAGACTGTTGTATCCGCGGTAACAGACTCGCTTAAAGCCGGAATTTTTCGCACGCATCTTTTGTATGGCGTTACCGGCAGTGGAAAAAGTTTGGTCTATTTAGAGATTGTAGCCAAGATGTTGGAGATGGGCAGGGATGTCTTAGTGTTAGTGCCGGAAATCGCACTGACGCCGCAACTGGCGGGAAGACTGCGGCGGCGCTTCGGACTTCACATCGGCATCACTCACAGCGGACTATCCAACGGCGAGAGGCGCGATATCTGGAGCGCCGTCAGCCATGGCAGGATTAAGGTCGTAGTCGGTCCGCGCTCGGCGCTTTTCGCGCCGCTTAAGAACCTGGGTTTAATCGTCATAGACGAGGAACACGATGACTCCTACAAGCAGGACGAGCCGGCGCCGCGCTATTCAGGCCGCGATGCGGCAATCAAGCGCGCCCAGATTTGTAATGCGACGGTTTTGCTCGGCTCAGCGACGCCAGATGTAGTGAGTTTTCACAATGCATCCACCGGACGCTATCGATTACTCGAACTGCCGGAACGGCATCAAGGTGTTCATCTGCCGAGCGTGTGGGTCGTCAAATGGTGTGGTCAGCAAGAGGGCAGCATTTTCAGTCCGCACTTGCAAACGCGTCTCAACAAACGTTTGGCTGCCGGCGAACAGACAATCCTGCTGCTGAACCGGCGCGGTTTTGCGACCTGCATTCGCTGCCCGGATTGCGGCGAAGTCGCCAAATGCCCAAACTGCGATATAATCCTGCGCTATCATCGAGTCGGCGAGCGGTTGGAGTGCCATTACTGCGGCTGGACGCAACGGGCTATAGACCTCTGCCCGCTGTGCGGCGGACAGCGTGTTCGTTATAGCGGCGTCGGAACTCAACGGGTCGAGCGCGAGTTAAACATTAGATTCCCCCAAGCCCGTCTGGCGCGTATGGACTTGGACACAACCCGCGTCGGCGGTTCGCAGCAGAAAATCCTGTCCGGGCTGGCGCAACGGCAGTTCGATATCCTGCTCGGCACCCAGATGGTCGCCAAAGGGCATGATTTTCCGAATGTAACTTTGGTCGGCGTATTAGCGGCGGATTTGGAATGGCTGGAGCCGGATTTTCGGGCTGTGGAACGCGCTTTCCGGCTGCTTGTGCAAGCCGCCGGCCGCACCGGTCGCGCTGGCGCCGGCGAAGTCATCGTCCAATCGCTGAATCCCAGCCATCCTATGTTGCGCTGGGTGCAGGCGCATAATTATGAAGCGCTTTATAAATATGAAATCGACTCGCGCCAGCCACTTAGTTATCCACCGTTTGGCAGGCTGATAACCGTCTGGCTCAAAAGCAGAGATAGAGGAGTAGTTCAGGACGTTGCTGCTGCGATGCGCGCTAAAATCGACGCCGCGCTGACTAATTGCCTAACGTTAGGTCCAGCCGCGCCGATTATCGAGCGTCTGCAAGGGCAGTTCCGGCGGCGGATACTGCTTAAACTGCCGCCGCGGCTTGACGCTCAAGCACGGGAAAACAAGGTTCGTTTGAAATTCATTGCGCAAGAGATTCGCGAAAATTACAGCAAAACCGATATCAAGGTCGCCATTGATGTTGATCCGATGGAAGTGTAAATATATTACAGACCTAAAATCTATCGCGGTCTATGTCTTTCTAAGTGCTGTAGGTTACACTTGGGCGCAGTCCGACTATCAAATTTACGACCGTCCGCCGTTTCAATATTATTATGCCGGCCGTGACGAAGCGCTTTTAGGCCGTTTGGACAATGCGCTGCAAGACCGCCTGCGGGAGATGGAAGGGTTGTTGGAGGCTCGGCTGTTAGGGACATTGCGCGTCGAACTGCCGCTGACGCGCGGCGAGTTCAACCGTTTGACGCAGGGGCGGGCGCCGCATTGGTCCGGCGGGATGGCTTTCCCCCAACAGATGCAGGTAGTTCTTAAGACGCCGGCGTTCATCGACGGCGAAGCGCCAATGGATGCGATGGCGGCGCATGAAGTCGCGCATATTTTGCTGCATCAGGCGACGAAAGGTCATCAACTGCCGCGCTGGTTTGAGGAAGGCTTGTGTCAGGTATTGGCTGGCGAGACGCGCCTGCATTCGTTATCCCGTCTCGGGCGCGCCGCCGCCGCTGACAGGTTGATGGGATTGCCGCGGGTGGATAATGTCCTGTCGTTCTCATCTTCCGACGCCGATTTGGCTTATGCTGAGGCGCGCGCCGCCGTCATCACATTCATCGACCATTTCGACTGGACAACTGTGCGGACGGTCATAGCCTCGATCGCAGCCGGACAGGAATTCGCCGATGCATTCAAAGCCGCCACCGGTTTCGAATACGATTACTGGCAAGCCGACTGGCTCGAAAACGCTCAAAAGAAATATAAAAACATCGTCTTACTGGATATCGAAAATTACATCTGGATTGGTATCGCTTTATTATCGCTGACGGCAATTGGCGCAGTCTTTATCCGCAACCGCCGCCAGTTAAAAAAATGGATGAAAGAAGAGGAGGAAGATGAAGGTCCACCTGAGCCTTCCAACGAGCCAATCCACCCTTAGAGCGGCGTTGATTACTCTTGTTTGGGCAGCGCTTGGGCTTAGCGCACCGTTGCTCGCCGCCGGAAGTGCAGCATTTCCTATGCTATCGATGCAGATGGATCCGCGACTTGGCGCTTTAGCCGATGCGGTAGTAGTCTCCGGTCGTTTGAGCGCTGAGTCAGTCAATCCGGCAAACGCCGCCGGCCAAGAACAAACAGTAGTCATTTCCTATGCCCGGCACCCGATAGACCTTTGGAGCGGCTATATTGCATTCAATCGACCTTTAAGAAACCTCAATTTCGGCGTCGAACTCAACACATACGACTACGGCGCGTTCGATGTCATCGAAAGAAACAGTCCGCCGACTGGCGCTTCTTTCAGCGCCGCCGAACATTCGCTGCGGATTTGGACAGCCGGGAAGATAGTCGAACAAATCCAATGGGGCGCGGCAGCGAGGTTAATCTGGGGTGAAATTGGCGAGACGCGTGCTTCCGGCTGGGCATTCGATTTGGGTTTAACTTATGACCCGCGCTGGGAGAACTTGCGTTTGGGAGCAGTTTTAAGGCATTGGGGGCGGCAATTCGACAGTTATGGCAGCCAAATATATCGGCTGCCAGTCGAATTTCTCCTCGGCGGCTGTAAGAAAATTGAACACCTGCCGTTGACATCTTATGCAGTCATTGCCTGGCGCGAGTCGGGCGAAGGTTCATTGGAGGTCGAAGTCTTAGGGCGTAATCTAAGCCCGGCTTTTGCCATCGGTGGCGAATTTAAAATCATCCCTAAGCACAGCGACAAACCGTTCTATTTAAGGCTGGGCTATAACAGCCGCGGGCAAGGCCAGCGCGTCGGCAATACCCGCGATGCCCTAGCCGGCTTGTCCTTCGGTTTTGGTTTTGATTTGAAAAATTACAGTTTCAATTACGCTTATCTACCTCAAGGCGCGCTCGGCGATGTGCATAGATTTGGGATGGCGTATGCTTTAGGAGGATCCAATGTTCAGTCCCAGAATTAACTAGTTCAGAGTTCAAAGCTTCAGCGTGCAGTAGGCTGCTTTTATAAACACGCTAAAGCGGTGAACTCTAAACGTTCTCGGCATATAGATAATTCTGGGACTGAACATTAGTTTTGTGTCAAGTGTGAGATATCATCATCCTGAACGAAGTGAAGGATCTCGTCCCCCGCTTCCAAAAGATATGCTTCATTATGTTCAATATGATATGCGACAGGGCATATGTGACACAGCGCTAGGATTATGTCAATGTAAATTTGATAGGTAAAAGACGGTAGGGCGGGCGTCTCTGCCCGCCGTCCATATTTTTATTTTGAATTTGGCGGGCAGATACGCCTGCCTAATGCCTAATATTAAAAACTTATTCACTTAGGCACTCAAGCAATCATCAAATAAAAAGGTGAACGACAATGGCGCTCAAATGCACCTCCTGCCAAACTTATGTGACCAAAATTCCGGTCAACTGGAAATGTCCGCACTGCGGTGAGAAACTGCCGGAGCCAACCAAATGGTTTCTGTTTTACGAATCGTCCATCGAAGGCTTGCAGGATAAAGGCGCGATATTTTGGAGTATATGGTTCGGTATCTTTCTGTTGTTCGTCGGCGTCATCGAACTGGTTTTCGGCTATGGGTATTTGCTGAACTATTTCATCGACAGTATGTTGATGACGCTCTTCGGCATTGTTTTGGGCGGGATATTAATCGATATGGCTGTCAAAATCAACCTGCCGCTGCGTCTGCCTTACGGCACCGATTTCATCGTGCGGGAGCGCGCTGCCATCCGCAATATCCGCAAAGCCACTAATTTCGCCTTCGTCGCCGGCCTCCTGACCAGCCTTTTTTGGATAAAACCTGTAACCTTCTTTCTATATTTTCCATCCTATATCGTTACAATCGCTTGGTTCTTAGCCTTCGCCTGGTCTATAGTCGGATTGTTTCTCGACCCGCGCTGGCTGGACGATATCCGTTTTAGGGCTTATTTAGAACGTTTAGGTCTCTTCAGCCTCAAGCGTTTCCGGCGGTTTTCGACGATTATGCTGGCTACTTTAATATTTTCTGCCATTCTCTTCAATGTGCTGAATGCTATACCTGGCTTGTGGCAAAAACTTCGCAACTGGGGACTAGTGGGTGCATTCATCCACTTCATCGACCAGTATTTGAGTTGGTTATTCTAGTCTTTAAAATCAAGTAGTTGAAGGTTATTACAGCGTCGGGTGAGAATTGAGGTCAAGTAAAAAAACCTGCGCAATTTCAATATTATGGTTGTTTCTATGTTCAATCGGTTCGATTAGCGCGCAGACCATCCGCATCGCTATCATTCTGCCTCTCTCCAACGGTTATGCCATCGAAGGTGAGGTTTTACGCGCAGCCTACAATCTGGCTTGTAAGCGCGTCGATTGGGGCGGGATAGACGCCCAACCGTTGTTTTTCGACCATCAGAGCCAGCCGGAGACGGCTGAGTCGCTGGCTGTTAGGTTAGCGGAAGATACGAACATCCTCGCCATTGCCAGCGGCTATCCAAGTTTGTGCGCCGGACGGATAGCCGACATTGCCGAACAATACGAAATACCCTATTTAATCGAAGCCGCCTCCGCCGATTCGCTCACACAAGTTCCGCGTCGCTGGGTGTTCCGCTTATGCCCGGCGTCGTCGGATTACAATGATGGATTATTAGGCTGGGCGATGACTGTTGTCGGAGTCGAGCGGAAAATTGCTGTTCTCTACAGCGCCGACGCTTCTAGGCTTGAGGGTGTGAATGACTTGCAACAGGATTTTAAAAGTTATTGGACAGGCGTCGTGGAATGGCTGGCTTTTCCGGCGGGGGCGCGGAGTTTTAGTTCTTATATTGAGCGCTTAAAACAGATGAGACCCGCGGTCGTTTGGATTTTCAGCGGAACAACCGACGCGGCGGAAATCTTACGCACGGCGCGTGAGAATGATTATATACCTTATGCTTTTATCCTTGGTTCGACCAGTCTGGCAGATCGACGCCTGATAGCCATAGCTCAAGGCGATGCCGAGTGGACCTTAGCGCCGGCAGTTTGGACGCCCTCGCGTCTATCCGAGCAGCGCCGACGCTTTGTTAAATACTATGAATCTCAAACCGGACGCCCGCCGGACTATCGCGCCGCTGAAAGTTACGCCGCCGTCGAGGTCTTGGCGGATGCTGTCAGACGCTGCCGATTATACAGCCGCCCGGAATTCAGACAGACGCTCGAAGAGACTAAACTGTCCTCGGTGTTTGGTCCGGTTCAATTTGAGAACGTGCGAGGATTTTATAATCAAAATCGTCTGCGGACGGTGGTTGTCCAGTTGCGCGGCGGATATTGGAGTCCGGTTTGGCCGCTTGAACAGGCTGAAACCGATGCCGTTTATCCTGTTCCAAACTGGCGTGAAAGAACCAAATTAGAATTGCGCGACCGCCGGCGCGAGAATGTAAATCTCGCCTTGATTATCATCACATTTTTACTCTTAATACTGGTTATTTTACGCCGACATGATATTCAAAAGCGAAAAGAAAATCCATAGAATCGATATTACATACAGCCTCAGAGATAAGTTTGCATACTTCACGGGTGTCATGCTGAACGCATTGAAACATCTCGTCAGGGAAAGCGGGAACGAGATC
>Ga0194112_10008562_pt1 | contig 13145 bp, 9 predicted proteins | sample TA2MahC400mmetaG_FD_146191 | JGI IMG/M metagenome (GOLD analysis project Ga0194112, IMG submission 146191) | Freshwater microbial communities from Lake Tanganyika, Tanzania - TA2015016 Mahale Deep Cast 400m | ecosystem: Environmental > Aquatic > Freshwater > Lake | place: Tanzania: Lake...
ACTGCCATACCGCGCGCCACGAGACCGGGGTGATGGTGCACACCTATGGTCCGCACATCTTTCACACCCAACACGAGCACGTCTGGCGGTACATCAACCGGTTCGGCGAGATGATGCCGTATCGCCACACGGTCAAGGCGATTTCGCGCGGCACGATGTATTCGTTGCCGGTGAACCTGACGACCATCAACCAGTTTTTTTCGCGCGATTTCGATCCGCAACAGGCCGAAAAGTTCATCGCCGAAAAAGCCGATTCGAGCATCACGAACCCGGTTTCATTCGAAGATCAAGGCTTGAAATTCGTCGGGCGAGAACTTTATGAGGCGTTTTTCGCGGGTTACACGGCAAAGCAGTGGGGGGTTGATCCAAAAGAACTGCCCGCGAGCATTTTGGCCAGGCTTCCCGTGCGCTTCAACGACGACGACTCATATTTCAATCATCCGTATCAGGCGATACCCAAAAACGGATACACGCCGATCGTCGAGGCGATTCTCGATCATCCGGCGATCGAGGTGCGCCTGGCGACCAGATTCGAGCCGCATCGCGATGCCAAAGATGATCAAACCGCGACCCGTGAAAAGTTCGATCATGTCGTTTGGACGGGACCGATCGACGCATACTTCGGTTTTGAATATGGCAGGCTCGGCTATCGAACGCTCGATTTTGCGCCCGAGGTGACAGACGGCGACTACCAGGGGCACCCGGTTGTCAACTATTGCGACGTCGACGTGCCATATACGCGGATCACCGAGCACAAACATTTTGCACCGTGGGAGTCGCACGAGCGCACCGTCGTCTACCGCGAGTATTCGCGACTATGTGGCGAGACCGACACCCCGTATTACCCGATTCGGCTCGTCAAAGAAAAAGAGCAACTGCTCAATTATGTGAGCAAAGCCCGCGACGCCAAGGCGGTCACATTTGTCGGGCGGCTCGGCACCTACCGTTACTTGGACATGGATGTCACGATTCACGAGGCGCTGGCCGCGGCCGAGAAGATGCTCGAGTGCATCGCCGCCAAGAAACCCCTGCCGAGTTTTTCGGTGGATCCGATGGCATGAAATGAACGAATTTATCCTGCAGAACCTGAATCTGCCGCGTGCGCAAACGACCGAGCCGTTGTTGTACGTGCGCTTTGACGGCGATGTTCAAGTTGTCGGCGGTCAAGCCGTGCTGCGCAAAGGTGCAGAACTCAGTTTCGACACTTCGTTCGGGGTGTTTGCCGCCGGCCGATGGCGTCGCTTGACGACGATCAAGGACCTTGCCGTCACGGTGGTCGCCTCGGGTTCGGGTCGAATCGAGGTGGTCGGCGTGGTCGAGAGCATGTTTGGTCTGCGCAGCGTCGAGACGGTCGTGGCTTCGACTGGCATTTCGCCGAGCGGCAGAACGAGCGTGGAGATACCCGAGTTCGCCGCCGCGAAGCACGGCGCATACTTCGTGCGCGTCAGTGCCGAGCAGACCGATGTGACGGTCGAACGAGGTTTTTGGTCGACCCGAACCTCGCCCGCCCGCGAAGTGAGACTTTCGTTGTCGATCACAACTTTCAATCGCCAGGATTACGTCAAGCCGACGGTGGCCGGTGTTTTGCAACTCGAGAAATCGGTCGAATCTTTGAACGGCAGGTTGCGCGTGCTGGTCGTCGACAACGCGCGCAACATCAGCTTTGACACCGAGCCAAGTGCACCGTTGACGGTCGTGCAGAACCCCAATCTTGGCGGGGCTGGCGGTTTCGCCCGCGGCATCATTCACCTGCGAAACGAAGGTTGGGCGACGCACATTTTGTTGATGGACGACGACATCACCCTTGAGCCAGATGCGCTGGTGCGAACGTTTGCCCTGTTCAGTTTTGCCAAAGACGAAAAACTCTGCGTGCACGGGGCGATGCTCAGCGAAGAGCGGGCGTGGATGCAGTTCGAAGCGGGTTCGAAATACCGCTGGCGCTCGCTTTATCCGTTGCGCGCGATCGGGCGCGAAGACGACCTGCGCGACAGGCGCCTGGCATTGCGCGACGCCCGCGAGAAAAGGTTCGCCTATACGGCCTGGTGGTACACGGCTTTTCCGGTCGGCATCACCCGCGACAACCCGTTGCCGATCTTCGTGCGCGGCGACGATGTCAGTTACGGCCTGCTGCACACGGGTCGACACAGCGTCACGCTGAATGGTGTGATCGTGTGGCACGCCGACTTCGGTCTGAAGAACAACCCCTCGTCGTTGTTCTACGAGAAACGAAATTTTGCGATCATCGACACGCTCGTTTTCGATCGCCACCATTGGTGGCATCTGGCGCGCCGATTCGTCGCCCTGAGTTTCAGGAACCTGTTCTCGATGCGATACGCCAGCGTCGAATACATGATTCGCGGCGTGCGCGCCTATCTGCAGGGGCCGTCGGCACTGTTGACCACCGACCATTCGGCGTTGCACGATGATTTGCGCAAAGTCGCCGAAGAGAAACCTGCCCCGCTGACCCCCGACCTGGCGGCGGTTCAGATCAGCAAGCCTCGGGCAAAGCCGATTCGTCTGATTGGTTTTGCGCTCGCCGTGCCGCTGGTCGGCGGCTATATCTTGCCCAAGTTTTTGCGTCGCGATGTCTTGAAAACCGCGCCGATCGATTCACGGGCGGTCGGGTTGGCGACGCGCTACAACCGAATTCTCTATCGGCACGACAGATTGCCCGAAGGGTTCGTTGTCGAGCGTGATACGCGCAGATTTTTTCGTCTGCTGCGCGAGGTTTGCGTGGTGACCAAAGATATCGCCGTCAATTACCGCCGCTTGAAGCGCGAGTATCGTGCGGCCTACGCCGATCTGGTCAGCGACCAGTCGTGGCAAAAACTCTTCGCCGCAAAATAATCACTTTTGCGCCGTTGCGCTGGCCGCGAGCAGCGAAAGCCAGGTGATGCGATCGATCACACCGGTTTGCTTCAGCCCGACACTCTTTTGAAACCGTTTGAGTTGTCTTTTTGTGCCCGAGCCGAAAATGCCGTCGGCCTTCATCTTGACCTTGAGCACCCTCGACAACGCCGTTTGCGCCGTGGCCACCGAAGTGTGTCGCGAGTTCTGACCGAGTTTGAAACTTGCCGGGTCGATGCCGAGCACGCCCAATACCGCGGCGTCGGCGACGCCGTCGATCGGCAGGTTGTTCAGTTCTTCGATCTTGCCCACAGCCGCCGCCGTGCCATTGCCAAACGCGCCGTCGGTGGCGAGTTTCTGTTTCTTTTTCAAGCCGAGCGCCTCGTTCAACGACTTTTGCAGTTGCGCGACGGGTTCACCCTTGTTGCCCACGCTGAGCGGCACCGCCAACGGCAGCACGCTCTCGGGGTTCGGGGTGATCAAACCTTGTGCCCGCAGTTCGTCGAGTTGTCGGCGCAGGAACAATGTGAATTCTGCGCGGCCCGTGGCCGTGAGGTGTATCTCGTCGCTGAACCAGCGCGAGGCGCTCGGGTCGCTGCTGGCGCCGTTCCAGTCGAGCACCGAGACGTTCGGGTTGGTCTGGGCCGCCGTCGTCAGTGCCGCGTTTGAAAGGGCGTAATTTTGCGAGGCTCGCCGAGTGGAGAGGTTGACGAAAATGATGCGTTGCACGTTGCGCGCATTCAACGCGTTGATCACCTGGGCTACATCGCTGGCCATCGTGTTCGGGTCGTCGTTGTATCCCAATTGAACTATTGCGATCGTCGGCAGTTGTTCGGCGCTCAATGAATTGACTACACCGAGGGCATCGGGCAGACCCTTGTCTGGCGTCACGCAAGTCGGCCCGACCATGCAGCGGTTGGCGATGGCCTGAAAATTCACCGACGGATATGCGGGGGAGACGATGGCACTGAATTCGTTGACGATGCTCTGACCGATTGAATCGCCGATGAACAACATCGAGCCGACGACACCCGACTCGAGCGGTGCACCAAAGATCGGGGTCGCGCCATACCACGGTGCGGGCAGACCAAATGTCGTGCGAAACGACCAACCAGAAACTTTTACCGAACCGGCGGTGCCGGTGATCGTGACATCCACCGTGTATCCGCCCCAGTCGCCACCCAAACCGTCGTTCGTGGTCGTCACCGAGGTCAGAATGCCGATGCTCGGGTATTTCTCGACGATTTGCGCCGCCGAAAAAGCGCGCGTCCAGACCATCAACGAACTGTTGGCCGCCAAATCACCTTCGTCGACCATCGCCGGAAACGCGCCGCCAGCGGTTCGACCACCGTTCGACGACGAGAACTCGGTTCGCACCACGTCACCTTGCGCGTTACGAATCACAACCCCCGATGTTTCTGCGACTGCACGGTCGGTGTTCGCGCTTTCGAGCACCGACGGATCGGCATCGACCGATGTTCGCAACGCGGCGCCACCATAGACCTGGCAGTCTTGCGTGTCGCATGTTTTCGCCAGCGCCGTGTATCGGTTTTCGGTGACCGAATATGATCGGGCGGCCACGGCCTGGGCGCGCAACGCGTGCATGCCCGCACCGCCGGCGGCGTCACCCCACGAGGCGGGTGACTCGCGGGGCACCACGCCGCGAAGGTAGTCGTCGAGCCGCGCGATGTTGATCGTGCGATTCTCGTTGCGCGTGTTGTTCAGCGCTCGAATCACGCCGCGGTAATAGCGAACTTGGTTCGCCGAAGCGGAGCGAGGCTCGCAAAGGCCGACCGACTCGAGGGCGGGCGCCGCCGGGTCTGTGCTCGCGTTGGTGACAAACGAGGCGGTTTCGTTGAACTCGCCGAGAAACGCGAAGCCGGCGCTCTCGGGTGAATCGGTTTCGTTCAGACACTTGCGTTGAGTCGATCCCCAAACCTGATAAACGCGTTGCGCACCCGAACTTTCTCGGGCGACCATCGATGTGAAGCGACGATCTTGGTCGGGGTCTTCGAGCAAGCGCAATGTGCCCGAGTCTGAAACGACACCGGTTTGTTTGTTGTTCATCGCGCTCAGCCAAACCGTCATCTCTTGGTTCGGCGCCTCGAGAGTCGAGCGGGCGTTGCCGGTCGTGCCGCCGTAGTAGAAGTCGAGGATTTGCTCCCACGACCAACCGTGCACCGTCGCCCAACCGAAAGCGCCGTATTGGCTGAGACCACGACCGTGTCCAAAACCCCGACCATATATGACGACGCCCCCCGGAAGCTGACCCTCGTCGGCCTTGACCTGCGCACCGGGCACGACGCCAAGCAATACGGCGAGGGCGACGACGATGGGTGCGAAGCGGCGTTTCAAAATTGGAGGTGTAGGCATAGAGATTCGAATTCTTCGCCCGCGAGAACAGTCTACCTGGCGCTAAGCGACGACTTCGGTAGGCGGCAATGTGTCGCGCTGTTGCACGACGACGCCGACCAACACGAAACCAATGCCGATCAAGTCGATGACGCTTGGCACCTGACCGAGAAACAGCAAACCGAAAATTGTCGCCGTCACGGGAAGCAGGGCGAGCAAGACCGAAAATCTTCGCACCGGAATTCGGCGCAGCGTGAATTGATCGATGCCGTAGCCGATGGCGTTCGACAAAATACCGACCAAGAAACAAGTTGCAAGAATCCACGGTGCGCTGAACGCGGGCCCGCTGGTCGGCGCGCCGAACGGGGCGATGAAAACCGCGCCGATCATCAGGCCGATGCCCAAGCCCGACACGCCTCGGTTGTATCGCGCAACTTTCGACCCGACGACGATGTACAACGCCCACATGATCGAGGCGAGGAAAACATAGACCAACCCGAGCGGTTCATTGCCCAATTCGAGACCCGAGAGAATCAGCACGCCGATCACGGCCAGCAACAGGGCGAAGCCGTTTCGCCCGGTGCGGGTGCGAATCGCCGCGACGGTGATTGGTCCGATGAATTCGATCGCCACACCCTTGCCCAAATCCAGGTGTTGAATCGCCAAATAGAAGAACAGGTTCATCGACGCGGTACAGACGCCGAACAGACCCACTGCAAAAACTTGTTCGCGCGACCATGCTCCCGAGCGGCGCAGCGTCGGCATCGAGAACGCGATCAACACGACCGCGGCGCCGATCACGCGCAACCAAGCCACGCTGGCCGGCGCCAAGTGGTCGAAAAGACGCACGGCGATCACCGCGCCGCAATATTGCCCCGCCGCCGAAACGACGAACAGCGCCTCAGGGGGCGTGTTGTGGATTATTCGGCTGAGCGAACCCGAAGTCTTGTTGATGCTCAATCGAAAAGGTCTGGATCAGTTCGACAGATTTCTTCCCAGAGTGGTTGAAACTGCAACCAGCCCGCGGCGGGAAACCCGGTCAGGTCGCGGGTGTAACTGGCCATCTCGTGCGGAATTAGTTTTGGCGTGCCGGCGGCTTCGGCCATCAATTGCGCCTGGCATGATCGTTCCATGGTGATGAACCAGAACGCCGCCGCATCGACCGTGTCGCTGACCGTGAACAAACCATGATTCTGGTGAATCGCGGCCTTGCCCTTCGGAAACTTCGCGGCGATTTCTTGACCCGCTGAAATTTCGAACACCACCGCACCGCCTTGTTCGGTGATCACCGTGTGGTCCTCGTAGAAATAGCACGAGTCTTGCGTGATCGGGTCGAGTTTTCTGCCGAGCGACGACCAAGATTTGCCGAAGGGCGAGTGCGCATGCGCGGCCGAAACCACATCGGGTCGGGCCCGGTGAATCGCCGCGTGGATGCAAAACGCGGCGCGGTTGACGGGTTGCGACCCGTAGACGACTTCGCCGTCGTGGTTGACGAGAATCAAGTCGCTGACGCGCATGTATCTGAAACTCTTGGCGAACGGATTGACCCAGAAGTGGTCCGTGAATTCGGGGTCGCGCACCGTGATGTGCCCCGCCACGCCCTCGCCGAAACCGAGGCGACCGAAGATTCGCATCGCCCCGGCAAGTTTTTGTTTGCGATGCTGCCGTTCTTCTTCGACGGTGGCAAATTTTGGCGGCGCCATCTGGGCAACCGTCTTGGCGGTCAGTTCGACGCCATCAATGATTTTTGTCTTTTTGGTTTCGTTCTCGATAATCGCCATGGCTTCAGGCTACGACAAGGCGAGCAACGCCGCGTTGACGAGTTGTTCGGGAAGCAGGTCGAAGGTGGCGTATAGCTCGGCAATCGTGCCCGATTGACCGAATTCGTCGACCCCGACGGGCACCGTTCGCGCGCCGAAAACCGAACCCAGCCATGCCAGCGAATGGCTCGCCGAGTCTTGCACCGTCAACAGCGGTAGTTTGCGCTCCGAATCGCCCAACAATGTGCCCAGATGACCGACATCGCGTGTCGCTTCACCGTTGCGAGTCGCAAGTTGTTGGGCGTTGCGCCAACCGCGATAAATGCGATCGGGCGAGCAAATGTCGAGAACCACCGTGTTGATGCCCTCGATGACGAGCAATTTGCCGGCCGCCACCGCCTCGGGCACGACGCTGCCGGTCGCGGCGATGACCAGATCGGCGGCGCGGGGTTCGTTGGGTTCGCACAATCGATATCCACCGGCGAGAACATCGGCACGCACGGATTCGGCGCCACGCTGCACGACGATCTGCTCGAAAATCGTCTGATCAATCGGTCGCGTCGACAGGCGCAGATACATGCTGTCGCCGTCTTTGGTGCCGAGGCGCTTCAGGCCGTCGCACAACAGCCAGTCGAGCGCGCGGGCAAAGCACGGCTCCGCATAAGTCATGCCGGGCAGTTCGAGCCCGAGCGAAGTGGTGACGGTGCTCTGGTGTGCGCCACCCTCGGGCGCCAGCGTCACGCCCGAAGGCGTGCCGACCAAGACAAATCTCGCACCGTTGTAGAGGGCGTAGATCAGCGCGTCGAGTCCGCGACAGACGAACGGATCATAGACCGTGCCGATCGGCAGCAAATGTTCGCCGTGCAGTTCGTGTCCGAGCCCGAACGCGTGCAGCGCCAAAAAAAGATTCATCTCGCTGAGCCCGAGTTCGACGTGTCGACCATGCGGACCCTCGTTCCAACGCAAGAGACGATCGTCGCCCAGATAGTTGGGTTGCTCGTCGGAACTGAACACGCCGAACTTGTTGATCCATCCGCCCAAGTTGGTGCTGACGCTGACATCGGGCGACATCGTCACAATGCGCTCGGCGATCTCCGGGTTGCGACCAAGGCCGGTCAGAAGTCGACCGAAAACTTCTTGGGTCGAAATCGGTTTTTTGCCGATCGCCAAACTCACCTCATGCGGCACGTTCAATTGCGGTCGATCGGCGATTTCCTTGTTGTTGATGTCTCCGCCCACTGCCCGACAAACCCGGTCTTCTTCGCTGTCCGTTTCGAATCGTTCCCACTCGGTCTCGAGGGTCAAACCATTGCGTTGTCGCAGGTCGTTGATCTGGTTTTCAGAAAGCAGCGCCGCATGGTTGAGCGGGTCGCCAGCAATCGGCAGCCCCCAGCCCTTCACGGTGTAGGCGAACACGACGCTCGGCTTGTCGGTGACGAGATCGCACTCACGATAGGCGTCGAGCAACTTTTCGATGTCGTGGCCACCGAGGTTTTGCACCAATGGTGCAAGATCGCCGTCAGAAACATCGTTGATGAACGCGGCGACCTCGCCCGGTGCGCCCTGCAAGAACTTTTCGCGCAAGGCCGGGCCCTGCAAGGCGAACAAACTTTGATATCTCTCGTTAGACATGTCGTCGATGTATTGGCGCAACGACTCGCCGCCCGGCATGGCGAACGCGGCCTGAAGTTTGTGGCCGTATTTCGCCTCGATCACATGCCAGCCCGCATCGGCAAAAAAGCCGGCGAGCTTTTTGATCTTCATTCCGGGCACGACGCGATCGAGACTCTGCCGATTGGCATCCACCACCCACATCACATTTCCCAAACCCTGCAACGACGGATCGGCGATCGCCTCCCAGACGTTGCCTTCATCGAGTTCGGCGTCACCGACGAGGGCGATGAATCGGGCCGCCGGTCGGGGCGTGAAGTGGGCGTCGATATAGCGGCGCGTCATCGACGCAAACAGCGGTGCCACGGCACCCAACCCGACCGAGCCCGTCGAAAAATCGGCGACATCCGGATCCTTTGTGCGACTCGGGTAACTCTGCAGTCCGCCGAGCGTGCGAAGTTTTTTCAGGTACGACTTGTCGAGTTCGCCGGTCAGATATTTGATCGCATGAAAAATCGGCGAGGCGTGGGGCTTCACGGCGACTTTGTCGTCGCCGTTCAAATGACCGAACCACAACGAGGTCATGATGCTGACCACCGATGCGCTGCTGGCCATGTGTCCGCCGACCTTCACATTGAATTCGGCGTCGCGTCCGCCCGGTGCGGGTGGTGTTTCGCGTTCACGGTTGGCGTAATCGATCATCCGCACCGCGAGCCACAGAACCCGTTGTTGAATTCGTTCGAGAACGGCGATGTCGGCGAGGTTTTTCTGTCCGATCGCGCTCTTGCTCATCATGCAATTATGGCTTATCGTGAAAGGTCTTGACCGAGCCGCGCGCACTATCGCCCACACAAATGGCCGCTCCAGCCGCGGCTTATGCGCACGCGATACATGTGCCCGCGGGCCACGAGTTGATCGCCACCTCGGGTGTCGTGCCGACGAATCTTGACGGGTCGGTGCCAAAAGATTTGGGTGAACAGGTTCGGGTCGTCTGGCAAAACATCGCGGCGATTTTGGCCGAGGGGAACATGACCGTTGACTCGATCGTCTCGGTGACGACCTACGTCGTGAATTCTGTCGACCTGGGCGAACGACTCAAGATCGTGATGGCGGGTCGAGACAAGGCGTTGAACGGTCATTTGGCGGCGAGCACGCTCGTCACCGTGCCGGCGTTGGCCAAACCCGAGTGGCTCGTCGAAATCGCCGTGCTCGCTGCGAGGCACCCGAACTCGTAGCCTTGCCTTGGCGATTATGAGCAAGAGCAATCAACCCGCTTCCGAAAAAAAGACCGATTCGGGCATCCAGATTCAGCCGCTCTACACCGAAGAATCATTGGCGAGTTTCGACGCGAACTCGCGTCTCGGTCAACCAGGAACCGCGCCATACACGCGGGGCATCTACCCGATGATGCACCGTGACCGACTGTGGACGATGCGGCAATACGCGGGTTTCGGCACGGCCGCCGACACCAACCAGCGTTTCAAGTTCTTGTTGAACGCCGGGCAGACCGGTCTTTCGTGCGCGTTCGATCTGCCCACCCAGATGGGTTACGACAGCGATCACGAGCGGGCGGCGGGCGAGGTCGGCAAGGTCGGCGTGGCGATCGACTCGATCGAAGACATGCGCATATTGCTGGCCGATCTGCCGCTCGACAAGGTAACGACCTCGATGACGATCAACTCGACGGCGGCGATATTGCTCCTGCTCTATGAATTGGTGGCAGAAGAGCGCGGCGTCGCGGCCGAAGACATTTCGGGCACGATCCAAAACGATCTGCTGAAGGAGTACATCGCCCGAGGAACCTACATCTACCCGCCGCGCCCGTCGATGCGCATCATCACGGATATCTTCGCCTACTGCGCAAAACACATCCCGAAGTGGAACACGATTTCGATCTCTGGTTATCACATTCGCGAGGCGGGCGCGACCGCCGTTCAGGAACTCGCGTTCACTCTTTCGAACGCGATCGCCTATGTGCAGGCCGCGGTCGACTCGGGTCTGAGCGTCGACGACTTTGCGCCCCGTCTGAGTTTTTTCTGGAACGGACACAACAATTTCTTTGAAGAGGTCGCCAAGTTTCGCGCCAGTCGCCGCATGTGGCACGAGATAATGACCGAGAGATTCGGCGCCAAGAATCCCGCGAGCGCGCTGATGCGATTTCATACCCAGACGGGTGGCTCGACTTTGACCGCGCAGCAACCCCAGAACAACATCGTGCGCGTGGCGGTGCAGAGCATGGCGGCGGTCTTGGGTGGCACGCAAAGTTTGCACACGAACGGATTCGACGAGGCGCTCAGCCTGCCGACCGAAGATGCGGCGCGCATCGCGTTGCGCACGCAACAAATAATCGGCTACGAAAGCGGTGTCACAGACACGCCAGATCCGTTGGCGGGTTCGTATTTTGTCGAGTCGCTGACCAATGAAGTCGAGCGTTTGGCGTGGGAATACATCGACCGCATCGAGCAAATGGGCGGCGCCGTGCAGGCGATCGAATCAGGCTTTCAAGTCGGCGAGATAGAGGAGTCGGCATACGCGTACACCAAGTCGGTCGACGACGGTTCGCGCGTCGTGGTGGGCGTGAACAAGTTCGTCGCCGACTCGGATCAAAAGTTCGTGCCGAAAGAGATCGACCCAGAAGTCGAGCGCAGCCAGGTTGCTCGGGTCAAGAAGTTTCGCGCGTCGCGAAACCAAAACGATGTCTCTGCGCACCTCGAAAAATTGCTTGCTGCCGCGAAAGCCGGCGACAATTTGTTGTATCCGATGAAAGATGCGTTGCGAGTCGGGGCGACTTTGGGCGAAGTAAGCGATGTGTTGCGCCAAGAGTTCGGTGTCTATCAGCCGGGCTGATCTTGCGCTGCTGTTGGCTTTCTAGTTTTCGCTCGTTCGCCCAGATCTATTCGGCGATGTAGTTGATTGCCACCGGGGGGCGCTTGATTTCGGGCGCGCTTCGTTGGGGGTGGCCGAGGTAGATCATCGCCGTGATGTGGGTGCCGGGGTTGAAACCCGAGAACCTGGCCACATCGTCGTTGACCCCGGTCGGGCAACTCGACCAGAAACTCGCCAATCCGAGACTTGTCGCGCCGAGCAGAATGTTTTGAATTCCCGCCGCCACGGCGTCGCGGTTTTCTCCGGTGCGCAATTGGGTGTCACCGGGTTCGCTGCCGACGATCAAGATCACCGGTGCGCGCTGATATTTGGTGCGCGCTTTTTCTACCTTGTGCGGCGGGTCGCCCTGGCGAGCCATCGCATCGGCCACGCAATTGCTGAGCCGCGCGCGGGCGTCGCCCGTGACGGCGGCGAACTTCCAGGGGAATGTGAGTTTGTGGTTCGGCGCCCACATCGCCAGTTCGCAAAGTTTTTCGACCGTGCCATCTGCGGGCATTCGGTCTTTGTCGACCATCATGTCGGTGCGCCGCGCCCGCACCAGACTCTTCAACTCCTCAAACTTCACAGCGATCGACTCTAGTGAAGAATGTGCGCCCGAAAGCGCGGATGAAACAGTCGGATTACCTTGGCGGCAAAGTTGAGTCGGCGTTGGGTAGTTGAGTTTCTTTGCGTCAACAAATCACCCAGAGTCTTGATTTTTTGCGCCAAGTCATTAGGTGAATTTTTTGAACATGACTTGCTGAGTCGCAGAAGCATGTCGCCGCGCTCGAAGATGGCACAAACAAGCGCATATTTTTTTATGCGAATTACATTTGCAGAATCGCCAATTCGTTCCGGGGTCGGCATGAACAGTGCATCGGCGAAGGTCGCCTGACCGATGCCGTTGTACGAGTCAGGTGACCAACGATATATATAGGTGAAATCGACGAATTCGATTTCATGCGACCGCAAGAACCTGAAGATGTCATCGAACAACGGCTGCCCTTTGTAAAGTTCGGTGAATTCAACTTCGATATCGATGGCCAGAGCATCGCCAAGCGACTTTGTCGCTCCTTCAAGCACATCGAGTTCGGCACCTTGTACATCGAGTTTGATTACGTCGAAACGCGCGCCCAATTCGCGGGCGATATTGTCGACGGTGTCACTCGGCAACTCAACCTGATTGAGCACATCGTTTCGCTCAGCATCGGGGAACAAGTCAAAGAACTCTCGATTCGGTTCGTAGATCGATGAGGCCATCGGTTTGCGACAAAGGTTGAGTTTGATCGTGCCCGTCGATTTCCAAAGTGCTTTGGTGATCAAAGTCTGTGAATTAAAGGTCGAATCAGTTGCAGATCTCGCCAAACCTTGGCTCGACCGAGCATCAGGCTCGACGGCGAAATGGTCGATGTGATGCGAGAAAGCAGACCAACGGCCGTATGTGCCGTTGGCTGCACCCACATCAAGAAGTGCGATCTTCCCCGAATCAATTATTGCTGCGACCAAATCAGCGACCTGTTTGTCGAACGAACCGGTTGCTAAACGCTTGATTCGCTGTTTGATGCCCGACATCAAAATGTTTCTAGTTCTTGTGCAGGGCCTGGTTGAGGCCGCCCCACGAGCCCGAGCGCTGCGAGATCTCGACGGCGCCGGTCTGGCTGTTGCGACGGAACAACAGGTTGTGCGCCCCCGAAAGTTCGCGGGCCTTGA
>Ga0194112_10008564_pt1 | contig 13142 bp, 11 predicted proteins | sample TA2MahC400mmetaG_FD_146191 | JGI IMG/M metagenome (GOLD analysis project Ga0194112, IMG submission 146191) | Freshwater microbial communities from Lake Tanganyika, Tanzania - TA2015016 Mahale Deep Cast 400m | ecosystem: Environmental > Aquatic > Freshwater > Lake | place: Tanzania: Lake...
CTCGGTTCGAAATTCTTCCTGAAAAACCAGGAGATTCATGTCCTCGTAAACCGGCTTGTTTAAAAGCTTTGGCATTCAACATAGTTACCATAATTTGCTGATCAGAGTCAATAGGCCATTTAGTTTTTAGTGGCCAGAGGCAGTACCTTCTATCGGTTCACTGCTCACTGCTAATAATTATAACCCCCGAAATCGAAAAACGAAAAAATGTCCTTGGAAGGCTGAATGACCGCTGAAAGCTTTCTACTCAAAAAGCTGAAAGTTGACCGCTGAAAGCTGACCGCTTTCTATTGACACCCCTGCCCCTTACGACTTAAATTGTTCCCAGGAATCTGGAAAGGAGAGAAACCCATGGCGGAGAGAGTCATATCATTTTCGGATCAGGAGCAGATGCAGATCGAAGCCATCGTTATCGACAAGGACGGCGCCGAGGCCTTGAAATATCTGGCCGACTTGTTGGACCGCATCAAGATCCATTATGGCCACGCCTGCGGGCCCAAGGCCGCGGAAGGTCCTCCGGGTCACGGTTAATCCCTGACGGGTCCTTACCGCAGGCTATCCTGCGAGGATGGCGTCCCCCCTCAGACCGCGGGGAAAGCCGTCTTTGCCCTTCCCCTCTCTGAAGGGAGGGGAAACTTATTTTTCCCTTGCCTGGCGGACCTGAAGGCCCCCGGGCAATAACCGCTAAAAGCAAGAGGAGAAGTAGCTATGGCTACGAAAGAGATCGCATTTTCCGACGCGGAGCAGATGCAGATTGAAGGCATAGTCATTGACAAGGACAAAGAGGAAGCCCTCAAATACCTGGCCGGCCTGGTGGACCGCCTCAAGGGGCATCCCGGGCACGCCTGCGGCCCCAAACCCGCGAAATGAGGATTCAGGTTGCAGGTTTCAGGTTTCAGGAAAAAAATCCTCAGAGACCTGAAACCTGACACCTGATACCTAAAACCTGAGACCTGAAACCTTCTCCCATGAACCGGCTGGCGCTGGTGGCCGACACCCACGCATACCATAAAGGGCTGCCCCGGCTGCTGGCCTTTTTCCGGCAACACCAGCTCAAGAACCTGGCCTGCCTGGGGGACTGCCAGCCCGAGCCTTTCCGGCCCTGGCTGGAACACCCCGGCCATCGCCTCTACTGGGTCTTTGACGTGTACGGGCCCCAGATGCCCGAGGCCACTAAAAACGGTGAGGCCCTGGCACTGGAGGGTTGCGTGCTCATGGCCCACACCCGGGCTCTGGTCTGGACCCACTTCAAGGACCGCATCCACGCTTATGAGCGGGATGACCGCCGGGGCCGCCCGCCGCTGCTTTTGTGCCACGGGCACACCCATGTACCCAGCGTCACCCGCTTTACTCCCCCCCTCAGCCGCCTGGTTTACATCAACGACGCCCTGCGGCCCCAGGAATTTCAGGCCCGTGCGGCCTGCCTGCCATTAGAGCCGGACACCATCTACCTCATCGTGCCCGGAGCCTTTACCCTGGAGGAAGGGCGGTACCCCGCGTTCAGCTTTGCCGTCCTGGACCTCCCGGCCTCCCGCCTTATCATGGTGTCCCTCAAGGAACTGGAGAGTCTGGAATCGCTGGCACTCTTCTAAGTTAAAACCTGGGCAAAATTGCCGAAGGGCGAGGCCCAATGAAAAATTCCAGTGGCACAGGCCTCCGGCCTGTGGGCGCCGCCTGTTTGGGCGACTTTCCCACAGGCTGGAAGCCTGTGCCACTCAAGTAGTAATAAAGCAACGCGGCCTCCTTTAGGCGGTAGGCACAACACGCCCTTATTATAGGTTTTGGAAAACCGAATCAGGTATCAGCGCCATCTTTCCCGCCTGCAATCCCGCCAGCACCAGGGCGTCGGTGGGGAAGGCCAGGGGTTCCGGGGGCGCGGTTAAGGGAAAAAAGGCCGCGTCCTGGAGGTCGTCGCCCGGTGCGAGCTTGCCGCCCACCACCCGGCCGGCGAACCAGAGGCCCACGGTGAGGCGCTCCGGGTCGTGGAAGTTGGAGTGCACCGCCAGGATTTCCCCTATTTCCACCACCAGCCCGGTCTCTTCCTGAAATTCCCGGGCCGCCGCGGCCCGCGCCTCTTCCCCCCATTCCACGTAGCCGCAGGGGAGGCACCAGGCGTCCCGATAGCGCCCCGAGACCCGGCGGCCCCAAAGGATTTCGTTACCCCGGCGCACCACCACCGCCACCCCCACCGCGGGGTTGACATAGAGCACTTTGCCGCAGTCCCGGCAGACCAGGCGCTCCAGCCCGTCCCTGAGCCGGCGCTCCAAAACCCCGCCGCAGCAGGGGCAGTAGCGAAAAGAGGGGGGATTGCAGGACATGGTCATGATTTAAAAAATAACATAATTGACCCATAAGCTCCTAAATTCCTCAATATTTTTTAACCGTAAACCGAAAACCGGAGCCGAAAACTGCATTAAAGGTTGAAACTGCGCCCAAATTCATTTAAAAAAATCTGGGTTTCTTTTGAAATTGATGGTGCGCGGTAGCGTACCATACCCTAACTTTTTTTTATGGTGCGCGGTGGGCGCCCTGCATCAACTGAAAACCGAAAACTGAAAACTGCATTCATGACCACCACCAGGCTCAAGGCCATCCGCAATATCGGCATCATTGCCCACATCGACGCGGGGAAAACCACCCTCACCGAGCGTATTCTCTATTACACCGGCCGCACTCACCGGATGGGCGAGGTGCACAACGGCGCCGCGGTCATGGACTGGATGCCCGAAGAACAGGAACGAGGCATCACCATCACCGCCGCGGCCACCACCTGCCAGTGGAAGGGCGTGGTCATCAACCTCATCGACACCCCCGGCCACGTGGACTTCACCATTGAGGTGGAGAGGTCGCTCCGGGTCCTGGACGGCGCCATCGCGGTCTTCGACGCGGTCTCCGGGGTGGAGCCCCAGTCGGAGACGGTGTGGCACCAGGCCGACAAGTACCGGGTCCCCAAGCTGGCCTTCATCAACAAGATGGATCGCCTGGGGGCCGATTTCTGGGCCGCGATTGCCTCCATGAAAGAAAAGCTGGGGGCCCATCCCCTGGTCCTCACCATCCCCTGGGGCGAGGAAGACCGGTTCCGGGGCGTCATTGACCTGCTCAATATGAAGGCCCTCAGGTGGCGGGACGAAACCCTGGGTCTGGACTACGACGTGCTGGAGATACCCCCGGACTTTCAGGAAGCCGCTACACGAGCCCGGGAAGCCCTCCTGGAGGCGGTGGCGGAAGTGGACGATGACGCCATGGAGGCATTCCTGGTGGAGCGGCCCCTCACCCTGGAGGAACTCAAGGCCGCCATCCACCGGGCCGCCCAGGCTTTAAAAGGCGTGCCCACCTACTGCGGCGCGGCCCTGCGCAACAAGGGCATCCAGCCTCTCCTGGACGGCATCCGGGATTTTCTCCCCAACCCCATGGAGGTGCCGCCCATCAGCGGCCAGAATCCCAAAACCGACGCGGTTGAAACCCGGCCCTGCCGGGACGACGCCCCCCTGGCGGCCCTGGCCTTCAAGATCATGGTGGATCAAAACCAGCGCCTCACTTACGTGCGCTTATATTCCGGGACTTTAAAATTCGGCCAGGAAGTCTATAACCCCATCAAAAACACCACGGAAAAGGTGGCCCGCATCCTACGCATGCACGCCAACAAGCGGGAGCCGTTGGAAGAAGTCCATGCCGGCAGCATCGTGGCCCTCCTGGGCCTTAAATTCACCACCACCGGGGACACCCTGTGCAGCCGGGACCATCCCATCATCCTGGAGCCCATTTCTTCCTATGAGCCGGTCATTTCCCTGGCCATTGAACCTATGACCCGGGATGACCAGGAACGCCTGGGCCTGGCCCTGGCCCGGCTGGGGGAAGAAGACCCCAGCCTTCGGGTCACCACCGACGAGGACACGGGGCAGACTCTGCTTTCCGGCATGGGGGAGCTGCACCTGGAAGTGATCACCCACCGTCTGGAACGGGAATTTCATACCCGGGTGCGAGCCGGGCGGCCCCAGGTGGTCTATCGGGAAACTATCGCCGCGCCGGTCCGGGAAACAGGCGTCTTCGACCGGGAACTGGCCGGCAAGCAGCATTTCGCCCAGGTGCAGCTCCATCTGGCCCCCCGGCCCCGGGGCGCGGGCAACACCTTCACCTCCCTCCTCCCCGAAGGCCACCCGGCTTTAGCCTTGGTCCCGGCCATCCGCCAGGCGGTCCTGGAAGCCCTGGAAGGAGGCCCGGCTTACGGCCATCCCGCGGTGGACACCGCCGCGGCCCTCACCGACGCCATGGTCAAAGAAGGCCAGGCCACGGAGATGGCCTTCCGGGTGGCCGCCATGACCGCAGTGAAGCAAGGCTTTCTCCAGGCCCCGCCCCTGCTGCTGGAGCCCATTATGAAAGTGGAAATCATCACCCCGGAGGAATTCACCGGCGAAGTATTGGGGGACCTGGGCGCCCGGAAAGGCAAAGTGGAGCAGCTTCTGGCCAAGGGCCCGGTGCGCCTCATTACCGGGAACGCCCCCCTGGCGGAGATGTTCGGCTACGCCACCACCTTGCGGTCCCTGACCCAGGGCCGGGGCACTTTCACCCTGCAGTACCACCACTTCGGCCACGTGGAACGGCGGGAGGAGAGATAGCTGTCAGCTTTCAGCTATCAGCAGTCAGCTATTAATAATTAAATGGTTTGGGTGGCAACAGTAATGGGGCGGACCGTGGTCTCCAAAAGTCGGCGTACACGGCAAGCCATATAATAACTGGAAAAGAATATGGCTGCAATTGGAATATCTGGCGGATTAATTGGTCACGTACGTAAGATTTACATTATGGCATTGGAATACATATCCCAAGGACATGGTGTACGACACGGAATTAACGGTTATACTGATTATGCACCCCCTGCTTATATTATCTCAACAGCTGCTCTCGAAGCTTTCGTGAATGAAGTGTTCATTAGTGATTGGGTTCGGGTAACAATGAGAGATTCGCCAATGTGGAATATACCAAGAGATACTCTATATCGCATGGAGCTAAGTCTTAAGCTTGTTATTATTCCAGAGCTATTGTTTCAAAACTCTTTTTCAAAAGGGTCTCCACCATATCAAGATATGACTTTATTGATAAGAATTAGGAATGAATTTGTTCATTACAAAATGAAGATGGATCCACCAAAATATTTACAGACCTTAGACCAACGGGGTATTTCATTGTCCTCTCCTACAGTGGGTGAAGGCGACTATCCTTGGCCAGCCAAACTATCCTCGTCAGAAGGGATTAGGTGGGCACATAACACAGTATGCAGCGTGGTTCATGAGTTGGTTAGGTTTGAATCTATTTATAAGTCTAGAAATAAGTCTAAAGATAAAAAAATAACCATGGCTAAGGACTTAGCGACCAACTTCTTACAAATACCAGATTCGTTTGCTATAGATTGGCTGACAAAAAAAGGTGTTGATCCAAATTCAACTTATCCATAACCTCTGCAAAAGATTGTATTTAACTAATTGATAGTCTAAAAATTTTTGAATGATTTCCCGAAATGGAGAAATTTTAAATGGCAATAGAACAAACCCTATCCCTCATCAAACCAGACGGCGTGGCCCGGGGCTTGATCGGCGAAGTCATCGACCGCTTCGAACGAAAAGGCCTCAAAATCCGGGCTATGAAGATGCTGCATCTCACCCGGGAGCAAGCCCGGGCTTTTTATACGGTGCATAAGGAGCGCCCTTTTTACGCCAGGCTTGTCAAATTCATGAGTTCCGGCCCCATCGTGGCCATGATCCTGGAGGGGGAAAACGCCGTCCAGGTAAACCGCGACCTCATGGGAGCCACCGACTATCGCCAGGCCGCGCCGGGCACCATCCGGCGGGATTTCTCCCGGAGCATCGAGAAAAACCTCGTCCACGGCTCCGACGGCCCCGACACCGCAATGACCGAGATCGCCTTCTTTTTCAACGACCTGGAAAAGGTTTAAACCTGTCCCTTGCCCCAAATATTGGCTCCTCCAGCCAGCCGCCCCATCCCCCGGCCAGGGCTCAATCTTGCGGGACCTTTTCCGGTCTTTTCTGAACCCTGGGGCGGCATCCCCACCTTGACAGCACTCCTTCACCATTTATTTTTTAGTTAGAGGTGGAATCGCCCCATCATTCTTTAATTTACTCAACCGGCCATGGCTGAGCGTAAGCCCGAATTCAGCGCATTGCGCAAAATCTGTTACGGCCTCTACGTGGTCTGTTCCAAGAAAGACAGCCGCTTCAACGGGGCCGTGGTCAACACGGTGATCCAGGTGGGTTCGGAGCCGCCGGCCGTGGAAGTGTGCCTGAGTAAGACCGCCTTGACCCATGACTTCATCCAGGCCAGCGGCGTCTTCACCGCCTCTATCCTGGCCCGGGAAACTCCCTTCTCGTTCATCGAAAGATTAGGTCTCCGCTCCGGCCGCCAAGTGGACAAACTTGAGGACATCAGCTATCAAATAGGGGTGACGGGGGCGCCCATCGTCCTGGAAAACTGCCTGGCCTATATAGAGGCCGAGGTCATCGGTACCCTGGACGTGGGCGATCACACCATATTTGTGGGAAAAGTGGTGGAAGGCCGGGTCATCAAGGAGGGGGAACCCCTCACCTATGACTACTACCAGCGGTTTCTAAAGCCGGGGCGACTCACCCCTAGAAGGGAGAAGGCCATGGTTTCGGAAGCGGAACCCGGGAGAATCCGCTGCTCCGTGTGCGGCAGCCCCTTTGACGTCTCCGGGAGCCCCCTCGAACCTGGCCTGGCGCCGGTCACCCCCTTTGAAATGCTGGAAGACCGGAGGACCTGCCCGGCGTGGTTCTCGGCCCCGGAACCCCCAGGTTCCAAGGAATTCGACCTGAAAAGCCTGGAGGAATTTTCCGGCCAGGACGGCAAACCCGCGTATATCGCTTACCAGGGCAAGGTCTTTGATGTCAGCGGCAGCGGTCTCTGGGAAAACGGCCTGCATATGGCCAATCACCGGGCCGGGCGGGACCTCACTGAGGCCATGGCCGCCGCCCCTCATGGCCCCGAGGTACTGGAGAGCTTCCCCCGGGTGGGCGCCATTACGAAAAAATATTCTCCCCCATTGCCCCGGTTCTTAACCCGAATCCTGGACCGGTTCCCCCGGATCAAACTCCACTCCCATCACATGATGGTTCATTTTCCCATAGTTTTTCTGATCTCCGCCACGGCATTCACCATCTTCTACTTGGTCACCGGCGTCAATTCCTTTGAAGCCGCGGCCCTGATCTGCCTGGGCAGCGGAGTGTTCTTCACTCCGTTGGCCATTGCAACGGGATTGTTATCCTGGTGGCTGAATTTTCAATCAAAACCCTTGAAGTACGTCACCCTCAAAATCCGGTTTTCCTTCATCCTACTGGGGATTTCCGGAGGAGCCTTCGCCTGGCGAATTGCGAATCCGGAGATTTTGACCTCCTTCGGCGCCGCGAGCACGGTTTATCTGGCATTGATCCTCAGCCTGGCGCCCCTGGTGGTGACCATTGGCTGGCTGGGGGCGAAATTGACCTTTCCACCGGAGCGGGATTGATTGGCAAATATAGAGGAATGGTGGTTCTCAAACCAGATGGAGGGTGCCAACTGCCCGCCATAGGCATGAGTTTTTATGGTTTGCGGGTGAGCCGAAGGCTCATGAGCAATTGCCTCGAAAAGTTTGGGCGCACAGGCTGGAAAGCCTGTACTATGTTTGGAAGAGTCAACGGCTCATGACTGGCTGGGTGGAAATGCAAATGGGGCCGAAGCCTGCTTCGGCAACCTGAGTGGTCATCCCTCCCCCTTAATTTCATTTCGGATGAAGGTGGCTGCCCACCCTGGCGCCGCCGCTCCGTGAGATTAACTGGGACCGGTGCTCCCTGATGACCCGTTCCAGGCCGAATTGTTTGACCCGGTAGCCGATCTGGCGCAAAGTCAAGCCCAGCTCCACCGCGGCCTGGGACTGAACCCAGCGGTTGCGCTCCAGGGCCGCGACGATCTCCCGCCGTTCCATTTCTTTCAAGCGAGAACGGAAGAGATGCTCCGGCCCTCCGGTATCGGGAGCACCGGTGAGAAGGTAGGAAGGCAGGTCATTCACGTCCATCTCCCCATCCTCCACTATCAAGGCCAGGCGTTCCACCAGGTTTTCCATCTCCCGGACATTTCCGGGCCAGTCATATTCTTGGAGAAGGCCAAGGGCCACCTGGGTGAAATAAAACCGGCGGCCGTATTCCTGGGAGACCCTATCCAGGAAATGGTTGAGCAAGGGAGTAATGTCCTCCCGCCGCTCTTTTACCGGACTCAGATGGATGGCTGAAACCCTCAGCCGCTCGTAAAGCTCTTCCCGGAAGGAACCGGCCTTGACCTCTGCGTCCAGGTCTCTGGAGGTGGCGGCAATGAGTCGCATCTCCACTTTCCTGGGCTTGGCGCTACCCAGGCGCTGGAACTCCCGTTCCTGGAGAAACTTGAGCAGCCTGTCCTGAAGATGGGGAGTGAGTTCCGCCACTTCCTCCAGGAAGAGGGTGCCGCCGTCAGCTTCTTCCAGGCGTCCGGGCTTGGCCCTGGGCGCCCCGGGCAGAGCGCCGGGCTCGCAGCCGAAAATCTCCGCTTCCAGCAGATTTTCCGGCAAAGAGGCGCAATTGACTTTTATAAAAGGATAGCCGCTCCGATGGCTCAAATCGTGGATGACCCTGGCGGCTGTGCTCTTGCCAGCGCCCGTCTCGCCGGTGAGCAAGACCGGCCCTTTGCCGGCCGCGGCCGTTTTCAGGGCCTGGCGCACTTCCGCCATGGCCGCGCTCTGGCCCACCATGACCTGATTCTGAGTTTTTTCCGCCAGTGCGGCCTTAAGGGACATATTTTCCCGCTGGAGGACTTCCATCCGGGCCTTCACCTGCCGGTTAACGCTGATTATTTGGGCCATGACCCCTGCCGCCATGGTGAGGAACCGCAGGTCTTCTTCCAGGGGCGCCTCTAACCCGAAAACGCAATCCGCCACCACCACTCCCAGCAGCGACCCTCGATGGACCACGGGAACCCCTAAAAAGACGATCTGCCCTTTATCCCCCAACTCAGGGGCAGACCGGGCCAGAAACCGGGGAACCTGGCTCCCCTCCGGCCAGACAAAAGGCTGGGGACGGCGCCGCATCTGAAACGCGATCTCTTCGAGCCGGGGAATACCCTCCCATTCCTGGTCCTCCGGAAGCGACCCCTGGAAGACGCATCTCAGTAGCTGGCCGGTTTCGGTATTCAATAGAATGACCGCGGCTTTGCGGGTGGCAAGAGATTCGGTTAAGACCTGCAAAACCGACCGAAGGGCCTGCTCCAAATTGAGAGCCTGATCCAGATTTCGGCTGATCTCAAAGAAGGCTTGTAATCCCAACGCGTCGGTGGATTTCATGACAAAAAGAAAGAGCAAAAAATATGCCGCAACTCGGATAATGCTTTAACATATTATAATACTTCATATTTATTATTATTAAAAAGGCCGGGGCGTAAACATTCCCCGCGTTATCAATCACAGTTTTGTCATAAATGCCTCCTAATAAATCACAATTTTGTTTATTGTTTTCCCCAGGGCGCATTCGGGATTGCTTGATTCAGGGGACGGCGACGCCGGCTTCCAGCTGGCGCCGCGCCGGCTGAAGCCTGCGGCTTCCAAACCTCCACCAAAATCCCCACATCGGGGTATTACCTAGGAAAAATCTTGACTATTTATATTCGGATCTCCATTATATAATTAAATAGTAGGATATCTATGAGCAGGGAAAACTTTTCCACCAGCTTTTTTAAGCTCCTGGGGATATTAGCCTTTACCTGGCTAGTGGCTTGCGGCTGCGGTTCGGACAGCGATAAGGCGGTGGTGGATTTCGCCAAAACCGTGCCCGTGGCCCGCCCCGGGGACCAAGCTTCTCAAAATCCCCCCCTACGGGTGGCGGTGGCGGCCATGATTTCCCCCAAGGAAACCTTTGACCTCTACCGCCAGCTTCTGGCCTACCTGGGCCACAAGCTGAACAAAGACCTGGAATTCGTCCAGCGCAAGACTTACGGCGAGATTGATGAACTATTGAGCAAGGGTCTCATTGACCTGGCCTTTATCTGTTCCGGCCCCTATGCCGCGGGAAAATTCCAAAACCACTTGGAATTACTGGCAGTTCCAGAGGTTCACGGCAGCCATTTTTACCGTTCCTATCTCATTGTCAACCGCAACAGCCCTTTCCAGAGCCTGGAAGACCTGAAAGGCCGCACCTTCGCGTTCACCGATCCGGATTCCAACACCGGGAGGTTGGTGCCCACCTACTGGCTGGCCCAGATTAATGAGCGCCCCGAAACCTTTTTCGGCCGCGTCATTTACACTTACAGCCACGACAATGCCATCATGGCCGTGGCCCGGGGCATGGTGGACGGCGCCGCCGTGGACGGTCTCATCTGGGACTTTTACCAGGCGAAAAATCCGGCGTTCACCTCCAAAACCAGGGTTATCAAGAGATCCGAACCTTACGGCATCCCTCCCCTGGTGGTTTCCCGGCAGTTTTCCCGGGAATCCCTGGAGAAAATCCGGGGATTGCTCCTGGCTATGCACCTGGATCGGGAAGGGAAAAAGATCCTGGATGAATTGATGATTGACCGTTTCATTCCCGCCCGGGATGAGTGGTACGATTCGGTGCGCCAGATGCACCAGCGTCTGGCCCACCGATTGGAATAATTGGGTTTTTAATCGAAAAAAATTATCCATAAGTTACTGGTTTGTTAGGCCCGTAAAAAGCTGAAAGCTATGCGCTTTAAAAGTCTGAAAAGCAAATTATTGCTGGCGGTTTCCGTCTTCGTGATCGTGAGCGGGCTGGTCATCGCGTTTTGGGTCAGCCACCGCTACAGCGCCGCGCTGCGCAAGGCCATGGTGGGGCAGGCGGAAAACGTGGCCCACTCGGTGGCCCTGGATGCCGCGGACCGCATCCTCATCAACGATCTGGTCAGTCTTCAGAAGATGCTGGACCAGCAGACCCGCAGCAATCCCGCGGTGGGCTACCTGTTTGTTTTAAAAGACGGTCTGGTCCTGGCCCACACCTTTGAACAGGGAGTTCCCGGGGACCTCATCACCGCCAATGAACTGGCTTCCCATGATCAACCCCGTTTCCGCCGCATTGTCTCCACCCAGGGGGAACACTACCTGGACGCGGCTTACCCCATTTTCGAAGGTAAGGTCGGCGTATTGCGTCTCGGTTTTTCCGAAAGCCTCTATCGCCGTCAAGTCGCCGGATTGTGGGGAGAAATCGGCTTATTCACTCTGGCCATTCTCTGTCTGGCCTTAGCCGTGAGTCTATGGTTCATCCGGCGCATCACCCGCCCCCTGGCCGCCCTGGTCCAGGCTACCCGGGAAATTGACCAAGGCGCTTCCCAGGTCCGGGTGCCGGTTTCGGGACAGGACGAAATCGCCACCCTGGCCTCGTCCTTCAACCAGATGGTGGAGCGCCAGGAAGAATATACCCACCGCCTGGAAGAACAGTCCCTGGAGCTGGAGCGGGCCCACAGCCAGACGGTGGCGGCCTGCCGGGTGGTGCAGGAAATCAGCGCCCTGCGCACCCTGGAGGAGATGGCCCCGATTCTGCTGACCAAACTCCGGGATTCCCTGCTCTGCCGGCACATCTTGCTGGTGGTCTTCAATTCTTCCCGGGACACCCTCTTTGTCATCTCCGGCGCTGGCATTAAGGAATTCCACGATCCCAAGATTCTTGAGGGAATCCATGAGGTTCTAGCTGGAATCAAAAAGTTGTCCTTTTCCCGGAAAAAGCCCTTCAAACCGCCCTTAACCCCCGAGGATTTTCCCGCCGCGGAGCGCCAGGCCATCATCCCCCTGGACCACCGACAGGTGGAGGGCGCCGCGGTGATTGCCTGCCCGGCGAAATGCGCCTGCCATTTGGATGAAATCGAACGGGTGGGGCTGATCCTGAACCAGGCCGCGGGGGCGCTGCGCCGGGCCATCCTGCACGCCGAGGAGGTGGGGCGCCTTCAGGCCAAAGTGAACACCGCCCAAGGCTTCGGAGAGATCATCGGCAAAGACCCCAAGATGCAGATGGTCTATAAGCTCATCGAAGATGTGGCCGCGTCCGACGCCACTATTCTCATCCAGGGGGAAAGCGGCACCGGCAAGGAGTTGGCGGCCCGGGCCATCCACCGTCTCAGCCCTCGCCAGGCCAAACCCTTCGTGGTGATCAACTGTTCCGCCTACCCCGCCACCTTGTTGGAAAGCGAGCTGTTCGGCCATGAAAAAGGGGCCTTCACCGGGGCCTTACGCCAGAAGGCGGGACGTTTCGAGCAGGCCCACGGCGGCACCGTGTTCTTGGACGAGGTGGGCGAGATCCCGCTACCGGCTCAGATCAAGCTGCTTAGGGTGCTGCAGACCCGGAAATTCGAGCGCCTGGGGGGAGTCCAGACCCTGACCGTGGACGTGCGCATTCTGGCGGCCACCAACAAAGACCTGCTCCAGGAGGTTCGGAAAGGCAATTTCCGGGAAGACCTCTATTACCGGCTCAACGTCATTCCCATGATGCTTCCCCTGCTGCGGGAGCGGCAAAATGACATCCCCTTGCTGGCCCTCCATTTCCTGCGAGGTTTTGCCCGGGAACGGCGGAAAGACCTCAGGGAATTCAGCTCCGACGCCATGCGGCTTTTGCTGAATTACCCCTGGCCGGGCAACGTCCGGGAGCTGGAAAATTCCGTGGAGCACGCCGCGGTCCTGGCCAAAGGCGGGCAGGTGGAGGCCTGGGACCTGCCTTCCGCCCTGCGCCTGTCCGGCGCCCCCACCGCGCCCACCATGGCGGAGCGGGAAGTGGCCGTTCTCCTCCAGGTGCTGGAAGAATGTGGCGGCAACAAAAAGCTGGCGGCCCAGCGCTTGGGGATCAGCCGCAGCACCGTGTACGCCATCCTCAAAAAGCATAACCTCTTAAAGTCGCACACCATAACCCATTAAGACCGTTTTCGTTTTTCGGTTTTCGGAAAAAAGGGCGCGGCGCGCCCAGAGGCCGGGCCACCACTTTGCCAATTGTTTATACCTTAGTACAGCAGTTCATAAATTCGGTCACGTATTTTTGTCACCCTGAGCCGAAGGCGAAGGGTCTCTTTTCATGAGATTCTTCGCCGCCTTTGGCGGCTCAGAATGACAAAAATGAATG
>Ga0194112_10008565_pt1 | contig 13142 bp, 13 predicted proteins | sample TA2MahC400mmetaG_FD_146191 | JGI IMG/M metagenome (GOLD analysis project Ga0194112, IMG submission 146191) | Freshwater microbial communities from Lake Tanganyika, Tanzania - TA2015016 Mahale Deep Cast 400m | ecosystem: Environmental > Aquatic > Freshwater > Lake | place: Tanzania: Lake...
TCTTATCTCGCGCCTCGTATCTCGTGCCTCGTATCTCGGGTCTCGTGTCCTGCGTTTGCCGTTTTCGTTCCGCACTCCGCATTCCGCGCTGCGCACTTTTCCTCATCCTCTCCCCGTCCACCGTCCGATAACCAAATGGAGCGAGGAATGACCGCAGCACAGATCCTGGATCGCGTCCGCTTCTGGTTCGGCAAGACGGGCGGCGGCAACGGCGGGCGAGGCGCCGCCGGCCTCACGCAGCGCGGGGCCCTCGGGCCGCGCGAAAAATCGGCCGCCGCGTACCTGGCGGGGTGCGGCACGCCGGCCGCCGCACCCGAGACCGCCGGCGCCCCGCCGAGAGATCGAGCCGTGGGCGCAAGCCCGCTGGCAGGGTACGCGGGCAGCGACTGCACCGATTCGCGGGCGCCCGCGACTTCACAGTCGCTGCTCGAATCCGACTCGCCCTCGGCCCTCGCACCTCGACACCCGGCCCTCGACCCACTTGACCCGCCGTGGATAGAGTCGCTGGAGGGCCTTACCGAGCAGATTGCGGCGTCGGCCGCCGACCGAGCCGCCGCAGCGCGGGCCCTTGAGAACATCGCCGGAGAACTGGACGGCCACCGCCAGGCGGCCCGCACGCTGGCCGCCGCCATGCAGCGCCTGCCCGACATCGCCGCCGGACAGGCCGACCTGGCGCGAGAAACCAACAAACTCCTGGAGCGCCAGGCTTTCGTCCTGGAATCAATCGTCGACGCGTTGGCCGCCCTGCGCGCCGCCTTCGGCAACATCGAGGAAAGCAGTCGCCGGAACCTCAAGGCCATCGCCATGCTCGAATCCAGCCACCGCCAGATACTGTTCGAATACCAGACGATGTTCCTCCGGTCGCACCGGCTGGTAGGATACCTGGCGGCCGCTGCGGCAATGCTGGCGGCAGGAGCGCTCGGGGCGGCGGCCTACGTGGCGTGGATGGCGCTGGTGGCGCCCTAGCGGGCGGGCACCCGTCCAGCCGCGGCCGGTGCGGCCGCGGTCGCCGCCGTGCCAGCGTCTCTCAAATCTCAAATCTGGAATCACAAATCTAAAATCTAAAATGCTTCATTCGACTAACTTCTGCGGCACCTCCAGCGCATCCCGGACGGCCTCCAGGAACTGCGCCCCCACCGACCCGTCCACCACCCGGTGGTCCACCGCCAGCACCAGGGTCATGATTTTGCGCACCTGGATGCCGCCCTGCCGAAACACCACTCGGTCGTCAACCATGCCCAGGCCCAGGATGGTGCTCTCGCCGGGGTTGACGACGGGGATGAAACTCCGGATGCCGTACATCCCCAGGTTCGAGACGGTCATGCACCCGCCCTGGTACTCGTGCGGCTGAAGGCGCTTGGAGCGGGCCTTCTCCACCAGGGCCGCCGCCTCGGCCGCCACCCGTTCAAGGCTCTTCTTATCGACGCTGCGCACGACCGGCACGACAAGGCCCTCGTCCAGCGCCACGGCGAAGCCCACGCTGACCTCGGCCCGCCGCTCGATGCCGCCCTCGGCCCACCGGCTGTTGGCCACGGGGAACGCACGCAAGGCCGCCGCGCACGCCTTCAGCACGAAATCGTTGAACGTAACCTTCTGCGCGTCCGGCCGCGCGTTCATCTTGTTCCGCAGGCACACCAGGTCCGTCACGTCGGCGTCCATCTCCAGGTAGTAGCACGGGATGGTCTGCTTCGCGAGAAGCATCCTCTCGGCGATAATCCGCCGCATCGGCGACAGGGGGATGACCTCGCCCGGCTTACCCGGCGGAGGCGCGGCCGGCGGCGCCGGCGCCGCCGCGGCGCGCAGCACGTCTTCCTTCATCACGCGGCCGCCTGCCGCCCGGGCCGCCTGCGCCAGGTCAACGCCCATCTGTGCCGCCACCTTGCGGGCGACAGGGCTGGCCTTGACGGATGCCGCCGCCTTGCCCGCGGCCAGGACGTCGGCCTCGACGATGCGGCCGCCGGGGCCGGACCCGCGAAGGCGCGAAAGGTCCACGCCGCGTTCCTTTGCCGCCCGCCTTGCGCGTGGCGAGGCAACGATGCGCCCCTGCGCGGCCGCCGCAGCCGCCTCCGCGACAGTCGCAGTCGCCTCGGCGACAGACGCAGCGGTGGCGCTTGCGGCTGCTGCCGCGCGGCCCGCCGCTTCGGCTGCCCCGGCTGGCGCGGCACCCGCGGCCGCCCCGGCCTCGGCCAGGAGTTCGTCGGGAACCTTCTCGCCCGCCTCGCCGATGACGGCAATGAGCGTGCCGACGGGCAGTTCCTTGCCCGTCGGGGCGAGAATTCTGAGGAGCGTCCCGCGGTAGTAACTTTCGACCTCCAGGGTGGCCTTGTCGGTTGTGATCTCGCAGAGGACGTCGCCCACGGACACCGTGTCGCCCTCGGCCTTGAGCCACTTCTCGACGGTCGAGACCTCGACCGTCTCGCCGAGTTTCGGCAGCGTGACTTTCTGGATCATACCGCTTTCCGTTCCGGTTGTTCGGCCGCCGCAGGACAAGCAAGCGCACCAACTGCAAAGAACGCAAAGAGCGCAGAGTAAATGCTTATCGGAGGCTATAAATGCGTATCTTTGCGGTTTCCAACACGTGCGGCTCCGCGCGCCGCCCTTACGCCTTGCCCAGGGTCCGCCTGGCCGCGGCGGCGATCCTGTCCGCCCGCGGAATGCACTCGTCCTCCAGGACGGGGCTCATCGGCACGGGGCAGTTGGCGGCGCAGACGCGCTCGACGGGGGCGTCGAGAAGGTCGAAGGCGTGCTCCATCACCTTCATGGCCAGTTCGCAGACGAAGTTGCCTTCCTTGTACGCTTCGCTGGCCAACACAAGGCGGCCCGTCTTCTTCACCGAGTCCAGGACGCAGTCCAGGTCGAGGGGCTTCAGGCACCTGAGGTCAATGACCTCGGCCGCGATGCCCTCCTCGGCCAGTTTCTTGCCCGCCTCCTCGGCCCTGAGGGCCATGCGCGAGTAGGAAACGATCGTCACGTCGCTGCCCTCGCGCCGCACTGCGGCCTTGCCCAGCGGGATGAGGTACTCCTCGCTCGGCACCTCGCCCTTGTTGTTATAAAGCATCTTGTGCTCGATGAACAGGACGGGGTTATCGTCGCGGATGCAGGTCTTCAGAAGCCCCTTTGCGTCGTACGGCGTGGCGGGCATGACCACGAAAACGCCGGGGGCGTGGACGAACCAGGCTTCCAGGCTCTGGCTGTGGTGTGCGGCGATGCAGCGGCCGGCCCCGCCCTCGGTCCTGAGGACCATCGGCACGGTCGTCTTGCCGCCGAACATGTAGCGGTTCTTCGCAGCCTGGTTGACGAACTGGTCCATCGCGAGCGTCATGAAATCGACATACATAATTTCGGCCACGGGCCTCATGCCGCACATCGCGGCCCCCGTGGCGGCCCCGGCGATGGCGGCCTCGCTGATGGCCGTGTCGCGAACGCGCTCCTCGCCGAACTCCTGCACCAGGCCCTGCGTGGCGCTGTACGCCCCGCCGTAGACGGCCACGTCTTCGCCCATGACGAAGACCCGCGGGTCCCGCCTCATCTCTTCCGCGATGGCGTCGCGGATGGCCTCGCGATACATGATGACCGGCATAGGTTTGAGTCCTTCCCACGGCCGCGATCACTAATCCACAAGAACATGCAACACCCGAAAGAGAGTTCCCGCCTTCACGGCCGCGTATTGGAGCGTCCCCCCGTTGCGGAAGACAGGGCGGCCAAGAACACGGTCGTACTCCGGCCCCTCCTGGCCGTCAATGACCACACGATACTTCGTCGCCTTACGGGCCGTGTACGCAATGCGATTCCCGTCGGCGCTGAACTCCAGGCTTGCAATTGCGTCGTACTCCGTCCCCTCCCGGCCTTCGTGCACCACGAACCACTTGTTGCCCTTCTGGGCCGCGTAGGCCAGCCTTGCGCCATCGGGGCTGAAAACGAGAGTGCCCATGAACTTGGCAATCCCGTCATACTGCGGCCCTGCCTCGCCATCGAGAACCACGAACCACTTGCCGCCCTTCCGGGCCATATATGCCAGCCGTCTGCCATCCGGGCTGGATACAAGGTTCCCCGCCCCTATCCCGATTCCGTCGTACTCCGGTCCCTCCTGACCGTCCAGGACAACAAACGCCTTCCCGCCCCTGCCAGCACGATACGCCACGTGCTGCCCGCACGTGCTGAAGATGGGGTGACTCAATGCCGTATCGTACTTCGGCCCCGCCTGGCCGTCCACCATTACAAACCACTTGCCGCCATTGCTCACCCTGTACGACAATCGCCTGCCGTCGGGACTGAATACTGGCACGGCCACGTCAGGCACGTCAAACTGCGGTCCAGCCTGCCCGTCGAGCACGACGAACCACTGCGCCCCCTTCCAAGCCACATAGGCCAAGTGCTTGCCGTCGGCGCTGAAAACAGGGCGGCGAACACCGTAATACTCGGGCCCGACCACGCCGTCCACAACCATAAAAGCACTGCTGCCGTTTCCGGCTTGATAGGCCAGGCGCTTCCCGTCGGGGCTGAAGGCGATCGGGCAATCGTATGCGGTGAAGCCGATGCCGATATACTCTGGCCCGGCATGACCGTCAACAACCACAAACTCCTTCCTGTCCTTCTTGGCCGCGTAGGCGAGGCGCCTGCCATCGGCGCTCAATACAAGAGATCTCCGCATTATCGCATCGTATTCCGGGCCCGGCCGGCCGTCGGCAACGACGAACTCTCTGCCGTCCTTCCTCGCCGCGTAGGCCATACGTTTGCCATCAGCGCTGAATAGCACCCTTCTGGCAACTGGATCAAAGTAGGGGCTATAGCCGCCGATGTCGTCGTACAGCGGCCCGGCTTGGCCGTCCACGACGACGCACATCCCACCGTCCACTCTTGCGACAAAAGCCACATGGCAGCCGTTCGGACTCGTAACGGTCTCAATAACATCCTTCGGTACAGGCCCCAGGCGCTGCTCCTCCACGCGCAGACAAACGGCCGCAAAGGCGCTCGGCATCACGGCCTCTCTCGCGCAAAAAAGACCGAGTGCCGCGATTACAAACCACGTCCAGAGTACTACACGCCGTCCCACGGCTCTTCGTCTCCGCCTTGGGGTTGCTTAAGGGCAGTCATGAGTTGCCGGTGCGCACCAGGCCCTTCTCGGTCTCCACCCAGCCGCAGTAGACGTCGTCGAGAAGTTCCGAGGGCTTCGGGTACGGGCTTTCCTCGACGGCGAACTTTTCGGCCGCCGCGATGGCCTTGTCCACCTCGGCCTGGAGGGCTGCGAACGATTCCTCCGTCAGCGAGCCCTCGGCCAGAAGGTCGGCCTTGAAGAGTTTAATCGGGTCGCGGTCGTGCCAGTAAGCCTCTTCCTCCTTGGTGCGATAGACGCGCGGGTCGCTGCGCGAGTGGCCGCGGTAGCGATAGGTGAGAGCCTCGATAAGCGTCGGCCCCTCGCCGCGGCGGGCCCGCCCCGCGGCCTCAAGGACTGCCCCGCGCACCTCCAGCACCCGCTGGCCGTCCACGCGCCTGCCGGGCATGGCGTAGCCCGGCGCGCGGCCGCAGATGCTGTCCACGGCGCACGCGCGGCTGAAGGCCACACTCATGCCGTAAAGGTTGTTTTCGCAGATGTAGATGACCGGCAGTTTCCACTTGCCGGCCATGTTCAGCGACTCGTGGAAGTTGCCCTCGTTCGCGGCCCCGTCGCCGAAGAAGCAGAGAACCACGCTGTCTTTCTTCTGCAACCGGCAGGCCAGGGCCGCCCCCGTGCCCACGGGTATGTTGCCGCCGACGATGCCGGTTGCACCCAGGTTGCGGTTCGAGACGTCGGCGATGTGCATCGACCCGCCGCGGCCCTTGCAGTAGCCGGTGGCCTTGCCGCAGAGTTCGGCCATCATCAGTTTCAGGTCGGCCCCCAGCGCCAGGCAGTGCCCGTGGCCGCGATGGGTGCTGGTGGCGTAGTCGCGGTCCTCGATGGCCGAGCAGGCGCCGACGGCCACGGCCTCCTGCCCGGCGTACACGTGGCTGGCGCCCTGGAGGATGTTGCGGCCGAGGAGTTCAAAAACCTTGTCCTCGAAGCCGCGGATTTCCATCATCCGCCTGAGAAGGCCGAGTTTGAACTCGGCCGTCAGGGCCTCGCCCTTCGCCGCCGCCTTGGCGGGGCCGGCGGCTCGCCGGCGCTTAACTTCCCGCACTTTGCCCATGGAAGCCTCCGCTGAAATCGGCGAATTATAACTTCAACGCCTCCGGCACGCAACCGAGGATGTCGAGGGCCGTCAGGCCCAGGATGCCCCGGCGCTTGGCCGCCAGGTCCCCTGCCCGTCCGTGCGCCCAGACGGCCAGGACGGCGGCCTCGAACGGCTTCATGCCGCCCGCCGCGAGGGCCGCAAGGAGGCCGGTCAGCACGTCGCCCGCCCCGCCGGTGGCCATGCCGGGGTTGCCCGTCGTATTGACATACATCCTCCGCCCGTCGGCCACAACCGTGCCGCGGCCCTTCAGGACCGCCACGGCCCCGAGGGCCGCCAGGCTCGCGGCGGCGGCCTCGCGGTCGGCTTGCACGTCCGCCGCCGACACGCCAAGCAGTCGTGCCGCCTCGCCGGGGTGCGGCGTGATGATGACAGGCGCCCGCGCAGACCGAAAGATGTTCGCGGCATGGCTCCCCAGGACGTTCAGGCCGTCGGCGTCGAGCACGATGGGAACGGCCGCGTGCGCCAGGACCGCCTGCACCACGCTCGCGACGCCGTCGGTCTGCCCCAGGCCGGGACCCATCGCGATAACATGCTGGCCCTCGGCGAGCGCGAGCACCACCTGGGCGGCCTCGCGCACGAGGTGCGCCCCGTCGTCGGGCAGCGGGGCCGTGGTGCAGCACGGGGCGAGGGCCGCCACGGTGTCCAGAGCGCGGTCGGCCGTGGCGATCTTCACAAGTCCCGCCCCGCCCCTGAGCGCCCCGTTGCCCACCAGCGCGGCCGCGCCAGCCATGCCGCGGCTACCGGCCACGACGAGCACGAGGCCCGCCGTGCCCTTGTGGGCGTCGGCCGGGCGGACGGGAGGCCTCGGAATGACGCTATAGCGCTCCATGCCTGCCTCGGCATCCCCGCGCCGGGTGTCGTGCTTTCGCAGCGGCGCGAAAGCACGGCACCCGCCCTACTCGTCGGCGCCATCGCCCCGCGACGCGGCGCGAACAATGAGCGCCGCCAGATACCCCGCGCCGAAACCGTTGTCGATGTTCACCACGCCCACGCCCGCCGCACAACTGTTGAGCATCGTAAGCAGGGGCGCCAGGCCGTGGAAACTCGCGCCGTACCCGACGCTCGTCGGCACGGCGATCACGGGCACGTCCACAAGGCCCCCCACCACGCTCGCCAGGGCCCCCTCCATGCCGGCGACTACGATGACCACCGCGGCCTTCGCCAGCGCCTCGGTGTGCGCAAGCAGGCGGTGGATGCCCGCCACGCCCACGTCGTAGAACGGCTCAGTGCGGCAGCCCATGACGTCGGCGGTAACGCGGGCCTCCTCGGCCACGGGCTGGTCGCTCGTGCCCGCCGAGACCACCGCCACCACGCCGCTAAGGCGCGGGCACCGCTGGCGGCCCAGCAGGACGATCGCCCGCGCGGCCTTGTGATAGGTGGCCTCCGGGTGATGAGCGCGGACCGCATCGTACATCTCCGCCCCCGCGCGCGTGGCCAGCACCGCGTGCCCGTGGTCGGCCATGCGGCCGACGATGGCCACCACCTGCTCGGCCGTCTTACCCTGGCAGAAAATCACCTCCGGGAAGCCGCAGCGGATGCTGCGGTGGTGGTCGAGTTTGGCGAAGCCGAGGTCCTCAAACGGCATGTGGCGGAGGCGCTCGGCGGCCTCGTCGGGCGTAACGCGGCCCTCGCTGACCGCCTTCAGCAGTTCTCGCAGCCGTTCGGGATTCACGCGGATACCTCGTGCCCGGCCCGGGCAGGCCGCATTATAGGGCATGGCGGCGGCGGGGTAAAGCGAAAGGCAGGCCCCCCGTACCGCCAATTCCCTTGATTCTGCTGCGGCGAGCGGATATTGAAGTGGCGTCTCAGGCAATCGGGAGGGCCGTACACGGTGGACGATCCGGTCCTTGATAAGTTGTGCGAACTTCAGGAAGCGGAGTTGGAGGTGCGGCGCCTGGAAGACAGCCTGTCGGCCCAGGACCGCGCCGCCAGGGTCCGCGGCGAGCAGATCGCCAAACACAAGGAGCACATCGAGGCCCTTCGCGCCAGGCACCGCCAGGTCCGCATGTCGGCCGACAAGAAGGAACTCGAGGTCCGCCAGAAACGCGCCGAGATTGAGAAACTCCGCCAGCAGCAAACTCTTGTCCGCGACAACCGCCAGTTTGCCGCGCTCCAGAACGAAATCAGATTCGCCGAACTGGCCATCTCGAAGTACGAAGACGAGATCCTGACCGACCTGGGCGACCTCGACGCCGTCGACGCCGACACAAAGAAGGCCCATGACGACCTGAAGCGCCAGGAAGAGGAACTCGCCGCCGTACGCCGCGAAATCGAGGCCCGCAAGGGCGACCTGGTGCGCCGCATCGCCGACGGCCGCGCACGACGCCAGGCCATCGCCCACGCCCTCCCCGACAAAGTGGTGGACCTCTTCAACCGCATCGCCGAGCGCCTCGACGGCGAGGCCCTTGCCCCTGTCATCCGCGACGAGGAGGACGAGGACGACGGCGGATACGTCTGCGGCGGTTGCCACATGGGCGTTACACAGAACACCTACGTTCTGCTCGCCGGGGGCGCCGGGGCCGCGCAATCGCGGGAAAAGGACATCCTGCATACCTGCCCGAACTGCACCCGCATCCTGTATTTGAAGAAGACATGAGCGAGCCAGAACCGGCCGCGGCGAATCCTTGCGGCGCGCCCGCCCATCGCGCCCATGCGGCCGCGCACCTCGTGCTGTACGTCGACGGGGCGTGCTCCGGCAACCCCGGCCCGTGCGGCTCGGCGGCCATCCTGAAGACCGACGACGGCGCGACCATCCTGGAGAAGGCCCGTGCGTTCGGCCCCGGAACGAACAACGAGGCGGAGTACCAGGCGGTCATCCTGGGGCTGGAACTGGCGGCCGAGTTGCGGCCGCAGCGCCTGACGATCCGCAGCGACTCGGAACTCATGGTCCGCCAACTCGCCGGCCAGTACCGCGTCAAGGCGCGGAACCTGAAGCCGCTGCTCGTACAGGCGCGCCGGGGGCTGGAACCGTTTGAGTCGGTCGAGATCGAGTTCATCCCGCGGTCACAGAACCTGGAGGCCGACAAACTCGCCCGCAAGGCCGTCGAGAAGGCCCGCCAGGTGGACGCCGCCCTGCCCCCCGAGGCCCGCAAGAAACCGCAACAGAAGACGTTCAAACTGAAATGAAGTCATTTGTCACTTGCCACTTGCCACTTGTCACTTGTTATTGGTCATTTGTCACTTGCTACCTGTTCCCTGCTCCATGTTCCCGCGGCTGTCCTTTTCTCGATTCCAGAACTACGATTCCCGATTCCCCGCGCCTTCGCGCGGGCGCGAACACCCTTCGCCGCACGGCCTCTCTTGTGGTATAATAAGGCAGTTCGGCGAGCGGGCGATGCGGCCGCTCGGTCATACACGGACCGGGAGGAAAGTCCGAACTCCGCAGGGCACGATGGTCGCTAACGGCGACCGGCCGCAAGGCCAGGGAAAGTGCAACAGAGAGCAGACCGCCGATGGCCCGCCGAAGCCCCGGCTCGCCGGGGCGAACGCGGGCTCAGGCAAGGGTGAAACGGTGCGGTAAGAGCGCACCGCCCGCCTGGCGACAGGCGGGGCACGGCAAACCCCATCGGGAGCAAGGCCAAATAGGGGGCGACGGAGCGGCCCGCTCCGCTCCCGGCTTCGGCCGGGATAAGCCCCGGGTTGGCTGCTTTGAGCCGCGCGGCAACTCGCGGCCAAGACAAATGGCCGCAGCCCCGGCTCCGGCCGGGGCCACAGAATTCGGCTTACCGCCCGCCCGCCGGACGTTCTTTGCTCGCACACCCGCACGTCGCACCGTGCGGCCTCAAGACCCTTCCAGTTCCCCGGGGATAATAAGCACCTTGCCGCCAGTCATGTGCCGCCTGTAGTCCTCTATGGCCTCGGCGGCCTGCTCCAGCGGCACGCGGGCGCGGACCTCGGTCGCGAAGTCCGTCGCCAGGTGTTTCTGAAGGCCCATCGCCAGCCGCGCGCGGCCGACGAGGCCCCTGCCTGCCGCCCACCGCGAGAGCCAGAACCCTTCGATGCGCTTATCTTCATAGATGAATTGCGATGCGTTCGCCGTCACGGGCCCCTCCGACAGCGAGCCGTAGACGATGGCCGTGCTTCCCGGCGGCATGGCCGCAAGGACCCGCCCGGTCATCTCGCCCGCGACCGCGTCGAAGGCCACGGTAGCGCCGAGCGTGCGGCAGGCCTCCGCCAGCCGCGCATCGAAATCGCCGTCCGATGAGACGAGCACCGCCCGTGCGCCCAGGCCGCGAAGCGCTTCCGCCTGCTCCGCCCGCCGCACGATGTGAATGATGGGAAAGCCCAGCCGCAGCCCCAGCCGAACCAGCATCCGCCCAAGCGCCCCGGCGGCCGCCGTGTGCACTGCCGCCCGGTGTCCGCGGCGGCGGGCCACGTCAACCAGCGCCCATGCCGTCCACGGGTTGACGACCATCATGGCCCCCTGTTCCAGCGTCAGTTCTTTGCGCAGGGGGATGCACCGCCGGGCGTCGGCCACCATGTACTCGGCCCACGTGCCGTCGCCCGACTCCGGGGCCAGGCACGCCACGCGCTTGCCCACCTGGAGCCGTGCCATCAGGCCCGGCCCCGCCGCCACCACCGTGCCGCTCCCCTCGATGCCCGGCACCACCGGCAGCGGCTTGCGCAGACCGTATGCGCCCACGATGAACTTCAGGTCCGATGGGTTGACCGGCGCAGCCGCGATTCGGACGAGCACCTGCCCCGGCCCCGGCCGCGGCACGGGCTTCTCGACCGCGCGAAGGCGTCCGTCGTACGCCGCCAGTTCCAGCGCCCGCATCGTGTCGCGTGTCATGTGGTGCCCCATGCGTACTAATTCCCGCGCAAAAATCTGCTTGGCAACCGTACCACAAACCCTAGACTGAGTAAACGGATTCCGGGCCCGCATCAAGGCCGATCCCGGGCAGCGAGGGAACCATGGAAACAATCGAATACGGCGGCTGGAAACGCAACGTGCGCCTGGCGAACGCGAAACTCGAACTCGTGGCCACGCTCGACGTGGGGCCGCGCATCATCCACCTGGCCGCGCCGGGCCGGGCGAACGTCTTCAAGCAATACGCCGACCAGATGGGCAAGGCCGGCGAACCTGCATGGCAGATCCGCGGCGGGCACCGACTCTGGGTCGCCCCCGAGGACCCCGTGGCCACCTACTTCCCCGACAACGGGCCCGTCCAGGCCGAGGAACTGCCGCGCGGCATCCGCCTGCGACCCGCGCCCGAGACGCCGAACGGCATACAGAAGGAGATCGACATAATACTCGACAAGCGCCGCCCGCACGTGCGCCTGCGGCACCGGCTTGTCAACACCGGCTCGGCGCCAGTGCGCCTCGCCCCGTGGGCGCTCTCGGTGATGGCCGCCGGCGGGACGGCCGTCATCGGCCTCCCGCCTCGCGGCAGCCACCCGGCCGACCTCCTGCCGAACCAGACTATCACGCTCTGGCCGTACACCGACCTGGGCGACCCTCGCCTCTCGTTTGCCGCGCGGGCGATCCTGCTGCGGCAGGACGCGACGGCCGCGCGGCCGGAGAAGTTCGGCCTCCTCACCCCCGAAGGCTGGGCCGCCTATGCCGTCGGCGGGTGCCTGTTCCTGAAGCGGTTCCCGTGCAAGGCCCGCCGCACGTACCCCGACATGGGCTGCAACGCCGAGTTCTTCACGAACGCCGACATGCTCGAGGTGGAGTCGCTCGGGCCGCTCGTCAACCTCCGGCCGGGCAGGAAGGTCGAGCACGTCGAAGACTGGTTCCTCTTTGCCGACGTGCCGGAGATCCGGACGGAGGCCGATGTGGAGCAGCACGTGCGGCCGCTGGTCGAGCCGGTTGCGTAGCACTTGTGCGCTGCGCGGCGCGTCGGGAGACCGGCCGCGCAAGGCCTTTCCGTAACCCGACGCACAGGTTGCGGCCGGGCGCGTGGGACATGAACGACGCGAGCGGCATCGAGGTCAGGCCCGCCCGGCGCACCGATGCCGGCCCGCTGGCGGTTTTTCTCGAAGGCGCCCTGCCCAGCCCGGCAGCCGCCGAGGGCGCCCCCGCTTTCCCGGAGTCGGCCGTGTCGGACTGCGTCCTGGCGGCTCGCGGCGATGAGATTATCGGCTCATGTCGATTCATGTCCAGCCCGGGGCGCTGCGCCGTCGTGATGCCTCCGCGCCTGCCGGAGTGGGACGCGGCGCTCGCAGCGCGGCTGCTGCGCGCGGCTGCTGCGCAGGTCCATGCGCGCGACGGCGCACGGCTCATCCAGGTGCTCGTCGAGCCGGACGGGTCCGGCCCGCTGGCGGATGCGCTCCGGCGCGCCGGCTTCGCCACGCTGGCCGTGCTCGCGTACCTGCGGCGGGCCGTGCTGCCGGAGGAGCGGCACCTGCCGCTGCCCGCCGGCATCGCCTGGCGGCATTACTGGCGTCTGCGCCGCGGCCAGTTCGCGCGGACCATCGCCGCCACGTATGAACAGAGCCTCGACTGCGCGGGCCTGGCCGGCCTGCGGACCGTGGACGACGCCATCGCCACTCACAGGGCCACCGGCCGGTTCTGCCCGCGCGCCTGGAGCCTGGCCGTTGTGGACGGCGAACCGGCGGGAGTGGTGCTCCTCAATAATCTCCAGGGCCGCGGCGAAGTGGCGTACCTGGGCGTGGTGCCCTCGTCGCGGCGGCGGGGCCTGGGTGAGGTCCTCGTTTGCCGCGCGGTCCGCGATACCGCTGCCATGAACCTGCCGCAAATCGGCCTGGCGGTGGACGTCTCGAACACGGCGGCCATGCGGCTGTACGAGAAGACGGGCTTCCGCGAGATCCGCCGCCGCACGGCGTACTTCATTCCCGCCGCGCGTCTGGAGGAGTTGGGCACATTGTAAAACGTTTAGAAGCTGTTTCACAACCCCGGAGATTGCCGATGAAGGTAACAGTTCAACCTGGCATACGGGAGCCAAGCCATGGCCAAGGAACTGTTACCCG
>Ga0194112_10008588_pt1 | contig 13119 bp, 11 predicted proteins | sample TA2MahC400mmetaG_FD_146191 | JGI IMG/M metagenome (GOLD analysis project Ga0194112, IMG submission 146191) | Freshwater microbial communities from Lake Tanganyika, Tanzania - TA2015016 Mahale Deep Cast 400m | ecosystem: Environmental > Aquatic > Freshwater > Lake | place: Tanzania: Lake...
TCGGGTTGCGGCGGCAGCGGGGCGGCTGCTGCGTTGCGGCTCCTCAGCGATGCTCTCCGCTGCATCGCCTGCGTCGCCGCGCCTTGCATCCGCCCCGCTGACGCCGGCAACGCAGCCCGCGTGGGTTTTGAGATAGTTTCTAAACCCCAGCCCCCAGAAGATGTGGGTAAAGATCAGCCCCTCCTTGAGAGGGAGGGGGGGCCATGCCCCTGCGGCTACTCGTCGCTCGCGCTCAGGTCGCGGAGGCGGATGGCGGGGTCGGGCACGGGCACGAGGTCGGTGAGGTGGAGCACCTTGTCGCGAAGCTCGACGGCAAGGCGGGTGAGCTTGATGGGGAAGTCCACGCGGCCTTCGGCGGTGTAGTGCCAGTCGCAGCGCTCGGGGCCGTAGAAGCCGCTCTCATACCACGTGAGCAGCTTCACCTGGAGGTAGTTCCAGCCGTCGAAGTTGATGTAGGAGCGGGCCTTCCAGTCGCCCACCATCCAGCCGCCCTCGCCGGCCGAGACGGAGAAGAAGCGCTCGCCCTTGGCGTCCTCGATCTCCCACATGAGGCGTCCCCAGGAGGAGTTGCCCTTGACCCAGGTGCCGATGGCCTTGGGCTGGCCGGGCACGGGAACTGGCTGTTTCGGTTTCAGGATCAGATAGCGGGGGCAGGGGGCCGGCACGTCGGGCTGGGGCAGCAGCCTCACCTCCAGCGCCTTGCCCTTCTCGGCGTCGTCTTTGACGGCGACATCGGCCTTGCCCTGGCGGCGGGGGAAGTCGAAGTGGGCCTTCTCCAGGGCATCGTCGCGCTCGGCGGCCAGTGCCCACTTGCCCGCATCGCACAGGTCGTCCACCACGGCGAGCTTCGCGGGCGGGGCTCCACAGGTGGCCGGGCCGGCGACGGCCTTCGTGATCCTGGCCTTCGCGCGGAGGTAGATGGGCAGGCTGGAGACGCGGGGCTTGCCCTCGCGGGCATTGCCCATCGAGTCGGTGAGGGTGTAGCGGGCGTCGCCATCGAAGGCCAGCTCGACCTCGCGCTCGCCGCGGGGGAGCCAGAGGGCGTAGACCCATTCGTCGCCGCGCTGGAACTCGCAGAGGTAGAGCGAGGGGGAGTTGCTGGTGAGGTAGCGGGTGAACTTGGCGCCGTCGAGCTCGCGGGTGAGGGTGGCGAGGGCGACGTAGCTCGGCTTCGGATTCAGCAGCGGCCAGCGGTGGAGCAGCCCCGTGCCGCCCCAGCGGCTGTAGTAGTAGGAGTCGCCCACGTCGTGGAGCAGCGCGACGTTGATGTGGGGCATGCGATAGGCGAGGGCGTGGAGGCAGTCGCGGGCGTAGAGCTCGGCCTGCTCCCGCTCGGTCAGGTTGCCGGGCGTGGTCGGGCGGCCCCGCCACTCGTAAGTCGTCGTCACGGGCACGTTGTACTTGTAGAGCTTCTGGTATTCCTGCTGCCAGTAGATGCTCTTGAAGGACTGGGGCGGGTATTCCGGCATGATGAGCTGGCCGAGGTCCTCGTCGCCAAAGGCGTCCACGAGGTCGCGCGGGTAGCCGCGGCGCATGAACTCGACGGCGAAGGGGAGCGAGCTGTTGCCGAAGATGAGCTTGATCTGGGGGTACTTCGCGCGGTAGAGCTTGCTCGTCTCCACCGCCCGGTCCCAGAGCGACTTGAACTGCGCTTCCTGCTTCTCGTTGAGCTTGGGGACGGGTTGGCCGATGAACTCTGGCGGGAAGACGATTGGCTCGCCGAAGCCGTGCTCGTGGAAGATGAGCGCCCACTTGGCCTCGGGGTGCGCCTTCACCGCCGCGTCAATTGCCTTCTCCGTGTCCGCTATCTTGCCCCGCATCAGGTTGGGCAGCATGCTGATCGAAAGGCCGTGCTTCGCCAACTCCTCCCCCGAAGGCCCGCTGCCGCCTGGGCACACGTGCCGGAACCCGAGCCGCTGGAGCAGCGGCGCCACATCGGCCACGTTCTTCGTCCCAATATGGCTATCGCGGAACCACCAGGTGCCAAAGGGCGATTCGGCCCCCGCCTTGCGCGTGTCGGGCGGCAGAATGGCGAAGCTCGTGGGAATGTTGCGAACATCCTCGCCGTTGGCTGCCACACCGACGATCGCCCTGTACCAGCCGAACTTCGGCTGAGTGAGGTCGAAACTGACCGAAGTTTCTCTCCCCGCGCGCAGGCCCACCTCCTGCGTCGGCAGGCTGCGGACCTCGCCAGACAAGTCAGCGACGGCGCAGAACACCTCCACTGGGATATCCGCGGCTGAGAGGTTCTTGAGGTCCACCATCAGCTCGGGCTTGTCCGCGGCGTAGAAGACGTTCCCGGGCTGCTTCGAGCGGAGGCGCGCGCGGACGATGGAGCGCTCGAGGGTGAGCGCGAAGACGCGGACCGCGCTCGGCTTGCCCAACGGCTTTGTGGAGTAGTTGGCATGGTTGAGCTTCGTGACCTGACTGAGCGCCTTGGTCAGTTCCAGGTCGAGCGATTGGGTGGAGCGGCCGCAGACGATCCCCTTCTCGTCGAGGAGGTCGGTGATCTGGCCGCTTTGTAGATGGACGCCGACCTCGCGGAGAGTGCCGGGCGCGCCTCCCTCGAAGAGCACCGTGGTCCCGGCAATGGCGTCGCCACGACCGCCGGAATCCAGGTAGTCCTTGAGGAACCGGGTCAGGCGGAACGCGATCTTCGGGCTCCTAGCGGGGTCGGGGTCCACCGTGCATAGGATATGGGCGCGGCTGTAGTCATCGGTCGGCACGGCGAGGATGATGCTCTCAGGCGTGCCATCGAACGCGCTGCGGTTGTAATAGTCGTCGGTAAAATCGTCGGGGCCGGTGGCCTCCTCCAGCCAGCGGGATAGGCCGACGTCAATGGACTCCGCTGGCGCTGCAACGTAGAAGGGAACGCCGTCGCGCGTCTGCGGCCCTGGGTTCAGCGGACACTTCGCTACGGTAGCATCGCCGGCCCGGCGGTAGCCGCCGAGGCGAATGGGGACGAAGCGCGGGCTTGCGTCGAGCTTCGCGGCCGCGCCGCCGTGGACAGCGTGGCCCGGCTTGAGCAAGGCGACGACCTTTTCGGCTCGCAACTCGGCCTTGCCAATGAAGCGGTCGTCGAGCCAGAGGGCGAGGGCCGTCTCCGACACGTCGAGCCGCACGCAGAGAGTGTGCTGGGTGGCGGCGGGGAGCTTGTCCCAGTTGTCGAGGGCCTTCTTCTGGTCGGCGCCGTGGTAGAAGTGGGGGTTGGGGCGAATCCAGTAGGTGTCGTTGAAGAGGGGCGGCTCGCCGACCTTGCGGAGGAGGACGGCGATCCCCGCGTCGGTGGCGACGCCTTTCTTCCACGGCCAGGGGGATTGGGGCAGGTCTTTGGCCGTGAGAGACAGCTCGACGATACCCTTAGCTGCATCGGTCGCGCGGAGGACGAGTGGTTCGTCCAGCTTCCCGAGGATCAGCCCGAGTTCGATTGATTCGCCCGGCTTGGTGGGAAGGGTGAGGGTGGCCGGCTCGGAGGCCACGAGCTTGCCGCCGTCGGCCTCGCACTTGCCCTTGAGCTCCCAGCCTGCGGGCAGTTCGGCGGCGAGGGCGGACGTGGCGAAAAGGAAGAGCAGACGGGCCGGCTGCTTCATGGAACAGGCTCCTAGCCTGCCAAGCGGGCCTCGCGGCGTATGTCCTGCACCATCTCCTCCACCGTCTCGGCCGCCAGCTCACAGTACCGCGAGCTGGGATGTGTTGCGGTTGCCGCCCCCATGATATTCGCGGCCTCGCCGTCAAGTGCTGCGCGTCAATCGGCACCTCGACAGCGATGTCGCCGGCGATTCCCGGAACCACTGAGCACCACAACTCCCTGCCCGCGCCCGTTACCTGGCACCAGCAGAGGCCCTCTGAGCCGCTGACGGGGCTCAGGCGCTGTCGCGCTGGGCGGGGAGGGGGCGGGGGGAGGGGGCGGCGGGCTTGCGGTCGGGCTCGGGGGCACCCTCGCGGCGGGTGCGGGTGTCGGTGAGGTGGTCGAGCTGGCCGCGAACCATGTCGGGGGTGATGATGAAGTCCTTGACCTCGGGGCGGCTGGGCAGCTCGAACATGAGGTCGAGCATGATGTCCTCGAAGAGGCTGCGGAGTGCGCGGGCGCCGGTGCCGCGGTCGAGGGCCTTGCGGGCGATTTCGCGCAAGGCGTCGGGGGTGAAGGTGACGCGGCGGCCCTCGAGGTCGAAGAGCTTCTGGTATTGTTTGACGAGGGCGTTGCGGGGCTCGGTCATGACGCGCAACAGGTCCGCCTCGTCCAGGGGCATGAGGGCGGAGACGACGGGGAGGCGGCCGACGAATTCGGGGATCATGCCGTAGGTGACGAGGTCCTCGGGCTCGACTTTGGCTAGGGTGCGGCCTTTCTGGTGTTCGGGGCTTTCGGAGCGGTCAGGCGCGGCCTTGGCGTAGCCGATGGCGGAGCGGCCGAGGCGTTTGCCGATGATGTTCTCGAGGCCCGTGAAGGTGCCGCCGCAGATGAAGAGGATGTTGCTGGTGTCCACCGGGATGTAGTGTTGCTCGGGGTGCTTGCGTCCGCCGCCGGGGGGGACGTTTGAGATGGTGCCCTCGAGCATCTTGAGGAGGGCTTGCTGGACGCCTTCGCCGGAAACGTCGCGGGTGATGGAGACGTTTTCGGAGGTCTTGTGGATTTTGTCTATTTCGTCGATGAAGAGGATGCCCTGCTGGGCGCGCTCGACGTTGAAGTCGGCAACCTGGAGGAGGCGTAGGAGGAGGTTTTCGACGTCCTCGCCGACGTAACCTGCCTCTGTTAGTGTAGTTGCGTCGCCGATGGCGAAGGGGACGTCGAGGATTCGGGCCAGGGTTCGGGCGAGGAGGGTCTTGCCGGAGCCTGTGGGTCCGAGGAGTAGAATGTTTGACTTTTCTATCTCCGTGTCGTCGGCCTCGGTGGGCTTGCCCTGGACTAGGCGTTTGTAGTGGTTATAGACGGCGACGGAGAGGATTTTCTTGGTGTGCTCCTGGCCGATGACGTATTGGTCGAGCTGGCGCTTTATCTCTTGGGGTGGCAATAGGTTAGGCAGGCGGCGCTCCTCGCCGCGCTTACGCTGGCGCTCGAAGCGGACGAGGGCGTTGCAGATTTCGACGCAGTCCTCGCAGATGAAGATGCCGTGGGGGCCGGGGATCATGATGTCCACGAGGTCGGAGGACTTGTCGCAGAGGGTGCAGACTTGGGCGGGCTTGGATGGGTCGCGGCGTTTGGACATTGGGGTGCCCTACTCCTCGGTCTTGGTGGGTTCGGCGTCGGGCTGTGTGGCCTCCTGGGCGGCGGTGGCGGGGCTCTTGGAGGAGGCGAGCACCTCGTCCACGAGGCCGTACTTGAGGGCTTCGTCGGCGGACATGAAGAAGTCGCGGTCGGTGTCGCGTTCGACGCGTTCGATGGGCTGTCCTGTGCGCTGGGCGAGGATTTGGTTGATGGTGGCCTTCATCTTGAGGATTTCTTCGGCGTGGATTTTGATGTCGGAGGCGGTGCCCTGGAGGCCGCCCGCGGGCTGGTGGAGCATGACGCGGGCGTTTGGGAGAGCGTAGCGCTTGCCCTTTGAGCCGCAGGCGAGGAGCACGGCGGCCATGGAGGCGGCCATGCCGATGCAGCAGGTCTCCACGGCGCACGGCACGAAGTCCATCGTGTCCAGGATGGCCAGGCCGGAGTGGACGTAGCCGCCTGGGGAGTTGATGTAGAGCTTGATGTCCTGGTTCTTCTTCTCGTTCGCTAGGAAGAGCATTTGTGCGATGACGAGGCTGGCCACGTAGTCGTCAATGGGCGTGCCGATGAAGATGATGCGGTCCTTCAGGAGGCGTGAGAAGATGTCGTAGGCCCGCTCGACGTGGCCTTCCTTTTCGACCACGATGGGGACGAGGGAGGGCATTCACTACTCCTTGGATTGAGGGCAGTGAGGGGACGCGGCAGGTCCCCCGGCTTGTCATGCTGAGTTTGTCGAAGCACCTTTCAGGGGGCAAGCGCCGGCGACACAGTGCACTCCGTCACGTCAGTTACCTCCCTTGAAAGGTTCCTCGACAGGCTCGGAATGACAAGGCAATCGCCTCAGCTTCCCGGGAGGCGGGCTCAGGCGTCTTCCTTGGCCTCAGCCGCCTTCTCGGGCTCCGCCGGGGCGGCGGCCTCGTCGGCGGCCTGGGTGACTTTGGCGTTCTGGACGAGGAAGTCGCGGACCTTTTCCTCGCGCATTTCGTGGCGCAGGGCGCTCAGGCGGCCCTCGCGTTCGAGTTCGCTCGCCACGTCCTCGGGCCTTCGGCGGTAGTTGAGGGCGATGGCCTGGATGCGCTGGGTCACTTCGTCCTCGGTGACAAAGATCTTCTCCTGCTCAGCGATGCGGTCGTAGATGAAGTAGAGCTTGCACTGGCGGATGCTGGCGTCGCGTGCCTCCTGGTCCTGGGCGGTGAGCTGGGCCTCGATGTCGTCGGGGGCCTCACCGCGGTAGAGGAGAGCGAGGCGGCGGCGCTCGCGGGCCTGGGTGACGAGGCGCTCGACCATGCCCTCGGGCACGTCGAAGCTGGTCTTTTCGAGCAGCTTCTCGGCGACGCGCGCGTGGACCGCCTGGTCGGCCTCGTGCTCGCGGCTGCGGCGGAGTTCGTCGCGCAACTCCTCCCGCAGGTCCTTCAGGTCGTCGAAGCGGAGGCTCTTGGCCCACTCGTCCGTGGCCTCGGGGAGCACCAAGCGGCGGAGCTCGTCCACAGTGACCTCGAGCGTCACCTCCTTGCCGCGGTGCTGCTCGGCGCGGAACGTGTCGGGCAGCTTGGCCTGGAACGACTTGGTGTCGCCGACGGCGGCGCCGATCATGGCCTCGCGGAGGCCAGGGACGGGGATGCCGGCGATGGTTTCCTGGGCGAGGAAGGCGCCCAGCTCGTTCTCGCGCCAGATTTCCTGCCCGTCCTGGATGGCCAGGGCGTGGCACATCGGCACGTCGCCCTCCTGGACCTGGCCCTCTTCGAGCTTTTCGAACTTGCCGTGCCTGCGGCGGAAGTTCTGGAGGGCCGCCGCCACGTCATCATCCGTCACCTTTCCGGCCGGCCGCTCCACCTCGACGCCCCTGTAGCCTTCGAGGGTGAATTCGGGGACGATTTCAACCTTGACCTCGAACTTCAGCGGCTGGTCGGCCTTGAGCGGGATGTCCTTGTATTCGATCTTTGCGGCCATGGCGAGGCGGAGCTTGTGGTCCTCGCTCGCTTGTTCCAGCCCCTCGTCGGCGAGCGTCTGGCGGACGGCGTCGGTCACTTGCTCGCCGAAGCGGCGTTCGAGCACGTGGCGGGGGATGTGGCCTGGGCGGAAGCCCTTGAGCGACACGGTCTTGCGGAGCTCCGCGTAGCTCTTCTCGATCTCCTGGTGCACGCGTGCTTGGGGGACCTCGACCTTCACGAGGCGCGCGCACGGCCCGGTCTCCTCGACGCTCGCGACCGCGCGCAGGGGCTCGGGCGCCGCGGCCGCCTGCTCCTCGGGCTGGGCGCCCGATGCTGCGTTCTCCACCGCGTCCCCTTTGCCCACGCTGCCGGCATCCTGCTCTGCCATGAAAGCCCTTCGCCTCCGTCGCCATCAACAGGGGATAGACATAGAAATGAAAATGGAGCGGGCGATGGGACTTGAACCCACGACTTCAACGTTGGCAACGTTGCGCTCTACCACTGAGCTACGCCCGCTCGCTCGGGGGGCCGTGGCGGCCCCACGTCGGATTGTCAAATCTATATTGTACTCCCCTCGCCCGCCGAGTCAAGCGCAAATGCCCCGGTCCTTCTAGGCATGGCAGGCGCGCGCCACGGTGGCCACGAGCACGTCGGCCACGCCTGCCTCGCGCAGCACGCGGGCGCACTCGTTCACGGTCGAGCCCGTGGTGAACACGTCGTCCACTAGGAGCACGCGCCTGCCGAGGGCCGCGGTCCTGCCGGCCAGGCGGTCGAGGAGGCGCCCGTTCCGGGCGGCTCGGATGGCGAAGGCGCCGCGGACGTTGGCGCCGCGGCGAAGGCCGGAGAGCGCCGTCTGGGTCACTGTGGCCCGTCGGCGCTTGAGGAGGCGGGCGGCGATGGGCAGGCGGAAGCGGGCGCCAACCTCGAGGGCGAGGAGGGCGGCCTGGTTGAAGCCCCGGCTCGCGCGGCGCCGCCAGTGCAGCGGCACGGGCACCACGAGGTCCACGGCCTGGCTCAGGCCGCTCCCACCCAGGTAGTCGCACAGGAGGTCGCCGAGCACGTAGGCGAGCGAGGCGCGGCGGCCGAGCTTGAACGCCAGGATGAGGTCGCGGGCCGCGCCCTGGTAGCGGAGGGGCGCCACGGCGCGGCGGAAGGCGAAGCGTTGGCTGCGGCACGCCGCGCAGCCCTGGGCCGTCTTCGCGTAAAGGCCCGCCGGCGCGCCGCAACGGGGGCACGACGTCTCCCCGACCCACGGCAGGCCCTCGTAGCAGGCGGCGCAGAAGTGGCGGCGGCCGACCTCCAGCACCTGGCCGCACACCAGGCACTGCTCGGGGTACATCAGGCGCCAGAGGGCCTCGAGCCAGGGCTTCACGCGGGTTCCCCAATCGTCCTCGTCGTCGTCCTCGTAATCGTGACCCGCGGAAGAGTCGAGGACGAGGGACGAGGACGACGGACGAGGACGATCACCCAGACCTCACCTCGGCAGGGGCACGTCCAGGGCGAGGAGGAGCCGCTGCCAGGTCACATAGTCCTCGTAGCCGACGGGGGAGGTGAAGGTGAGGTCGTGCCAGTTCTCCTCGTCGTGGTCGGCGAGGCGCCGGATGCCGGCGCTCACGCGGGCGCGGTCGGCGTGGCGGAAGACCTCGCGGGCGAGGCGGGCCACGCGGTTGAAGTGGGCCGGGCGGCGCTGCATGACGTGGAAGTCGAGTTCATAGGTCATGAGGCGCAGGCGTCGCTCGGGCTCGGCGGCGAAGACCTCGAGGACGTAGTCGTAGACGGGCTCCTGGTTGGCCTGGCTCCTGCCGCGGGGGCGCAGGGGGCGGGTGAGGGGCGACCAGTCCTCCTCCAGAGCCGTCGGCTCGAGGCCCATCTCGACGCGCGCGGCGACAGCGACTTCCACCTGCGGCCAGGGCGCGCACTCCTCGCCGCTGGGCAGCAGGCGGCCGCGGAGGGCGTCGGGACCGAAGGCGGGGTCGCGCAGGCGTTGGGGCTTCAGTGGGGCGGGCAGCGCGGCCATCGGCACGGCGCCCGCCACCACGCCGATGTCGGCCAGCCGGGGGACGAGGCGCCGGGCCTCGTCGGCTGGCACGCCGCGCGCGAGGAAGCCCTTGGACATCTGGATGCCGCGCCGCACCTCGAACGGGGGGAGGCCCACGGCGGGGGCGAGCAGGCGGCTGGCCCGCTTGAGGTCCATCGGCTCAGCGGTCAGCCGCACGAGGGCGGCGGGGCCATCGTGGTCCGGGGGCAGCTCGATAGGCTCGATGGGGCGCTCTCGCGGCTCCTCGGGCATTGCGCCGCGCAGGCGCTGGGCCTCGGTGGCCAGCGCGGCGGCCACGCGTTCGGCCTCGTCGAGCAGCGTGGCCAGTTGCCCCTTGCGGTCGCGGCGGCAGAACTGGCCGAGCAGCTCCTCCACGCGGCGGCGCACCGCGGCGTCGGGGTCGGCCAGCGCGCGGGCCAGGGCGGGGGCCACGCGCGGGTCATCCAGTTCCGAGAGCGCCTCGGCGGCCTCGATGCGTTCGGACGCGCCCGGCGCCTCCGCTAGTTGCTTCGCCAGGTCCTCGAAGCTCCTCAACCTCGCTCTCCTCGTTCCCGCCGCGACGATTCTAGCGGGGGGCGCTCCTCCTGTCAACGGCGAAAGCGGCGCGTTGGCCATGTCGAGAGCCCGAGCGCGACCCGTTCGGAGTGCGGGCCTCAGCCCGTAGTTCGCCGCACGGGGGCGCAAGATACGGCCTGAAGGCCGCACTCCGAACTGGCAAGATACGGCCTGAAGGCCGCACTCCGAACTGGGGCTTGACACCGCGCGGGCCGCGGTGGGATAATGGGGTTGAGGGAGACAACACAGGAAGGACTTGGTCATGGCCAAGATGCTGATAGCGTATCACTCGCGGGGAGGCAACACGCGGAAGATGGCGGAGTTGATCCACGCCGGCGCCGGCGGGCTGAAGGGCATTCAGGTGGACTTGAAGCCGGTGGTGGAGGTGGAGCCGGCCAGCCTGCTGGGCTACGACGCCATCGTCCTCGGCTCGCCCACCTACTACGGCCTCCCGTCCGCGGAGGTGAAGAAGCTGCTCGATGAGAGCGTGGCGTTCCACGGCCAGCTCGAGGGCAAGGTCGGGGGCGCCTTCACCTCCTCCGCCAACATCGGCGGGGGGAACGAGACGACCATCATGGCGATCCTCCAGGCGCTCCTCATCCACGGCATGGTCGTGGCTGGGGTGCCCAACGGCGACCACTACGGGCCTGTGGCCATCGGCGCGCCCGACCGCCGGGCCGCCACCCAGTGCCAGGAGTATGGCCGCCGGCTGGCCGCTCTCACGAAGAAGCTGCATGGCTGAGGCGACGCCCCACCGACGCTGGGCCTGGCGCCGCGCGGCGGCGGCCGCGCTCGCGGCCGGCATGGCCCTGTGCCCCGGTTGCCAGTGCTGGCCCGGGGCGAAGGAGGACCCGCGCTACCGCGAGGGCATGCGCCTCTACCTCCTCGGCAACACTGGCGCCGCGGCACCTCACCTGCGCAACTTCGTCCGCGAGAAGCCCTCCAGCCCCCAGGCCGCCGAGGCCCACTACGCCCTGGGGGCCATCGCCCTGCGGCAGGGGCAGACGCCTGAGGCCCAGACGCGGTTCCGCGACTGCCTCCGCGCCTCGCCCAACCCCACCCTGGCCGCTCTGGCCCACCTGGGCCTCGCCCGGTGCCACTACCAGCGCGCGGCCTACGCCGAGTGCCGCGCCGCCTGCCTCGACATCATGGCCAAGGACCCCGCCACGCCCGTGGCCGACGAGGTGCTCTTCCTCCTCGCCGAGGCCTGCGACCGCCTGGGGCGCGGCGCCGAGGCCCGCACCCACTACCGCCGCGTGGCCGACGAGTTCCGCTCCAGCCCCTGCGCCGAGCGCGCCCTGGCCCGCCTCGGCGGCGGCAGCACCGCGCTCCCCGCGCCCTCGCCCACCGGCCAGTTCTACGTCCAGGTCGCCGCCCTCACCTCGCGGGCCAAGGCCGCCGAGCACGCGGCCCTCCTCGCCGAGCGCGGCTACCCGGCAAGCGTCCTCCCAGCCTCCTCGCGCCCGGGCGACCTCAATCTCGTCCGCGTCGGCCCCTACGCGGCGCGGCCCGACGCCGAGCGCGTGGCCGCCAAGCTGCGGGCCGAGGGCTTCGAGGTCCTCATCAAGCCGTGAGGGGGAGGCCAGGGGACACAAGGGACAAAACGGACCAAAGGCACATGGTCCAGCCTCCCCGGCTTTGCGCCCTTTGGTCCCTTTTGTTCCTTGGGTCCCTTCTCCCGGCGCGGTTGACTCGCTCCCCGCCGCCGAGTATATTGCTTGGGCAACGGCCCGACGAGGTGCTCCGCCTATGATCCTGATGATTGATAACTACGACTCCTTCACCTACAACGTCGTGCAGTGCATCGGCAGCATGGGCGCCGAGGTGGAGGTGTACCGCAACGACAAGATCACGCTGGACGAGATCGCGGCAAAGCGGCCCAGCCACATCATCATCTCGCCAGGGCCATGCACCCCGCGCGAGGCAGGCATCTCGAACGACGTCATCCGCCGCTTCGCCGGCAAGGTGCCGCTCCTGGGCGTGTGCCTGGGCCACCAGTGCATCGGCGATGCCTTCGGCGGCGAGGTGGTCCGCGCGGGCCGCCTGATGCACGGCAAGACCTCCGTGATCCACCACGACGGCCAGGGCGTCTTCCGCGGCCTCGCCAACCCCTTCGAGGCCACACGCTACCACTCGCTCGTCGTGCGCGAGGAGACGCTTCCCGCGTGCCTCGTGGCCACCGCCCACACGCCCGAGGGCGAGCTGATGGGCATCCGACACCGGGAGTTCCGCCTCGAAGGCGTCCAGTTCCACCCAGAGTCGTTCCTCACGACCGAGGGGCCGAAGCTGCTGGCGAACTTCCTGGCGATGTGAGCAGGAGTGTTTCATGGCGCATTTCGCCGATCGCCTCGCCGAGGCGGTGGAAGCCAAGCGGAACCCGTGCGTCGTGGGCCTCGACCCGCGCCTCGAGAGCATCCCCACCCCGCTGCACGGGAGCGTCCTGGGGCAGGAGCCGCTCACGTGTGAGGGCGCCGCGGCGCTGCTCCGCGCCTTCTCGCGCGAGGTGATTGACATCGTGGCGCCCAAGGTGCCTGCCGTCAAGGTGCAGGCTGCCTTCTTCGAGCGCTTCGGCCCGCTCGGCTACCAGGCCTACGTGGACACCGTGGCCCACGCGAAGCAGGCGGGGCTGCTCGTCATCGCCGACGTGAAGCGGGGCGACATCGGCTCGACGGCTGAGGCCTACGCCCAGGGCCACCTCGGCGGCGCAGCGGTGGACGGCAACGAGCTGTTCGACCTCGGCGCCGACGCGGTGACGGTGAACCCCTACTTCGGCCTCGACGGCATCGAGCCCTTCATCGGCCACGCGGTCCGCCGCGAGCGCGGCCTCTTCGTCCTCGTCAGAACCACAAACCCCAGCGCCGGCCGCGTCCAGAACCTCACCTGCAAAGGCGTCCCCTTCTTCATGCGCATGGGCGCGCTCGTCCACGAGTGGGGCAAGGCCCACGTGGGCCGCGGCGGCTACAGTTGCGTCGGCGCCGTCGTCGCAGGCACCCAGCCCATTGACGCCGAGAAGCTGCGCCGCCTGATGCCCCAGGCCTGGTTCCTCGTCCCCGGCTTCGGCGCCCAGGGGGCCGGCCCGGCCGAGGTCGCCCGCGCCTTCGACGCCCGCGGGCGCGGCGCTCTCGTCAGCGCATCACGCAGCATCATCTTCGCACACGCCTGCTCCCCCTACGACCGCCAGTTCGGCGAGGAGCGCTGGCGCGACGCCGTCGCCGCCGCCACCGACGCCATGATCGCCGAAATCCGCACCGTCACCGCAATGGCTCCCTAGCACGAATGGCGTGAAGATAAGGGCATTCTGCCTGAAGGCAGGACTCCGAACGAGTGCATAACCTGTTGGGAGTCCTGCCTTTAGGCAGTCTTCTTCCTGCCTTCCGGCCTGTTCGCTGCCCTTA
>Ga0194112_10008589_pt1 | contig 13118 bp, 10 predicted proteins | sample TA2MahC400mmetaG_FD_146191 | JGI IMG/M metagenome (GOLD analysis project Ga0194112, IMG submission 146191) | Freshwater microbial communities from Lake Tanganyika, Tanzania - TA2015016 Mahale Deep Cast 400m | ecosystem: Environmental > Aquatic > Freshwater > Lake | place: Tanzania: Lake...
AGATTTCCATACAGTTCCCCTGAGTTGTTCGGGCTGGAGCGATTTGCTGAGGAGAAGCGCGTGCAAATTCGTGATGCTCGCGAACGGGCGTTGCTCGACGATCTGCTTTGCCAGGTCATCGTTAAGGTGCGGCAGCGCGGCCAGTTGGTTTTCCGGAGCGCAATTGGCATCGAGCAATCCTTGCGAACGACCCACTTGAGCTTGAGCCGCGTTCGCCAGCGTCAGGGCAAGAAAGAATATGGCGAAGAATGGAATTGATTTCATAACAGTATTGGAGGTTAGGGGTTCAGGGTGTGGGTGGTTTCGTCAGTTTGGTTGGGCTCATCGGGTGCAGCCGTCACGGTCAGCCCCAGCAAGCCAAGCAAGATCATCATGCGCGGCGCCAGCGCCGGTGTGGCCCCTTTGAGCGTGGCCCAAACCAACGTCCAGCCCCGCGCTTCGGGGTGCAATTCGCGTTCGAATTCCAGGTTTCCGAGAAAGTGCAGAATCAATCCCGCTGCGCCGCCCGCCAACGCCAGCAGCATCGAGAACTGAAAGCAGCGCAAACAGAGCGCGCACGGAAGAAAGAGGTGTGCGGCCAGCGCGGGGAATTCATAGGCCGAAATGCCGCCCAGGAAGCCGCTCGTTCCTAGCTCAGGCGTAAAGTAAATGCATCGGCCAATCACGCTCATTGCGAAATCGGGTTTCGCGCCAATCGCCGCATCGAACTCGCCGATCAACTCGAAGCGCTCCCCGCCGAGCAACGCGCCGAATACACCCAGACCTCCCGTGCCACCTTTCTCGGTGGCGAAGAAAAGGTCGCTGTCCACCACAACCAGTGTGCGGGGCTTGAGGCCGGTGGCAGTGTCGAAGACATGGTGCCGCGTGATCTGGCCAGTTGTCAGATTGTAGCTCGCCAAAACGCCGCCGCCTTTGCCGGTCTCGTAATTTAGGTTGCCACCCTCTTCGAGCACGAACCAAAGCCTGTGCGCGTGAAAGGTTAGTCCGCGAACCTTGGCCCCGTGATTTCCGTAGTGAAAATCGCCGAGCTTCTTCACCGCGCCGCTCGCAACATCGATGCGGCCAATCGCGCCCGCCCCTTTCCCAGCCAGTTGTGTCAGGTCACCGCCTTCGCGTGCGCCGAAATAAATCACGTTCGCGGATGAATCGTAAGCCCACGACTCGATCTTAATGCCATCGGCCGGAGTCAGGCTGCGGAGGGTGCTCACACCGCGGCTGGGTGTGAATGTCTCGATCATGCCTTGATTGGCGCTGCCGTTTTTCGATCTTCAATCCTCCGGTTCTTCGCCTTTGGATAATTTGTCCTCCGCTTTGCTACGGACCGCGACAACGTGGCCGTCGCCCATGACTTTGTGATAAAAACGGGCGTGCCATTTCACCGGCTCAAGCCCGCCTTTCGCCACTTGTCGAATGCATGCAGAAATCCTTAGCTTCACAGAGCCGTCCTTGCTTCCCGCAAATTGCTATTTTATGTGGCTAAACTGCTCTCATGAGCATGAATCCAAATGAGCATCTTGAGCGTGGGTGAAACGCGGGCCGCAGCGAGCCAGCGATAGCCAGGGTTCCGCGAGAGACGACTGCTCGTTGTTTACAACACTACTGAGTCCGTTGGCCCTGCCACCTCAGCCTGCCGTTTCACACGAACATTTCGTTACTTCACGATCGCGCCAATCCGATGGCTGTTCCCGCAATCGCGCTGAACAGTGCTCAGCATAACTCGCGACACTCGGGCTGAGATACGGGATGCCTAAGGCAAGGTCGCGTCAGGCTTTCATCTGGACCCAATACGCGCGAGAAGACTGCAGTGGATGCGTTGGAGTTGCGTGGACTGACAACGTATAGGTCCAGACGACAACGCCTGGCGCGCAGATTCCTGGAGGCCCTATTTGATGTTCAGCGCACTGACCACCCGATCAAACTCAACAGCTGCCAGTTCGTTGCTTCGAGTGCAGGCCAGTTGTTGAAGCTTTCGTTCCATGCGCTCGAAGAACGGGCCCTTGACGCAGGGGAGAACCTGCACCGCAGCCAGCCCTTTCAGCAGCTGGTGAAGTGCCGCCTCGTCCGGTCTAGTCGCGGCGCGCTCCGCTTGGGCCTCTAGTCTCTCGCATAGTGCGAGCGACGCCGGCGGCACGACGAAAAGCTGCGTGGCAACGGTTTCGAGTTGAAGCAGGTACAACTCGCGCAGCGCGTGAATCACGCACCACGCCGGTTTCGGCTCGATCACCGCTGTGAGACCGTAACCTTCGCTTGCCGGAAGCCCTTTCACTCCCGACTTGCCGGCCAGCCTGAGGGAGTAGCCGCACAGATAGCCCTTCGCGGTGCTCGTGGCTCCAATGGTGAGCGCGGCGCTGGCGATCTTTGCCTCTGAGCCGAAGTAACTACGGATTCGGCGCCGCCGCGTCCGGTGACGCTCGAAGGCCTTTTCCGTCATACTCTGTTTCAACACTCGCGCCAGCGGATGAGCAGGATGAACGTAATCGGGTTTCAGTTCTCCGCGGCTCACGGTCGTGATCGGATTGGGCGTCCGAATGCCCACTACTTTCTTGCGACGCCAATTGCCTTTCTCGTCCAAAGTGTAAGAGCGCAAGCCGAAGTCACAGGCCTGATTGTGCAGAACGCGATCGTTGGTGAGCAGAATCGTGCCGGGTCCGAGCAACCGGCGCAACAGTTCAACATCCGGAATCCCGCGGTGGCGTTCCGCCAGTCGCACGAACTCGACCGCGTCTGCCGGCGTCAGGATTTGGCGGAACCGTTGCATGAGCGCCGACTCTGGGCCGACGCATTCGTCAACGATGACTCGGGTCATTCGGGTCATGGGCCTGATGAAGATTGAAGAAACTCCCAGCCGACATGTTCCTGCGGGAGACGTTTGCCCGCGGCAAAGAGAGCCCATGCATCGCCAGCCAACTCGCCTAGCCAGTCGCATAGAAAGCGCGCGGGTGAGTCGCTGTCCCAAGGCTGTCCTTTTCCACCGCCCAGCGCGAGAAGTTGATGATAACTCCACTGGTGCGGCTCGACGGCCGGCAAATCTGCGGCCTGAGCACGTCCAGAAGCCTCCTGCGGGATCAGCAAGCCTTGTGGGTCCAGGTCGCCAAAGTACAAGACTCGGCGTGGGCCGCCGAGTTCGGCGAAGACGTCCGTGAGGTAGCGAACGCCATCAACGAAACGATTGCCATCTCCGTAAACGACACCACTGAACAGCTTCCTTTCCGCGTTCCATCGACAGTAAGAGTGCCACGTCGCGGCATTTTCAATCACGAGGATTGGCTGTTCGGACGCCGAAGCCGGGCCGCGTCTCCAGGCTAGAGGCACGCCAATGATCTGACAGCGCAAATCGCGTTTCTCATCGAGATGACCGCGGCGGAAAAGAGACATCGAAAGCATGGCATCGAGCCTCTTCTCATCGCCAAAAATCTGCAGCGAACGTTCCTTGATGGGCACAAGGGGACGCTCGCGTCCGCCGTTCTCGATAAAATGATTCAACTGACGGAGTTCGATGAAGGAAACGTTCAGCAGCGCCTCGCGCACAAAGGCCAACTCCGGCTGCCACGGGAATTCCCGAATCTGGCATGCTTCTTCGTCCGACGGCGGCACAAAGCCGAAGGCTCCACACCAGCGCGATTCAGCCGGCAAGGGAATGAGAATGCGGTCAATCAGCTGGGATTTGTAGCGGACCGGCCTCAACTCGATCCAACCATCGGCTTCGAGCGTTCTCGCGTCACGCTCGGCTTCACTTCGCTCTGTGGCCGAAACGAGACGCGCATCTTCGAGCAAGTCTTCCCAACCGCGAGAGAATGGGCGCGAGGCCGGCTCTGTTCGCCCACCGCGGGCGCGCTTCCATTGCGCGAAGAGTTCGCAAGCGATAGGCAGATCGGCCGGCTTCATTTCACGACAGCGCCTCCATCGCCTCTGCCATCGTCATCAGCAAGGGAATGTTTTGAATCCGCGTCACGTAGCCTTCGGCGTCGCGCTCGACTTCTTTCTGGCACATGACCACGGTTTGGGCGTGCGGCACCATGACGCCGAGGCGCTCCGGCGGAAACGCCATCACCAGTTGCAATTGGAAGTTTCGCGCCAGCGCCAGGCAGTCCTCGATGCCATCGCCGGAGAGCTTCGAGAACGCTTCATCCATAACAACAAGACCCAGTTGTTGCGAACGCGTCGAGCCGCGGTCGCCGCGATCGTAGGCCCGGCGGAAAGCAGCCAGCATCGAGATGAAAAACGGGGCCTGATTTTCGCCACCGCTCAGATTTCGGCCGCTGCGCCCGAAGGAGATGGGCGGCGCGTCCGGCCTGTCGGCGGGAACCATCTCCACGTCGTAGCGGTGATAATTGCGGTAGTCCAACAGCCGCCGGGCCCGGTCGTCGCTCAGGTCCGGAGCATGGATAGCATGCATCATGTCCTCCTTGGCGCGTTGAATTTCAGCGTTGGCGACGGCTGCGATCAGCGGATCGTTCGGCTCGAGGCCAGTTTTCAACAACTGCCATGCGGCGGCGAAGTCGGGGTCGTTGTTCTGCCGCTGGCTGATGCGGTAGCGAAACTGGCCTACGGGCTGGCTCAAATAGCGATCGAGCAGGCGAACAGTATTCTGCGCGTCGGTGATCCTGCGGTTCAATTCATTGAGAACATTCTCCTCCAAACGGCGTTCCCACTCGCGTTTGCGATCTGCGGCCAACTGTCTCGACTTTTCCAATTCGATGGTCTCGAGCACACGCAGCCGGCTTGTCCAAGCCTCGTTGCTCTCATCGTCGGCGGGAAAATCGTGCTGGTATTCAGGATGACGCAGCCGACCGTGCGCGTCGCGAGCGCTGGCCAGCCTCTCCCGTTCGCTATTGCGTTGGGCACGCGCGGCAACGGCCCTTTCGCCAGCCGTCTTTGCCAGATTCTGAACCGTCTCGAAACAGTCCACCCATTTTGGATGCTCGCTCCGGAGCTTGTCACGCCGTTCAATCAATTCCGCGTCGAGAATCCCGCTGAATCGACCACTCAGTCTTACCCGGCTGGCTTGAACGTCCAAATCAGCCGACCGGATTTCTTCTTCCGCGCGAGCCAGACCTTCGCGATCCGGTCGCGTCGTTAGCTCGAACTTATTCTTGCGGTCCGTGAGCACAGCGATCTTGGCGAGAGCCGCTTTGTGCTGTTCCTCGAGTTCTTTGAGCCGCTGCTGCCGCGCTTCGCGCTCTGGAGTCATGAGCAGGTTGATTGTTTCACGCACGCGGCGAAGCTGAGATTCGAAATCGGGCAATTGCGGCAATTCAGCCGCGCGATCCGGAAGCGCTGCGTCCGCCAGCCCGCTTTTACGCCCGTTATCGAGCCACGTCTGGACATCGCTTAGTCGCTGCCTCAGGGCGTCGTGAAGCGCCCGAGTATCGTTGAGCTCCTTTTGTTTGGAGGCGCGCATTCTCTCCAAGCCTTGGCGGCCCAGAGTCAATTCGACAGAGGCGGACGGCTTGAGGCGGCGGCGCAGCGGCGTTTGCTTAAGAATGCCCTCCGGCGTGATGGCCCGGTTCGCTTCGCAACGCTCCAGCTCCTCGGCTGTCTCGACGCATTGGACTTCGCCCAGGAGATGTTCGGCGTAAAGCCGCGCCACCGGATGAGTCACCTCGACCTTGCCGAAGAGCGTTCCACTGCGAGCACCGATGCGGAGCTGCCGCACTTCGGATGGATTCAACAGCGATTCGGCATCGCGTCCTGGCGGTGTCTTGCGGAGGATGTCGAGGGCTTCGCGGTAATCGCGCTCATCGTTGACGACAATCACCCAACGGTTGCGGCCAAGAAACAGTTCGAGGGCAGCCCACCAGCGCTCGGCCTCCGGCTTGACTTCGATCAGTCGGCTGAGTTGCTCGACGCGGTGGCCGAGTTTCTGCCGGACAGCTTGATATAAGGGGAAGGAACCAGGCGCCTGTCCCTTGGAGAGATTGTCCAAATCTTCGGCCAACTCGCGAAGACGATTGTTCGCATCCCTGATCTGCTCGTCCAAAGGGCGAAGCAAATCGCGAATCGCGTTCCAAAGTTCGTTGAAACGCTCAGCCAGGTTCGGCAAGGCGTCGAGTCGTTCGGCGTCGGCGCCGGAGCGGAGTTTGGCCAGGAGGGTGTCGTCCACGACCAACACCTCCGTCAAGCCCGCGAGTGGCAGCGCTGCGCCATGTCTGAGCCAATTCATCCAGCGAAAATGCCGGTCATCCAAACGCTGACGCGCGGACTTCTGCGCCTCCTGCAAGCAGTTCACCTTTTCCTGCAACTCGCGTTTCTGCCGGTCCAGTTTATCGAACTCAACTTGCGCCGGGTCCTTCTGGATTTCGAAGCGCACGCCGGCCAGAAGTTTCTCGGTGTTGTTGGCTTCCTTTACCGCCTCCTCAAGATTCTTCAGGTCCTCCGCATGTTCATCGGTCAACCGCTGAAGTTCGGAGGCATGGCGGTCCCGGCGTTCCTCGGCCTGAAGCAGCTTCAAGGCCTGAACGGCATGCTGGAGGATGGCCTCCTCACGGCGCGCGGCCTCGTAGTTCGCGTGTTGCTCGGCGATGCGACGCAGGAACCCCTCTTCATCCTCTTGCCGCTCCAGGCGCTGGCGCACGTCATCGTAAGCGCCGAGGGCCTCGCGCACGTTACGCACGTCCAGCGGGCTTTCTTCGAGAATGAATTCGCGAATGAATCGCTCAACGTTCTCCTCCGGCTCGAATGCGATCGCCTTTGGCGCCGTCCGTTGAAATGCCGTCGGATCGAAGTTGAGATGACGCGGCGTCGCCATCTCTGCGAGATAGTCCCGCTGCAATGAGAAGAGGCTTTCGTTGCCATATTCACGTCGCAGCCAGGTCCGGAAGGCATCGTCAGGCAACATCTTGCCTCCGGGCGCGATTTGGCTGACGTCGAGTCGATCCGGGGTGAAAAAGTAGGTGTGTTTCGGCGCCGCCTCCGGACTGGAAAACTCCAATCGAATTCCCCACGTCTCGCGCTTCGGTTCTTTGCCGCCGCGCTCCAGCGGTCGAGTGAACTCGAGGCCAATGAGCGTCACGCCGCTGCGCCGCAAGAAGTGCCGGCCCCCGCCCTTGGCTGGCTGGTTGGTGTCGCCCAAGCAATAGCCGACCAGGTCGCGGCTGCGCGCATTGCCGGCAGCGGCGCGGTTGGCCCGCCAATGCTCCCCCAACAATACGTATTGCATGAGATCGAGCAGGGCCGACTTGCCAGTGCCGTACGCCCCGGAAATCAGCACATTGTCCGCCACGTCGAAAACCTGCCGGAATCCGTACCAATGGAGCGCAATAATGCGGGTGAGAGAAATGCGCTGGCTCATGGCATCGGTTCGCTGTTTTCCGCCGATCCCTCTCCAACTTGCTGGTAAAGCACGATCTGCTGTTCCCACGCCGCAGCGTTCTCGAAAGGAATGACGCGGGGGAGCGTGGGCAGGATTTCCACCTGCGACTCACCGAAGCGATTTGGGTCTTCGTCCCACTGGACGCGCACCAGCCGGCGCCTGCGCAGCATAGCGAGCATCTCTCGCAGTTGAGCTTCTTTCGGCAACTCCAGCTTCTCGAAGTAAATGCCCAGCCGGCGCCAAATATCGTTTATAGTGACCACGACGGTTGCAACTGCTTGCTCCATGCGCGCGTCGTGATAGATGCGCCAGAGCGCGAGGACGAGCAACGTCTCCGCTTTGTTGAACCGCGCGACCAATCCGCAATCTCCGGGCGCCGGGCGAAGCTGGAAAATGGGACGGTCTGGGTCGCCCACGAGTTCGAGATTCAGCGGCGCCAGATAATCGCTGATCTCTCGCTGGTATTCGCGCGCCAACAGGTACGATTCCCTGTCGCGGCCGGCGTCGCCGATCAACGCGCCGTGCGCGAGCAACTCTGTCAACGTGTCCGAAAGCGGTGCGCGGTCTTCTTCACGGACGTGTTCCCAAAAGCGAGGCCAGGGTAGCGGCATGGTTAGGAGAGTCGTTCGAGGATGAATCGCTCCACAAGACGCCCAGCCTGGGCGTCGCGCGGGATGCGCTCCGGTTCGGCGCCAAAATCTGCTCTAACCGAATGAACGCGCCAGCGAACCACTCGATGCGAGCCGCTAGCCGGACCCCGGTCGAAGGCGAGCACGGCCAAAAGGTCCAGCAAATCATCTTCGCGCGCCACGGAGAATTCCTCGGTCGTGAGACGTGCCCCTCGATCGGGAAGATAGCGCTCGATGAAACGCGCGGCCCGTTGCGGCGTCAGCACGTCGAGGTTGCGGCGGCGGATCTCGTCCTTAGCTGCTTCCGCGTCGGTCTCGGATTCGGCCAGCTCAAATGTTAAGTCCACGGCGGGGCGCCGGCGACGTGGAGCCGACAGCGAATCGGCGCCGAAGAAGACCTCCACTGCCGGTGAGAGCAGGAGCATGCCCGGAACTTGGGCGAGGTCCGCAAACGATTGACCGGCGTGCGCCCGCGCCGCGGCGTCAAGGTATCCCTTCACCTGTTCGGGACGGCGTCCGCGCATCTCGGTCTGGTACCGATAGCGGGCCGCGGAGAGGCGGCTGAAGTCCGCCATGCGTCCATCAATCAGACGCTGCTTGAGCGGAATGGCGGCCAAGTGGCGTTCAAGCCGCGCAAGCCAGGCTTCGGCTTCCGCGTAGGCGCCAGTTGCATCCAGTTCCAGATGCTTGGCCAGGCCTTCAGCCAGCCGTTGCTTCGTGAACGGATCGTGAAGAGCCTCTTGGACAACCGAACGCGCCAGGTTGACGCGAGGCAACAGGCCGGCTTGCTGCAAGGCATCGTAGCAAACCATGTGTTCGCCGACATGCATCTCGACCAACATGCGAGTGATCGTCTCGCTGGCCGACACGCTGGCGCGCTGGGCTGCTTCGAATCCGAGGATAATCGTCTCCACCGCGTGCATCTGATCGTCCGCCCGCCCGGCGCGGTCGAGAAGATCCTTTACGGTTTGCCGCATTTCCTCGGGGCCAAGGCGATTCGGATTCAGCGCCTCCTCCGCGAGCAGGTCGCGGCACAGCGACCGCAATGTCGCTGCGAAATCCTTCAACTCGGCAGGGCGATCCTCCGCCAAGTCACGCAACAGGCGCAGCAGCCGGCGCAGCGGCGGAGACACCAAGACGTACTGCTCGTCTAGACTGACTCGACGCGGTTCGAGCCAATGGGCTTCGAGCAACTTGTTGTAGAATTGGCCGGCCCGCTGATTCAGGTCACGCAATTGCCCGCCTTCGTCCTCATCGAGTTGAACGTCAGGATGCCGGGCAAACACGTCGCGGATCAGCGCTCGCGCCTCGTGATGCGGGAGCTGCCCGCCTTCATCCGCCGCTTCCACCAACCGCTCCGCGCAATCCACATAGATGCCCGCCGTGGGCCGGCTCAAAGGGCGAAAGAAACCTCCGCTCAAAAACAGAGAAAGCTTCTGGCCGAGTGAGGATGGCTGGTCGGTTGTCGCGGGCATCGTCGCCTTATTCAATTTCTGCTTTTCCGAGCACGTTCTTCACCACCTTGAGGCAAAAGTCGAGCGCACAGATTTGTTCGGAGCAATTGACAAACACACTGATTGAAACCACGAACGTCGATCCTTATTCTGATTACTTTATGAAAGCCTGCCTTTTGTTGCTTCTGGCCGCTTCTACGCCGGTCTTTGGCGCATCTCCTCAAGTCAGTAATCGCACACCCAAGCCGGAGAAGATTGGCTATAAGCCCCTGTACGAATGCGCCCAGTTTTACCGTTTCTTTCCAATTGTGAGCGCGCGCTCACAATTGCGCCGGACCCTTGGGGGCCTTTTGGTTCGTGTCTATTCATTATTCATTTGGTGAGCCAATTGAATAATGAATACGTACGACCCCGCCAAGAGGAAAGCCGCAGAAAGAAAATTACGTTTCGGCGGCTTCATGGTGGCCGTAGCTCAGCCTGGTAGAGCCCCAGATTGTGGATCTGGTCGTCGCGGGTTCAAATCCCGTCGGTCACCCCAATTGTTCTTTCGAATCTTCGCGAAAGTTTTTCGTATGGCTTACCGGGAGAGTATTGTCCAAAATCGCTTTTCAGATCGACGCTCGAACAGCCGAAATACCACCTTGCGACGGAAATCGGTTCCAAAGAGGATTTGCGGTCAAGGTGAGTGACCGTCTCGATTTCCGCCATGAAGAAGAGAGCCAAACAACCTCGCGTTCCGCATGTCACCAAGGACGTGACACAGTCGTGGCCGAGCTCGAAGATATTCGTGATCGTAGGTTTCGCAGCGCTGCTGGCTGGCGGAGTGTTAGCGTTTGGATGGTACTGGTCAAATAATTGGCCGGTTGGAGTGTTTGGGCGTCCGGCAACTTTTAACAGGGACATCGCACCGATTCTTTTCGCCCACTGTGCCGCGTGTCATCGGCCCGGCCAGACAGCGCCCTTCAGCCTGCTCACTTATGAAGAAGTAAAGAAACGGGCCAAGCAAATTGTCACGGTGGTCGAGACTCGGTACATGCCGCCATGGTTGCCCGAGCCTGGCCACGGGGAGTTCGCGGGTAATCGTCGGCTTACGACGGACCAGATCAGAATTATCCGCCGATGGGTGAAGGAAGGATGCGCCGAAGGGGCTGCTTCGGATCTTCCGCAGGCGCCGGTTTGGAAAGACGAATGGTTTCTGGGCCAACCCGATCTCATCGTCAAAATGCCGCAACCATATTCACTCGAACCCGACGGACCCGATCTTTATCGAAATTTCGTTGTCGCGGCCGACATCAAAACGACCCGATACGTGCAGGCCGTCGAGTTTCGACCTGGAAATGCGAGGATCGTCCATCATGCGTTCATTAAAGTGGACCGATCCGGAGAATCGCGGCGCTTGGACGACGAAGATGCCCAACCAGGCTTTAGCTATATGCTCACCCCAAGCGGCGCTCAAATACCTGAAGGCCAATTCCTCAGTTGGAACCCCGGCCGCGTTCCGGTGAAGGAAGCCGATGGACTTTCGTGGGCGCTGCATCCGGGTAGCGACATCGTCCTTCAACTGCATCTTCGCCGCACGGGCCGTCGCGAACGGCTCCAGGCGGAAATCGGATTCTATTTTACGGAGCGGGCTCCCACGCGGACGCCGTTCAAGATATTACTGACCTCACGCGCCATCGACATTCCAGCCGGTGCGACCGATTACGTGGTAAATGATTCGCTCCGATTGCCGTGCGCTGTGGACGTGCTCGCAGTGTTGCCGCATGCCCATTACTTGGGTCGAGAGTTGCGTAGTTTCGCGACGCTTCCCGATGGCACACAGCGTTCGCTCCTGTGGATCAAGCAATGGGATTTCAATTGGCAAAGCGATTACCGCTATGTTGAGCCGATTCATCTTCCCAAGGACAGCACGGTTTCGATGCGTGTTGTTTACGACAACTCGACGGCTAATGTGCGCAACCCGCATCACCCGCCCAGGCGCGTAACGTACGGGACGGAGACCACTGACGAGATGGCAGAACTTTGGTTCCGAATCTTGCCGCGCCAGCCCGAGGATCTGCCGCTTTTAATTCGCACGTTTCAGAACCACATGATGGGTGTGATTCGCGGCCAACACCAATTTACGCTTCAAATGAATCCGAATGACGCCCGGGCCCACAGCGGACTTGGCCAAGTATTGTTGGGCCTTGACCAGCATGCGCAGGCGTCTTGGCACCTGCGACGCGCGATCGAGTTGAAGCCCGATTTCGACGAGCCGCACTTTTATCTGGGTTACCTGTGGAGAAGGCAGCGGAAATTGCCAGAGGCAGAGTTTGAATATAGGCGAGTGATTCAGCTCAGCCCGACAAATCACGAAGCCCACGGTAACTTGGGCCTTGTGCTGTTGGAACAGGCAAAGTACCGGGAAGCGGAGGAGGCGCTTCAAGCAGCGCTCTCCCTCAATCCCCAGGATGATGTCGCACGGCGAAATCTTGAGGCATTGCGGCGAGCGAAAGGTGGTTCGAGCCCACGGTGAACGAAATGAACTCGTTTGGTTCGGCCTGTGCGCGGCCTTCGAACTCAGCAAAGTGACTTCCTCGACCGCCAAACGTTTCAATGTCAATGGCAGCGTGACATTGGCGCGGTTGTCGAAGAACTGACGGTGACGCAGGAGAAACGGCCTGAGCCTCTGGTCGAGGCTGACGCTTTCGAAGCGATTGCAGCAAGATTCTAATCAAAAGAGCAGGGAGCCTTTGGGGTCGTGTCTATTCATTATTCATTTGATGAGCCAATTAAATAATGAAGATTTCGCAGAGAACTCGTAGTCTTTTCAGCCGGGTTCTGGGACCGACCGGGCAGCGTTCGTGCGGCGTCTTCGTATAGGCTCCATAGTGAATAATACAACGGGAGGCCCGGGTGGATGGCCAAAAGCGGTGTTCGCGACATCTGCGTTCTTGGGAAGCGGCTTGCCGCGCAGAAAATGAACAAAAAAAGGAGGCTGCCGCCCTCGCTTGGCTTCAGATCGCCGGCGTTTCCCCCATTTTGACCGAGTTAACCGACACCGCTTGCGCCAACTTCCAAGCCTCGCGTCGGATCCATCTCTTCACATTGCATGCCGCCGCGATGAAATAGTTTTGCAGTCGCACTTTGACCAAACCCCGATAGCGCGCACGCCGCATTCCGTGGCCCCGGACTAACTCGCTCTGCGTGCCTTCAATGCCATTGCGATGCTTCATCCGCTCTTTGAACTCCGGCGTCTTCTGCTGCCCTTGACCCTTGACCGCATACGTGGCCTCCGGATCATGCGGATTCTGCACCCGATTCGAACTCAACTCTCCTTTGCCTTTGGGCTCAACCGCCGCGCTGGCCAGCAGCTGCCCAGGAAATTCGGTTTGCGCCCGATCAGCCTCTGGGCTGGCGGTCGGTTGCCTGAGAGCCGAACTCACAGCGGTCTCTGCACCCGTCTCCGCGACCGGCGCCGACGTCGGAGCCGCTTTCCTGCGCCTGGGCCATTTGAGAGCTTTGCGTTGTTTCCTCGATCAGTTGCTTTTCCTCCGGCTGAGGCAAGGCCTTCCCGGCCACAACATCAAACTGCTCGCCGAACACCCGTTTGAGCAACTGCCCTTGCACACCCGCCATTCTCCGCGCTTGTGCCGGCTCGCCCAGCCACCCCAGCAATTGCCACGCGTCGCGGCGCCCGCTTCGCCGAGCTTGCCGGCAAGCGTTTGGCTGTTGGCCCGGTAA
>Ga0194112_10008591_pt1 | contig 13115 bp, 12 predicted proteins | sample TA2MahC400mmetaG_FD_146191 | JGI IMG/M metagenome (GOLD analysis project Ga0194112, IMG submission 146191) | Freshwater microbial communities from Lake Tanganyika, Tanzania - TA2015016 Mahale Deep Cast 400m | ecosystem: Environmental > Aquatic > Freshwater > Lake | place: Tanzania: Lake...
AAAAAACAATAAAATATCAGTGTATACATTATTTAGACCAAGTTATATTGGCTAACCGTGCGATATTTATATGGAAATATTTTGCGCTTCTTAGTATCATGGTATTGTCGTAATAAAGTCACGCTAGGTGTCAACATAAGAAAGGAATATCTTGTGCGGTTTCTAGTAATATCGGCACGAGGAAGAGAGCGTCTCGTTGTACCACTCTCGCCGAGCAAAGCTCGTGAGCGCGGGTTACGTATGTCGGTTTCATACACGGGTTCAGGCAAACTTTATTGGTGGGTCCTTCGTCTCCTGAGCCGGTTTGGAGCTCTAGGACTCGTGACGGGACATAGTACCACTCCACCAACTATGGATAACTGCTCCCTGAATTGGAGTCAGTGGCTTACCGAGATTGGTTTGTTATTGGGTCAGGACGTCCTCGTACCTGCATATTATTTCCCACCCCAAGAAGGGCGTGGAAAGGCAGCCGTACTGCTTATGGACCCTGAAGGAAGTTCGGTAGCATTTGCTAAGGTAGGTTGGAATTCGGTAGGCATTAAAGAAGTCGAACGGGAGATGGAGATATACAAGTTTTGGACGTTCACGCCCCCACGCAACTTTAATGTTGTGAAACTTATTGGGTCAATTATTGTAAAACCCCAGACATTAACCGCAGTCTACAGCCCAATACCTGATATGCACGGACAAGGACCTGCTGACTGGTGCGCTGATCTGGACGCTATCTGGCAAGAGTTAGTTTTCAACACCGGTCGAATCATCTCCATAGAACGGTTGCCTTGGTGGTCAAAGTGCGCTGATTGGGGAACTCCGTGGGATCGGCTTCAGAGAGCCATTCAGCAGGAGTTTATGTCTGGCATCGAAGTCTGTTTGAGCCACGGTGACTTAGCCCCATGGAACATCCGGGTAGGTGTTGACGGGCAGTTATGGCTTTTTGACTGGGAAGCATATGATAACCATTCGCCCCGATTGACTGATCTCGTTCATTTCTTTCTTAGTCGAGCAGCTTTCATCCAGAGAAGGTCACCTCGCAAACTCGTTGGACCTTTAATGAAACAGCTTCTCAACGCAAGCGGTGCTGCTATGGTAAGCCAAAGCGAGCTTAATGCCGCTTTCGTTTACCTAAGGTCACGTGAGGATAAGGCACATTTATATAGGCTTCTCGATGCGCTTGCAACCCACGCGATAGATAACTAATATGGGCATACATGCATCAGCGACCGATTTTCTTATTGCAGTGCTAAAAGGATTTGCTGAAAAAGAAATACCTTACTGTTTTATCCGAAACTTCGAAGGATACCCTGAAAGTCTTACCGGTGATGTTGATATTCTTACCGGGGAGGATTGCATAAAGCAGGTCCGGCGGTTGCTTTGGACCACAGCTGTAATGCTTGGATGGAGACCGGTGCGGTTTCTTCAGCGTCCATATGGAATTTCTTACACTTTCTTCCAACAAGCTGTTGAGAGACAATACTTAGTAATCGATGTCTTCGCGGATGCGTGCTGGTATGTTTTTCCGTATCTGAGGGCTGGGGACGTCTTACAACGGGTTCAAACATATAAGGGGTTTATTGTTGCGCACCCAATGGATCGAATGTTAATTACATTAATTCATTACTTGTTGTGGAAAGGCCAAATTCCGTGTAAGTATCATGAATCCTTAATGACCCTAGCCAAAGTATGGGCCAACGATGCGGTGGATGCATTGGTTCCAGTGTTCGGTAAGCGGTTAGCCGGGCGAGTGGTTAGTCTCATCTGCAGTGGAAATATACAAGAACTTGAGAGAATTAGTTGGACTTGCCGGCTTCGGTTGGCTACAAAATACTATCTGCGCCATCCATTACGAAGCTTGGCCAGAGGGACGGGTACCCTAAAGGCATACCTCACCTCGTTCAACACACCGGGGGCGGTTATTGTTCTCCAGAGTGATTCGACTATGTACCCGTATGTCCGAGAAATTGCGAAGGCCATTCTAGAATTCGCAGACCAATATCACCTTTTTTTCTCAAGGGCTAGGCAGGTATACGAAATGGTTCGCCGTGGCGACATGTGGAAATTAAAACTTATTCGGGCGTTTTTTGAGGCATTTGAGTTCCTTAAGTTGCTTTGGCATGCATGGAAGACGAGGACTCTCGGTGGCATCATGATTTTAACTTCCCAATACGAGACTGATAGGCAGAGCTGTATAGATTATGTACATCTCCTTCCGGGATTTGGTGGAGTTTTCGTCCTCACACATGAGAACTTCTGTAAATCGCCAGTATTGGGTGTTCTTGAGTCAAGGAAGGAGCTTGCCGATAACATCATATTACCTAATTTACCCGAACCTCTCGACAATGCCAAATTTGTATTGGAGAAGCTGTTCAGCAAAATGCCTGCCGTGAAAGTGCTTGATTAATTGTGCGTCGTAGTTGGGCTAATGGCTCGATTCCAGAAGATATTGGCAAGATCAATACATTTCCATGGGGCCCTAAAGATTCACTCTTTATTCAAAATAAGAAAAACTCATGGCAAAGGAGAGCATAAAGAAACTGCAGCAAAGGTTTTCGTAGATACTATAATTCTTTATTGAAGAAAGCATGAAAGTCCTTCATATAGTTCATAGTCTCACCCCTAAAGCAGGTGGTAATGCAAAGGTTGCTGCTGAACTAACAGAGTCTTTAGCAAAGCAAGCTGTAAATGTATCCATCTTTACAACTATAAGTAAGGATGAAGAGGAAAGTGTTTTTCATCCAAATGGGGTAGAACTACATCTGTTTCAAAAAACCTTTTTTGCTAGATGGTGGACTTATCATGCTTCGGGTTTTAGAAAAACTCTTTTAAAGGAAGTAAATAAATTTGATATCATTCATATTCATGATATCTGGCATTTTCCGTGCTATGCTGCTTGGTATGCTGTGAAGAAGATAGGTAAACCATATGTTATTACCATGCATGGCACTCTTGAACCTTGGGCATTAAACTACAAAAGATTCAAGAAAAGAATTTATAGTATTCTGATTCAAAAGACAATTTTACAAGAAGCTGATTCATTACACGCCTTAACAGAAGATGAAGCAAAAAATTGCAGAGGGTTTGGTTTACATAATCCTATTGCTATCATTCCAAATGGATTAAATGAAGAGGAATATCAAAATCTTCCCTGTTCAACAGAGATAGAAAAATTATATCCAGAAATTCGGGGCAAACGGGTGATATTATTTCTAAGCAGAATTCATCCTAAAAAAGGAATTGATTTGCTTGCAGTAGCTCTATCTAAAATAGCTACAAAAAGAAGAAATATATTTCTGATGATTGTTGGTCCTGATGATAATAAAGGATATCAAAAACATATAGAATCAATACTAAAGAATAATAATGTCTTTGATAAGGTAGTATTCACTGGAATGCTATCAGGGGGGGGAAAATTAGCAGCCTTAAGTAGGGCAGATATTTTTGTGCTTCCTTCATACTCAGAAGGTTTTAGTATGGCCATTTTGGAAGCTATGATTTGTGGGCTACCCGTTGTAATTACAAATAAATGTAACTTCGAAGATGTAGCGCGAGTTAATGCGGGTGTTGTTATTGAACCTAATGTTAGCGAGTTAACAGATGCGTTGATTAAATTATTGGATAACCCTCAACTTGGTAAACTAATGGGTGAAAACGGAAGACAAATGGTTTTGGAAAGATTCACATGGGATAAGATTGCAAAACAGATGATTAATTTATATGAGAAGATATTGTTAAATCATACAAAAAGAAGAGTATTTCATGAAAATCTTACTCATTGACCCTCCTTATACTATCTTTACTGGCTATGATAGCAGGTATTTTCCTGTTGGATTGAGTTATATCGGCTCTGCTTTAAAAGAGAATGGATATGATGTGGTTATTTATGATGTTGATAGAGAAAGGCAGGATACTGGTGATCTTAATTTTAGTGAGGAGTATGAACGGCTGGATAATTATCTTAGAGAGATAAATGGGAGCAACCATTTCGTATGGGAAAGGATAGAAAAAGTTGTGGAGGATTATGCTCCTGATATTATTGGAATCACTGCAATGACGATGGTGTTTGGCTCTGCTATAAAAACGGCTGAAGTTTGCAAAAAAGTTCAGCCGGAGGCAATTGTTATTATTGGTGGCCCCCATGTTACTGACTGGCCAGAGATATGTTTCCAGTCTCCTTATATTGATTTTTGTTTATCAGGTGAGGGAGAAGAGTCTATTTTGCTCCTATTAAAGGCGATAAAAGATAAGAATACAAGTTCAAGGGAAATTCCTGGGGTATCTTTTAAAAAAGACGGCCAGGTAATTCTTAGAAACTCAACCCCTAATATTTCGGAATTAGACAAATACCCATTTCCTGCAAGAGAATTGCTATTAAATCAAGATAAATATACATCAGAGGATATGGGTGTAATAATGACCTCGAGGGGATGTCCTTATAAATGTGGCTTTTGCTCACATCCACCAAAAGTGCGCTACAGGAATTTAGATAATGTTATAGAAGAGATTAGTTACGTAAAAGACAAATATGGGACACAGCAGTTTACCATTAAAGATGATTCATTCACCGTCAGTCGCAAAAGGACGATTGAGTTTTGTGGAAGGTTAAAGAAGGAGGGGCTTGATATAAACTGGGATTGCACAACAAGGGTTAACCTTATTGATGATGAATTATTGGATATGATGCAGGATGCAGGATGTAATGTGATAAAGGTTGGCATTGAGACAGGAAGTGAAAGAATCATGAAGGAGGTAAATAAAGGGATCACCCTTGAACAGGCAAAAAAGGCTGCTGATATGTTGAATAAACATGGTTTCTTCTGGAGTGCCTATTTTATGTATGGACTTCCGACCGAGACAAAAGATGACATGCTAAAGACACTTGAGTTTATGAAAGAACTAAATCCTCCTTATGCCGGACTTGGTTTGTATGCACCTATGCCTAATACCCAAATGTGGGATCAGGGATTAGAGCTCGGATTAATTGATCCCCATATTAATATCAATCATTTTTTTGAGAGAAACCCAAAGGATTACTTTTTTAAGGATTATAGAAAACGCGTTGTCGGCATGGAATATGAAAAATTTATAGAAGTAGCTGAATACTTGATGAAAGAATTCAATAAACACAATACACACTGGACTAAAATGTTAAGACGGGGTTGGTCGAGAAGAAAGGCCTATCTAAATGACCCTGCACTCATGATGAGCGATATAAAGAAGGCCTTCAAATGGTTATTTGCCTAAAGGACAAATCTTTTCCTTTTTCACCCCTCTGACTCAATTTTTGAGTCAACTTCCCTAAACAAACCAGACAAGACAAACAGAGCAGTTCAACGAGATAAGCCAAACAGACGAGACAGACCATTCTATGAAGATCCTTCTTATCTCTGCTTATTTTCCGCCCGATACGGGTTCTGCCTCCCATCTCTTCTATGAGCTGGGGAAAGCCCTCTCTGATCAAGGGCATAAAATAACTGTTATCACGGGCATTCCTTCCTACCATGTCCAGGGTCCACTGGATCGTTATAAAGGAAAGAATTGGATCAGGGAAAATGTTAATGGAATGGATGTATTAAGGGTAGCTCTCCCACAGCTTCCACGCCAACTTATGGTTGCCCGAGCATTGTGGCAGTTCAGTGGTGCCTTTGCCTTTTTGTTTGCTGGATTGAAGGTCGCTCGTCAGGATATCACTTTTGTCTACTACCCTCCGCAGCCTCTTGGTTTAACTGGATGGGCGCTTAAGAAACTTTCAAGAATTCCCGTTGTCCTCAACGTTCAGGACCTATTTCCACAAAGTATTATTGATCTTGGTCTTCTTAAGAACCCGTGGATCATCCGTATATTTGAGACCATGGAGCGTTTTATCTACCGGCAGGCAGACGTCATTACCGTCCACTCCGAGGGAAATCGTCAATATGTCATAAATAAAGGGGCATCTGTAGAGAAGGTAATCGTTATTCCGAATTGGGTAGATACAGATTTTATCAGACCTTCGGAACGAATAAACGAATTTCGGAGGGAACATGGCCTTGTCGATGCCTTTATCGTCTCCTTTGCAGGGGTCCTGGGTTATTCTCAGGATATAGATGTCATCCTTCAGGCAGCTAAATTGACTGAAGAGCAGCAAATCTTCTGGCTTATCGTGGGCGATGGGGTGGAAAAAGCGCGTCTCCAATTAAAGGCAAAAGAAATGGAGTTAAAAAATGTAAAGTTTTTGCCCATGCAGCCACGTGAAAAATATCCCTCCATCCTTCATGCCTCGGATATAGGGCTTGTGACCCTCTATGCTGATGTGAAGACCCCTGTTGTGCCGTCCAAAATCCAGAGCATCATGGCCGCAGGTCGGCCGGTGGTAGCCAGTTTGTCCCTGAGCGGTGATGCGCCCAAGCTTATCTCTGAGGCCGGTTGCGGCCTTTGCGTGCCACCGGAGAACCCCCAGGCCCTGGCTGGGGCTATCCTAACCCTGTATCGCGATCCGGCTCTGCGGGAGGAGATGGGACGAAATGGTCGCCGCTATGTGGAGGAGGATCTGTCACTTGAGGCCTGCACTAAACGTTATGAAGAATTGATAAAAAAGGTGAAGGGTGAAAAATTGGGAACGGGTTCAGATTTTTTGAAAGGCAATTAATCCCTATGGAGATGGTTGGGCCAGCCAGAGGATGGGCAATTTCCTCCACTTCGTGAGTGGTAACGAAACAAACCAGACAGACCATATAGACCACAAAATCCCCCTGACTCCATTTTTGAGTCACCCCCCTTTTTAAACGAGAAAAACCAAATAGACTAAAAAGACAAAATAAACCAGATCATGAAACAGATTATTCAATCTTATAGAACTGGTGAGATTACCCTGGAGAAAGTTCCAGTACCACTCTGTAAACCGAGGGGAGTGCTGGTAAAGAATATGTTTTCCATCATCAGTCCGGGTACGGAGAGGCTCATGATTGAAACTGGGAAAAAGAGCCTTTTAGGAAAAGCCCTGGCAAGGCCTGACCTTGTGAGACTTGCCTGGGAGAAGGCGAAAAGGGAAGGATTTCTCAGCGTCCTCAAGGAGGCGATGAACAGGCTGGATGAACCCGTTCCCATGGGCTATAGCTCTTCAGGGTTGGTGGTTGAGGTAGGAGAGGAGGTAAAGGAATTTCAGGTGGGTGACCGGGTGGCATGTGCCGGAGCGGGATTTGCGAGCCATGCGGAGTATGTCTGGGTTCCTGAGAATCTTTGTGTCCCAATACATGGGATTGGCTTTGAAGAGGCCTCTTTCGTTATGTTGGGGGCCATAGCCCTGCATGGCGTGAGATCTGCTGAGCTCACCCCTGGTGAAACAGTGGCAGTCATAGGTCTCGGATTGATCGGCCTTCTCTCTGTCGGAATACTTGATGCCTATGGATTTAGAGTGGCTGCTATGGATATAGATGAGAGAAAATGTGAGCTAGCAAGAGAAATTTCTTCCCATATCTTTGCCGAAAAGGATGAGTTAAAGTTCAAGGGCCTTATCGAACAGATGACTAAAGGATTCGGGGGTGATGCCGTGATTGTGGCCTCAGCGACCGAAGATAATAAACCTCTTCTCTTATCCGAGGAGATTTGTAGAAGAAGGGGAAGGATTGTTCTTGTGGGTGTGGCAGATATATCTTTTACCAGAAAGGTTATGTGGGAGAAAGAGATAAGCTTTACGGTCTCAAAGGCAGGAGGCCCGGGAAGTCTGGACTCGGTTTATGAAAAGAAGGGGCTTGATTACCCAATCGAGTATGCGAGGTGGACTGAGAAGAGGAATATGGAAGAATTTATAAGACTGATAGAACAGGGAAGGATTGATGTTCAAAGACTTATTACCCACAGATTTAAGATTGAGGAGGCCTTAAATGCCTACGACCTAATTTTGAAGAATAAAGAGCCTTATATCGGTGTATTGCTTGAATATGGCCAGAAGGATGAGAAAGATAAGAAGGAAATAGAGATAAAAAGGGCCTCAGGTCTGACCTCCCCTTTACCTTCTTCTTCAAAAAATGTCGGTCTTATTGGTGGTGGCCTTTTCACCAAAAATGTTCTTCTTCCAAAAATTAAGAAGATGAAAGATATTCGCCTGTTAAAAGTGGCTACGACCTCTGGTCCAAGCTCCAATCACATAGCCCAAAAATTTGGTTTTGTTTCTGCCACCACCGATTACAGAAAAATCCTTGAGGATGAAAGCATTGGAAGCGTCATCATTACAACACCCCACAACCTTCATGGGAGGATGGTTCTTGAGGCCCTTCGGGCAGGGAAAAATGTCTTTGTGGAAAAACCTCTTTGCATGAACGAATCAGAATTAGAGGAGATTAAGGCTTTTTACTCATCACTCTTCACTGCTCACTCATCACCGCCTTTTTTGATGGTCGGGTTTAATCGTATCTATAGCTTACTGACAGAGAAACTTCTCAGTTTTATCAGGAGAAGGGCGACTCCTCTTGTTATGCATTACAGAATAAACTCCGGATATTTAACCCTCGATCACTGGACCATGGATAAGGAGATTGGAGGAGGAAGAATCGTCGGAGAGGTTTGTCACTTTATCGATTACCTTCACTACATTTCAGGGGCAAAGCCTGTGAGTGTGTTTGCAGAAAGCATTGACGGGGATACTGGAAAATTTTTCAAGGATGATAACGTTTCGGTCACGCTTAAATTTGAAGATGGCTCGATCGGGAATATCCTTTATACGGCAAAAGGGAGCAAGGCATTTTCAAGAGAGAGGATTGAGATCTTCTCAGAAGAAGAGGTGGGGGTTATAGAAGACTTTAGAAGCCTTACCCTCATCAGGGGAGGAAGGAAGAAGAGGATTAAGAAATTTTCTCAGGACATGGGATATGAGAAAGAACTTGAGGCCTTTTTCGGAAAGAATTCATTTGATCCTCTCCTATTTAACCGGTACTATTATTCCATGCTTGCAACTTTTAAGACAGTAGAGTCTCTCAGGGGAGGGAAACCCATTCAAATATGATAGGGAGCTTGAAAATGTCCGATGAATACAAGGATTACTATGGAGAGAAGGGTATCCTGGTCACCGGAGGAGCAGGAGCAATTGGATCCAATTTGACTCGCACGTTGGCTGAGCTGGGAGCTAAGGTCATCATCCTTGACGATCTATCTTCGTCCGAACGTTGGAACGTGCCCTCTTTACCTGGGACCCTCTTTGTTGAAGGAGATATTCTCGACGAAGTGAAACTCAAGCGCGTCTTTTTTGAAAGACCCCGGATCGTATTTCACCTGGCGGCCTTCTTTGCCAATCAGAACTCGGTGGATCATCCTGAACGCGACCTAATGGTTAATGGTATGGGTACACTGCGCCTGCTGGAATACTCGGTTTTAACTGGCGTGGACCGGTTTATCTATGCATCGTCAGGTTGTTCAATCTACGGCAGTGAATCTCCCCTGCCCCTGCGGGAGGAATTCATGTCCATGTACCTTTCCTCTCCTTATCAGATCACCAAAATGCTGGGTGAACTTTACTGCAACTTCTTCTATAATCACTACAGTCTCAAGGTAGTTAAGCCCCGCTTCTTCAACTCCTACGGCCCCGGCGAGGTGCCCGGTCAGTACCGGAATGTCATCCCTAACTTCATTTACTGGGCTATGAAAGGCCAGGTTTTGCCAATTACAGGAACTGGCGAGGAGACCCGCGACTTCACCTATGTGGGTGACATCGTGGACGGCCTGCTGCGGGCAGGTGCCATGGAGAGCGCCGTGGGGCAGGAATTTAATTTGGCCTCTGGAAAGGAGACCCGCATTATTGACCTTGCCAACATGATTAATGAGATTACCGGGAATAAGGGCAGTATCCGGTTTGCTCAACGTCGAAAATGGGATACGAAGGCCCGATTACTTGCCTCCATTGACCGTGCCAGGGAGCTGATTGGATATGAACCCAAGACCTCTTTTGAGGAAGGGGTAAAGTATACTATAGAGTGGTTCAAGAAGAATTGGGAAAAGATTGAAGCCTCTGCAACTTTTGGCCCCGGGGTCTCATCTGCAGTTCGTGAATATTCTTGTAAATAGTTACATGTTATACGTTATCAGGAAAAAAATGGGAGATGAAAAACGAGAAAGTTTTAAAAGTTTTGAAGAGCTTGATTGCTGGAAAGCATGTCGAGAGGTAAGACAGTATATAGTGAGCCTGGTTAAGAAATATCCTTCAGAAGAAAAATTTCGCCTATCTGATGACATGATCCGTGCTGCTAGATCAACGACCCATAACATAGCAGAAGGCTTTGGGCGTTTCCATTATCAAGAAAATATCCAATTCTGCCGACATTCTCGGGGGTCTTTGCATGAGTTAAAAGATCAGTTAATCTGTTCTTTAGATGAAGAATTCATAACAAAAGATGAATATGAGAAAGGTTTTGCATTGATTGATTCAGCCTTAGCCCTCTTAAACGGTTACATCAATTACCTCTCCCGCAAAAAAACAAGCAATTATAAACATATCACAGATACCATATAACAGATAACGGATAACAATGCACAAGATACTTGTTGTTTTCGGAACGAGACCCGAAGCTATCAAGATGGCACCTGTGGTGCGGGAATTATTAAAGCATCCCGATAGGATCCGACCATCGGTTTGCGTAACGGCTCAGCACCGGGAGATGCTTGACCAGGTATTGGAACTTTTTAATCTCAAACCCGATTATGACCTTGCGATTATGGAAGATAACCAGACGCCAGCCCAAGTTGCTTCGGCAGTGCTTTCTCGTCTGGAACCTGTCTTGCAAAGGGAGAGTCCTGATTGGGTCCTGGTGCAAGGCGACACCACCACGGTTGCTGCCGCATCGCTGGCTGCATTCTACGCTGGTATAAAAGTTGGTCATGTGGAAGCTGGTCTTCGAACCCTGGATAAATGGCAACCCTTCCCAGAAGAGATCAACCGAAGGGTCGCTGGAGTCATTGTTGATCTCCATTTTGCCCCTACCCAAAGGGCACAGGAGAATTTGATTCATGAGGGAATATATAAAGAAAATATCGTCGTCACAGGGAATCCTGTGATTGATGCCCTTCGCTGGGTGGCAGAAAAACCTTTTGATCTTAGAGGCTTGAATCTTGGTTCCTTGAAAATTGAAAATTCTGAGACTAAACTCATCCTAGTCACAGCACATCGGAGAGAGAATTTTGGAAAACCCCTTGAAGAGATATGTTTTGCATTAAAAGAAATAGCAGAGAGCTACAAGGGACAGGTCCAAATTGTTTATCCTGTTCATATGAACCCAAATGTTAAGGAGACTGTTTATCGCTCTCTTGATGATGTGCCTAATATCACTTTAACGAAGCCACTTGGGTATTTGCCTCTGGTTCACCTCATGAAAAGGTCTCACTTTGTGATTACAGACTCAGGTGGCATCCAGGAGGAAGCACCAGGGCTTGGCAAACCGGTTTTGGTGCTACGAGATGTGACAGAACGGCCGGAGGCAGTTGAAGCAGGAACGGTTCGTATTGTGGGTACAGATCGAAAGCGAATTGTTGCTGAGGCGTACAATTTGCTTGACAACCATGAGCCTTACCAAAGGATGGCCCAAGCTGTAAATCCCTATGGGGATGGTCGGGCAAGTCATAGAATTGTGGCAGCCCTTCTGGGCGAGCCGGTTGAGCCCTTTGTCCCACAAAAAGTTCAGATTTGATTTGAAATTCTGACTGGCCGGCAATGGGCGTTGTCAAGCGCCCAATATAAAATGAAGTTAACCTCTCCGGGAGACACATTTTTGAGGTGTTTCCATTTTTCAATCAACTCTCTATTTGAAATAAACAGACCAGATAGGCCAGATAAATTAAGGAGACCATACAGACAAATCAGACAAAATCAACAAAACGAACAATAAATTCTAACTCAATTTTTGAGTCAACTCTTACACCGCCCCCATTCCAGTCATCTGACTCAAAAACATAGAGACTAGCCATACAGACCCGCTAACTCACTTTTTGAGTCAGAAACCCCATAAATAGAAACCCTGGCCAGTTAGGGAGCAGATTTGTTTCAATCGTTGCTTCACTCACCTTGAGCTCTTTATGAGAGAGGTCGATCAAACTCCACAAACTGAAGAGCCAAAGAAACCAAGGCAACCAGACTTTCTGACTCAATTATTGAGTCAACTCCTAAACCAGATGAGCCAAACAGACCAAACGGACCATATAGACCATATAGACCATATAGACCAGACAAACCAAAGAACCGGGACTCAACAGAAAAACCATTCCCCTTCTAACCCATTGACTCAATTTTTGAGTCAACTTTTTTACCCATGAAAAAAGATCCGGATTCAGACGAAATATTGGCCAAACTTTTTGGTTCTGTTTCCAGAGCCAGGATCATAGAACTACTTCTTTCACAAGCGGGGAGGGCCTTCTATCAGCGAGAAATCATGTATGAGACGGGTCTATCGTTACACCCGACCCAAAGAGAACTCGAAAACCTCATCGACCTTGGGATCGTAAAGAAAAGGGAGACCAAAGATCGGGTTTATTATGAGACCGATACGCATTCGCCTTTTTTCAGACCTCTTTGTGAGATCTGTGAATCAGCAAGAAAGAGGCAATAAGAAAAAGAATCGAATGGTATACCCTTCTGACTCAATTATTGAGTCAACTTCCCTAAATAAAATAGACGAGCCAAGCAGACCGGAGAAACCAGATAGATCAGATAAACAAGAAAGACGATAGATGAATTTAAACCTTGTTTCTTTATTTGTGGCCTTTGCCATAACCTTTATCCTCACACCAGTTGTCAGGAGAGTTGCCTTATCTCTGAGAATTCTTGATTATCCTAATACAAGGAAGACCCACAACAGTCCCATGCCCCTTCTTGGGAGTATTGCGGTTTATCTGGGCTTTTTGGCAGGACTCTTTCTATCCGGATTTCATCCTTTTCTTGACAAGGAACTCTTCATCCTCCTTTCAGCGGCCACCCTGCTCCTTGTGGTGGGTCTTCTGGACGACGCCGGATTCTTGCATCCCCAGATCAAGCTGATGGGCGCCATGCCCGTTGCAGGCCTCATTCTTATCTATTTCGATTTGGGCCTGAAGGTTTTTCCATTCCAATTTTTGAATTACTTCTTCACCCTTTTCTGGGTTGTAGGGATCACAGCAGCCTATAA
>Ga0194112_10008592_pt1 | contig 13112 bp, 11 predicted proteins | sample TA2MahC400mmetaG_FD_146191 | JGI IMG/M metagenome (GOLD analysis project Ga0194112, IMG submission 146191) | Freshwater microbial communities from Lake Tanganyika, Tanzania - TA2015016 Mahale Deep Cast 400m | ecosystem: Environmental > Aquatic > Freshwater > Lake | place: Tanzania: Lake...
TCCAGCTCCTCCTTGTCCTCCCCTCCCTTCGAAGACTGCGGCTCTTCGAGGAAGTCGAGGCTCGGGAGCTGGTACTCCCCCTTCCGGCGAGGTGCCGGTCGTGGCGCGGGCTTCGGCGCGCTCGGGGCGCTCGGGAGCCGGATCTTGGGCTTGTGCTTCTTCGGCGGGACAGGCAGGGGCGCCTCCTCGAATTCCTCCGCCTCTTCCTCCCCCTCAACGTCATCTTCGACCGGCTCGGCCTCCTCATCCCCTTCGCCCGCCGTCTCCTCGTCCTCCTCCCCGGCCTCCTCCGCTTCCAGATCCTCGTCCTCGAGCCTCTCCGCGACGGAAGGTTCCTCTCGCTTCTTCGCAGCCGGCCGGCGCTCCGGCTTCGCCGGCTTTCGCGCGAGGACGCTCCGCTTCCGGAGGCGGAGGCGGCTCGCCCACCGGGCGAGCGCGGCGCGCCCGCGCCCGGCGAGGGCGAGGCCTTCGCGCGCGCGCCGGACGTTCTTCGAGGCGAGGAGGTTCCCGGCGACGACCAGAGAGGCGGTCAGGACGGCGCCGAGGATGAGGTAGGCGCCGAAGGGACTCGCGAAGCCGAGCATCCAGGTCGCGATGGCCTGCCCGATCCAGCCCCCTTTCGGGACGACGCTCGTGTAGTCGGGGCCTTCGCCCGCGGCGACGGCTTCGAGCGCCGTGAGGGCGGCGACGAGGATGACGCAGGCGACCGCGCGCCGCGCGGATCCGGACAGCCGGATCCGGAAGAAGGCGATGATCCCGGCGATCGCGGCGCCGATGACGATCCCGTAGGCGCCGAGCCACCCGGCGTACTCGACGAGGATCCGGGCGACGGCGTATCCGACCCGTCCCCCCGCATTCTGCCGGAACGGAGGCTCATGGGTGAGGTCGAGGGTCCAGAGGCTCACGAAGGTGAAGAGGACCGCGCCGAAGGCGAGGAACGTCAGGACCTCGCGCGCGATGGGCCTTCGTGGCGTCCCTTCACCGTTTCTCTTCCCCGCCATCCTGCCTGCCCCCCGGTCCTCAACCGCCCCGCCGCCGCTCCCGCCAGAGCGCCAGGGACCGATCCAGGATCCGCGCCGCGACCTCCTCCTTCGTCGCGTCCGCCAGCGTCTCGCCCCCGCCCGCCGCGTCGAGGATCAGGAACGATCCACACTCGGCGCCGATGTTCGCGGGCCCGTTCGCCACGATGAGGTCCAGGGCCTTGCGCCGGAGCTTCTCGCCGGCCGCCTCCTCCAGAGGCCCCGTCTCCAGGGCGAAACCGACGTGGACCCGGTCGCCCTTCCGCGGCGCGATCTCGGCGAGGATGTCCGGCGTCCGGACCCACTCGACCGCGAGCCCCTCCTCCTTCGACAGCTTGCGGTCGAGCCGCCGCGCCGGCCGGAAGTCGGCGACCGCCGCCGCGGCGACGACGATCCCGGCCTCCGGATGCGCCCGGACGACCGCCGCGGCCATCTCCTCCGCCGAGACGACCCGGACCACCTCGACGCCGCGCGGATCCTCAAGCGCCACGGGTCCTGTCACGAGCACGACCCGCAGCCCGCGACGCGCGGCCTCCTGCGCCACGGCGAAGCCCATCCGTCCGCTCGACGCATTCGACAGGAACCGGACCGGATCGATGTGCTCGCGGGTCGGCCCCGCCGTCACGAGGACGAGGGGCCCCTCCATCGGACGCCCCATCACACCTTCCCGGCCGCGCGCGAGCCGCCCGGGGCTTCTCCGAGGGCCTGGTCGATGGCCGCGATGATCTTCTCGACGGCGGCCAGCCGTCCGATCCCGTACGCGCCGCCCGCGAGCCGCCCCTCCTCGGGCTCCACGATCTTGTACCCCGCGCGGCGCAGCCGTTCCAGATTCTCCTGGACGAAAGGGTTCAGGAGCATCCGCTCGTGCATGGCCGGGGCGATCACGATGGGCCCGCCGAAGGCCATCGCCTGGGTCGTCAGCGAATCGTCGGCGATCCCCGAGACGATCTTGCCGATCACGTTGGCCGTCGCGGGCGCGATGACCAGGACCCGGCACCGGTCCGCCAGGTTCACGTGGTCCTCGCGGTACTCGACGCGCTCCTCCAGGAAGTCCGTGTACACGGGGGCGCGCGTGACGCCCTGGAAGAGGAGGGGCCGGACGAAGCGGCCGGCATGCCGGGTCAGGATCGTCGTCACGCGATCCCCGCGAGCGGTCAGGCGGGATGCGAGATCGACCGCCTTGTAGATCGCGATGCCGCCGCACACGCCGAGCAGGATCTCTCGGCCGGCCATGGGATCCTCCGCGGGGCCGGGATCAGGGGGCCTTCTTCGGCCCGAGGATCTCCGTCAGCTCCTTGATCCTCTGCTCCTTGATCTTCTTCAGGTCCGAGCCGAAGATCCCCTCCGCGTCATCCTCGCGGCGCCCGCCGGTCAGGCGCTTCGCCTCCTCCTCCAGGGTGAGAGAGACCTCCTCCTTCGGAGCGAGCTGGATCTTCCCTTCCAGGATCTCCTGGACCACGATGTCGACGGGCCGCCTGGATTCCGTCTCGACGAGCGGGGCACTGCCTCGATTCAGCTCGACGAGCCGCTTCTGCATCAGGACCGTCAGTTTGAACTTGCCGCCGACGAGCTCGACCAGCCGCTCTTCCAGGTCGATATCGAGCATGGGTCCTCCCGTCCTCCGACTTCATCCTTTGTTCGCGAGGGAGGCGATCTCCTCGACCGCCGCCTCGACGTCGTCGTTCACCACTCGGGCGTCGTACTCGCCCGCCGCATCCATCTCCCGCCGCGCGACCTCGAGCCGCCGCGCGACCTCGGCGTCACCCTCCGTCGCGCGAGCCCGCAGCCGGCGCTCCAGCTCTTCCCACGACGGGGGCATCAGGAAGACGAACAGGGCCTCGACGCCAGCCTCCCGGAGCTGGCGCGCCCCCTGGACATCGATCGCCAGGAGCGCATGCCGCCCCCGTCGCAGGACCGCATCCACGGACGCTCGCGGCGTCCCGTACATCTCCCCGAACACCTCCGCGCGCTCGAGCAGTCTCCCCTCCTCGATCCACCGCTCGAACGTCGGTCGATCGAGGAAGATGTAGTCCTTCCCATCCCGTTCGCCGGGGCGAGGCGGCCGCGTGGTCGCCGTCACGGCCCGCGCGAACCCGGGCCGCGCCGCCAGCTTCTCGACGACCGTCGTCTTTCCGACACCCGATGGCCCCGAGAGCACGATCAGCCGTCCCTCGGCTTTCATTCCACGTTCTGGACCTGCTCCTTCAGCCGGTCCACTTCCGACTTCATCGAAACGATGACCGATGCGAGCGCGAGCGAAGAGCACTTCACGGCCATCGTGTTCGCCTCGCGGAACATCTCCTGGAGGAGGAAGTCGAGTTCCCGGCCGACCACGCCGCCGCGGGTTAGGGTCTCATCGAACGCCGCGAGATGGGCCTCCAGCCGTTCGATCTCCTCGGTGATGTCCGCGCGATCCGCATAGATCGTCATCTCGCGAAGGAGGTCGGCTTTGTCGACCGACGGGACTCCGCCGGGCAGGAGCTGGCCGAGGCGCTCCTCGAGCCGGTCCCGATACCGCCTCGGCACCTCGGGCGCCTCCCGCCGGATCGTGCGGAGGAATCCCTCGATCTTCTTCGCCGACCGCCGGAGCGATGCTCCGATCGCCCGTCCCTCCCGGATCCGCGTCGCGTCCAGCTTCGCCGCCGCCTTCTCGACGCCGGCCGAGAGCATGTCGTCGACTTCCTTCGACCGGGCCAGGGCGCCCTCCCGCGCGCGGGCGACGCCCGGCAGCTCGATGATGTCCCGGACATCGCTCGCCGTCTTCGATTCAAGCTCCTTCTCGAGGTGCCGGATCTGCCGCAGGTACTTCCGGACCACTTCCCCATCGATGTCGTAGAGGTCGCTCGCGTGCTTGCGCTCGAAGTAGACGTTCAGGAAGACGGACCCGCGAGCCACATGGGCCCGGATCACCTCCTCCATCGCCGCCTGATACGGCGCGACTTCATCGGCGAGCTTCGCGATGATCTTCAGGTACCTGTTGTTGACGCTCCGGAGCTCGATCTCCGCCGCGAAGCGCGCGCTGTCGACGCGGACGCTCCCGTACCCGGTCATGCTCCTGAGCACTGCGATCGTCACCCGGCTACTCGGTCTTGGCATCCGGTGCCGGAGCGGGCGCCGGCCCTGGAGTTTCGGCCTTGGCCTCGGGGGCCGGAGCCGGAGCCTCGGCTTTCGCTTCAGGCGCAGGCGCCGCCTCGGCCTTCGTCTCCGGAGCTGGGGCCGGAGCTTCTGCCTTCACCTCTGGAGTCGGCGCCGGAGCCGGCGCTTCGGCGGGCTTCTCCGAAGGCGCCGGGGTCGCGGCGGGCCCCTCCTTCGCCTCCTTCTCCTTCGCCTCGCCGGGAGGCGTCGCCGGGGCGGTCGCCTCAGGCTCAGGTCCGGCGCCGATCGTGGTGGTTCCCTTCTGCTTGTTGTGAATCACGCCGACGACGAGGACCAGCACCACGAATCCGACGGCCAGGATGGTCGTGATCCGCGCGAGCTCCTTCTGGCCTCGTGCGCCGAGGAGCTGCCCTCCGCCGCCCACTCCGAAGGCGGATGTGAGCCCCCCCTCCTTCGATTCCTGGATCAAGATCACGGCGACGAGGAGGATGCAGATCGGGAAGAGAAGGACGTGGAAGAAACCCTGAACGAACGACCAGAAGGTCAGAAACAGCATGGCGATCGACTCCCGCCCCTCAGATCCCGCCGCGAACGATCGGTCCGAATGAGTCCGCCTTGAGGCTGGCCCCCCCCACCAGGAAGCCGTCGATATCGGGTTCCGCCAGGAGCGCACGCGCATTCTCGGGCTTGACGCTCCCCCCGTAAAGGACCCGCAGCGAGGCGCCGAGAGAGTCCCCGTACCGCCCCCGGAGCTCCTTCCGGATGAAGGCGTGGACCTCCTGGCCCTGCTGAGGGGTCGCCGTCTTGCCCGTCCCGATGGCCCAGACCGGCTCGTAGGCGATCGTCACCACCGGCACCTTGTCGGCCGCGACGCCTTCGAGCCCCGACCGGAGCTGCCGGCCGACGATCTCGATGGTCGCCCCCCGCTCCCGCTCCTCGAGCTTCTCGCCGACACAGAGGATCGCCTTCAGACCCAACTCCAAAGCGGAAAGGACCTTGCGATGGATGGACTCGTCGGATTCCCCGAAGACGTGCCGGCGCTCCGAGTGGCCCAAGATCACGTACTCGCAGCCGACGGAGGCGAGCATGGGGGCGGAGACTTCACCCGTGAAGGCCCCCTCCCTCTCGAAGTGCATGTTCTGGGCGCCGACGTGGATGTTCGTCCCCTTCAGGGCCTGGACGATGTCCCTGAGGAAAGGGAAGGGGACGCAGACCAGGATATCCCGGTCCCGGACGTCCGCGAGCTGGGCCTTCAGGTTCGAAACGAGGTCCACCGCCTCGTCGAAGCGCTTGTACATCTTCCAGTTACCGGCAATGAGAGGCCTGCGCATGCTCCGGCTCCGCCACCTCCCCGTCCAGGAAGGGAACGAGTCAAAACGACGGATTGTAGGAGAGGGCGCCGGGCTTGTCAAAGCAAAAAGGGATCCATTTGACCCGTCTTGCCTTGAGGCCCGGTCTGGAATACGGTTTGCCGAGAGGGGTCGCCTTGGTGCAAGTGGCCGCATTTTGCGATCACTCTGTTCGGGCACGGGCACGGGCACGGGCTCGGGCTCGGGAGCGCCCCAAGGCATGCGGCGCGGATCCGAAAGGACGGGATGCGGGTCCTGGCGATCGAGACTGCGACAGCATACGGCGGGGTGGCCCTGCTCGGCGCGGATCCGCGCCCGATCCGCCGGTCCTTCCCCCTCGGCCTCACCCACGGCCGTCATATCCTGATCGAGGTCGATCGGGCGGTGGCCGAGGCCGGACTCCGGCCGAAGGAGATCGAGTTGATCGCCGTGGACCGCGGGCCGGGGTCTTACACGGGGATCCGGGTCGGCGTGACGGCGGCCAAGTGCCTGGCCCGCGCGCTGGGGATCCCGGTCGTCGGGGTGGACGCCCTGAGGGTGCTCGCCGAGGGGGTCCCGCATGGGTACGGCTGGGTTGCGCCGATCGTCGATGCTCACCGGCGCGAGGTCTACGGGGCGCTCTTCGATCGCAGCGACCCTTCCCGGGAAGGATTCGGTGCCCTCGTCGGATCGCCCGGAGAGGTCGCGGATCGCCTGCCGCCGGACGCGGTCGTCTTCGGGGACGGCGTGGAGCGGTACCCGGAGGTCTTCGCCCGCTTTCGGAAGGGGTTTGCGGAATGGACCGTGCCCGATCCCGTGCTCGTGGGCGCCCTCGCGGTCCAGGCCCTGCATGCCCGGGGGCCCGACGATCCGGTCTCGTTGGTCCCGGTCTACCTCCGGCCGTCGGAGGCGGAGATCAAGCTCCGCGAGCGGCGCTGGAAGGAAGGGGTCCGGAGGGAGCCATGAAGGCCAGGACTCGGCGTCGCTGGCTCATCGCGCTGGCGATCATCGCCGTGATCGTCATCGGTGCCGGGATCACGCTCGCCGTCCTCCTCGATCCCGCCCAGATGCGCCGGCGCGTGGACGCAGCCCTCCGGGAGATCCTCGCCTGTCCCTTCCGATTCGATCACCCCCGGATCGGGCTCGACGGGATCGCGATCCAGGGGCTCGTCCTCGAGGTCCCCCAGACACACGGCGGGCCGTTCACGCTCGCCATCCCCGAGGTCGCGATCCAGCCGAAGGTCTGGTCGCTCATCTCCGGTCCCCTCGTGATCCGCGATCTGCGCGTCAGCCGCCCCGATCTCCGGATCGAGTACGATCCGCAGACCGGAGCCTGCAACCTTCTCTCGATCTTCCGCATGGAGGGAGGCCGCGCTCCTGCGATCCGCCGGCTCGTCATCGAAGATGCGAGAGTCGAGATCTGTGCCGCGTGCTTCCCCCGGATCCTCGGGCTTCCCGAAGATCGGGTGCCGCCCCCGGAGTGGCTCGCGCTCGAGATCGATGCGGAGGGGACGCTCGGTCCGGACGGCCGGATCGATCTCCGTTCGACCGTACGCCACCCCGCCTTCAGCCGGCTGGCGCTCGACGGCACGGTGTACCTCGATGGCTCCCTCATCCGGTTCCAGACGAGTGTGCGCAAGCTGCGGATCAACGACGAGCTGGAGAGGATCCTGCCCGCCGGCCTTCGCGAGAGCTTCCGCTCGATCCAGGCGATCGGCCACGCGGATGCGAGCGCATCGATCGAGATCGCCGCTGGAACGGTCCGCCAAGCCTCGGCACAGATCGACATCCTGAACTGCGCCGGCCAGATCCCGCCCCTGCCCGGGCTCAAGAGCGCGTACCCCCTCCGCCACCTCAGCGCCCGAGCGTTGATCGGCATGGATTCGATCGCCATCGAGGAGGCGAAGGGCGTCCTCGGCGAGGGCCCCTTTTCCGCACGGGCCCGGCTCCGGCTCACGCCGTCGTGGGACGAGATCCGGGAGGCGACGTTCCACATCCAGGCCGAACAGATCCCTCTCGACGAGCGGCTGCGCGATTCGCTCGACGAGGGGGCGCGCGGGATCTGGGATCGCTATTCCCCCTCCGGGGCGATCGGCCTCGTCGTCGACAGTCGATTCCCGGCGCCGCCGGGCGTGGAGCCGGTCGAGGCGACGGTGATCCTCCGCGGCGTGAACATGCGCTACCGCTACTTCCCGTACCCGGCCGACGGCCTCCGGGGAGAGATCCGCATCGCAGGCGAGAAGGGGGTCATCGTCCGCCCGATCGAGACGGAGCGCGGAAACTCCCGCTTCGCGGCGACGGGCGAATTCGGGCTCGCCGCCGCCAGCGCGGGTCTCATCGTCATCCGCGCCTGGGATGTCCCGCTCGATGCGACCCTGCGCGCCGCCTTCCGCCCGGATCATCGCCGGATCTGGGACATGCTGGCCCCCGGCGGGATCGCCGACGCTGTGACGACGATCGATCAGCCCGCGGGCGAAGGCGTAGCGGCGAAGCTCCGCGTCGACGTCGACCTCAAGGGTGTGTCTGCCCGCTACGAGGGCTTCCCGTATCGCCTCGAGGAGATCACGGGGAAGGTCCGCTTCCACGATCACGGCGCGGAGATCCTCGGGATCCGCGGCACCCACGGCGACTCGGCCATCGAGATCGTCGAGGGATCGTTCGCCGAGGGGAAGAACCGCATCCGCGCGACATCGGCGGGCCTTCGCGTCGAACCCGAACTGCGTGCGGCTCTCCCTCCCGCCTTCCGCGAGGCGATCGAGGACTTCGGCTTCGAGGGGATCGTCGGCATCGATGCCACGGTGGAGAGCATCGCGAACGTTCCCGGCGTACGGTACGACATCGAGGCCGGGATCCGCTCGGGCCGGGTGCGCCACGCCCGCTTCCCCTACCCCGTCGACCTCGCCGGAGGGACGATCCGGGTCGGCGCGGGAGGCGTCGCGTTCGAGAAGATCCGAAGCCTCGGCGACGCGCCGTCGATCCTCCTGGAGCGGGGATCCGCGTGGGACGGCGAAGACGGCGCCCGCCACTACGACATCTCGATGGAGATCGACGGCCTCCCGATCGACGACCGCCTGCGCCAGGCGCTCCCGGAGGACTTGCGCCGCTTCATCGACGGCGTCGCGCTCCGCGGCGTCTTCTCGTCCCATGTCGATGTCCGGTACCAGCACGCCCTCGACGATCCGTCGCGCTATCGCGTGCGCTACGTCGTGCGCGCATCATCGACGGGCGCGGACGTCGACTTCGGGATCAAGTTCCACGACCTCACGGGGTGGACCCACTTGAGTGGGACGGCGGCGCACGATGCACCGCACGTCCTCCGCGGGACAGCGCGGTTCGATCGCTTCACCTTCCATCGCGCCCGCATGGGCCCGACGGAGATCTCGTACGCGTACGGCACCCTGCACGAGGCGCTCGGCGGCTCCCCCGCCGCGGAGGCCTTCGTCATCCCGAAGGATCTCGCCGGCGATCTCACAGGCGAGCGGGCGCGCACATCCTTCCAGGTCCTGGCGCAGAAGGGGGAGATCTACGGCGGAGATGTCCAGGGATTCCTGTACGTCGATGTCGGTCCCGGTCAGTCCTTCGGCGCCGCCTTCGAGTTCGGCGGCGTGGATCTCGGGGCGGCGGCGCCCGATCTCCTGCGCGTCGATGATGCGAGCGGCCGCGGTCGCGGCGGTGTCCTCTTCCGGGGGAAGATCGGCCAGCCGAAGACGATCCAGGGGAAGGGGCAGATCCGGATCGAGGAGGCGCAGCTCGTCCGTCTCCCCCTCATCCTCGGACTCTTCCGGTTGTTGAAGCTCGACATCCCGAAGCGGACCTACTTCAAGGACATCCGCTTCGACTACGGGATCCGGGATGGCCGTTTCATCGCGCCTCACTGGGACTCGATCGAGCTTCGGAGCGACGCCCTCTCGTTCCGGGGGGGCGGCGCCGTGGACTTCGACCTCGTCGCGGATCTCTACCTCTCGCCCGTCTTCTTCCCGGGCTTCGAGATCCCGCTCCTGGGTCCCCTGCTGGCGAAGATCAAGCAGAACCTCGTCGCGATCCAGGTCCGCGGGCCCCTCGACGAACCGCAGGTCTCCTACATCCTCGTGAAGGACATCGTCGACTTCCTCGGGGGCTCGAGCGCATCCCGCTGAGGAGACCTCGCGCAAGACAAGCCCGGATCAACCTACTCCCGGAACAACATGCCCGGGGGCGCGGTGTATCCGTGCCCGTGCCCGAAGAACTTGGAAGCTCTTTTCCCCTCACGGTTGCTTCCGACCGATCTCCCCCTACAATGCTCCTATGATCCACAGCGCCGAGGAATCGTGGATCCGGAGTTCCCGGGATCCGCGCGAGCTCTTCGATCGCGGGCTCGAGCACTTCGCCCGCGGCGAGGTCGATGAGGCGATCGCGACCCTTCGCGAGGGCTTCTTCGAGAACGTCCACATGGCCCCGGCGCTCCTGCGGATCCCGTTCCACCCGCAGGATCTCTGGTACCCGGGTCCGAGCGCGAGCCCCGATGCGGCCCGGGCCTACTCCGATCGCGAGCGGCCCCGATGGCAGCAGGTCCCCAGCGCGGTCCGATTCCTGCGGAGCCTCTGGAACGACCCCCTCGTCCGGCGCGAGATCGAGAGCTACATCAACTTCTGCAAGTCCTTCCAGCGGACCCTCACGCCCCGTGTCCGCCGGGACCTCGCGGCGGAGCGTCTGAAGTTCACGAACCCCGAGCGGATCCGGCGGACCCAGAACGAGATCGTGGCGCGGATCCGGGAGCTTCGATTCGACCTCCCCCCTCCGCCGCCGCGTGTGATGGCGCTGGAGATCCCGTGCGCGGATCCGGCCGAGGCGTCCCAGTTCATCCGACTCCTCCTCGGCGTGCAGCCCGGCGACGGCGCATCGCCGGAGCGGGCTCGGTTCATCCTCCGGGGCCTGGAGATCGAGTTCGTGCGGCGGCCGGGAGCCGCCGCCATCCCCTTGCGCGTCGCACTGCGCGTCGATGACATCGAGTTCTACGCGCGGCGCGCCCAGGATCTCGACCTGGATGCGGAGGGCTCGGCGCCAGGGGGTCAGTCGGAGGATGGGAGCGGTGTGCGCCGTCTCATCGTCCACGCCCCGTTCGGCCTGCGTCTCGAGTTGATCGAGGAGCGCGAGGAGGAGGCGCGCGATCAGCGCGTCTCCTCGAGGTAGCGGGCGTAGTCCCCGATGGTGACCCGGACCGTCCGCGCCTCGCCCTTCCTCACGATCCCGAGGGTGGCGGTTTCGCCGGGCTTGATGCGGTCGATCCTCCGGCGCAGATCCTTCGGACCGGCCAGATCCTCGCCGTCGAGCGACTGGGCGACGTCCCCCGGCGCGATGCCCGCTCGGTCCGCCGCAAAGCCGCGCTGGACGCCCGTGATGACGATCCCCTTCTCCGTGCCGAGGTCGAACTGCTTCGCCAGATCCGGCGAGTTCTCAACGACTTCGACGCCGAGGAATCCGTGCCACGCCCCGCCGGCGGTGAGGAACCTCCCCGCGATCTCGCGGGCGAGGCGGGAGGGGATCGCGAACCCGATCCCCTGGTAGCCCCCCGTCCGCGACAGGATCGCCGTGTTGATCCCAATGAGGTTCCCATCGAGATCGAGGAGCGGGCCGCCGCTATTCCCGGGATTGATCGCCGCGTCGGTCTGAAGGTAGTCCTCGAAGTAGGTGATGCGCGGGCGGCGCCCGACGGCGCTGATGATGCCGGCGGTCACCGTGGACTCCTGGCCGAAGGGGCTCCCGATGGCGATCACCCACTGGCCGACGCGCACCGCATCCGAGTCCCCGATCGGGAAGGGCACGAGGCCCGTGGCGCGGATCCGGAGGAGCGCGACCTCTGTGATCGGATCGGTCCCGACGAGCGTCGCCGGGAACTCGCGACCGTCGGCGAGGCGCACCACGATCTTGCGCGCCCGCGAGACGACGTGGTTGTTGGTCAGGATGAGCCCGTCCGCCTCGATGATCGCCCCCGAGCCGGTCGCATCGGGCTGGTTCGGGGCCTCGTAGCCGAAGTACTCGCGCCAGGCGTTGCCGCTCCCGTCGCTCCAGACCGAGACATTGACGACGGAGGGCTTCGCTTTCTCCGCCACATCCACGAAGGCCTGGGAGATCGTCGGGAGCGCGGATCCGGCCCGGATCTCAGGCAATCGTCCGTCCCGCCGTCCGGGCGAGAACGTGCCGATCGCGATCCCGATCCCCACGAGCGAGAGCGCGCCGATGAACATGGCGAGCCGATTCATGGAGGCCTCCCTCACGGGTCAGACGAGACGCCGGCCTACTTCTTGGCATGGGTCAAACCTGACTAACGCGGTCCTCGGCGAACCCACCGGCGGAACATCAGGCGACAGCGCTCTTGCCCACCCAGGGCTCTGCGACCACCCGTTTGAACCATGCCTACTTCTTCTCCTCCTCCCGCTCCGCCTTGGCCTTGGCGATGATCTGCTCCTGGATGTGGGGCGGGACGACCTCGTATCGATCCAGATCGACCCGGTACGTCCCCTGGCCGCCGGTGATGGACTTGAGATCCGCCTGATAGGTCTGGACCTCCGCCAGGGGCGCGGTGGCGGTGATCGTGGAGAAGTTCCCCTCGCTCGATGTGTTGATGATCCGCCCCCGCCGCTGGTTCAGGTCGCCCATGATGTCGCCCATGTTCGCCTGCGGCACCGTGATCTCCATCTTGACGATCGGCTCGAGGAGCACCGGCTTGGCTTCGGAGAAGGCCTTCTTGAAGGCCTCGCGACCGGCGATCTGGAAGGCGATGTCCTTCGAATCGACCGGATGGGTCTTGCCGTCGACGAGCGACACGCGTACATCGACGACGGGATAGCCCGCCAGGACCCCCTCGGCCATCTTCGCCTGGATCCCCTTGTCGACCGACGGGCGGAAGGAGGTATCGATCACGCCGCCGACGATCTTGTCCGCGAACTCGTACCCCGATCCCCGCTCGGTCGGCTCGAGGTCGATGAAGACGCGCGCGTACTGTCCCGCGCCGCCGGTCTGCTTCTTGTGGGTGTACTCCACGTACTTGACGGCCTTCGTCACCGTCTCGCGGTACGGGATCTTCGGCGGCTTCGTCGTCACCTCGATCTTGCGCCGGCGCCGGAGCCTGCGGAGGAGCACGTTGAGGTGGAGGTCCGACATCCCCGAGATCACGAGATCGCCCGTCTGGGACTCCTGGTTGACGAGGAAGGTCGCGTCATCCCCCGCCAGCTCCCTCAGCCCGCCCGTGAGCTTCTGCTCATCGCCCCGGCTCTTGGGCATCACGGCGAGAGAGACCATCGGCATCGGGAATCCGATCGGATCGAGCCGGACGTCGGTCTGAGCATCCGTCAGCGTGTCGCCGACGCGCATGTCCTCGATCTTCGTCACGGCGACGATATCCCCCGCCCCCCCCTCCTGCACGGCCTTCGATTCCTTGCCGAGGAGCTTCCACAGGGTGCCGACCTTCTCCGTGCGGCCCGTCCGCCGGTTGACGAAGCTCCCCCCCACCGACACCTTCCCGGAGAGGATCCGCACCTGCGAGATGCGCGTGACGAAGTCATCGCCGATCGTCTTGAACACGTATCCGACGAAGCCGTCCGCCGGGTCGATCTCCACCCGCTCGTCGCCGCGCAGTGCCCGGCGGGGGATGTCGGTCGGCTCTGGCGCAAGGGCGATGATCCAGTCGAGG
>Ga0194112_10008594_pt1 | contig 13111 bp, 12 predicted proteins | sample TA2MahC400mmetaG_FD_146191 | JGI IMG/M metagenome (GOLD analysis project Ga0194112, IMG submission 146191) | Freshwater microbial communities from Lake Tanganyika, Tanzania - TA2015016 Mahale Deep Cast 400m | ecosystem: Environmental > Aquatic > Freshwater > Lake | place: Tanzania: Lake...
CGCTCAGCTTTTCCCTGAATCCCTTGACCTGGGCTTCCGGAACGTCCTCGGCCAGGAGGGAAAGGCTCGCCTCCTGCCTGAAGATTTTCATGCCCGAGGAGGAACGGATCGCTATCCGGCTGAAGTTGACTTCGAGACCGATCCGGATGAGGGGCTTCTTAACGGAATATCCCTGGAAATACCTGATTTCTTGACCGAACTCGACCGGCTGGCCGGCGAATAGAAAAAGGGTCACAAAAAAGACGATAAAATATTTATAATGTTTGATATGGATGTTCATCGCTGACCTTTGGGGATGCCCTTGGTTAAATATTATGCCAACTACCGGGGCAATGTCAAGCAAAATGTTCTATATGTGCTACCCTTTGTTATTCAATACCATATCTTGTGCTTAATAATTTCTATTCATATAGTTTTTATCAGATTAATGAATATTTGTCAAAATCCGGCAGAGAAGGCCGTTCTTTTATTTCTGCTTCCTCAGGGAAGGCGTGCTGATCCAAATCCCCAGAGAAACGGCGAACAGCGCGACGGCGTTGATGAGAACGGCCCAGGGCTCGGACAACTTCTGGGCGGCCTGCCCGATCCACAGGGCTCCGAGCGGCATGAACCCGAAAAATGTCAGGCTGTAGAGGGACATGACCCTCCCCCGCAGCCTGTCCTCGACGATCGATTGGATGAGGGCATTGGCCAGGTTGAAGACGAGGATCACCGCGAAGCCCGCGCCGAGGAGGATCAAGAGCGTCAGGGGAAACCAGCGGACCAGGGCGAAAACGAGCAGAAAGAGCGGGAAGGCGGCGCTCCCGACGGCGAGGAGTCTTCCCCGGAACTGAAAGCGCCCCAGGGAGGCGATGACCAGGGCGCTCACCAGCGCCCCGATGCCGCGGAAAGCGTGGAGCAGTCCGTTGGCCGCCGCGTCCCGGCCCAGAACCTCGACCGCCCAAGCCGGAAAGATCGTGGCGAAAGAGGACCCGAAAAGACTCGTGGCCATGATCAGGCCCAGGAGACCGCGGATGACGGGCTGGCCGAGGGCGTAGGCCACGCCCTCTTTCAGCTCCCTCCAGGCCGAGGTCCGCGACGGCTTCCGCCGTCTCTCCCCCAGCCTGATGGCCAGGAGGGCGGCGATGACGGCGAAAAACGAAAGGCCGTTCAGCGCGAAGCACCACCCCGGCCCCGCCAGGGCGTACAGCGCGCCCGCCAGCGCCGGCCCGACGACCGCCGCGGCGTTGAACATCGTGGAATTGAGGGCGATGGCGTTCGTCAGGTCCTCGCGGTCGACGAGATCGGCGACGATGGACTGGCGCGCGGGCGCGTCGAAGGCGTTGGCCGCGCCGAATCCCAGGGCCAGGAGAACCAGGTGCCAGGGACGGACCGCCCCGCTGAACGTCAGAACAGCGGTCAACAGGGCCAGGACGGTCATGGCCGCCTGGGTGATCAGCATCAGCCTGCGCTTGTCCATGCGGTCGGCCACGACACCCCCGTAGAGCATGAAAGCCAGGGTCGGCGCGCCGGCGGCGAACCCCAGGACGCCCAGGAAGGCCGCCGAACGCGTCAGCTCAAAAGCCAGGAATCCCTGGGCGGTGATCTGCATCCATGTCCCGAAGAGCGAAACGAGCTGTCCCCAAAAATAAATCCGGTAATTTCGGTGTTTGAGGGCCAGGAAAGTCCGGCGAAAACTCAGGCCGCGCATACCGACCGGCGGCGGAGCGCCCCAGGCCGGTGGCCCGGCCCCGGCCGGAGCGGGAAGGCCGGTTTTTCTGTTGAAGATCATGCTCCTTTTCGAGCCTGGAATCATACTACAGATCCGATTCCCTCAGACAAGGCCGCGGAATGCCGTCCCGGGCGCTCTTTTATTGATAATATCTATAATCCCTAAATATTTTGTAGATTTAGTAATGTTTGTGGTATAAACTAGAGACGGTCATGAAGATCAAACGTCCGCTGGGCATCCCGACCCGGGCCCTCATCCTCCTTTTGTCAGCCGCTTTCCTTATGGCCGGGAGAAGCGCGGGCGAAGCTCCGGGCTTGCGCCTCGTCTCCCCTCCCCTTCCCCGGACGCTTTTCACTCCCCAGGAACTGTCGCAACTCTACCCCCTTCGCTCCGAGGACGGCGCGCCTCGTCCGGGCCTCGCTCCGCCCTCTCCGGACTTTTCCTCCTGGCGTTCAACGATCGAGCCGCGCAAACTCGCCCCCCTGTCCGGAGTGGAAAACGCCCTGTTCACCGGGACGCTCGTCAGCCTCGTGGGATTGAACATCGCCGACGCCCTGGCCGCGAGGAAGGTGGCCCGGACTCTCGGCCCCGACGAGCTGAACCCCCTGACCAGGGCCTTCGCCAAATCCGACCTGGCCCTGGCGGCTTTCAAGATCGGCAGCACCTATCTGAACATCGTGGCGCTCAGGGGGGTGCACCGCACTCACAAGCCCATGGCCTGGGTCCTGAGCCTGATAAGCAATTTCCTCGTCGACTACACCCTGGCTCTCAGCCTGGAACAGATCGAGAACGCCCGGAGCGCCCCCTCCGTTCAGAGGTAGCTCAAAGCCTCGCCGATATTTTTCAGCCCACGCTCCAGCACATCCCCGGCGACGCCGAAGCCGATACGCACATGGGCCGGATCGCCGAAAAAATCCCCCGGAACGACGCCCGTGTCGTGCCGTTCCCGGAGGATCGCCTCCAGCCGGCGCCCGTCGCCGCATCGCAGCCGCGGGAAACAGACGACGCCTCCGTCCGGCTCCACCCAGCTCAGCCTCTCCTCGCCGGCCATGAACCTCCGCATCCGGTCCCGGTTCTCCCCGATGAGCGGCGCCGCCCTTCCTCGGAGCTCATCCAAGCGGTCGAAGAGTCGGGCGGAGATCTGCTCCTCGAGGTAAACCTCCTCGTTGAAGAGATAATTCCTCATCTGGAGCAGCCTGCGGGACAGACCGCCCGGAGCCAGGATCCAGCCCCTCCGCAATCCGCCCAGGCCGTAAACCTTGGTCAGGCTGGAGAGGCTGACGACGTTCGGCGCCAGGCCGAAAGCGGTGAGCCCTCCTCGGGACGGGAGGAATTCCAGGTAGACCTCATCCACGATCAGCCAGACTCCCCTCTCGGCGGCCCCCTCGGCCAAGGAGCGCAGGGCCTCCCCGCCGGCCCGAACCCCGCTGGGATTGTGAAGGTCGGTGAGCATGATGAGCCGCGTCCGGGGCGTCACCATCCCGAGCACCTCGTCCGCGTCCAGCCGGTAGCCGTCCTCGAACCGCCGCTCGAAGCGCCGCACCCCGGCTCCCAGGGCCCGGGGCACGGCGGACAAAGGCCCGTAAGCCGGCTTCTCGACCAGAGCCTCGTCCCCTTTTTCCAAGAGGGCGGCGCAGACCATGAACAGCGCCATCGAGGTGCCGGGCGCGGTGACCACCTCCTCGACCCGGGCTCCGTATCGCGCCGCCACGGCTTCGATGAGGGGCGGGTAGCCGTGTCCGTGATATCCTTCCAGGGCCAGCTCCTCCCAGTCCACGCCCAGTTCGGCGAGGCTTCGCCCCGGCAGGCCGCTCCGGGTCAGGTTGATCCCGGGCTTGTCCTTGTTTTTCGCCCAGTCGAGGTATTCCAGGGGTTGGAAATCCATTGGCCGGTCCTTTCGCGCTTTTCATCTTAATCGACTTCCCCCCGGAGGCGCAATCCGAGAAACGGCCTCCCCTGGACGGGCCGCCTTCTTTGTAATAAAATATCTGCGGTTGAAGGAGAAACCCATGAAAAAAATCATCATCCGGACGACGGTCTTTATGTCGCTTGCGACGCTCCTCCTGACCCCCCTGGCTGCACAGACGGCCGCCGACATCCTGGCCAAGATGATCGAAGCTCAGGGCGGACGCAAGGCCCTCGAGGCCGTTGTCGATTGGACCACATCGGGCACGTTCGAGCTGGTGCAATTCGGCATGCAGGGCTCGATCGTCATGTACCAGAAAGAGCCGAACCTGATGCGCATGGACATGGACATCCAGGGGTTCCAGATGACCCAGGCTTTCGACGGCCAGAACGGCTGGGCGACCAACCCCCAGACAGGCGCCGTGGAAACCATGTCCGAGCTGCAGAACGCGGACATGAAGAGGCAATCCCTGGGAAACGCCGCGCTGCTCGCGCCTGAGACTCTGGGCATCAGCTACGAGCTCCAGGGCCGGGAGACGCTCAACGGCAAAGAGCATTGGGTCCTGGTCCAAAAATTCAACGACGGCCATTCGTCCATTCTGTACGTCGACCCTGAAACGCACCTCCCCTACAAGTCCAAGTCCAAGGGGCACGACATGATGGGCGCCGAAGTGGAAAGCGAAACGATCATGACCGACTACAGGAGCATCGACGGCTTCCCCGTGGCCCATTCCATGGTCATCTTTCAGAACGGCGCGGAATTCATCCGGATCTCCCTGACCTCGGTGAAGCTGAACGGCGGCCTGGACGAATCCCTGTTCAAGATGAACCGGTAGGACCCGCCGACCCGGCAGGAGCTCCATGGGCAAACACCCGAAGCCGGTGACGGCCCTTCTTCTCGTCCTGTGCCTGGCCGTCTCCTGCGCCGTCAACCCCGTAACGGGAGAGCGGGAGCTGAGCTTGATCTCCGAGGAGGGAGAGATCTCCCTGGGCAGGGAGACCGACGTCTCGATCCGACAAACGTTCGGCCTGTACGACGACCCGAAGCTGGCCGCTTATGTGTCCGGCGTGGGGATGAAGATGGCCCCCCTCACCCACAGGCCCCATCTGCCCTATTCTTTCCAGGTCCTGGACACGCCGGTCATCAACGCCTTCGCCGTCCCCGGGGGCTACATCTACGTCACCCGAGGCATCCTGGCGCTGATGAATTCCGAGGCCGAGCTGGCCGCCGTCCTGGGCCATGAGCTGGGGCACGTCAACGCCCGCCATTCCGTGCGCCGCCTGAGCCAGATGATCCTCATCCAGGTCGGCCTGGCCGTGGGCAGCGCCCTGAACGACACCTTCGCCCAGCTGGCCGGCGTGGCCGGCCTCGGCATCCAGGTCCTCTACCTGAAATACAGCCGCGACGACGAGCGCCAGGCCGACGCGCTGGGCGTGGACTACGCGCGCCGGGCGAGCTACAACCCCGGTCCGATGATCGGCTTTTTCGATTCTCTCCAGAAGCTGGGCGACCTATCGGGCGGCCGGAGCCTTCCCGGGTTCCTGTCCACGCATCCCCTGGAGGCCGATCGCATCAAGAACGTGACCGCCCTGCTCGACCCGGCCGACAACCGTTTGGCGGTGAGGAACGAAGAATACCTGGCCCGGGTCGACAACATCATCTACGGCGACGACCCCCGGCAGGGATACGCCGAGGCCGGGGCGTTCTACCATCCCACGCTGCGCTTCCAGTTCATCCCGCCCGAGAAATGGGTCCTGGAAAACACGCCCCGGCAGGTGCAGATGATCTCTCCCGACAAGCAGGCGGCCTTTCTCCTCGAGGTCGAGCAGAGCCAGGACAGCCTGCAGGGCTACGCGGCCAAGAAAGCGCAGTCCCTCGAGAACCGGCGTCTTCTCGACGACCAGAGCCTGACCATCAACGGCCTGGCCTCCTATCATCAGCTGTACGACATCCCCCAGGCGGAAGCGGAAACGCTCCGGGCCAGGCTGTCCTTCATCCGCAAGGAGTCGATGATCTACTCCTTCACCGCCCTGAGCACGACGGCCCAGTTCGGAAAATTCGACAACCAGTTCTTCCGGGTCGTGCGCTCTTTCCGGGACCTGAGCGACCCCCGGTTCATCAACCGGCAGCCGGCCCGTCTTCTCCTGGTCCAGGCCGACGGGAGACAGAGCCTGGAAGCCCTCTTCCAAGCCCGGGGAGTCAAGAAGGACCTTTGGCCCAAGCTGGCCATCCAGAACGGGCTGGAGCTGACCCAGGTCCCGGCCGCCGGCCGACGGGTGAAGATCGTCCGCTGAGCGCGGTCAGATCTCCGCTTCCCTCAGGACGGCGTGGGCCAGCTTGAGGGCCTCCAAGCCCTCCTGGCCGCTGACCTTGTTCCGCCGGCCCTCGATCTGGCAGCGGAGAAAGTTCTGGAGTTCCTTCTTCAGGGGCTCTTCCTTCTGGATCTTGGGGCTCTTGATCTCCGTCTGCCCCTGGCCGCCCCGGAGGGGAAAGACCTTGAGCTCCTGGTCGATGTAGTCGATGGAGTAATAGGACGTCGGCTCGAAGATGCGGAGCTTGCGCACCTTGCCCTGGTGGACCCGGCTGGCCATCAGGGTGGCGATGCAGCCCGAGCGGAACTCGAGCCGGGCGTTGGCGATGTCGATCTTGTCCGAGAGGACGTGGATGCCCGTGGAGCGGATGGCCTTGACCTCGTCCTTGATCAGGGCCCGGATGATGTCCAGGTCGTGGATCATCAGGTCGAGCACGACGTCGATGTCGAGCGACCGGGCGGAGAACGAACCCAGGCGCTGGACCTCGATGAACTTGGGCTCGGAGATCATGGTCTCTACGGCCTCGACCGCGGGGTTGAACCTCTCCAGGTGCCCCACCTGGAAGACCAGGCCGTTTTTCTCGGCGGCGGCCACGAGCTCCTCGCCCTGTTCCACGGTCTCGGTGGTGGGCGTTTCCACCAGGACGTGTTTTCCCTCCCGGAGGAGGTGGAGGGAGACGGCATGGTGCTCGGAGGTGGGCGTGGCCACGATGGCCGCGTCGATGTCGCCGATCATCTCCCGGTAGTCTTGATAGTAGCGGACGCCGTGCCGGTTGCCGATCTCCAAAGCTTTCTTGAAATTCACGTCGGCCACGCCCCGGAGATCCGCTTCCTCGAGATAGGACAGGATCCGGGCATGCTGTGTGCCCAGGTACCCGACGCCCACGATGCCCACCCTGACCTTATCCATCGCGACCCTCTCTTTCCCCGCGGGCGAAGAGGACCAGCCCGTTTTGGTCGGCCAGCTCCACGGCCCGCTCCCGCTGGAAGAAGGCCACCCGGCCCGCCTCGAGGCACAGGGCCGAAGCCCCGGTTTCGATGAGCGCTCGGATGGTGCTCAGTCCCACGCCGGGGACGTCGACCCTGAGGTCCTGCCTGGTCCGGCTGACCTTGACGGCCACGGTCCCCGGCCCGGCCAGGTCCCCGGCGCGCCGGATGGCGGCGTCCGTCCCCTCGGCGGCTTCGACCGCCGCCACGGCCAGATCCTTGACCACGACCGTCTGGCCGATGTCAAGGTCGGCCATCCTGCGGGCGATGGTCCAGCCGAGCGCGGCATCCCTCTCCATCGCGGTTGAAGGACGGGCGACGGTCAGGACGCCTTCCGGACAGAAAAACGGCGCCAGGAACGGCCCGGGGTCCATGACCCGGAGCCCCCTGTCCTCGAGAAAACGGATGAACGTCCGGATGAGGGAGGCCGGCCTTCCGTCCGAAGCCTTCTCCAGCCATTCTCCGGAACCGTCCTCCCTGTCCGCCCGCCGGAAATACGCCCCGGCGGCGACCTTGCCCGCGAGCAGGACGCCGTCGGCTCCCCCCTCCTTGAAAAAACGGACGGCCTCCTCGGGGCGGCCGGGGTCGAGCCAGAAGAACGCGGCGGCTCTGCCCTCCAGGTCCGGAGAAGCCTCCCCCCTCACGCCGGCCACCAGGCATTCCCAGCCCCTGCGGGCCGCCTCGTCGAGGGCCAGCAGGGGAAGCTCGCCCGAGCCGGCGATCAGTCCGATTCTCGGTCCCATGTCTCGCCCGCCTTTTGAGCGATGCCGCGCTTCGAGGCCCGGACGAAGGCCGTGAGCTCCTCCCGCTCGGAACAGACCGGGATCTCGGCCTCGATGCGCTCCAGGGCCTGGCTGGTGTTGAGGTCCGAGGAGAACAGGAGGCGGAACATGTCCTTGATGACCTGGAGCCGCTCCCGGGTGAAGCCCCGGCGGCGGAGACCGACGATGTTCATTCCGAAGAGACGCAGGGGACGGGCGCCCACCACGCGGCTGAAGGGCACCACGTCCTGGGTGACGACGGAATAGCCGCCGACGAAGGCGTAGCGGCCCAGGCGGCAGAACTGATGGACCGAGGAGAAAGCGCTGATGACGACGAAATCCTCGACCGTGACATGGCCGGCCAGCGTGGCGGCGTTGGTGAAGATGGTCTCGTCCCCCACGCGGCAGTCGTGGGCCACGTGGCAGTAGGCCATGAAATAGTTCCTGTCGCCGATGCGGGTCACGCCGCCGCCCTTGGGCGTGCCGCGGTGGACGGTCAGGAACTCGCGGAAGACATTGTTGCCGCCGATGACCACCCGCGTCTCCTCGCCCCGGTAGGAAACGTCCTGGGGCTCCGTGCCGATGACCGAGTAGGGCGAGAAGCGGCAGTCGGGGCCGACCTCGGTCAGGCCGGTGAGGAAGACATGGGCCTCCAGGCGGGTCCGCGGGCCTAGGGAGACGTTCTCCCCAACCCGGCAGAAGGGGCCGATCCACACCCCCGCTCCCAACCGGGCTCCGGGATGGACGTCCGCCGAGGGGTGGATATAAACCTCATCCGCTTTCATTCATCTCCTCGGCGGAGACGAGCGAGCCCATGGCCTCGGTCTCCGCGACCAGAGTCTCCCCGACATAGGCCTTGCCTTCCACTTGAAAGAACCGCTTCCGGAGCTTGAGGAGGATCACCTCCAGGCGGAGCTGGTCCCCGGGGATGACGGGCTTGCGGAACCTCGACTCGCCGATCTTGCTCAGGAAAACGAGCTTGTCCTGGGGGTCGGGAATGGAGTTGTAGACCAGGATGCCCGCCGTCTGGGCCAGGGCTTCGATGATCAGAACGCCCGGCATGACCCGCAGCCTCGGAAAGTGACCCTGGAAGAACGCCTCGTTGTAGGAGACGTTCTTCAGGGCCAGGATCCTCTGCCCCTTCTCCATCTCCAGAACCCGGTCCACGAGGAGAAACGGATAGCGATGGGGAAGGAAGGTCAGGATCTCTTCGATGGAGAAGGACATGGAGTCCGGTTACTTGGCCGCGGGCGCGGCTTTGCTGGCGTCGTAGCGCCTGATGACCTCGGCGGTGACGTCGATCTGGGGGCTGAAATACACCGCGCCGCTCTTGGTCAGGTCGAGGATGATGTCCAGCCCTCTTTCCTTGCCCAGCTGCTCGATGATGGGCAGCAGCTCGCTCTGCAGCTTGGAGTAGAGCCGGAACTGGAGCTCCTGGATGTCGCGGACCGCGTCCTCGGCGGTGCGGGCGCGCTCCTTCCTCTTCCTGTCCAGGTCGGAGTTGAGCTGCAGGGCGGCCTCCTCGCTCAGCGTCAGGCGCTGGGTGCTGAGGCGTGTCTCGAGCTGGCGGATGTCCTCGTCGAGCTTGGCCACGTCGCTCGTGCTCTTCCTTTCGCGCTCCTGAAGACGGCCGATGACTCTCTTGCCCTCGACGGACTTCTCCAGGACCTCCTGGGAGTTGATAACGCCCATCTTAAGGCCTTGCTGGGCGAGGGCCGTGTTCGCCAGCGCGGCCGTCAGGAACGCAGCCAGGGCCACGAACAAAGTCTTCTTCATCATGTGAAAACCTCCTTGAGTCTCTCTATTTCGTCGACGGATACCTTAGAACGTCGAACCGATGGCGAAACGGAAGGCGAAGTTGCTGTCATCCGGCCGAATTTTCCGGTTATTATACGAGAAAATGAGGCGGAAGGGAATACGCAGAGCGGGAACGAAGATCCGAGCCTCCAAGCCGGCGGAGGTGTACACGTTGCTCAGGGTCACTTTCTGGTCCTGGAGCCAGGTGTTGCCCAGGTCGTAAAATAGGATCAGGTACAGCGGGCCGCCCACGGCCATGCTGTACTCGGCGTTGAAGACCAGAGCTTTCTGTCCCCCCAGGTTCGTTCCCCGCGGACTGCGGGGGCCGATGGAATAGATCTCGTAGCCGCGGATGTTCCTCTCCCCCCCCAGGTAGATCCTCTCCCAGAAGGGCACGGTGGAGTCGCCGATGGGGCGGACGAAATCGTATTCCACATGGACGCCGACGCTGTGCTTGGGGAAGATGGGCTGCCAATGGGTGAATTCGACGCGGGGCCGGTAGAGGTCGATCTCCCCCCCGAGGAACGTCCCCGCGTACTTGAGCGAGGCCAGGAACATCGTTCCCCGGCTGGGAGTCAGGGGGCTGTCGACCGTGGAGTAGTGGACCGAGGGGTAGAGGCTGCTGATCTTGTGCGTGCCCAGCCCATAGAGGCTCATGTAGTAGGGGTCGAACATCGACATCCCGGAGTCGGCTGTGCCCTCGCTGGGCAGCTTGATCTCCACGTCCTCGAAGGTGTAGGTCAGGTTGGCCCGCCAGTAGCCGAACAGGCGCGCGCCGAAGATGAAATCCACGCCCTTGCCCTTGCGGTCGTAGAGGTAGGGCAGGATGAGATAGCGGTTGTAAACGTTGAAGCCCACGCTGAGCGGGTAATCGAAGATGTAGGGTTCCTGGAAGCCGAAGACGTAGTTCTTGATCCGTTTCCCGTGCTGGAAGGTGAGGTTGAGGTTCTCGCCCGCCCCCAGGAAGTTGACCGTCTCGTAGCTCAGGGCGACGAACGCTCCCTCGTAGCCGCTGTACCCGGCGGTGAATTGGATGTTGTTGCGCTGGAGCTCCTTGACGTTGACCGTGACGTCGAACAGGGCGGGGTTCTCGGCCGTGGGCTTGATGTCCGGGTCGCCCTCGAGGTCCACCAGGCCGAGCTGCCTCATGCGGAGCAGGCTGTTCTTGAACAGGGAGAAGCTGAAGCGGTCGCCCTCGCGGATGAACATCTCCCGCCGGATGACCTTGTCCTTGGTGTAGACGTTGCCCTTGAAATCCAGCCGGTTGACGTAGCAGACGTCGCCCTCATTGATGTTGAAGGTGACGTTGACCACCTTGTTCTTGGGGTCGAGGCTCTCCACGGGGATGACCTGGGAATAGAGGAATCCCCCGTCCCGGAAGATCTCGCCGATCTTCTCCACGGCCTTCTCCCGGACCTTGGTGCTGTAGACGTCCCCCTTCTGGAATGGAATCAGGGACCGCAGGTACGCCGGGACGACGGACTTGCCCCCCTCCACGGAGACGTCCCCCACCCGGTACAGATAGCCGGGGTTGACGGGCACGACGACCCGCATCATCTTCTGCTTCTTGAACAGCGGGTAGACCGTGCGGCGCGCGTACTCCTCGAGCTTCGGCTCGCCGACCGCGGCCTCCATGTAGCCTTGCTCCTGGAACCTCTTCTTGATGTTGGCCGCCTCTTCCTGGATCTTGTTCTGCTTGAAGACGTCCTTGCCCCCCACCCAGGAGATGAGGTTGTGGGCCCGGTTGGTGGACATGGCGTTGTGCAGGACGCTGGCCGGCACCTTGGTCGTGCCCTCGAAGACCACCTGCCCGACCCGGATCTTGGGGCCCTCGTCGATCTTGAACTCGACCTCGACCTCGTTCTTTCCCCTGGGGGTCTCGACCACGTCGACCTTGGCGGCCATGAGGCCCTTCTCCGCCAGGAGCTCCTCGATCGTCCCCCGGATGCGCTGGAGCTTGTGGCCCTGGTAGTAGGAATAAGGAAGGATGTACTCGTCCTTCTCCTTGAGCTTGTTGGTGATGTCCTCTTCCTTGACCTTCTTCCCCGTCTTGTAGGACACGGCCCGGATGACCGGGTTCTCCTTGACAATGATGCGGAGCACGGCGCCCCTCATGCCCGGCAGGCGCTCCATCCTTATGTCCGCAAAAAAACCCGTCGTCCACAGGACGCGGAAGTCGTTCCGGAGCTGGTCCTCGTTGAACAGATCCCCCTCACGGGAGGAGAGATAATAGAGAATGGTCTCCTGCGTGACCCGGTCGTTGCCGACGATCTCGATCCTGTCGATGACTTCCTGGCCCCGGAGCGGCGGGGACAGCGCCAGCGCGGCCGCAAGCAGCATGATCGGGAGCTTGTTCATAGCCTCTCCTTATACCATATCGGGCTCCGTTTTTCCAGGCGTTCCGTCTCCGATCCCCGCTCCGGAAGCCCTGCCTGGTCCCGAGGGGACGGCGATCCGGCCGGAGGGAGCCCGTAAGAGGATAACTTTACGGCCGGGGAATTGGTTTCAGACCCCCGGCCTCCATCAGGAACAGCCTGCGGCAATGGGCCGCCACTTTCTCGTTGTGGGTGACGATGATCGAAGTCAGGCCCCGCCGGGCGTGCAGGTCGAGGAGAAGCCCAATGATCCTCTCCCCCGTTTGCCAGTCGAGGTTGCCCGTCGGCTCGTCTGCCAGAAGAAGCCGTGGCTCGTTGACCAGGGCCCGGGCGATGGCCACCCGCTGCTGCTCACCGCCGGAGAGCTGGCTGGGCCGCATGTCGGTCTTGTCCCCGAGCAGGACGTCCTCCAGCGCCCGGCGCGCCCGGGTCCTGGCCTCGGGCCAGCCGCCGCCCCCGATGAGCACCGGGAAGCAGACGTTCTCCAGGGCGGTGAATTCCGGCAGCAGGTGGAAAAACTGGAAGACGAACCCCACCTGCCGGTTGCGGAGCCGGGCCCGCTCTACGGGCGGAAGAGCGAAGACATCCTGGCCGTCGAGAAAGACCCTCCCCTCCGTGGGCCGGTCCACGGCCCCCAGGAGGTTGAGGAGCGTGGACTTCCCCACGCCGGAGGCGCCCATGATGCCCGCGAACTCGCCCCGCCCGACCTCGAAATCGAGTCCGTGGAACACGGGGTACACGCCCCTGGCCAGGGGGTAATCCTTGCCCAAATTCCGGACGACGAGCAGGCTACTCATATTTCAGGGCCGTCATGGGGTCGACGCGGGCCGCGCGGCAGGAGGGGAAAAGGGTGGAGACGAAGCTGATGAACAACGAGACGCCGACGATGACCGCCAGGTCGAACAGCCTGAGCCGGAAGGGCACGTAAGAGATCTGGTAGATGTCCACGGGGATATGAATGAGCTGGAAGGTGTTGGCCAGCCAGTTCCACAGCAGCCCCAGGGCCGTCCCGGCCGCCGTGCCGATGACCCCGATCATCGCCCCCTGGAGGAAGAACACGCGGCGGATGGCGGCCGGCGTGGCCCCCATGGCCAGGAGGATGCCGATATCCCGCGTCTTCTCCATGACCATCAGGATCAGGGTGGCGATGATGTTCAGCGCGGCCACGAAGACGATCAGGGTGATGGTCAAGAACAGGATCGTTTTCTCGAGCTTCAGGGCCTGGAACAGGGACCGGTTGAGGTCCATCCAGGTCGTGACGTA